>Ga0180431_10009824_pt1 | contig 10734 bp, 9 predicted proteins | sample SS_ome_11_FD_132459 | JGI IMG/M metagenome (GOLD analysis project Ga0180431, IMG submission 132459) | Hypersaline lake sediment archaeal communities from the Salton Sea, California, USA - SS_1_MS_1 metaG | ecosystem: Environmental > Aquatic > Non-marine Saline and Alkaline > Hypersaline >...
CGGTGTCAGCAACCCGGACAAGGTGGGCCTCGACGTCGGTGACATCTGCGGACTCCCCGCACCGGTGGGGCTTGCGGCGACCGACGATATCGACGCGCTGATCGCACTGGAGCCCGACGCCCTAGTGCACTACGGCCCAACCGCCGCGCATGCCGATGACAATATCGACCTGATCGGCCGGTTCTTGCGCGCCGGGATCGACGTCTGCTCCACGGCGATGACGCCGTGGGTGTGGCCGGCGATGAAGCTGAACCCGCCCAACTGGATCGAGCCGATCACCCAAGCCTGCTCCGACGGCGGGGCATCATGTTTCACCACCGGTATCGATCCGGGTTTCGCCAACGACCTGTTCCCGATGACATTGATGGGGCTGTGCTCAAAGGTGCGTCTGGTGCAGGCCTCGGAACTGCTGGACTACACCAACTACGAGGGCGACTACGAGTTCGAGATGGGCATCGGTCGGGAGCCCGAATTCGCCCCGCTACTGCAGAACCCCGACGTCCTGGTGTTCGCCTGGGGCGCCACCGTTCCGATGATCGCCCACGCCGCCGGGATCGAACTCGACGAGATCACCACCACCTGGGACAAGTGGGTGACGCCCACCCCGCGGCAGACCGTCAAGGGTGTCATCGAGCCCGGCAAGGTCGCCGCGGTACGGTTCACCATCAACGGTGTCTACCGCGGCCAGACTCGTATCCGGCTCGAACATGTGAACCGGATAGGCCGCGATGCCGCCCCGGACTGGCCGTCCGGCGACCAGGATGACGTTTACCGGGTCGATATCGAGGGCACGCCGAGCATCTTCCAGGAGACCGCATTCCGGTTCACCGATGGTTCGGGCCGCGACGCCGCTGCTGCCGGGTGCCTGGCCACCGGCCTGCGGGCGCTCAACGCGGTGCCGGCTGTGAACGATCTGCCGCCGGGCTGGGTGACCCCGCTGGACCTGCCGCTGATCGCCGGCCGGGGCGCTATCCGCTGAGGTGGCCCCTTAAGGCCCATTAAGGCGAAGTCGGACTCTTCGCGAGGACGACCGACGCCAGCGGAATGGTCGTTCGCTGCGGTGACTCGGCAAGGTGGTCGGCGACCGACGATTCCAGGGCAGCGATGAAGGTGCCCGACCGCGGGTCGGCGAGCCCACCCTGAAGGGCGGCGGCCAGGGTGGGGAAGATTGCCGCCCGCGCGAAACCGGCCCAGGCCGCGCCGAAGGCCCCGGCGTCGCCGTCGAGTTGGTAGCGCGACCAGAAACGGTCCTCGGCCTCGAACAGTTCGAGGCTTTCGACGGCCAGGCCCTCGAGCCGGCCCGATGGGAAGAAGGGTGCCGTCAGCTCCTTCTCGGTTCGACCGAAGGTCGGGATGGTCATGCGGCGCAGTTCTTCGGGTTGCACCAGTCCGTCGTCGGCCAGCCGGGACAACGCCTCGGTGATCGCGACCATCACGCCGTCGAAGCCGGGCAGCCCGGCCGCGTCGAGTCCGAGTGTGAGCACCACCAGTCGGCCACCGGGGGCCAGTTCGCGACCGCGGAATGCCACGAAGTTATTCCAGTCCAGCGCCGCCTGCTGGGAGAACGCCTGCCGGGCGGCCTGATCGGCGCTGTAGGCGATATGGATGTGGTCCCCGATCGGCGCCGGGACCTTGCTAAGCCAATGGGTGGCCCACGAACTCCAGCCCAGCACGATGCTTTTCGTAGGCAGAATTTGTTGGTAGAACGAACGTCCGACGGCTGAGGCGAAGGTGGCCGGGTCTTTGGCGAGATAGCTGTCCGGGTCGGTGTCCAGGGTGGCGAACAGTGCGCTGAAATCGTTGTCCGGCAGATCGGTATGGGCGACCAGGATGGCATGGTCGGCTCGAGTGCGGGTGCGCACGACATCGACCGCCGCGCCGATCGGCAGCAACGAGTTGTAGCCGTTGGCCGCGCCGTAGTCCGCGATGGTGATCGGATGCGGCAGCCCGGGCAGCGTGACGTCCCGGGCGGCCTGTTCGAAGATCCGGATCGCGCTGCTCAGGCCCGCGGCCTGCAGACGGGAGGCCGCCGAGTAGGTGGCGCTATCCATCGGCTGCGGCCGCACCACGCTGCTCGACTCGGGCATCACCGATCAGTCCCTACGCCGGCGATTCAGCAGCAGGCCCACCACGACGCCGATCACCAGCATCGCGCTGAGTAACAGCCACATCGGCGACTCCACGCTGATCCAGAGCAGATTGATCCGCTGATGGTCGCGGTTCTGGGCGATGAACACCGCCGCCAAAGTCACCAACGCGATGGCGGCCCAGTTGCGCCCGGCGAACCGGACGATGCTGCTGCCGACCGAATGCGGGTGCTCAACCGCGGACATGGCGACCTCCTCATGGCTCACTGTCGACGGTAGTCCCTGCCCCCGTGAATCGGCAGACTGCCGTGCCGGGACCTCTACACTGCCTCGCATGAAGGCTGTCAGCTGCGAACATGGAACCCTCTCGGTGGTCGACCTGCCCGACCCGCGTCCGGGCGAGGGTCAAATAGTCCTCGACGTGCGGGCCTGCGGTATCTGCGGTTCGGACTTACACGCCAAGGACCACGCCGACGAACTCACGGGTGTGATGGCCGATGTCGGCTACCCGGAGTTCATGCGCGCGGACACCGCGACGGTGATGGGTCATGAGTTCGCCGGGGTGATCAGCGAGCGCGGGCCGAAAACCCCCAGGGGGCTGCGCGAGGGTATGCGGGTGGTGTCGTTCCCACTGGTGCGCGCCCACGGCGGGATCCAGCTCACCGGGCTCTCGCCGCTGGCCAACGGCGGGTACGCCGAGCGGGTGCTGGCCGAGGCGTCGCTGACCTTCCCGGTACCCAACGGGCTGTCGATCGACATCGCGGCGTTGACCGAACCGATGGCGGTGGCGTTGCACGCGGTACGGCGTGGCGAGGTCGGCAAGCGCGACACCGCGATCGTGATCGGGTGCGGGCCGGTCGGGTTGATGGTGATCTGCCAGCTCAAAGCCCTGGGCGTAGAGGCGATCGTCGCCAGCGACTACTCGCCGGCCCGGCGGGACCTCGCCCGGCGGTGCGGCGCCGACGTCGTGGTGGACCCGGCGGCAGAATCACCGTACGAAAAAGGGACCGGCAAAGGCATGGTCACCGAGGTGCCGGAACTCTACGGTCTGGCCCTGGGCGCTATGGGCAAGCTGCGGCGGTTGCCCGGCTGGCCACACCTGTACCGGGCCGCTGACGCGCTGGGCACGGCGGGACCGAAACGCCCGGTGATCTTCGAGTGCGTCGGGGTGCCCGGCATGATCGACGCGGTGCTGGCGGCCGCCCCGCTGAACTCGCGGGTGGTGGTCGTCGGGGTGTGCATGGGAGCCGACCAGCTCCGGCCGACCATGGGAATCGCCAAGGAGATCGATCTGCGCTTCGTGTTCGGCTATACCCCGCTGGAGTTCTACGACACCCTGCACATGCTGGCCGACGGCAAGCTCGAGGCGAGGCCGCTGATCACGGGCAAGGTCGGGCTCACCGGGGTGGCCGGGGCTTTCGCCGCGCTCGCCGACCCGGAACGGCACGCGAAGATCCTCATCGATCCGAGTAGTACCGCGGAGCTGGAGTAGCCGCCGCGCCGCTTCCTCCGCACCGCTCGTGCCTCGCGGTGCATCGTCAGCGGCCGGGTTGGTTTGGGCGCTTCCTCCGCACCGCTCGTGCCTCGCGGTGCATCGTCAGCGGCCGGCGTCGGTGTGACTGGCCACCCAGGCGTCGTAGTTCACCAGTTCATCGCCGATGGTCGTGTTGTCGCCATGGCCGGTGTAAACGGTGGTGTCGGCAGGCAGCGCGCCGAGTTTGTCCTTGATCGAGTTCAGGATGGTCGGAAAATCCGAGAAGGACCGGCCGGTGGCACCCGGGCCGCCGCAAAACAGGGTGTCTCCGGAGAACACCGCACCCAGTGCGGGGGCGTAGAGACAGGTGGAGCCGGGGGAGTGGCCCGGGGTGGCGATCGCGCGCAATTCGACCCCGTCGGCGGTCAGCACCTGGCCGTCCCGGAGGGCGACGAACGGCGCCTCCCCGTATGTCATCTCCCACAGCATGGTGTCGGCCGGATTCAGCAGCACCGGCGCACTCAGGGCGTCGGCCAGGTGTTGGGCGACATTGATGTGGTCGTTGTGGCCGTGCGTGCACACCACCGCGACGACGCGGCGGCCGGCTACGGCATCGACGATGGGCGCCGCATCGTGGGCGGCGTCGACGATGATCACCTCGGCGTCGCCGCCCACGACCCAGACATTGTTGTCGACCTCCCAGCTGCCACCGTCGAGTTCGAAACTGCCGTGGGTGACCACCCGCTGAATCGCGCTCACAGCACCACCACCGACCGCAGCACCTCACCGGAATGCATCTTCGCGAAAGCCTCCTCGACACCGTCCAGACCGATGCGTTCGGAGACGAAGCGCTCCAGCGGCAACCGGCCCTGCCGGTACAGCGAGATCAGGGTGGGGAAGTCACGCTCCGGCAGGCAGTCGCCGTACCAGGACGATTTCAGTGCGCCGCCGCGGGCGAAGAAGTCCACCAGCGGCATCTCCAATGTCATATCGGGCGTCGGAACCCCCACCAGTACAACGGTGCCGGCCAAGTCGCGGGCGTAGAACGCCTGCGTCCACGTCTCCGGTCGGCCCACCGCGTCGATCACCACGTCAGCGCCGAATCCGTCGGTGAGGTCCCGGATAGTCGCCACGACGTCGACGTCGCGGGCGTTGACGGTGTGAGTGGCGCCGAACTCCCGAGCCCACTCCAATTTGGTGGTGTCGGTGTCGACGGCGATGACCGTCCTCGCCCCGACCAGCCGTGCCCCGGCGATGGCGGCGTCGCCCACCCCGCCGCAGCCGATCACCGCGACGGTGTCGTCGTGGGTGACCGCACCGGTGTTGATCGCCGCGCCGATCCCGGCCATCACCCCGCATCCCAGCAGTCCGGCCACACCGGCGTCAGCCTCCGGATCGACTTTGGTGCACTGCAACTCGTGCACCAGAGTCTTGTCGGCGAAGGCGCCGATGCCCAGTGCTGGGGTGAGTTCGGTGCCATCGGTCAAGGTCATCTTCTGCTCGGCGTTGAATGTCGAGAAGCAGTACCACGGCCGGCCGCGTTTGCAGGCCCGGCACCGTCCGCACACCGCCCGCCAGTTGAGAACGACGAAATCTCCCGGCACCACGTGGGTGACGCCCGCGCCGACGGTTTCCACGATTCCGGCCGCCTCGTGACCGAGCAGGAACGGGTAGGAGTCGTTGATCCCGCCCTCACGGTAGGTCAGGTCGGTGTGGCAGACACCGCACGCCTGGACGGCGACGACCACCTCGCCCGGGCCCGGCTCGGGGATCACGATGTCGACCAGTTCGACAGGTTGGCCCTTGCTTCGCGAGATCACGCCGCGCACCGTCTGGCTCATGGCCCCAGACCTTAGTAGGGGTTAGTTTGTCGATGATGTCTGCACTCGATCTCATGGCCGACTGGCCGGTCGCGAATGCGGCGGCCGCCGTGCTGAGCCCGGACGGGGTGCTCGCCAGCCGCGGCGACCCGTACCGGGCTTACCGGCTGGCATCGGTGACCAAGCCACTGGTTGCCCGCGCCGCCCAAGTCGCGGTCGAGGAAGGTGTCTTCGACTTCGACACCCCCGCCGGTCCACCAGGCGCCACGGTGCGCCATTTGCTGGCGCACACTTCGGGCCTGGCCATGCACTCGGCCGATATCCTCGCCCGGCCGGGTGCCCGCCGCGTCTACTCCAACTACGGGTTCACGGTCCTGGCCGAGACACTGCAGGCGCGGTCCGGGATCGAGTTCAGCAGATATCTCACCGAGGCGGTATTCGAGCCGCTGGGTATGGCCGCGTCAAGCCTGGACGGCGGCGCGGCGGCGGCGGGCTACGGCGCGGTGTCGACGGTGACTGACCTGATCGGCTTCGTGACCGATCTGCTGCGGCCGGGCACGGTGTCGGCGCAGATGCACACCGAGGCCACCAGCGTGCAGTTCCCGGGACTGTCCGGGGTACTGCCCGGATTCGGGGTGCAGCGGCCGAATGACTGGGGCCTGGGGTTCGAGATCCGCGACGGTAAGTCGCCGCACTGGACGGGTACCGCGAACTCGCCGGGGACCTACGGCCACTTCGGACAGGCGGGCACCTTCATCTGGGTCGATCCGGCACGCGACCTCGCCCTGGTGGTGCTGACCGACCGGGACTTCGGTGACTGGGCCAAACCCCGCTGGCCCGCACTCTCTGGCGGAGTTCTGAGAGAGTTCACCTCGGACTAGCGCAACAGTGGTATCAGGGGGCACAATAGGCACGTACTGCACAACTGCATCTTCGGACACACCAGGTCGTTGGGGAAGACGTCCCTAGTGGAGCCGAAGGAGTATGTGATGCGTGCGTCGAATCAATTCGCCGACGCGACGACAGGCGTGGTGTATCTCCACGCCTCTCCCGCGGCGGTCTGCCCACATGTCGAGTGGGCGTTATCGTCGACCCTTGGTGCCGGGGCCAACCTGCGGTGGACTCCACAGCCGGCCATGCCCGGACAGCAGCGAGCGGTCACCAACTGGGTCGGACCGGTGGGAACCGGTGCGCGGCTCGCTAATGCGCTGAGGGCATGGTCGGTCCTGCGGTTCGAGGTCACCGAGGATCCGAGCCCCGGTGTCGACGGCGAGCGCTTCTGCCACACCCCGCAACTGGGTCTGTGGAGCGGTGCGATGAGCGCCAACGGCGACATCCTGGTGGGCGAGATGCGACTGCGTGCGCTGATGTCCGCCGGGGCGGACACCCTGGCCGCCGAACTGGACACGGTACTGGGCACGGCCTGGGACGACGCCCTAGAGCCTTACCGCGACGGCGGCGACAGCGGTGAGGTGAGCTGGCTAAACCGCGGTGTCTGCTGATCGCTGGCGCGTTCTAGCGGGCGCCCCCGCTCGGTCTGATTAGCGGGCGCCCCCGCTCGGTCTGATTAGCGGGCGCCCCCGCTCGGTCTGATTAGCGGGCGCCCCCGCTGCGGCCGTTGCCGATAGTGACACGGGGGTTTGCGCCATTCCCGCCGATCACGGTGCTGCCGGTGCCGCGCGGGCCCGGATTCGTTACGGCCGCACCCGCCCCGGCACCTGAGCCCGCACGCGACGGCGAGGGGGCCGGCGCTGCGGCGCGGGCGCTGGTGCCGCTCCGCATGGGCGTGACGCCGCCACCAGAAGGGCTTTCGACGTTCTGGATGTTCGGTTTACTGGTCGGGGCCGGCGCGGTGCCGGAGTTGCGTACCGCCCGACCTGTGCTGTTCGACCAGGCCGGCCCGGCGAGTGACGGCAGGCTCACCGGCGGGAGGCCGGTGGCGTAGGCGGCGGCCCAGCCGAGGACGTTGAGGGTGTAGGACATCGAGTTGTTGTAGCGCAGCACCGCGGTGATCAATTGGGAACGATCCCGCAGGTTCAGTCCGCCGTCACACAGATAACGGGCGGCGGCCAGGCTGGCGTCGAACAGGTTCTGGGGGTTCTCCCGGCCGTCGCCGTCGCCGTCGGAGGTGTACAGCGTCCAGGTTGTCGGGAGGAACTGCATAGGGCCCATCGCGCGGGCGTAGACGGTTCGACCCTCAGCTTCGCCTTCGACGATGACCTCGTTTCCGGGCAGCGAACCATCTAGCGTCGGACCGTGAATCGGTTCGACCGGATTGCCGAGCGGGTCGGTGGCGCCCCCGAAGGCGTGCGTCGATTCGATATGCCCGATCCCGGCCAGCAAGTTCCAACCGACCCCGCAGCCGGGCGTGGACTCCGCCATCATTCGGTCCGCATGGAGGTACGCCTTGAGGGCCACCAGTGGGATCTTCAGCAGGCCTGGTGACTTCACGGCGGCCGGCGGCGGCGGACCGACCGCGGGCGCCGGGACAGCGGCGAGACCGGGTGGCAGTACCTGCGGGTCGGCGTCGATACCGCCGATATGGGGCAGCACGGCGGCGGCCGGCCTGTGCAGTGGGGTCCGTGCCGATGGTTGTGCCGTCGCGATCGGCGTTGGCGGGATTATCAGAGCACACACCAAAGCCAGCCGCGTGCCGACGACCCGACCGCGCCCCATCGCCTGCTGGGCCCGTGAGCCTCCCCGCATGGGTCTCCGACACCGCCCTCGTTCGTCCACCGTCCTGACTCCGCGGTCAGCCTTCACGCCGTCCGACCAGCGGATGCAGGCCACGATACAGAAAGCACCACCCTGGGAAGCGGGGTGACCTTTGGCCGGGGTGTCAGGCCTGGGGCACGAGAATTCGCAGCGCTCCCGGCACTGCGGAGATCTCCGCCGGCAGGGGGCAGACGAAATCGCCGTCGGCGTAGGCGTTGATCCCGGGCGACTCCACGGTGACGGTGCGGGCCCGGTCGGTGCTGACCTCGTCAAGGCCGGTATGGGTGCCTTTGAACACGGTGGGGAACAGCCGGATCAGCTTGGCGCGGGAGGCGGTGTGCACCATCGTCACGTCGAGCAGGCCATCGGAATGGTCGGCCGTCGGACAGATCCGCATGCCGCCGCCATAGCTGCGGGTATTTCCGAACGCCGCCAACGTCAGCTGGGTGACCACCTCACGCTCGCCGTCGAAGACCAACCGGAAGGGCAGCAACCGCAGTCTCGACAGCTCGGCCACGATCGCGACGTTGTAGCGCATTCGGCCATGTGGCCACCGCATCCGGTTGACCCGATCGCTGACAAGGGAATCGAATCCGGTCGCCGCGACGGTGCCGAACCAGGTGCCGGTGCCGTCCGGCGCCCGGATGTGCCCGAGATCGACGGTCGCCGTGTGCCCGGCGGCGATGACGTCAGCCGCGGCGGCCGGATCGCCGGTCGGGATCGCGTACTCCCGGGCGTGATCGTTACCGGTACCGGCCGGGACGATTCCAAGTGGAATCCCGCTGCCCGCCAGCACCTGAAGCGCAAGGCGGATGACACCGTCGCCGCCGGCGACGACGACCGCGTCGGTACCGTTCTGCACCGCCCGGTCCACCAGTTCGAGGGCGTGCGCGGGGTCGCGACCGACGATCTCGAGCACGTCGATACCGAGTTGCTGGAACCGCGCCACCGCCTGTTCGGCCGCGTGCGGGGCGTTACCGTGACCGGCCATCGGATTGGTCAGCACGGTGATCCGCGAGACAGAGCTCACGGAATCAGCTTGCCCGGATTGAGGATTCCGGCCGGGTCCAGAGTCTGCTTGACCGCGCGCAACACCTGCACCCCCAACTCGCCGATCTCAGCGGTCATCCACGGCCGGTGGTCGGCCCCGACCGCGTGATGATGGGTGATGGTGCCGCCATTGGCGAGAATGGCATCGCAGGCTGCGGTCTTGGCGTTCCGCCACTGCTGTGCCACGTCGCCGCGCTGTCCGGCCACCACTGTGAAATACAGCGAGGCGCCGGTGGGGTACACGTGCGAGATGTGGCACATCACCAACGCGCTGGTGCCGCTCGAACTCAGTGCCGCGGTGAGCGCCTCGGTGACCGCAGCCTTGAGTGCCGCGATGTTCGACCAAGTTGTCGCGGTCTCCAGGGTCTCGCATAGCGCGCCGGCCGCAAGCAGAGCGTCCCGAAGGTACGGGGCGTCGAATCGGCCCTGCTCCCAGGCCTTCGCCGGTCCTTCGCCCAGTGATGTCCCGCCGCCGGCCTCGATGACGGCCCGCGTCTCGGCGTGCCGGCTGTAGGCATGGGCCGCCGTGCCCTCGAAGATCGTGATCGCCAGACAGCCCCCGGTGACGCTCTGTTCGCCGATTGCGTGGGTGGTGGCCAGATTCACCCCCGTCTCGACCTCGTCGGACAACCGCAGCACGGTCGGGCCGGTGCCGGTCTGGATGACCGTCCGGAATGCGGCCGCGCCGGTGCTGAAATCCGGAAAGGACCAGGCCTCGTAGCGTGTGGTCGCCGCGACTGGATGCACTCGCACCCGTACCCGGGTGATCACCCCGAAGACGCCCTCGGACCCGCAGAACAGTTCGCGCAGATCCGGACCGGCTGCCGAGGCGGGGGCCCGGCCCAGGTCAAGTCGTCCGGACGGGGTGATGACGTGCATGCCGCGGACCATGTCGTTGAACCGGCCGTAACCGGCGGAGTCCTGTCCGGAGGACCGCGTCGCCGCGTAGCCGCCGATACTGGCGAATCGGTAACTCTGCGGAAAGTGGCCCAGGGAGAAGCCGTGTTCGCCCAGAAGCCGTTCGGCCTCGGGTCCGGTTACCCCGGCCCCGAGCTCGGCCTCGCCTGAGATCTCGTCGAGCCAGTGCAGGGCGTCGAAGCGCCGCAGATCCAGGGTGAGGACGGCGTCGAACTCGCCACGGATCGGGTCCAGCCCGCCGACCACGCTGGTTCCGCCACCGAACGGCACCACCGCGATCCGGTGCGTCGAGCAGTACTCCAGAACTGCCGCGACCTGGTCCTCGCTACCCGGGAGAATCACCGCATCGGGGCCGTCCTGGTTAATCTGCTTGCGGCGCAGCAGATCCAGGGTCGATTTGCCGCCCGCATACAGCAGTCGATCGCGATCGCCGGTGCGCAGGTACTGCTCGCCGACGATCGCGGCGAGACCGTCCCGGTGCGCCGCCGTCAGGGCGGAGGGGGACAGTTGCACCTCGTCGATGCGGGGTGTGCCGCCCTCGGACGCGGAGACGCCGAGCGCTTGCTCGAGCAGTGTCCGGATACCTGCGGAGAGCGGTTTGGCCAGTTCAGGGTCGCCCCAGGCATCCCAGGCCATCGGGGGCAGCAGATCTCTCGCATCGGTGTCAGTC
>Ga0180431_10009825_pt1 | contig 10733 bp, 7 predicted proteins | sample SS_ome_11_FD_132459 | JGI IMG/M metagenome (GOLD analysis project Ga0180431, IMG submission 132459) | Hypersaline lake sediment archaeal communities from the Salton Sea, California, USA - SS_1_MS_1 metaG | ecosystem: Environmental > Aquatic > Non-marine Saline and Alkaline > Hypersaline >...
TTTCTTGACAAAAACAAAATATTCAAAAACTGTCATTGCGAGCCGAAGGCGAAGCAATCCCGTGGTTTTGCCGAGATTGCTTTGGTCGCTTCGCTCCCTCGCAATGACGCGGTTATAAACTGTATTTTACTAAAAATCAGCAATCGTTATTCATAAAACGGGCGGCTCGCGAACCGCCTCTACTCTTCCTCTGTGCTCTCTGTGGTTTCTCCTCAACGTTCTCATTCCACGCGGAAGGCAATAGATAGCTCGTAAAAATTCCACAAATCGAGTTTATTGCGCCATTTTCTGTCAATTAGGCCGGCAAGCTCGGCGAGGCTCGTTCCAAAACCGATATATACTTCACGCTCGGCCTTATTATCCGGCAGTGTATTATGGTTCGCCGAATATCCGACTGCTGCATGGACGGGAAACCGTCGCGCTGGGCTGACTGTCAGCCAATAGATATAAGCGTCGTTCTCGGCGTTCGTCTGCGCGATTATTTCATCGCCGACATTGCTCGGCTCTTTCACCGATACGCGCAAATCGAGCCAATCGAGCTTTTGTGGCCAACGGTCGCGCAGTATTGCGAAGCCGATTCCCACAATATTCGCTGTCATATCGGTATAGCCGAAGCCTTGATATGGATTATGAGCATCCACCGGATACTCGACCCACGTCATAATGAGGCCGGCTATGCCGCCACCAATCCATCGGCAGGCGGGGTCGGAGAAGCCCGTCCAGCGCGCGAAATGTATCCCCGCCTGAGTAATTTTATAGCTTATCACCAGATGGCTTATCTCGTCGGTCTGGACGAGGTCGTCGCCGTTCCAGTCGTTGTGCTTGATATGCGCGGGGCCGTATTCGTGCCCCCACCAGTCGTCCATACGTGAGTATGCGTAGCCGCCGAGGCCTATTGCGGTAGCCGAGAACACGCCGAGCCGCCACAGGATGATACGCCGTTCCGGCTGCGGCTCGTATCGCAGTATCCCGACGCGCGATTGCCACGTGGAATCGGAGGAGTCGGCGGCGAAAATGGACTTAATAAATAGAATTAAGAATAATATGATAAGTGATTTGTGCAATTTGAGTTAGAGTGTTAGATATTTTACCATAAAGACAGGAAGGGCACGAGGTATCATAATTTACCAAACATCGTTTTCATAGTCGCACAAGACCTGGTCGAGGTTGTCATCCCATATATCCGCCTGCACACGGTCAGCCATTTCGGCCACACCAGCGAGGCTGGCAATCATATTAGCGTTGCCTACATTCGGATAGCCCCAATCGCGGGAATATATCCAGTTGGGCGGCTCCGTATTAGCGTCCTCATCCGGGAAAGCATCGGCAAAAACACAATTCATCGAGGCAACATAACATCTATCGGGGTTTAGGCGCACCCATAAACCGGCTCCTCTCTTAAAACCGGCATAGGCTTGGTGTATATGCGGCTTATCCGGCGCAGCTTGAATATGGTCTCTTTTACCAAAAATGAGCATCACTCTGAGATTAGGTAGTTCTGTTGCGAGATAAGGATAATTCCTAACCGTCGTGCGGAACGGCCAATCTCTGGCGGTCTCTATCGGATTCGCGACACCACTAGGCCAAGTCTCCATTGTCAACGCACCGTTATCGAGTAATGCTTGTGTCAATTCAATCGAATAGTAGCGTTCATCCCACATTCTTGGGCACTTGTAACAGAGAATATGGTCGGCGCTGTCATCTATTACAAATACAGGTCTGCCCTCTGGGATGGAATCGTGGACATACCAATCAACCGAGGTGTAATCAAGAAACAATGCTGTATCTGAATAGCATTCCGGATAGCGATACAACGGATTTTGGTAATCAACACCGTCGTCGCCAACGAAGCCGATTTCCACCGATGACATAGCATCGAGTGTAGGATTCTCACGCCCCACGAAGTATTTGACCTTCGGTATTTCGGAGCCGTAAAGCGCGAGGACGTTCGTTCCAGCAATTCCCGGATGCGAGAATGCGAAGACGCCGGAATTTTCGTAAATCGGTTCGATTTCGATAAGCTCGCTAAGGTAGTGCCCACCGGTATCGGGGACTTCGCCGGTGATAAAGCGGATAACATCTTTCAAAGCCCTTATGCAGCTTTCATCTCCGTAGTTGTAAGTTCCATCACTATAAGCTCCGGTTTCAGGGTCGGTTTTGCCGGGCCACAGAAGTGCTACATTAATAAAACCAATCAAGTTGCAATCTATATTTTCATAGAAACCAACAACGGCCGTGAAAAAGCAGGGAACTTGGATTACTACCGGCGCACCATCGTCACCATAACGGGCAGTTTCCGGTAGTTTTACGCGCACCGCAATATTGCCGATTCCATCCGAATTGACAGCTGTATACAATGTCCCACCGGCGGGAACTTTTTCTATATCGCCGTTGCCGTTATCACTACTATCGTTGCCCTTGTCCGAACAAGCAGAGAACAAGATAACAACAAATATAATTGATAAGATTAAGACGGGTCTTTTCATAATTAGAGATTGCTGAAAAAGGTGCCTTTTTCTTGACAAAAACAAAATATTCAAAAACTGTCATTGCGAGCCGTAGGCGAAGCAATCTCGATTATTTGCAGGGGATTGCTTCGTCGGGCTACGCCCTCCTCGCAATGACGCGGTGCGGGGTGTTGGAGCAACCACCAATTACTCCCCTCTCTCCTTTCCTACAGACCTCGGGGCGGACATCTCCCCCTTAATAAGGGAGAGAAATTTTTCTTAACGAGTGAAGCGAAGAAAATAGAGGAGGCTATTACAGTCCCTCTATTCTTCTTCCGCCTCGCCTGCGCAGCCTTCGGTGCAGCGGAACTCTATTCTGCGGTTGTTCGCGCGGCCCTCGGAGGTCTCGTTCGTATCCACAGGTCTGGTTTCGCCAAAGCCCATAGTCTCGAGTCTATCCGCGGCGATGCCCTGGGTAACGAGCCAGCTCTTGACGCTCTTGGCGCGCTTAATCGAAAGCTCGCGGTTGTATTCGTCGGTACCGACCGCATCGGTGTGTCCCTCGATAAGAACGCGCATTTCGGGGTATGCCTTTAAGATACGGAGAGCTTCTTGAAGGTCTTGTGCACCTTGCGCTGTTATATCCCATTTTGCGGTCTCGAAATAGACCTTCACTCGAATCGACTCACCCATCTTGAGCTTCCTCGCCTTGGGACAGCCGTCCTCCTTAACCTCGACATCTTCAGGGGTATTCGGGCATTTGTCTACGCCGTTGCAGACTCCGTCGCCGTCGCCGTCGAGCGGACAGCCATACTCATCCACGATACAACCCTCTGGAGTTTTGGGACATTTGTCCTTGTAATCGGCGACCTGGTCTCTATCGGAGTCAACTGGGCAGCCGTATTCATCTATCTTTGCGCCACGCGGAGTTTCCGGGCAACGGTCTGCGTCGTCCGGGACACCGTCGCCGTCGCTGTCTGCCTTGACCTTGGGACAGCCGTATTCATTGACCTGCGCGCCGACAGGGGTATTCGGGCATTTATCTATACCGTCATAGACGCCGTCGCCATCGCCATCGAAAGGACAGCCTCTCGAATCCACTAAGGCGCCGCGTGGTGTGTTCGGGCATTGGTCCTCATAATCGGAGACGCCATCCTTATCGGTATCGACGGGACAGCCGGTCTCATCGACTTTTGCGCCGGACGGAGTATCGAGACATTTATCTATGCCATCGTAGACACCATCGCCGTCACCGTCCGATGGACAACCAATAACATCTACGATTGCGCCCACAGGAGTATTAGGGCACTGGTCGAGGCCGTCGTAGACACCGTCACCGTCGGAATCCACCGGGCAGCCGAACTCGTCAACAATCGAGCCGAATGGAGTATCGGGGCACTGGTCTTCCTTGTTAATTACGCCGTCCTTATCCGTATCGCGGACACCGCCGTAGTAGAAATTGAGCCTGCCGGAGACCTCCGTGTAGCTGGGGAGCGAATCCAATACATACTCGGTAAAATCATCGATAAAGGCATAATATCCACGAAAGCCCAAATCTATACCCACCTGTTCGACCGGGAATATCTCGAATCCGAATCCGAGCATAACCTGAAAATGGCGGCCTTTATAATCGGTCCAGTTAAGTTCGGACTCTGGAATTCTGGTAGGGTCATCCTCAAATTCGTATTTATCGCGGATATCGGCTACTTGAAGGACTTCGCCGGTGTTCTCATCGGTTACGTTCCATAAAAGAACTCCGCCACCGAACTGGATATACGGATTGAAAATGGTCTGTGCAAAGCTGCGCCATTGCACAAAGAACTCGATAGGTATGAAATTCAGCTTGATTGGAATATTAGGATTACGCTCCATCGAAAAGCGTGCATGCTCCTCGTAGGATTTGGTGCCGACGATGTTTCCTAATGAATCCCTCACATAAAGAAATTTGTTCCCAGATGGATGGAAGTGAGTATATGGAACAAACTCGCCGGTTTTGGGACTTCTTAGTAAGAACGGGTAGAAATCTACATTCGAGCCTGCATATGTATATGCGTAAGCACCTTGCAGACCAAGCTCGAAATCGCGCGTAACACCAAATTTGATTTGTCCACCGTATGTCTGGCCCATCGCCAGATAATCATAGGAGGCGATAGTTTTTATTAATCCTCCTGCAGGACCAATCGAGATTTTATATAAGACCTCCTCAGCCATCACCGTAAAACAAATTACGGACAACAGTACCATGATGAATAGCCATTGCTTCAGCATTTAATCCTCCTAATACTATTTTTAGCTACGTTCCCATAGTGAGAATTGAGAGTTCTATGGTAACGATACCTGCCTTATTTTGGAGTATCATTTACCGTTAATACATCGAAAAATAATTCTTCGGTTTCTATTGCGTCCCTCAGGTGTGGCATTCGATGCTACTGGGTTTGCTTCACCATAGCCTTTTAGTTTTAACTGGTCAGCCATAACACCGCGCGCGACAAGAACATCTCTTACTTTTTCTGCCACACGATAGCTTCTGTTTATATTATACGTGGCACTCCCTTCACTATCGGTATAGACACCTATCTCCACCACTCTATATGGATATGCCCTTAACCTTTCGGCAATATTATCGAGCCTCTGCATAGCGCCCGAGCGCAAATTTAGACCCGCATCGTATGCATCGTATATCGTTTCATCTTCGACAGGTTCCACAAATGGACATCCGAGCTGATTCACCACAAAGCCCGACGGCGTCTTGGGGCACTGGTCTATACCATCCATAACACCATCCTCATCGGAATCCGACGGACATCCTAACTCGTCCACGATAGCCCCTTTGGGTGTAGCGGCACAAGTATCTATGTAATCCGGCACACCATCGGCGTCGCTATCTTTCGGACAGCCGGTCGAATCGACCTCGATATCATCGGGTGTATCGTCGCATCGGTCCACACCGTCGTAGACACCATCACCATCGGCATCGCTGGGGCAACCCGTAGATTCCACTAACGCCTCGAAAGGAGTTCCCGGGCATTTATCGAGTCCATCAAAAACGCCATCGCCGTCGGTATCGAGAGCACAGCCAAAACGGTCAACCTTCGCTCTTTTAGGCGTACCCGGACAAGTATCGTTCTCGTCTGGAATCCAATCACCGTCCTCGTCTTCAAATCCGAAGAGATAGCTTATCCCAATCCCTCCGCCAAAGGAGACGAAACGGTCTTCAGAACCCATAGGTGATTTAAGAGGGATTACCCTCCCAAAGACAGACAAGCCTATAGTAGGAACAGGGGTAAACTCGAGCCCGGCTTCGGCAAATAGATAAGCTCTATCGATTTCAGATTTCTCAATCGAGGAGATTCTATAGCCACCGCCCGTGCGGGCGAAAAGTGACCATCTCAAGCTGATAGACCTCGAAAACTGAAAAGCAAGTTCCGGACTGATGAGCACCTCACTACTGGAGTCATTAGATATTGTCGCATAACGCGCCCTTATCAGAAGTGAAAAGGGCGACTGCCTATTAATACTAGCCCTCGCTCCCAGGCTTGATGCGAGAAGTTTTTCGGCGCTATCGTTATAGCTTACGATTTCGACTCCGCCATCGAGCTCGGCCCTGAACACGGGTTTGGTAAAAGCACTCGGGCACAAGATAAATAGAGCGAGCAGGAGCACAGAGCAATATACTCGGCTCCTCCTCGCTCTTTCATTTATCATAGCCTCAGCCATATCTCTATCCGGAAATGCGTTAATGAAAAACTAAATTAGCCCTCCTCGGTTTCCGTTTTTTTTCTCCTGTTGCTCCTCTTCTGATGGCTCTTCGGCAGACTCGGGTTCTTCCGGAGCTTCTTCCTGATTGGTTTCTTCTATATCGAGTTTAGTCTCCTCGGTAATCGTTTCTTCAACAACATCCGTTTGTTGTGGTTGTTCCGATGTTTTTTCTTCTGTAGCTTCATCTTCGGGAGATTCTTCGATTTGCGGTTTCTCCACCTGAACCTCTTCTTCGACTGCTTGCTCCACAACTTCTGTCTCGGGACTTTCGACTTTTTCTACCGGGACTTCCTCGGTTTCGGCTTCCTCAGTTTCTGGGACAACCTCTTCAGGCTCGGCTCCGATAGCCATCTCTTCAGTATCAGGTTCATTTATTTCTTCCTCTGGTTCCGGTTCGGCCTGCTCTGGAGCTTCGGGTATAGGTGATTCCCACGGTGTCGGTGGAATATCCTCGCTCCTATCGGGATAATCAACCGGCTCGTTGGTCTCCGACGGGAAATGCTTTCCGATAGCTTCTTCCAAGCTAACAGTTTTTGTCGGATGAGCTGCCAGATATCGGTTGAGGTCGCTTTGTTCCTTGCTCTCGAAGAATGCGTTCACGCTGAGGACTATTCTGCGCTCCTGTGCGTCGAATTCGATTACTTTCAATGGTAATAGGTCGCCTTCGGAAAATGCCTCCTGTGGGCGATTGACCTCTTTACCCAGCTGAGTAACCGGCACAAAACCCTCGACACCGTCGGGCAAGATGACTGTTACGCCACGGTCGGACATACGAGCAACGCGTCCTTCGATTTCTCGACCGACCGAATAATGACCGGAAAGTTCCGGCCAGGGGTCCTTATCGAGCTGTTTTATTCCCAGGCTAACCCTGCGATTATTCGGGTCTATGTTCAGCACTACCACCTCTACTTCATCGCCTTTATGCACTATCTCCGATGGATGCATAATACGTTTCGTCCACGACATATCTGATATGTGTATCAGGCCATCTATTCCGTCTTCGATTTCGACAAACGCACCGAAGCTTGTCAGATTTCGCACAGTGCCTTTGATTTTACTGCCCGGTGGGTATTTGGTCGCAAGCAAGGTCCACGGGTCCGGTTCGAGTTGTTTAATACCCAGCGATATTTTTTGGCTTTCCTTGTCGACGTTTAACACGACCACATCGACTTCGTCGCCCACAGAGACAACTTCAGACGGGTGGTTGATATGTTTCGTCCAGGACATCTCGCTAACGTGGACTAAACCTTCGATTCCGTCTTCCAGCTCGACAAAGGCACCGTATTTAGTGATATTAACGACTTTCCCTCTAATACGCGAGCCTTCCGGATATTTTTCTTCGACGGCTTCCCATGGCGATGGTGTAAGCTGCTTAAGACCGAGACTTATTCTCTCCTTCTTCTGGTCGTATTTCAATATCTTAACATCTATCTTGTCACCCAGTTTGACTATCTCCGACGGGTGCTTAATACGTGACCACGACATATCTGTAATATGCAGAAGGCCATCGAGTCCGCCTAGGTCAATAAATACTCCGAAATCGGTTATGTTTTTCACGATTCCCGGACAAACCTGTCCTTCTTCAATACTTTCAAGAAGTTCTTTACGTTTGTCGCTTCGTTCTTCTTCGAGAACCACTCTTCGACTCACGACAATATTCCGACGAATTTTGTTCAGCTTAATAATGCGGAAATCCATCTCTTCGCCTACGAGCGCATCGAAATCGGGGACCTGGCGTAATGCGATTTGGCTTCCCGGCAGGAAGGCGTCTATACCCATAAAATCGACAACCATACCGCCTTTAATGCGCCTTTTAATTACGCCCTTTATAATCCCACCAGTTTCGTAGGCCTCGTATATCTGGTTCCAGACGCGCATAAAATCAGCCTTACGCTTTGAAACCACTGCTTGTCCGCTGTCATCTTCGAGCTGCTCCAAGAATATCTCAACCGTATCGCCTTCTTTTATCTCATCGGGAAATTCTGCTTTGGAAACGATAGCCTCGGATTTGAAACCGATATCTACGGTAACCTCATCCTTAGCAACGTTAAGCACCTTGCCTTGTATAATTTCCCCTTCTTTGAGGGACGCCATTGTTTCTTCCATACGTTCGAGCATAGCTCGACGTTCCTCATCAGAATATTCTCCACCTTCGTATTCTTCTTCCTTATCTGGTATATCACCCTCGGCAACAATAACCACCTCACTTTTCTTCTCTATAGGCACAAATTCGATAGGTTGTTCTACCGACGGTTCGTCAGGCGGTTTTTCTTCTGGTGCTTCTTCAATTTCGGAATCATCTTCTGCTCGATTAGGCATTTCTTCTGTCTCTTCGGATGGTTCTGCAAGAACGCTTTCGTCTTTGACGGCTTCGCCCTCCTCGGGTAACTCTATTTCGCTGGAGGGGTCATCGTTTTTGGGCATTTCTTGCTCGTCAGCCGGTGCCTTTTCCGGTTCGACCGTGCTTTCCTCTTCGCTAGCCGCCTGAGCCTCGAGGTCTTCCTCGGTCGGTTGAGGTTCGGGAGCTACCACGTCTTCTTGCGTGTTGTTTTGCTCCTCTGGGACTTCGTGATACATCGAGTTTCTCCTTTGATTTGGTTAATGTTTTTAATACTTTTTCGGTCTATTACGGGCTGTCCCTGGCGGGCTTTCCTCGGTCGCACGCTCCGTGAAAGGGGCGGTAAGGTATATAACCGCCCGCACGGCTCCATCCGTTCGTAGAACCATCACGCCAGCCAGCAGCAATTCTATAGATTAAACAGCGTTCAGTTATAATTGCGCACCATGCTCCTCGGCTAATCTGACCACTCTTTCGAGGGTTTCGTCGAGGATTTCATTAGAATTATCAATCAAAATTGCATCATCTGCTTGTTTAAGCGGGCTATCCACACGTGTCGAGTCTTTTCTGTCGCGTTCGACAATCTCTTGTTCGAGTTTGTCGAGGTCGTAATCTATTCCCGCTCTATCCAATTGTCCTGCCCGTCGGATTGCACGTATTCGCGGGCTTGCCGTCAGAAACAGTTTCAGTTCGGCGCCATTTAGGACAACCGTGCCGATGTCTCTGCCCTCCATTACTACTCCTCCCGCGGCGGCCATTTCCCGCTGTCGCCGCACCATCTCGCGCCGAACTTCCGGGTGAGCACACACCTGCGATACAAGTGCATCTACATCCGGTTTCCGAATGGCCGCGGATATATTCCTATCGTCGATATAGATATCCTTGTGCTCGAGGCGTATATCTAAATCGCGCAGTCGCTCTGCAAGGGCGTTTCCATCCTCCGGCGGGATACCTTCCTCGATACTAACGAGCGTCAGAGCGCGATACATAGCACCGGTATCTATATAAAGATACCCAAGCCTTTCCGCTAAGAGGCGTGCAATTGTAGATTTACCAACCCCTGCCGGACCGTCTATTGCAATTCGTATCCTGCCCATTTCGGGTATATACCTCATCCTTATTTAGGGCATTATACCCTAAGAACAAGAACAGCTTAATATATATCTGTTAATTTCTTTGTCAAGGAAAGAAAATCGGAGGAGTTTACCAAAAAAAATGTCCGATACCCCATCATCCGACCTCGGTTCGCTCGGCCATATTAAATTATTTCTGATAGGTCAAGCGTCTCGCTCGACATCACCCGTAGCCCTGAAGACCTTCTTCTAATAGGTCGAGCGTCCCGCTCGACATCACACTGGTAGGGGCACGATATATCGTGCCCGAAGGGCTGGCGCGAGGGTGGGGTCGGCACGCGCCGACGGGCGGAGGGGAATCCGTGCCGTCCGATATAATATATTCAATAAACCTTATGAGGACCTGCACGGAGCGTGACAGCCCGTAACCGCACAAAAATATCGACATAGTATCTCTGGGCTAATTAAAAAACCTTGCGCCGAAAAAAAAAAGATTTATCTTTATCTTTCCAGTAAAAATGCTACAAGGAGGCCCAATGAAATCACGTATCGGACTCATAGCCCTTTCGGCATTAGTAATGCTTTTACTCTCTTGCCAAAGCGCCGAACTGACCGCGGCAAAGGTTTATGTTCAGCAGGAGAATTACCCCGCCGCACTCGAACAACTCAAAATCGCCGAGAAGAAGGAGCCTACCAACGCGAATGTCTTCCTTATGATGGGTAAGCTGTACGCCGAGATGGACAGTCTCGATGCAATGAATCGCGCATTCGATACCGCATTGGAGCTGGACAGCACGCTGTTCAATGACATTGTGGCGTGGCGCGTGGAAAAACGCGAAGACTATTTCAAAAAAGGACACGACGCAGGTAATAAGAAAAAATGGGATAAGGCAATCGAATTTACTAAGACAGCAGTTAGTGTGGACCCAAATTTCTCCGACGGCTGGTATAACCTGGGATACTTTTACCAACAATCGGGGGATGCCGAAAACGCTGAGAAGGCATTCCGCAAAGCCCACGAAATCGAACCCCTAAACGAACCACTCGCAAGGCAAATAGCAATCTATGAGTATAAAGATAAAAATGTCGAAAAGGCCATCGAAATCCTCAAAAAAA
>Ga0180431_10009826_pt1 | contig 10733 bp, 9 predicted proteins | sample SS_ome_11_FD_132459 | JGI IMG/M metagenome (GOLD analysis project Ga0180431, IMG submission 132459) | Hypersaline lake sediment archaeal communities from the Salton Sea, California, USA - SS_1_MS_1 metaG | ecosystem: Environmental > Aquatic > Non-marine Saline and Alkaline > Hypersaline >...
CGGCAGTGACGGCCAGGGCAAGGCCGTGATTCCGGTTGACGATCACGACTTCGAGCGGTGTCTTGATGTGGTCAATGACGGAATCAAGCTGTTCATAGCCTCCGCCCCTCGATCTGGCTGGCGGTGGAGGAATCGAATAGCCGAAGTGACATTTGGCGCGGTGGAAACGGCTGGTACAGTGGATAGTGGCGACGCCACGACGTTGGTGGATGCTACGCTTTCCAGTACGTATGATGAAGACGATGATGTCAACGGCTATTATGTTTATGACCAGACCCAGGAAATCTATGCCCTGATAACGGACTACGCAACGGCGACCGGCACGGTGACTGTGGCTGCATGGCTGGATTATGAAGATAATCCGTCCAGTCTCACTCCTGCTGCGGGCGACAGTTTTTCTATCACCGATGTCAAGACCGTTGATGGTGACTTGGCCCGCTACTGGCTTCCTGATGATTTTCAGGGCGAGGTTGCTGGCGACATTACTTACGCTAAGGATACCGGAGTTGGGCACTTCATTGGCTGGGCGCATGATAGCGAGATCAGATTCCAACGTGAAGTAACCGTGATAGATTCATACCCGGTGCAGGCTGTTGTGAGGCCGTCCCCCGCAAGACGAAGATGGGAGTTGTTTGTCAACCCGGCCCCGAATGAGGCCAACACCGTGACGTTTCCTTATCGGGCTGGGTTTGACGAAATCAAGGCGATGGTCGGAATTTCAACGGCTTCGGGCGATACGGGTGTGACAATTGGCGGGATCGCAAATGTGTTTCCCGATGATTATTTCAACGGCTGGTATGCGTATGTGGTTGCTGGAACTGGGCTAAACAGCTATGCCAAAGTGACGGATTATGTAGGCGCAACCGGAGCATTTACAGTCGCCGATTGGCTGTCAATTGACGGCTCGGCTGGCGGCACGAATCCTCATGCTACGGCGGCTTATATCTATGTCACTGATGATTACAAACATCCTGCTGGTCCTCAGTTCGATGAGGCGATTTTGTCGGCGTGTTTGGCAAAAGCCGAGCTTGAATTTGAGGATATTCAAATGGGCTACAACGAAAAATTTCACAAGATTGATCTCCCGCAGGCCCAGCAAATTGATGCCCGATCTGCCCCGCGAAAACTGGGTCAGATGGTGCCGGGGTCAGGGAGAGTAGCGCGTGGACGAGTCTGGAACGATATTACTCTGGATTCATAAGTGTGTATGAATGCACACATTTATCACAAAACCTGTGCACTTATACACAAGTGTCGAGGTTTTGTCAACAATTAAAACGGCGCACCCCCGCGTCGTGAAAGCAAAAGGAGAGGAAAATGGCTAATAGGGCGAATATGGGTTGGCTTCTTGCCAACATGAAAGATCACGAACATTTGGTCGCCGGAACAACGGGCGGCGTTGGACCTTCTCCGGCGATCTGGTCGGATTGTCCGTTGTTGTCCATCATGCTGAATCCGCAAAAAGGGTTTGTGTACTTTGATGACTTCTTCAACGGGTTTACAGATTTGGCCGCTGCTGGCTGGGGCAACAATCTGTATCTTTATGAGCAGGATGCCGGTTTTTTGAAACATGACCCCGCTGTGCCAGGAGGCATTGTTAAACTTGGTAGTGACGACACCACTGCTGATGACGGTGCCACAGTTAGAATCCCCGGCTGTCAGATTTACCCCGATGCCGATGTGGATATTTACTTTGAGTGTCGCGCGGCCACCCTAAACGGCGGCGGTCAGATGTTCATCGGTCTCTGCGACGACAGTGAAAACACGCCGGTCGATTCGGGCGATGCCATTACCGCTGACAAAGACCTTTGTGGGTTTTTCCGCGATGCTGGCACTGCCGATACCAAATGGTCGGTTGGCGTTTGCGATGGTGACTCCAGTGAGGAAGCTGATGACAAGGCTACGGCTGATGAGGGCACTTATGATAATTATGGAATGATTGTCAGAGGTATCGGTAATGTGGCTGGCGCACGGGTTGAATTTTACTTCAACGGCGCATGTGTCTATGTTGCCGACGACTATACGGATATTCCTGATGGTGTTATGTGCCCGGTTTTCCAGGCACATGCAGACGGTACTGATAAGGGCGGCATTGCTCTTGATTGGCTTCGTATTGCCGTGCATGACAAGAAAGATGGCACTGTTGCCAGGGAAACAGTCTATACGTCGTAAGATGTTTATACTCCCGATGATTAAAGGAGGAGTTGTCGGGTTATATCATGGGGCGGGTCGTGAAGCGAAACGGGTCATCCGAGATAGCCGCCGCCCCTAATTTTGAGGATCGTGATTATGGAACTTACATTTCCGATCAAAGGCAAACATGTCGGGATGCCCTCAAGCCAGCAGCCTCCGGGCACTTCCCGTGATTTGAATAATGTTCGTCCGTTCTATGACGGTCGGGCGTGCGGGGGCCAGAGGCCGGGGCTGGATAAATGGGGTGCTGGTACGTTGATTGGTGCAGCGGAGCAGCCGGTTGTTTGCATGTGTTCTGTGACGGTGGTGGTATAACATGGCTTTGTATGAAAATTCCACTTGGGAGTGGAACGGTCAAGTTAGCAATGTGTATTCTAATTGGTGGTATGCTCAATCTTTTACTCCATCTGTAACACATGATATTAGCAGTGTTATTTTGGCCCTTGGTAGACCTGTTGGAGATTCTCCGGGGACTGTAACTGTTTCAATACGTGCAATATCAGATGTTCCTCCACATGTGGGAGAAGCAATAATTCCTGATTTATGCTCTGGAACAACAGATGGTGATACTGTTGCTGAGTTAAGTGGTTTAGAAGACACTCCAACAGAAAGAGAGATAACTTTTGCAGAACCGGCAACACTGACGGCAGGAACACAATACGCCATTGTGGTAAGAGCGCCTTCTGGTTCTTCTTCCAATAAGTTATATTGGGTGGCAAATGCCAGCAGTGTATATGCAGGCGGCGTTCAAATGTTTAGTTCTACTTCCGGGGCTAATGGGGGGTGGACGCTATATGCAGATAAAGAACTGTGGTTCAAAGAGTACGGCGATCCCGGTGGTGCCAGCAAGCCAGTAAATCCGACGCCGTCTGATACAGACACTGGGATTTCGATAAATCTTAGTGAGCTTAGTTGGGAGAGTGGTGGAGATACGGATGCTTATGATGTGTATTTCAATACCGGGAGTGGTCTTGTCCAAATATCAAGCAATCAAATTGAAACTTCTATTGATGTTTCTGATTTTTTGCCGTTGACTTATGGTGCTGAATATTCATGGCGTGTTGATGCCGTTAACAATGATTATGGCACTGTGACCGGCGATGTGTGGACATTTACAGCGTTGGTCTTTGCTCCTCCAATTGCCGCCACTGGTATAAAAAAACGCGAAAAACGTTTGGTGGCTATGGCCGAAAACCGATTTTGGTATGAGGATATATAGGGAGAAACAATGGGTTCCTTTTCAGATTATCTTGAAGATGAAGTGTTGGATCACGTAACAGGTAAGGGTGCCTACACCAGCCCAACAGTATACGTGGCACTGTCTACTGCCGATCCAACTGACGATGCTTCTGGTATGGCAGAACCTTCTGGTGATGCGTATGCGAGAGTAGAGACATCGGCAAGTGATTGGGATGCTTCGTCTGGCGGTGCTACAGCCAACGCTACTGCAATTACGTTTCCAGAGGCTACGGGAAATTGGGGGACTATTACGCATTTTGCTTTATATGATGCGTCTACTGGTGGAAACATGCTTATGCACGGCGCTTTAGATGCGTCACGTTCTATAACCAACGGAATTACACCAAGGTTTGCTATTGGCGAACTGGACATAACCCTGGATTGATTATGGCTGTTGTAGACGGTACTAATGCTGGATTTGTCACTGTAGCGCCCGTAGCCGATCCTACTGGCAACTTCACACAAACCTGTGATAACGCTGGTTTTGCGGGTAAATTTACTACTCCAGCCGGAATATCAAAAATAACTGAAGTTGGCTGGTGGTGTAGCAACGCCACGCAAGCGGCCAATTTTAGGATAGCTCTATACAGTCACGATGCTGGTGGTGACGATCCTGACGCTCGTTTGTACGTTACGGATTATACAGCTAAAGGAACGGCTTCAGGGTGGAAAACGGTATCAGGACTTGATTGGGATGTCAACCCCGAAACTGTTTATTGGCTTGCGCTGTATGTGCAAAATACAGCTACAGCAACACAACTTGATGCACAAACCGGATCGGGTCGTTACAGTTACAATGGAGGCGATTGTCCTGATCCTTGGCCCAATGTAGGTGAATATGCGTCTGTGTTGGCTATATACGGCGTTGTTGAATCAGGGACCACCTATTCGGAATTGTCGGGCACCATTGCTACAACGTCTACAACATCAGGTAACCTTGAACTGTTGCAGTATTCTGCATTGTCCGGCACAATAGCAGCGGAATCAAATGTAGAAAGTGCGTCACTCGGCCAAACAAAAGTTAGTTTGCCAGAAAGCTGTATTACAAAAAGAGTAATTGCAATAGGCAACAGCCGATTTTTTTATGAGGATATATAATGGCTGCTGGAACAATGACGGAACTTGTCGCGGCTCGCGATGACATTGATACAACAAAGGCACTTTGGGCGTTTGAGCTTTATGGCAAAGTGTTTGTAGTTAATGGCACAAATCGTAAGGTTGCCGATTTTATCAATGTCAAAATAACAACTACAGACATTGGTGCCAACCCGCCCGATTTTCAAACGGTGCTGACCGGAGGAACGTCGGGGGCGAAAATGATTGTGGATTATATTACGTCATTGGCTGGTGCGGCCACGATTTACGGGCGGCGGACTACAGTTGCTGATTTTGAGGCAGAGACGGTTACTGGCACCGACGATGATGGCAACGCCATATCATTTACTGGAACTGCTGAAGTGGCTGGGCCGCATTGGTATGATTGGACATCGTATGGCGACAGCACTACTTTTGGTTCTGTTCCCGATCAATTGACTTTGGGTTGTGCGTGGAATGGGCGGGCGGTTGTTGCTGGGAATGAGGATGATCCAAATCAATGGTATATGTCCCGGCAGGGCAATCCTTGGGATTTTAATTATATTGCCAACGATCAACAAGCCCCAATATCAGGCGAAGATGCGGAACCTGGGAAAGCTGGTGATCCGCTTATAGCTGTTATTCCATATAGTAGAGATTATCTTGTTCTTGGTGGTGCTAATTCTATCTGGTATATGGCGGGCAATCCGGCAGCACACGGGTCATTGTTGGTTCTTAGTGACATTGGCGGTGTTCTTGATTCGCAGGCATGGTGTAAAGACAAGAGTGGTAATTTGTATATGCTCACGACGGTCGGCCTGCTCAGAATTCCAACTGGTTTTGGTCCACCGGAAAATTTGCTTGAAACAATTTATCCTGATTTTCTTACCGATTTTGATTTTGATAATTCTTTACACAGAATAGTGATGGGGTTTGATAAATCCAGAAACGGAATTGAGATTGTAAAAACAACTTTGGCGACAGGAGCAAATTCGTGTTGGTGGTTTGATTTGCGAACTGGTGGGTTGTTTCCCGAAAATTATCCTGAAGAATGCGGCACTTACTGTCTTTTTGATTATGCGGCCACTGATGCTACATATAGCGGGTTTTTGTATGGTTGTAAAGATGGTTATATTAGACTTCCTAAAGATTCGGCCAAAGATGATGATGTCGGACCATCAGATGAGGCAATTGATAGTCATGTGACCTTTGGCCCGCTTAAATTAGGTAAGGAAAATCAAGAAGGTGTTGTCACTTCAATTGTGGGCATAACCGCTGGTGGAGGATCGGATGGAACTATTACAGATTCTAATGCTCTGACATACTCAGTGTGGTCGGCTTTATCTGCTGATAATATTGTAGAAAAGTTAGCTGCAAACACAACGCCGAATGCTGCTGGCACAATAGCGGCCCCCGGTCGAAATCGGGGTGCCAGGAAGCGCAAACCGATACGCGGGCTTTATGCCGGGATCAGAATAGGAAACGATACAGCGGCTCAAACATGGGGATTGGAGAAGCTCGTTGTGGAAAGTCGCAGAAAAGGAAGGGTGAAATAATGGCTAATCCATTTGGGCTTAGTCCATACTTAAAAGGATATCAGCAACGAGAGAATGCCAGAGTCCGAAGTCGTAATGAATCACGACAAAGGATCGCACTGGCTGCACCATTTGAGTTTGAGCGCAGACAGCGGTATCAAGAAGGACTTGCGCCATTGCAAGAAATGAAAAAATTATTCGGCCCCGATTATATGAAGGGCACTGAAAAGGTCGCTTTGGCAAATGCGGATGCAGGCTTAATTAGTCGCGGTTTGGGCAATACGACGCGGCCTGTTGCAATGTCCGTAGGTATGAAGGGCCAGTTTGAAGATGTTCGTAGAAGTAGGTTAGCTGATGCGTTAGCCATGATGTCAAGATACACACAACAGAGTTCGCCAACGCCAAGTACATTTGGATCGACATTGTATGCAACTGGGTCATTGCCTTTTTAAGGATGGGCTATAAATGAATCTCGGTTTTATAAATTCCGAAGACCCCCATGCTGTTCGACGGGCGTTCCAGACTATTCAAGGTGGGCTTGGTTACAGCAGTTCACCGATTTTTGCTGGACTGACTATAACTGGATTAACTGCTAACAGCTTAATGTATTCTGCCAGTGGGGGCGTTGTAACCTCACTTGGAGCGGCGACAAACGGCCAAATTCCGATAGGCTCGACCGGGGCTGTTCCAGTTCTGGCTACGATTACCGGCACTGCAAATGAGATTGATGTGACCAATGGGGCCGGTTCTATTACAATCGGTCTGGTTAATCCGTTAATCGTGGGCAAAGGCGGCACAGGTGCAGCCACGTTGACAGATCATTCTTTGTTGGTTGGTTCTGGGACAGATGCCGTTACTGCTCTTGGGGCGGCTACAAATGGACAATTGCCAATAGGTTCTACAGGGGCTGATCCAACTTTAGCCACAATCACAGGCACTGCAAATGAGATCGAAATAACAAATGGCGCGGGTTCTATTACCATAGGTTTGGTCGATCCGCTTATTGTAGCAAAGGGGGGGACGGGTGCTGCTACACTCACCGATCATTCTCTGCTTGTCGGTTCAGGAACTGACGCTGTTACTGCGTTGGGCGCAGCCACAAACGGTCAGCTTCCTATTGGTTCTACTGGTGCTGATCCTGTTCTTGCTACACTCACTGGTACAGCTAATCAGGTTAATGTGACCAATGATGCCGGATCAATTACGCTCTCGACTCCGCAGAACATTCACGCTACGGCTGATGTGGAGTTCCAATCGTTGTTGATAGACCAGGATACAGACGCCATTGGTCTGAATATTGATAGTGAGGCCACCACTGCCGCCAATTACGGGCTACAGTGTGTGACTGGCGGGGGGGCTATTGCGGCGTTAATTTCTTGTGGTGCTACAGCAAATGGCGCGTTTTATGCGGGATGCCCCAACAATCAAAGTTATGCTGGCAGTTTCGTGTTTGTAAGAGACTTGGCTGCTGCCAGCACAGATGGGTCTGTGGTTTATATCTATCAGGATAACGCCGGTGACGATCAACCCGCTCTTGAGATATTGCAGGATGGAACTGGTTATGCTCTGTTGGCAACTGGTAATGTTAGATTTGACGGTGACGCCACTATTACCGGGACTACTACATACGAGGGCAATATTGTAATTCCTGACGCTGGTTATATCGGCTCGGCTTCGGATACGGATGCAATCCAAATTGAGGCGGATGGCGATGTAGTTGTGTCGCAGATGCTTGCAGTGACGGGGGACATACAAGTAACAGGCAACATTTTGCTCATGGCCGATAGAGGTGGGTTGGGTTATAGTGACAATAACCCGATGATTGTGTTTGACGACACCAACAATCGCGTGGAATTTGTCGGCAATATAATGCTGGCCGATGACGGCACTATTGGCGTAGCTGATGGCGAGCCGAGCATCTTATTCGACAATACAGACGGTCAAGTTGAAGTAACTGGTATTCTTACTGTAAGCTCAAACATATCTGCTACTGGAACGATCACAGCTTCTAATTATACTGCCGCCAATCTTCTTACAGCCTGTGCCACAAATGCCGGGGCTTTGGATTTTAGTGCTGCCTCTAAGACTTTAACTGTTGAAGATGACGCTGTTGTCAGTCAGGATTATTCGTCTGATGCTTCTCCTACATTTGCCGGGCTTGATCTCACAAATATAACAGATGGCAACATTCCCTACATGTCAGCCAGTGGCTTTGCTGATAGCCCCATAAGTTATAACGGAACTGCTATTGTATCTGGCGGCAATTCTTATTCTGCTGCGAACCCATCTATAATTTTAACTGGGACACTTTCAGGCGCTAATAGCGGGCACGGGTTCACAGATGAAAAGTCTTTGAGTCTGGATGATAACACAAAAGGATATGCGTCATTTGATGCTTATGCTGAAATAAGCGGGAGCGGTGATTTAGACCATTATAATTCATTTCAAGCACGATCTGAATATAAATCAACTGGAACTATTGATTATTTTCGTGGGTTAAGGGTCGTTGATAAAGTTTACGATGGAACCGTTACTAATTATATTCATGTAGACATTGCTCCTCGTTCCAAAGATGGTGGTACAATTACAAATGAATACGGATTAAAGATAGCGAGCATAGCACAGGGGGATACGCTCAATTATGCTATATATACCGGCAATGGTTATGTTTATTTTGGGGACAACGTAGGAATAGGAACTGCGATTCAGAGTAACCGCTCGTTGTCTTTAGCTGGTGATATTGATGTTGGCGATTGTATATATATTGGTGGCACGCGATTTATGTTTAAGGAGGGCACTAATGGGTTCGCCCATAATGCTGGCAGCGATGGCATAAGGTTCAAAAATGCTAATACAGAAAAAATGCGCATAAATGCTAACGGCGTTGGTGTAGGAGAAGGCGTCGATCCGGTTACTCAGGTAGAGGTGGTTGGAACTTCTCCCTACGTCACCCTTCATAATTCAACATCAGAAGACGGAGACGGGGGTAGAGAATCGCGCATTATTGCCAGAGGTCAACAGAATGGAGACGAAGAAACAGTTTTAGGTTATTTAGAATTTGCGCATGATGGCGCAGCAGATGACGAGAAGGGATTATTTAGAGTATTATTAAATGATGGGGATGATGGCACGGCCCCAAGTTTAACTGCTTTAACTTGTCATTCAACGGGCGAAGTAAAATTTCACCAAACTGTTTATTTTGCTTCAGAGGTAGATAACGGTGATTCCGGCGCAGCAGATACAATAGATTGGACCGCAGGAAACAAGCAAAAATCCACACTCACTGGCAATTGTACTTTTACTTTCTCGCCCGAACCTTCAGGTCCGAGTAATCTCACACTGAAGCTGAAACAAGATGATACTGGAAGCAGGACAGTAACATGGCCGGGCGATGTCAAATGGGCGGGCGGTGCTGCTCCAACACTAAGTACCGGGGCCAATGACGTAGACATAATTAGTTTTTATTATGACGGCACAGATTTCTATGGACAAGCTGCTTTAGATTTTGGATAATCTATGTTTGCGAGAGATGAATATTATACGGTCAATGATGACGAAGGGGCGGGGCTGATCTACGGTTCTGGTGAAGGAACTGGTGTTTGGATGGGGCAGGTGTTCACTCCAGTACACACTATGTCTCTCCGGCGCGTTGAAGCGAAATTATATCGTCTCGGCACTGTGGGAGATATTACGCTGTCCGTGTATGCTACAACGGGCAGTCCGGCGCTCCCAACAGGGGCCTCTTTGTCAGATATTGTGGTTGACGGGGACACGATCACCACAGATTCTGCGGGAGAATGGGTTCCTTTTACTCTGGGTTCTGCTCTTTCTCTTACTGGCGGGACGGCTTATGCTTTGATATTAAAGGTGCCTGATGGTTATAACAATGGGGGTTCTGCTGGGATGTACTGGCGTCGGGATGGTACGTCTTCTGTCTACGCTAATGGGCATCATGTCCAGCTATATAGTGCTGTGGGGTCATGGCAATACAGCAGTACGACAGATTTGATGTTTGAAACGTGGGGAACAAGTAACATAATCGGATCGTCAATTAACTTGGGGTCATTGTTCTAAGAGAGTTGGAACTGTGTAAGATGGGAGTATAAAATGGGTTTAACAAATCCTTATGGGCGAGAATTTCCAAACACTGTGCCGGGTCAAGAGACAGGCGTGGTGGATAGTCGAACATTCAATTTCAATGATCCCGCTAATATGACCCATCCGACTGGCGGCGGTGGTAGCGTAACCTATAAACCCAACTGGGGCCAACCGATTATTGACGGTCAGTGGCGAGGGGCACAGGCTGCGCAAGACCCGGAGATTCAGCGTTTGGCTACGACTGATCCGCGTGAGATCGTGCAGCAACAACAAAAACAAGCATTGTCGCAGTTGGAAGCTGATGTTGCCGCCAAGACCCAGGAGGCTACGCGCGATGCGCAACATAAATTGCGGCAGCTTGCCCAAGAGCGCGATGTGAAATTCCGCCATTTGCAGAACAAACATCTCGGTCCCGGAGCGGATAAAGCAAAGACGCCGGAGGAACGAATGAAGTTGTTTCACGATGCTGTCGCTGATCTGGATGAGAAGATGGAGCTTGCCAAATTGCGGATCGACGGGAGTGTTCAGCCCGATCTGGATGAGATTGGTGCGCAGAAGCAACAGATAGCTGCGCAGATTCAGAGGGATTTTGAA
>Ga0180431_10009828_pt1 | contig 10732 bp, 9 predicted proteins | sample SS_ome_11_FD_132459 | JGI IMG/M metagenome (GOLD analysis project Ga0180431, IMG submission 132459) | Hypersaline lake sediment archaeal communities from the Salton Sea, California, USA - SS_1_MS_1 metaG | ecosystem: Environmental > Aquatic > Non-marine Saline and Alkaline > Hypersaline >...
GAGCGCGCGTAGGCGTCGGCCATGTGACAGGCCCCCTGCTCGTGTCGCGTCAGGACGAACCTGATGGGCGAATCGTAGAGGACGTCAAAGATCGGCAGGACCACCCCGCCGGGGAACCCGAAGAGAATCTCGACGCCCTCGTCGAGGAGCATCTGGTTGAAAACTTCCGCGCCGCTCTTACCGACTAACGGGCCCGAGGCGGCGGTTGTATCGTAGTCTGTGTGGGTCATGGTATGCACCCTCTGGTTTTCGGTTGCAGGAGTATATCCAACGGGGCCTCACCGAGACAGGGCAAAAACGAACAGCCCGCATACCGCGCACGTACTGTGGGGGGTGTCTCGGCCCTCGGCGGGTCGGTCAATGGGTGTGGCCGCTACGCACTTGGTGCGGTAGCGGCCGAGGGTACAATGACCGCGCCGGGAGCCGACAGCGCAGGAATGCCCCTGCCCATCGGAAGGCCGTCTTGCGCGACACATTGTAGCATCCGAGCGATCATTACTGTCTGATGGTAGCAGCGTGGCGTCGAACTGTCAAGGGGGTTTGGCCGACAAACAGGTTCACGAGGCTGAAGAATAGCCCTGCAACGGCCGAGAAAAACATTGTGACATGTATAGCCAACCATGGTATGATATAAGCTAATGTCAGGGTTTTTGTGAACGGCCATGCTACAAAGGTCTGCATAAACAGGAGTTATGAATGGCCAAGACACTATCGACTTTTGCCATTGCCAAGATGCTTTATGTCGACCCCGGCAGCGTGGCAAACTGGATAGATCAGGGCATGCTCCCGGCCCATCGCACACCGGGGGGACACCGGCGCGTCGTGTCGGAGGATCTCGTCAGGTTCCTTCGGGAACACAAGATGCCCGTGCCGGACGAACTGGGCAGCACGCCCACACGCGTGCTCGTGGTGGACGACGAGGCTCCCGTGGCCCAGATGATCGCCCGCGCCATTCGCAGCGCCCATCCGGAGTACGAAGTGATCGAGGCCAACGACGGCTTCCGTGCCGGGACCCTCGTTGCCTCGCAGCAGCCCGACGTGGTCATACTCGACCTGAGAATGCCCGGAATGGACGGATACGAGGTGTGCAGCCTCATCAAATCGCAGGACAACACCAAGCACGTCGAGGTCCTTGCGATGACGGCCTACCCGTCGCCCGAGAGCGATAAGCGCATCCGTGAGTGCGGCGCGAGGGTCTGCTTGTCCAAGCCCCTGGACATCGGCGAACTGCTTCGCGAGGTGGAAGCCTCGCTGTAGCGACTCCCAACCTGCCTGCCGGCAGGCAGTTTCCAATATCCAATTTCCAACGGGGAGCGGTGAACACGGAATGGCGCATTGGAGATTGGAAACGGGAAGTCCCGGGTGCCACGGCTGTGAAGCCGCCGTGCATGCTCCGCCCCAAGACGAAGCACGGCTGCTTTGCAGCCGTCCCGACAAGAGGTATGATTCGTGAGTTCTCACTCCACGTGGATCGCACTGCGCGCCTGCCTGCTGTCGCTGGCTGTCCTCCTGACCGGTTGTTCGGGCGTGCCCGGGCCCGACGGGCCCGACGACACGCTGGGGGTCGACTTTGCGATACCCGATCCTGCCTCGGCGGCGGCTGACGGGGCGGCCATCGTCTTCGTCGTCGATGGGGTCAACGCGCGCCTGTTCCAGGAGATGCTCGAGGCCGGGCAACTGCCGGCCATCGAGAAGCACCTGGCCCGCCGAGGCCTGTACGCGCCCCGCGCGGTGACGGGTATTCCGTCGGTGACCCTGGCGAACCTGACGGGCATCGCCACGGGACTGCTTCCGGGGCGTCACGGCATCACCGGGGTGCGGTTCTTCGACCCGGTCAGCCTGGTCTGGCGGAACTACGCCACCATCGCCCAGAAGAACACGGTGGACGACGACTACCACGCGACGACCCTCTTCGAACACCTCGGCGACCGCAACACGTTCGCGATCTTCTTTCAGCCGCATCGCGGCGCAACCCGATGGGTCGAGAACCGCTACGTCGGCGGGGCGGCGTTCTTCCTGGGATACTACCGCTACATCGACCGCCTGACGCTGTCCCGCTTCGGCATGGTGGCCGAGGCCGCCCGCCGGCACCGCCGATTCCCCGCCCTCACGATTGCCTACCTCCTGGCGCCGGACTTCCACGCGTACGGCTACGGGGTCCACAGCCTGGAGTATCGCCAGGCCCTGCGGCACACGGACCGGCAGATCGGGCGGGTCCTGGGCGACCTCGACCGCGCGGGGCTGCTGGACAAGCTGGTGATCGCCTTCGTGGCTGACCACGGCATGGGGAGCGTGACGCGGCACTTTGTCCTGAGAGACTTCCTGGAGGATGACCTGGGCCTGGTCCTGGCCGACGGGGAGGTCTGGGACAACGAGCCGTTCGAGGACAGGCTGGCCTACTACGCTCGCCACACCGCGGTGCTGGCCACGTGCGGGGACCGTTACGCGGCGATCACCCTTCGCAAGCCCCGCCCGGGCACCGCGGGCAAGCCGGCCTTCGCGCCGTGGGCAGTCCGACCGGACCCGGCGGACCTGCGGGCCTGGCCCGTCCGCACGCCGGAGCGGCGGACCGTCGATCTGCTCGATGCCCTGGCCGGGCACCAGGCCGTTGACGCCGTCGCGTATCGCGCCGGTCGCGGCCGCGCTCGCGTCCGCACCGCCGCCGGCGAGGTCGAGTTCGCTCGAACCGACGACACGACCGGGGCGATCAGCTATCGCGTGCTGAGCGGCCGCGACCCCCTGGGCTGGGCCGGACGCGTGCCAAGGCCCCTCCTGGCCGGCGAACCCGCCGACGGGAGGACGTGGCTGAAGGCCACCTGCCGGACCGACATGCCGGACCTGCCCGAGCAGATCCTGACCTACTTCCGCTCGCGCCGTGCGGGCGACATCGCCGTGTTCGCCGCCCCGGGGTGGGACTTCGAGAACACCAACCGGGCCGGGCACGGCGGGCTGCGGGCCGACGACGATATGTGTGTCCCGCTGCTGATCGCCGGCCCCGGCGTGCCGCACGGACGACTCGAGACCGTACGGGCGGTCGACCTCGTGCCGACGCTGCTGGACCTGCTCGGGCGGCCCGTGCCGGCAGGGCTTGACGGCAAGTCGCTGGCTCCCCCGCCCCCCGGACCCGGCACTGCTAACGAACCGTAGCGACTCGCGAGAACCCCGGAGATGACCACACACGATCACGCGCAGCGCGACCTGCTGAAGACGGCCGGACTGGAAAAGGGGACAAGATGATGGGCGGATCGAGAGAAATACGGCGCCAGCGGGCAAGCTGCATTCGCTGACCGTCAGCTTGTCCTGCCCCCGAAACTACTCCTTCGGCGGCGTCGCTGGGGCTTTAGGCGGCTTTGGCGCCTGTCCCGCAGGCCTCACGTCCGGTTTGGGTGTCGAAGGGCCAGGATTCACTCCACCCTTCTTTATCATCCCCGCAGTTATTGTACGGCCTTTCGTCTTGGGGGGCTTTCGGCTGGCTTGTCTTCGCCATCTTCAGACTCCTTGTCCACATCGTCTGCCGCCATCTCGCTGATATCGTGCAGCCCGGCCACCGTCCTCTCCCGGATCGAGCGTAACCGCGCCGGGGGCCTCCTCGTAAAAGATAGTGTGATGACTGCTACGAGACATCGAGAGCGAGGAGACGGGACGATGAGATACACGGCAACGGCGATACTGGCGGCGATGATGCTTGCCGGCGCCACGGCGACCCGCAGCGAGGCCGGCTCAATGCAGTGGGTCGGACGAACGTACAGGTATGTCTCCGAAACGGTGCACGAAGGCAATACCGTCCGAACCACCGGGCAGGTCGAAAACGACCTCGGCGTCGTGCGGACGTACGACGGCAGGACGGTGTTCGAGCCCAACACGGCCACGCACCACCACGAGGTGACCAACGGCCGCGGGCATACCCTCCGCACGAACGACACGACGGTCAGGCGCGTCGACACCAACACGCTGCGGCGCGACACGACCGTCACCGGGCGCCACAACGGACGGTACGACGTCGGCGTAACCCACACGCGAGACCACAACGCGGTGAACACGGCCAAGCGGGCCAGCGTCACCACCGCCGACGGCAGGACGTACAGGCTGAACTACGACGGTCGGGTCGTCCGGGAGGGGAACACCACCACGAAGAACGGCACGTGGACCAACGGGCAGGGCAGGACGCTGGGCACGGTCAACGCCACGCGCATCCGCGACGGGAACACGGTCGCGTACCACAAGCGGCTGGCCGACGGCCGCGGCGAAACCGTCCGCACGAACGACACGACGGTTACCAGGGTCGACAGGAATACGCTGCGGCGCGACACGACCGTCACCGGGCGCCACAACGGGACGTTCGACGTCGACGTGACCCACACGCGGAACGGCAACGCGGTGAACACGGTCAAGACTGCCAGCGTCACCACCGCCGACGGCAAGACGCACGTGTTCAACTACAACGGCCGCGTCGCCTGGAAGGACAAGACGATCGCGAGAGACGGCAAGTGGACCAACGGTGACGGCAAGACGTTGGGCACGGTGGAGGCGTACTACACCCGCGAGCCGAACAAGGGCACCTACCACAAGGAGGTCAAGAACGCCGCCGGACAGACCGTCCGCCTGCGGGACCAGACGACCGCGCGCAGCGGCAACACGGTCACGCGCGAGGGCACGCTTCAGGCGCGGCTGTTCGACAAGACCTACGACCACAAGGCCGTTCGAAACGGCAACACGGTGACGCGGAGCGGCTCGGCCACGGTCACGCCGCGGTCGGCCAAGACAGCCTCCGGTCAGGTTCGCCCCGCGTGGCTGCCGAAGTATCGCAGCACGGCCGACGCATCTGGCGCCCGGGCGCGATCGGCGCGCCCCGCCGTCAGTCGGCCGCGAACCCCGGCGCCGGTTCTGCCCACCTGGCGCCGCAGCGGCGCTTCTCCCAGCCGCTCGGCCGCCCGGCCCCGGGTGACGCTGCCCAAGGTGACCATGCCCAAGGTGAGGATGCCGAAGATCAGGATGCCCAAGCCGCGGAGAAAGAAGTGATACCGCCGAGGGGCCTGGTGCGTACGAGTCCCGGGGATGGTAATCCCCGGGCTTGGGGGGTGTCGCGGAGAGGGGGTTTCCGTGCCGGTCTGCGGACTCTTCAATCTCCGCGTTCGGGTGTGTGATCGTCCTGCGGGTCTTCCTCGGCGGGCTCGACGTGGACGACGGCCTCGACGACGCGAGGGTCGCCCTGCATGACCTCCCGCTTGACGGCGCCGGCGATATCGTGGCCCTGGCGAACGGTCAGGTCCGGGTCGACCTGGACGTGGATGTCCATGACGATCTTTCCGCCGACGTGGCGTGCCCGGAAGGCGTGATGGCTTCGCACGCCGGGGGTCTGGGCGACGCGGCGCTCGATGGCGGCGAGCGTCTCGGCCGGCGGGGCCGAGTCCACCAGTTCGGCGGCGCTGCGTGTGATGATCCTGGCGGCGGCGACGGCCAGAAACGCCGCCAGCACCAGGCCCGTCAGGGGGTCCATGAAGGCCCAGGCGGCCCCGCCCAGGGCCACCGCGGCCAGCCCCGCCGCCGCCGCGATCGAACTGAATGCATCGGTGCGGTGGTGCCAGGCGTTGGCCTCGAGGGCCGCGTTGTGGCTTCGGCGGGCTACCCGCCGGGTCACGCGGAACAGCGCCTCCTTGACCGCAACCGACACCAGCGCCAGCACCAGGGGGACCATGCCGCGAACGCCCGTCGGCCGCCCGTGCAGGGCCGAGATGCCGCTGTACCCCACCCAGCACGCCGCGCCCAGAAGCGCCACGCCGATGTACAGCGCCACCAGCGTCGCCACGCGACGATGCCCGTAGGGGTGGCCGCGGTCGGCCGGGCGCGCCGAGATGCCCAGTGCCGCAAGCACCGCCACGTCCGTCACCAGGTCCGACGCGCTGTGCAGCCCGTCGGCGAAGATGCTCTGGCTGACGAACAGGGTTCCGGCGGCGATCTTGGCCGCGGCCAGCAGCGCGTTGACCCCCATGCCCAGCCAGGTCACCCCGCGAGGCGACAGCACCCGGCGCGCCCCGGCGAGATTGTCGCGGTCGTCGCTCATGGGCCCGGCTCGCTCAGTATCGCACGTCGAAGGCGGGGAACTGCCCCGTGGGCGGGGCGTCGGTCTGCGTCCGGGAGTGGATGAAGCCGGCCATCCGATCGGCCAAGGCGCCCAGAAAGGCATCGACGTGAGCGGCGTCGCCTTCGACCACGCACTCGACCCGCCCGTCCGGGAGGTTCTTCACGTAGCCGGTCACGTCGAAGCCGGCGGCCAGGTGGTATGTCGTGTAGCGAAACCCCACCCCCTGCACGCGTCCGCTGAAGCACACGATCCGCTGGGTCATGCCCATGCTTACGTCCAGTCGGTTCGGCGCCGGCAGCCGCAGTCCTCGCCCACCTCGTGCCAGTGGCCCACCGTCTCCTGCCCGTACTGCCAGCACAGCCTGATCTCGCGCCCGTTGACCACGCAGGGATACTCGACGACGCCCAGGGACCAGTCCAGCAGCTCGGCGCCGATCAGGTCCATCTCCTCCATGCAGGCCTGAAGGCGCTTGACGCTGCGGAGCATGCTGTCGCGTGCGGCGTGGGCCTGTCCGGTGCGGCGGCCGTTCTGTGCGGCCTCGATGATCTCCTGCTGCTCGAGGAGGTTCAGGTGCTCGATGATGACGTCGGCGACGATTTGCCGGACGAGCGGGAGCGAGCGAGTGGCCTGGTCCGGCGTGAACATCTTTCGGGCGCGCTCGGGAACAAGGGTGAGTCCTGAACACTCGACGTGAACCGGCGTAGTGTGCTGCGGGTGTCTTGTCATGGGATCTGCCAACCGAGAGAAGTATCGGCCCTGCTGCGGTGCGGGCATTAGGTGTTTTGCCGGCCTTTCGGCCGAGTGCCATGGCTGCCGGACTGTCGGCGGGTGTCGAAATGGCAGTCAGGCCGGGCGGGCGGGCCGTAAATGGCTTGCGAGTACAAGCGACTGTAAAAAATATGGTTATGGCAAGCCAAAGCCGCTGGCACGGCGTTTGCTCCTCCTTAGGGTGAGCCGAAGAAGGCACCGCAGCCGGTGGTCGGCAGCGGAAACAGCAGCAGGAGAACGACAATGAAACTCATCCCCTACCGCAGACGCTACGGCTTCCCCCTGTCTACCTTTCGAGGCGCGGTCGACGACCTGTTCGACAGGTTCTTCAACGGACAGGACGACGCAGGACAGGTCCGCGACTGGATGCCGGCGGTCGACCTGGCCCAGACGGACGAGGCCCTGATCGTCAAGGCGGAAGTGCCCGGCCTGAAGGCCGACGAGATCGAACTCGCCGTCCAGGACAACACGCTGACGATCAGCGGCGAGAAGAAGGACGTGGCCGAAGAGTCCGGCGAGCACTACTACCACGTCGAGCGCCGCTACGGCAGCTTCCACCGCAGCATCACGCTGCCGTCCGACGTGGACGCGACGAAGATCGACGCCAAGTGCACCGACGGCGTGCTGACGATCACGCTGCCCAAGGCCGAAGAGACCAAGCCCCACCGGATCGAAATCAAGAACGAGTGATGCTCTGCCCGCGTCTCGGCGCGGAACCAGGACGAGCACCGTGTGTACGCACGGATGTGTTTAGCGGGTGAGCTTGCTCACCGTGTGTTGTTCGAAGAACAGCCCGGCGAGCAGGCTTGCCCGCTAAACGCTTGGCCCTCGACCGGCCGTGAGCTATGTTGTCGGCATGTTCGGTTTTCTGAACGTCAACAAGCCGGCGGGGCCCACGAGTTTCGCCGTGGTGGCCGGCGTGCGGCGGCGGGCCGGGCGGAAGATCAAGGTCGGGCACGCCGGCACGCTTGATCCGTTCGCCCGGGGGGTGCTGGTCATCTGCCTGGGGCCTGCGACGCGGCTGGCCTCGTACGTGCAGGCGGCGCCGAAGCGCTACCTGGCCACGATCACGCTCGGCGCCACGAGCGCCACAGACGACGTCGAAGGGCCGATCACGCCCAACCCCAAGGCCGAACCGCCCGCCGAGCCGGTCGTACGCAACGCGGCGGGGCGCTTCGTCGGACCGATCCAGCAGGTCCCCCCGGCGTTCTCGGCCGTGCACGTCGACGGCCGGCGAGCCTACAAGCTTGCCCGAAAGGGCCGCACGCCCGATCTGCCGGCCCGGGGCGTTACTGTCCACGCCATTGACGTCGTGCGCTACGCCTGGCCGCTGCTGGAGATTGACGTGCGGTGCGGCAGCGGGACGTATATCCGCTCATTGGCTCGCGACGTCGGGGCCGCGCTCGGCGTGGGCGGATACTGCAGCAGCCTGACCCGGACCGAGGTCGGCCCGTTCACGCTGGCGCACGCCGTCGACCTCGACGAGGCCGACCCGGCCGGGCACATCGTCAAGCCCCTGGTCGCCCTGGCCGGCATGCCGACGATGACGCTCGACGAGGCCCAAGCGGCCCGCATCGCCGTGGGCCAGGCGGTGACCCGTGAGGCGTCGATCGCTTCCGGCCTGCCTCGAAGCGGTGAGATAGCGCTGATCGGCACGACGGGAGGTCTCCTGGCGATCGGGGAGTTGTCCTTCAACGGCCGAAGCGTCCGACCGATGAAGGTCTTCGTCACTCGGTAGCATCTCCTGGTGTCCCCCCAGGACCCAACGCCTCCGGGCTCCGCCCCGGGGGGTGCCTCCAGACAGACATCACCCTTGCCACCGGGACAATCCTCGATGGCGGTGGTCAGGCCCTCCCGCTTCGGGTCCGTTTTGCTCACACCGCATCGTCCCCGGGCCCAGGCGGCACCGGCTTATCGCTTCTGGGTCTGCATGTCGGCTTCGATGCCTCGCATCTGCGAGACGAACTCCGGGAACGTCTTCCTGACGCACTCGACGTCCGTGATCACCGTCTGCCCGGAGGCCACCAGCGCCGCCACCGCCATCGTCATCACCATCCGGTGATCGGACCTGCTGTCGATCCGCCTTCCCTGGAGGATGCTCTTGCGGACGACGAGTCCGTCGGGCCTTTCCTCGACGTCGGCGCCCATGGCCGTCAGGGCCTTGTGCATTTCGGTGATGCGGTCGCACTCCTTGTATCGGCAGACCTCGGCGTTTGCCAGGACGGTCTCGCCTTCGGCCTGCGTGCCGACCACCGCCAGCAGCATGAACTGGTCGATGAAGTCGTTGCAGTCGATTTCGCGTCCGGTCAGTCTGCTCGATCGCGCGGTGACGCCTTCGGCGTCGACGGCGATGTCGGCCCCCATGCTGCGCAGCACGTCGACGACCGCCTTGTCGCCCTGCGAGTCGCCCCAGTCCATGCCCGGCACGCGGACCTCGCTGCCCTGGGTGAGCACGGCGGCGACGATGGGGTACAGGGCGGCCGACCAGTCCAGCGGTATGGTCACGTCGAATCCGTCCCATCGGCTGCGTCCGCGAATGCGGTAGCGTGCGAAGTTCTCGTTGCTGAACTCGATCCCGCAGCGCGTCAGCCAGTCGAGCGTTACGCCGACCCAGGGCTTTTCCCCGGGGCGCAAGACAGTCAGTTCGGTGGGCGCCTCGGCCAGGGCCGAGGCGATCAGCAGCGCGGAGACCGGCTGGGAGTCCATGCCGTCGATCTCGGCCTGCCCGCCCTTGAGGTGTCCCCGGACGACCAGCGGGGCGTGCCCGTCCTGCTTGGTGCAGACGGCCCAGGCGCCGAGGGCGTTCAGCGTGTCGACCAGCGCCTGGCACAGGCGGATGTGCCGCAGCGAGTGGTCGCCGCTGAGAACGGTGTACCCGTCGCAGCACGCGGCCAGGGCCGCGAAAAACCGTAGGATGATCCCGCTGTTGCCGCAGTCGACAATGTCGTCCGGCGTGCGGAACTGACCGCCGGTGCCGCTGACCGCCCAGACGTTGTTCGCCTTGGGAATGATCTCCGCACCGAACATCTCCAGCGCCTCGATGCCGCGCATCCAGTCGTTCGAGATCGCCGGGGCGGTGATGTGGCTCGTGCCGTCGGCCAGGGCGGCCATGATCAACGCGCGGAACGAATGGCTCTTGTTGGGCGGTATTCTTACCGTGCCCTTGAGGCCGGGTGAGGCTTCTATCTGGAGGTCCATAGGGTACCTTCTACTCCCATTTCACGGGTCAATGACGTGTGCGTATCGTACGCGCCGGGCCAGGCCGAGGCAAGCGGGCAAACGTGTCTCGCACCGCCGGCGGGACACATTTCGGGGAACCGCGACCGCCCCCTGCGCGTCGAAGGGAGTGACTGAAGCCGTACGACAATCCAGGGATCACGGAAACCCCGAACGCGAAGGAGCCCCCGATGAAACCAACACGCGGTATCTCTGCGCTCGTGGCGGCGCTGCTGCTGACAGCAGTGCCGGCCGGGGCGCGAATCAAACTCACCGCCTTGCCCGCCCGCGACCGCATCGAGATCCAACTCGACAACGGCCGCTACACGCTGGTCGAAGAGGAGCGGATCGTTCCGCTGCTGAAGTCCACGATCAAGCGAGGCAACAACAAGGTCGACTTCAGTTGGTCCAACACGCAGATCGACAAGAACTCGATCCAGTTCCGCCCGATTGCCATCCGCGACGGCGAGAAGTTCCGCGACATCAAGACCGAGAACGACCAGGCGGAGGTCAGCGTGATCAACGTGGCCTACCCGCCGGGCGAGAACGCCCTGGTCTGGGAGGTCTACGCCAAGGACGCCTGCGCGGTGAAGGTGCGCGTCAGCTACCTGATTTCCAACCTGACGCGGTCGTTCGCCTATCGCGCCCTGGCCGACAAGGACGAGA
>Ga0180431_10009830_pt1 | contig 10731 bp, 4 predicted proteins | sample SS_ome_11_FD_132459 | JGI IMG/M metagenome (GOLD analysis project Ga0180431, IMG submission 132459) | Hypersaline lake sediment archaeal communities from the Salton Sea, California, USA - SS_1_MS_1 metaG | ecosystem: Environmental > Aquatic > Non-marine Saline and Alkaline > Hypersaline >...
CAGTCTTGAGGCCGAGCAACCGTTTGGAAATAACGACCCCGGCTTCGTCGGCCGCCGGGCGGTTGACGAGCAGTTTGAGCTGGTTGTTCTTGACGTAGAAGCTGACAGCCGCACCTTGCTCCGCGAAACCAGGGTCCTCCGTGAAGATCAACGTCGCCTGACCTTTGGCCTTCTTGAGGGCCTGCTGCAACCGCTGCTCGGCCTGTGTCTCCCCGCTTCGCCCGGTGACAAACAGGATTTGGCACGGCTCGTATTCGTCGATGTCACGAAACACCCGAGTATCGATTCGTCTCGGCAGATCCTCACTTTGTTTTTCAATTCTCTCCAGTTGGCGGCCAAAGGGGCTGGGGTCACCGAGCACGCCGATGACAATCGGACCGGTCTGCTCGCCGGGCCATCTGCAGAGCTGGGCAAAGTGATAAAGATACGCCGCCTTGTACTCGTATTCATGATCGATCACGACCTGCCGCGATGGCTGCGCAGCCGCCATTGGCCCGCCGATAAGGCGGCCGGCCAGGAAGCAGAGCAGCACGGTCAATAGTCGTTTATCGATCATTCGACGAATTCCGTTGGTCTTCCTCATCGAGAGTTGAGTCGCAGTTCGCCGCCTTCACTCCTTGTGATCTTCGACCGAGGTCTCCTGCAACTTGACGTCGAGAGTGCGCCGGATTCCCGCCAGTACCTCCTCAGCTTCACTCGCGACTCGCGAATTGCCGTCCTGCGCTGCCCCCTGCAAAACGGGAATCGCGTCTTCGAGCGCCGCTCTGATGTCTTCCAGTGCCGCCTCGGCAGCTTCCTGGCTGGGCGACTCGTCGTCCTCTGCGAACTTCTCCAATCTGGGAATCGCTTGTGCTGCGGCATCTCCCAGGTCTCCCAGAGCCTGCATGGCCCGAAGCCGCAAGTCAGGATCGGAGCTGAGCTTGACAGCGTCAATCACCTCTGGCACATGTCTCTTGGCTAACGGTGCAAGATCGGGGATTTCGACTCTGACGGCCAGATCGTCGTCGTCCAAGCGCTCCAATTCTCCAAAAGGGTCGTTCTCACGTTTCGGTTCGTCGATTTGCGCGAATCTCTGCCCGAATTCCGCCAATTGCCCCGTCATATCCGTGATTGCGAGCAAAGCCGCGGTGTTCTTTTCGTATACGTACGCCTCCGCAGCGCGTGTATGCGCTATACTCCTCAGCAAAAAAACGAGTGTAACGACCACCAAAACGAGGAGAAGAACGACACTTCCCGCCAGGCCTGACACCAGCGGATTTCTCGAGCACCAGCGCCACGCGCGTGTCATCTGCCCGATCGGGCGTGCCAGAATCGGCTCGCCTCGCAAATAGCGATCCAGATCTTCACGCAGCGCCCGGGCCGAGGGATAGCGACTCCGCGGCTCCTTTTGCAGACACTTCAGGCAGATAGTCTCCAGATCGCGGGGCACGCGATCGTTCAGACGTCGGGGCGGCGGCGGCTCCTCATACTGAACCTGGTGCAGCAACATGCGGCGCTTGCCGCGAAACGGCAATTCGGTAGTCAGCAGCTCGTACAACACGACCCCCAGGCTGTAGACGTCGCTACGGGCGTCGACCAGTTGGGCGTCCCCGCGTGCCTGTTCCGGCGACATGTAGGCCGGCGTGCCGAGAATCTGGCCGGGCAGCGTTACGCGAATCTCGCCTTCGTCGCGGTGCGCGAGGCCGAAATCGGTCAAGTAAGGCTTGCCCGTGTGATCGATAATGATGTTGCCGGGCTTGACGTCGCGGTGAACTACCCGTTCGCTGTGAGCATACTCCAACGCCTCAGCGATTTGCGCCACCAGCGTAGCCGCTTCACGAAACGTGAACGGACCTCCACTGAGGCGTTCATCCAGCGTCATGCCCTCGATGAACTCGCTGACGATATAGGGCACACCGTTTTCATAGCCAACGTCGTGCGCCTGGACGATGTGGGGGTGTTTCAGACGAGCGGCGCTTCGCGCATCGCGGAGAAATCGCTCCAGCTTGTCTTGTGTGTCCAGGGTTTCCGGCCGAGCCAGCTTGATGGCGACCGTCAGGTCCAACTGGGGGTCATGGGCCTTATACACGACACCAAAGCTGCCCTGCCCCAACCGCTCGATGACGTGAAAGCGTCCGATCGTCTTCGGAAGCATCGAGTACGCGGTCGTGGCCTTCGGATCCGACTCGACCGTGCTGCCGCAACTCTCGCAAGTGACTTCCTGCTGCCGGGCGTCGTCGAGCCAGATATCGCTGCCGCAGTGCGAGCAGGTAAGCCGCACGGCACCTCGCTTTTCCCGCTCGGATCCGCCCACAGCGGCGACAACGTCGTCTGCCGCCGCCGGGAGCCGCGCCCGGTCGCACGCACCAAGGACGTCATCCTCGGCGGCCGAACCGAGAAACACGGCGTTGATCAGGTCGCTCGAATTAGGGAAACGGTCGCAGTACTCGGCGGGAAGCGGATCGGACCCGGATTGGCGACGATAGTGGATGTCGAGTTGCACGAGACGGCTCAACAGCGAGCGCCGTTCCACTCCTTCGGCTAGGCCGAGAAACGCCTCGATTTCCGGCCTCTGTCCGCTCCTCCAATCCCGTTCAAACGCCAGGCAAATGCGGTCGATCCGCTCAAATGCCTCCGCGGAAAGCGACGCATCTCGCCTGTAGAGTCCGTCGCTCATGACGGCAGTTCCCATCCCCACTTCTTGTGAATCAACTACATGTGTCGCTCGCCGGTGGGCAGCGAGCAACTACACGGCCGGGCAATCTCGCGGTTCGTGCGGCCCTCCAGCCTGCGGACGACCATCGTCCGTAGGTCGGGTTCCAGCCGCCCAAGCAACCGCTCACAGCTTTCGCCCAGCATCGCGGCAAGTCCCGGGGTGGGGTCACGGCCACATATCCGGTCCATCGGATGCGTGCCGGCCTGCGAGCCATTGTCGAGCGTGCACGATTCGCCCTGCACTCGGGGCTTTTGCCGCTGCTCGTCCCGGATGCGGTCGACCGCCTCGCGAAATGTCGTCACGGAAAGCAATCGCCACAGGCCGCTGCGGTCTCGCAAGTCTGGAGAGCAATCACCCGCCACGGCCCGGATGAAGCTGTCAAGCACACGGATCGCAACATCCTCTTCGTCGGCCATGCGAGTGCCCCGATCGGCCAGCTTCCCGTGGGCAAGACGAACCAACTGCGGAAAACAGCGGTTCCAAAGGACGTGTGCCGCTTCCTCGTCACCCGCCTTGATCTTTTCAATCAACTGCGTGATCGAGTCGTCCGGCTGCATGGGAAGACTCTTTGGAAGAGTCAGCAGTGCTGCCCAGATTTGAGTCTAGTATGTAGCCGTGGCGTCTTCAAGCGTCCGTCTCTTGAAAGCACCTTGAAGCGTTTGCAAGCGGAACAGCCTCTTGCCTGGGGGCGCTGCCTCGGTTGTCGGTTGAATCAACAGTCGCCGACAGTGAACACTCGGCTCGTTGTGCCCCCACGTCTTCGGCCTTGTCGCGCCCGACGCCAATAGGCGGCTGGGGCCTACCCAGACTTTGCCGTTTGTGTATGTTAACATCTGCGAAGGTGCAATTGTGGATGATTCGTGAAAGGAATGCTCAAAATGAGCGGGATCCCGTGGTGGATCATTCGGCGCTACCCGCCGTACCGATAGACGTCCTTCCAGTCCTTCTCCTTCCTTTCAAGCGTTGCATCTTCGTGGACCTCGGCTTCGATCACCGTTTACGATACCACGGACGACGTCGACACGTAAAGGACCGAGAAGCGACGTGGCAGGGGGGCGTCGTAGGCACGCGCCTTGTGCCGTAACCGGCGGACGGCACACGGCGTGTGGGCTGCTACGGGGTGCCGCGGCATTCACGGCGAAGAGAGAGGTTCGACGCGAGCAGGCTCGACGACGAGGCCGCCCGCGTCAGGCTGGCACGGCGACCTCGAACTCGGCGACGATCGGCAGATGGTCCGACGCGTGCGGGGCCGGGGGCGTGCGTGGGGCGAAGCTCCGCACGAGCCGCAAGCCGCCGCGGAAATAGACGTGGTCCAGACCGCGGAGCGGGAGCAAGGCGGGGAACGTCTTCAGACGCCGCGCCGTTTCGAATCCGGCGGGTCGCATCACCCGGCGACACAGCGTGTGGTACACGTCGTTGAAATCGCCCGCCGCAATCACTGGAATCGGGTGGTGGTGGACGAGGACGCCGCTTCCGAGGAGCCGCCGGAGCTGCATCTTTCGCTCGAAGCCGGCCAGCCCCAGGTGAAGATTGCAGAGGAGCAGGCGCCGCGCGTGCTCGAACGGAAGCCGGCAATCGGCCACCAGTGCCCGACGTCGCTTCTTGAGCGGAACGGTCAGGTCGACGTGCTCGACCTTCGCCAGCGGGAACCGGCTGAGGATGGCGTTGCCATAAGCTCCCCGCGACACCTTCACGCTCGCCTGAAACGCGCGGTGCGGGAATCCCAACGCGTCGCCCAGCAGGTCGACCTGCCGATGGTGGTCCGACCGGGGCACGCCGTCGTCGACCTCCTGCAACAGGACGACGTCCACCCGGCACGCGGCCAGCGTCTCGATGATCCGCTCCGGCCGGTATCGCCGGTCGAAGCCGCCGATCCCCTTGTGGATGTTGTACGAGATCAGACGAAAACGCACGGGGGCAGGGCTCCAGGTGGCGGCGGGACGCTTGGGAGGCAGTTTGACCGACGTGCTGTGCATTGCAGAAACGGGGCCGGCGGGCGAACCGGCACCCAATCGTGCATTGTACATCGGGCGTCAAGCCCGTCCCAGTGCGGCATATCGCCGGCCAGAGAAGCCTGGGGCGGCCTGGAAGCAGTCAGGGTCAAATCCTGCGAGACCTGCACTGTTGGGGCGCGGTCTCCCACTGTTGGGGCGTGGTCTCCCACTGTTGGGGCGCGGTTTCCCACTGTTGGGGCGCGGTCTCCCACTGTTGGGGCGCGGTCTCCCGACCGTGCCCCTCCGGGAAGATCGCTTGTACCGGGAGACCTTCGGTCGAGCCGTCGGCGGGGTCAGGAGACCCTCGCCGAACACGGAGCCGAACGCGGAGGCGGGGCGTTCCAGCCGAAGGACCCGATGAATCGGGTCACTACAAGCCTCTCGTGCGTCTTCTCAATGCCCTGACGGCGTCACCTCCGGCTCGCGGAGCAGCGTGGCCGACATCAGCCCCACGACCACCTCGTTGGCCAGGCATCGGACGGTGAGCGCGCGGAGGTCGCGATCGGGGTCGAGCGGCAGGTCCAAGAGCGTCGCCCGTCCCTTGCCAAGATCGATCCGCGGCGGATGCGGCCCAGGGATCGAGAAGCCGTCGATCTCGATCTGGTAGTCGGCCTCGATGGGCCACCAGGTCGTCGGGTTGCGCAGCGCCAACCGTTCCGGCTCGCCCTCGGCGTAGGTCACCACGATCTCTCCGTTGTCGAGTTGCGAGTGCATCGGGTGCGTCGACCCGGCCACGAGAAACCAGGCGTGGCGCGCGCGCCCGGCAAGCGGCACGTCGACCGCCTCGGGGAAGTTGTCCCACTGCGACGTGAACACGACGTTCGGCTCTTCGCCGGGTCCGGGCGTAGCGAAGGGAACCCCTTGCGGCGTCACCAGTCGCCCCTCGGCACCCGCCGCGGCACGCAGCACGGCGTCGTCGATCTCGGGCGTCGTCTTGCCGCCGTAGCACCAGTCGCCGTAGCCGTGCAGCGGCATCTGCAGCGAGCAATAGGGCGAACGCGGCGAGCGATACTCGTGCCGGAAGATCTGCGACACGCGGTCGTTGAACGCCGCCTTGAAGTCGACGCACTCGAAGCCGCGCGCATCGATCTCGGCCGGCTTCCGCCAATCGACCACGGCGCCGTCGATCGTTTGGTCCGACGCGAGCGCAACGCGAATCGGGTTCGTGCCGGGCACCAGGCCCTTGGCCGGCAAACGGATCGCGCCCGAGGTCGATCGCGGCGGGATTTCGAGCCGCGTCGAGCCTGCCGCCGCCTGGCAGGCGATCGTCGCTTCCGTGGCAATGCGACCGTCCGTGTTGTTGCGCACGGCAAACTGCACCTCGGCCCGTTCCCGGTCCACCCGGGCGTCGCAGATTTGCAGGGCGGGCCGAATCTCGAACGCCAGCGGCATCCACCAGGAAAGGTCGCCCTGCTCCACGCGGAGGAACACGGTCCGGTGGCCGGGCAACCCGACGGCCCGAGCACGCAGGCCGGAGGTCGCCCGAGCCACGTCGGCCAAGGCCCGTTGCGGGTCGTGCACTTCGCGAAGTCCGGCGGGGCCGGTATCGACATCGAACGTCTCTCCCAATCCGACCACGGCGGGACACTTCGCCTGCTGCGGCTCGGGGCCTTCCCAGGCGATCTGCACGCTAAGCGGGACTGGACATTCTTTGCACGATGGTTGTCGGGTGCCACGGGCATCTTGCCCGTGCACTGGCGAGACGCCAGTGGCACCCGGCCGTGCAGCCTTTTCCCGGTCCCGCTTAGCTGCGTCGCCCGCCGGCGCTCGGATTTCGATGACCGGCTCGCCCACGCCGCCCGTGCACTTCCATTCCGCCTCGTGGCCGTCGACCGTCACCCGGCCGACGCGCACGCCCCGCGCCGCCGCTTGAAGGCGCAGTCGCATCGGACGCTTGAACCGGGCGCGGACCTCGAACCGTTCCACGTTGCCGGTCCGCGCGTAGGTGTATCCGACGTCCGGCGTGTCGATCGAGGCGGAGTCCCAATCGCGGGGCAGGCCCGGGCGGATGAGCAACTCGCCGGCCAGGGCGTCGGGCACGATGCCGAACAGCCCTTCGACCAGCGTGCGCCCGAACATGCCCACCGAACAGGAGAAATCGGTGGCCACGCCGGTCCAATGCCCGTCGTGATCCGAGGTGCCCTGGCACGCCCCCGGCGCCCGGCTACAGAGCATCGCGTCGACGATCGCGCCGCGGTAGAGCCGGTAGGCCTTCTCCCGCCGGCCCGCCTGCCAGTAGGCCAGGGCCGTGTGGGCCGTTTCGCTCCCCAGCACGTTGCGCACGCTCCAGATGTAGGGCACCCAGTTCGACAGCCAGAGCGTCATCGAGTCGCCCTCGACGGGAACGTGCTCGATCTGCGTGTCCACGTAGCGGAGCATCTGGTGGGCCTGGAACGGGTCGGGCACGTCGGAGTCGATCGGGTGATACACGCTGGGTAGCTCGGCGCTGGGGTGCAGGCGCTTGAGTCCCAACAGGTCGCGATACTCGGCGAACCAGCCGACCCGGGGCATCCAAAGGGCCTCGTTCATCGCGGCGTGGATCCGCTCGGCCTCGCGCCGCAGCGGTGCCGGGTCTTCGCCCAGCATCTCGGCCAGTCGGGCCGCCATCCGGAACGCGCGGTAGTTGTAGGCCGAGGCCTGCGTGCATGCCCCGCCGCTATAGTGATGGGCGTCGCTCACGAGCGTGTTGGCGAAGTTCTCAAACAGGCCGTCGTCGTCCGGGTCGAAGCACCGTTTCTCCCAATCGAGGTGGTCCACGATCACCGGCCATATCTCCCGCGCGAAGTCGACGTCGCCCGTCCACAGCAGGTGCCAGAGTAGCTGGTCGATATAGACCTGCTGCATGTCGTACGAGTTGCGGGCGTCCTTTTCGGGAAACACGGGGATGTAGCCGCGCGTGTAGAGGACCGAGTCGCTCGCCTGCCGGGCCAGGTCGCACTCGGGGTCGGCGTGCGGCTTGCCCGTGGCTGGCTCCTTGAGCTGCACCCGGGCGAACGCGCGGAAGTGCGTCCGCGCCCGCTCGTGCCACCCGAACTCGCTGGCGATGTACGCCCCGCGCCAGCCGAGATAGGGGAAATGCCATCGCACGCCGCCGTGTGAATAGGTGGGCGGATCCCAGAGCCCGTCGCCCGCCGCCGAGATCGCCGCGGCCGCGGCCTGCATCACGGGCTCGGGCGCGGTCACGCGCACGCGCTCGGCGATGGCCTTACGCCGGGCCTCGGCCGCGCTGAACACGGCCGGCAGGTCCGCCCGCTTCGTCGCCGCTTTCTCCTTCGCGAGCAGTTCCAGCGCGAGGAATACCTCCGCGCCGGGCTCGACGCCCCGGCGCCCCGTCAGAATGGGCCTCTTCTCCTTTTCTCCGCGCGAAGCGAGCAACTCGGTGGGGGAAGCCAGCTTGTCGGCGTCGGCGATCGTCAGGTGCGAATCCGGCGGCATCGTGCCGGCCATCGCCCGTTCGCCGTGGCAGGAGGCGCGAAGCTCGAACCCCTCGTCGGTCAGCCGGAACGCGTTCCCCTCGCAGTCCTCCGGACGCAGCAGGCAGGCCGACTCGGGGCAGTAGCCGCACGTGTCCAGATTCAGTCGATTGAACCCCGACGCCCCGCCAAACGCCCATGCCAGCTCGACGGGCGGGGCGTCTTCCGAAAGCGCGGCGCGGAGCACTACGCCCTCGGCGTCGGCCAGCGGGACCACGTCGAGGCTCAGCCGGCCGGGCCCGAGCAGCGGGTCGCGGATTTCGTATCCCATGCCGCCGCCCCGGTAGCGGGCGACGATGCGCTCCGCGGCGGAGAGCCACTTCGACTTCCCCTCGGCCACGATTCCCAGCCAGAGCGTGCCGCCCTTGCCCGGGAGCGAAAGGAGGAACTCGGGCCGATCGCCCGCGTGGACGTAGAACGCCGTGTTGCTCCCGTAGAGCGGCCGATTGAAGCGATGCTCGCCGTTTTCGATGACGAAGTCGGTCCCCTCGGGCCGATAGCGCCTCGGGTGCGCAAGACGCGGCAACGGGCCCCGTTTCGGCTCGCCGGGCACGCGCCGATACGCGTAGACCACCGGATCGCCCGCAAAGGTCGTGGTGTAGAGCGTCTTCTGCGAGTCGTTCGGGTCGATGGCCACGGCGGTCGCCGGCACGGCCAGCGTGTGCGTGTTGAGTAGCTTCCCGTCGGGTGAATACTCCCAGAGGGTCCGGCTGCCGCCGCCCGAGCCTTCGAGCACGTAGAGGTGCCCGTCGCCGTCGACGGCCATGTCGTGCGAGGTGGACGAGCTCACCTGGGCGGTGGTGATCTGCCGAAGCAGCCGGCCTTCGAGGTCCATTTGGAAGGCGACCGGCGACTCGTAGTTCATGGCCCAGAGCGTTGCCCCGTCGCTGGCGACCGCGCAGAGGGCTCCTTTCACGGGCGGCTCGATCCGCCGCATGGGCCGGCCGTCCTTGGGCAGCACGGCCAGGAAGTCGCGCGCCCCGGTTGCCACGAAGTCGGCGCCGCACGCCACGCCGTGCCCGAGATACCGGACGGTTCCCCCGCCCAAATCGCGCTTGGGGAGCGGGCGTCCGTCCTTGTCGTAGCAGCGCACCCAACCGCCGAACTCGCCGACCCAGAAATGCCGCCCATCGAACGCCAGCCCCCGGTTCATCTTGTCGCACCGGAACACGGCCCGCTCGACCTGGTAGGAGTGCGACCCATCGGCCGTTTCCGCCGCAACGCCGGGCGACGTCAGCCCAGCCCACGCGACGAGCAAAGAAACGCCCCAGACCAGCCGCACAACGACTCCCACCGCGAGCCCCCGGCCTTGTGCCGGGGGGAAGCGACGCAAGCAAACAAGCGTGAATCCAGTCAGTTCCTCTTGGCTGCTACACATGGCATGGGCATCCCAGGGTTCGGGCCGGCGCGAACCGGCCGTGACGCGCAACTCGGCAAATGTTGACGCCCCGCCCCCGGATGGTACCATCATTTTGTCCGTGCAACCATCCTGAGACCCGCCCAAGAAGTGAGGAGAACCGCCGTGGCCAACCAATGGACTCGACGCCAATTCGTCGGAGGAAGCGCAAGTCTGGTCGCGGCGGGGCTGGCACTCCCCCGGTCCGCGTCGGCCGCCGAGCCCGACGCGGCCTGCACGCTGGAAAACGAGTACCTGAAGTACGTCATCGGAAAGGACGGGCGAAACCTCCAATTCGTCGACAAGCGGACCGGCACCGACCACTGCGCCCGGCAGCCCGGCGCCGGCTTCGCGCGAGTGAGAGTGGGTGGAAAATACCATCAGGCCTCGTCGGCCCGCTTCGCCGACGGGCGGCTCGCCGTCGAGTTCGGCTCGTCGAGCGTTCGGGCCGTGATCGAGCCGACCGTCCACAAGCACTACCTCGTCCTGGAGGTCGTCGCGTGTGAGGGAGAAGGGGTCGAGGAGTTCGTGCCGATCGATCTCGCGCTCACGCTCGAGGGAGCCCCCGACGAGCCGTTCGCCGCCTGTGCCCTGGCCCTCAATCTCCGCACGAACGTTCCGGAACTGCCGAAAGCGAACACGCGGCTGAGGGCCATGTGCTACACGCGGTTCGGGCTGGTCGGCGCAAAGGTGGCCCTCATCGGTTGCCCGCAGGAGCGGCTTCGCCCGGTCATGCAGGAGGTGGTGACGGCGGCGAAGGACCTCCCCAAGTCGCCCATCGGCGGCCCCTGGGCCCTGGGACAGCCCATCAATCAGGGCTCCTACCTGTTCAACTTCGGCAACATGTCGCTGGAGAAGACCGACGCGTGGATCGAGCTGGCCCAGCGCCTGGGCATGAACCAGATCGACTTTCACGGCGGGCGGTCGTTCCGCTTCGGCGACTGCCGGCCCAACCCCGAGACGTACCCCAACGGGCTGGCCAGCCTCAAGGCCGTCATCGACAAGCTGCACGCGGCGGGGATCAAGGCCGGGCTGCACACGTACGCGTTCTTCATCAACAAGAGTTGCCCTTGGGTCACGCCCGTGCCCGACCCTCGCCTGGCCAAAGACGCCACCTTCACCTTGGCCGAGGACTTAGCGCCCGAGTCGAACGCGGTCCCCGTGGTCGAACCG
>Ga0180431_10009831_pt1 | contig 10730 bp, 8 predicted proteins | sample SS_ome_11_FD_132459 | JGI IMG/M metagenome (GOLD analysis project Ga0180431, IMG submission 132459) | Hypersaline lake sediment archaeal communities from the Salton Sea, California, USA - SS_1_MS_1 metaG | ecosystem: Environmental > Aquatic > Non-marine Saline and Alkaline > Hypersaline >...
AACGCAGGGCGCGCGCCATCTCGCGATCGAGGAAGTCCATGAAGTAGCGCTTGTTGTGAATCTGCGTCAGACCGTCGATGATGGTCATGCGGTAGATCTCTTCGTGGTACAGCGCCTCGACGTTGCCGCCGCTGATGAACTTGAAGATCACGCCGCCCACCTTGACGAGATCGCCGTTGGCGAGCGCGGTCAGGCTCCGCACGTCGGTGTCGTTGACCTGAGTGCCGTTGGTCGAGCCGAGATCGGCCACGTAGTAGGTGCCCCCCACCTCGAAGAAACGGGCGTGCCGGCGCGAGACGTTGTCCATGTCGAGCACGATGCTGTTGCCGACGTCGCGCCCGACCGTGATCTCGGTGGTGAGGGGATAGCGCTTGCCCAATTCGCCGCCATAGATCTGAACGATGCAGGCGTCGCTCGGGCCCACCGATGGGCGCTGGGCGGCGATCGAGATGCGGGTTTTGTCCTGGTCCATAGGGTGCATGATCCGAAGAAGGTCAACGGCCGAAACGCTAACAAACGGCACCCGAGAGGTCAACGCGACCGCATGGACGCCCTTGGTGGCCGTCGTCCTATTCGCCGATCGCCTCAGCTTTTTGCTCTTCTTTCGCCAACACAAAAAGGTTACGGGCGGTCCGGAACTCGAGCTCCGGCAGGTCGTCGGTGTTGACGGCGACGCTCTCGGCGTCGCCCAGGAAGCCCGCGACGTGTTCGGGACGCACCGCCGGATCGCCCAGGAACTCGAACATCTCCGCGCCCGACATGCCGATCTCCGCGAGGTCGCGCGCGACCTCGCTATGGCGCAGCCTGGCCTTCACCTGCTCGGGATCCGCCCGGAAAGGGCGATTCGAGGCCAGGATCGCGAGGTCGCTGCGAATTTGCCAGAAGGTCACGTGCGCAAAGACCGAGCGGATGGTCTTCAGCATGATGCGAAAGTCCTCTCGCTCCATTTCGTAGAGCGGCACCCACTGGCAGAGAATGCCGCCGGGCCTCAGATGGGCATCGACCGAACGGTAGAACTCCTGGGTGAAGAGCCCCGAGACCCCCGCCACCCAGATGTTTGGGGGCTCGGAGGTGATGACGTCGAAGCGTTGCGGCGAGCTGTCCAGGTAGTTGCGGCCGTCGTTGGTCACAATCCGCACCCGCGGATCGTTGAGGGCGTCGCGGTTGCCCGCGAAAAACTCCCGGGCCGCCGCGATCACCTGCGGATCGATCTCCACCATGGTGACCTCCGCCGGTTCGTCGTGGCTCAACAGAGCGCGCAGGGTAAACCCCCCTCCGAGGCCGATCGCCAGCACCCGCCGCGGATTGGGGTGGAAGACGAGCGGCAGGTGGGCGAGGAGAAGCTGCGTCCGGTTGTCCCGGACGGCGGTGGAGGCGTCGGTCTTGCCGTTGTGTTTCAGCAGCAGATCGCGATCGAGCTCGACGACCGTCACCTGGCCGTAGAAGCTCTGCTTCTCGTCGAGCACCTTCAACCGAGCCCGTTCGGCCTGATACTTCTCCCACGAACCGGTGCGCAGCCCATGGCAGTAAAGCGCGTGAAACGGCAGCTCCAGCTTCCACACGGCCGGTGAGACCACGAGCGCCACCGCGAGCAGCACCGAACAGACCGCCCCTTTGAGCAACCGCTGCGGTGCGCGGGCCTGTGCCAGGAAGACCGCGGCCGCGATCGCATAGGCGATGAGCGTCACCAGCATCAACCCGGCAAACCCCCAGGCCGGCAGCACCACGAACTCCGCCAGGAAGGCTCCGGCGACCGCCCCCAGGGTGTTGACGAAGTAGGCCCGCCCCACCGCGAAGCCTCGCTCCTCGTGCTTGCGGGTGGCGATCTTCGCCACCAGCGGGAAGTTGGCCCCCATGGCCAGGGTCGGCAGGAAGACGAGCAGGGCGATGAACCCGCAGACCGTCAGCTGGAAGACGTAGTAACCGTCGCTCCGGGCGAAGATCGCGAAGTAAACCCGTGCGAAAAGATCCGCCGAACGGAATACCAGCATCCCGCCGAGCGCGATCGCCGCAAAAAGGTAGGCGGCGGCCGCGGCTGGATCCCGCAGCCGGTCGATCCGCGGTGCCATCAGCAGGCTGCCGATCCCGATGCCGGCGAGGAAGCCGGCGAGCACCGTGCTCGAGGAGTAGACATGGGTGCCGTTGAGCAGGGAAAAGAAACGGATCCATCCGGTCTCGAGCAAAAGCGCCGCGCACCCGGAGAGAAAAAAAGCCCCGAGGATCAGGGCGAGCGATGAGCGCGGACCCCTTTGCCCCCCCGGCTCCGCCGGTGGCCCTGCGGCTTTTTTCCCCGTCTCCTTCGACTTTTTCTTCTTCGGGGAAGCCTTTTCCCGGCGGCGACCCAGCAGCACCAGACCCAACACCACGGCCGCGATCCCCAGAAGCCGGGTGGAGGCCGCCAGCCCGAGCATCGGCACGAAGACGAAGCCGGCAGCCAGCGCCCCGGCCGCTGCGCCGAGGGTATCGAGCCCGTAGACCAGCGACACGTCGCGGCCGAGCCGTTCCCGTTCCCGGGAAGCGATGCGCACGGCCACGGAGAATGCGGCCCCGATGGAGAACGTCGGGGTGATCATCACCACCAGCACCACCAGGAACTTCGCCAGCGCCGCGGGCAGGGGCGCGAGGTCGTTCGGGAAGACCGCCAGGTAAAAGCTCCGGCCGAGCTCGAAGAGCCCCAGCGAGAGCAGGCAGTAGACCCCGAGCAGGATTTCCAATCCGGCGAGCAGCCGCCAGGGCCGCCGGCTGCGGTCGGCCATCCGTCCCGCCACCAGGGCCCCGGTGGCGAGCCCGAGCAGAAAGACCGAGAGCACGGTGCTGAAGACCGCGGCGGTGGAGCCGAACAGATACGCGAGCTTCCGGCTCCACAGGACCTGACACGCCAGCGACAGGAGGTTGGTGAAAAAGATCGCGATCAGCACCAGCGCGGGGACGGCGGGACGCCGCGCCCGACGGCGGGAGACCGAGGGAGGTGAGGCGCTTCGCATGGCGCGCGGGAGTGTATCAGGGCGATCGGGAGACGATGGCCCGCTGTCTTGCCTCGTACCTCCCGAATCGGTACCATCCCCGGGGAGCTGCAATCAGCATCCGCGATCGGCCACGGAGCCCGTCATGAGCCAAGATTCGAGAAACCACTTGCGGGGGTCTCTGTGCTGCGCCCTGATGCTCGGCATCCTGGTGCCGCGGACCGCAGCGGCCTCGGGCCAGCAGTCCGAGCGTCCGGAAGAGATCCTGGCGCAGTTGCTGGCCCGGGCCGAGGGCGCGCAGATCGAGCCCTCGGTGGTGCTGGAGGATGGCTACCGGGAGATCCTCGCGGCCTGGGCAGCGGGTTCGGCCACGGCCCCGGCGGAGCTCGCCACCCTCCAGCAGGACACGGAATTTGAGTCCCCACGGCCGTCGCGCCCGCTGCTTTCGGGTCGCGTTCTCTTCACCGACAAAAACCCTTATCCGTGCTGGCAAGCAGTCCAGGACAACACGTTCGAATCGCTGGCCAAGCAGGAGCCGGAGTTGCTGCTGGCCATGGCTTTCTTCCATCACATGGTCTACGCCGAACAAACGGCGCTCCCCCTTGATCTCCGGGCCTCCGAATTCACCAAAACGACGTTTTTCTCCCTCGTCGATCTCTACCTCGACCGCGCCGGGATAACCAGCGTCACCCGAGCCAACGCCGTCCTGATGCTGATCGCGTTGGCGAACACCCTGAGAAACCTGGGTTACCAGAGATTCGGCAAGGAGGCGCGGGATGTCTTTTCCGAGGCCCTCAAGCTCGATCCGGACAATGCCACCGCGCGCTACGGAGTGGCGTTTCAGGAAGAGAAGCTCGGGAACTACCGGCGGGCCGTCCGGCACCTGGAACGGCTGAGCGCGGCGCGGGGCGACGACGTCGAGGTCGCCCTCCGTCTCGCCCTCAACCTGGCTCGGACGGGAAAGCTCCGGGCCGCTACCGACGCCCTGGCGTCCATCGCCCGGGGTGATGGCCCGGCCGAGTTGCGAATCCTGGCCTATCAGGAGCTCGCCAGACTCCACGCGGAGGAGCACGGCGCCCGAGCCATCGCCTACCTGAGGGAAGCCCGGGAACGGTTTCCGCAGAGCTGGAGGCTTGGGCTCCAGCTCTCCAATCTCCTGTACCGCGACTGGAATGAAGCCGCGTCCCTGGTGGAACGAGTGGCCACGAGTTGGGAAGAAGATCCCGGGCCCTCTCTGCGGTTCCGCTACGAGTCCCCGCGTCAGGAAAAGGCAGGGCACGCGCGGCTCGCCCGGGAGGTCGACCGGCTTCGGCCTGCCCTGGCGCGAGCGCTCGAGCGGCTGGCGACCCAACCGCTCGCGCAGCGCAACGTCTTCCCGGAATGCCGTGGAGTCTTGATCCGATGAGTCGAATCGCGCTGCTGAGCTCGATCCTGGGTTGCCTGGCCGGCGCCGTGGCCGCGGCCGGCATCGAGGTCGAGATCCTCCGCCCCGCGGCGGGCGAGCCGCTGATCGGGGAGATCGAAATCGTGGCCCGGGTGAGCTCCGCGGAGCCGATCGTGCGCGTCGAATTCTCGATCGACGGGGAGCAGGCCGGCACCGTCTCGCAGGCGCCGTATCGCCTGCGGGTCGATGTCGGCCCCGAGAACCGGGAGCGACGCCTCGCGGTAGTGGCCTACGGCGGCGAAGGCTCGATCGGCCGGGCCGAGCGGGTGACCCCCGCCATCCCGATCCACGACCGCGTGGTGTTGGATCTCCAGCAGCTCTACGTGACGGTGACCGATCGGCGCGGACGCCGGGTTCTCGAGCTCGCCCAGCAGGACTTCGAAATCCTCGACCAGACGATCCCTCAGGAGATTGTCACCTTTGCGCGGGGCGACGTCCCGTTCACCGCGGTGCTGCTTCTCGACGGCAGCGTCAGCATGAAGGGCGAGCGCCTGAAAACGGTGCTGCGGGGGGCACGCCGCTTCGTCGACGACATGAGGCCCCTCGATGAGGCGAAGCTCATCGTGTTCTCCGACCGCCCGCTCCGGATCACGCCCTTCGTTGCCGGCGGCGCGTCGCTGGCCGGCGCCCTCGCGCGCACTTCCGCCACCGGGGGAACGGCGATCCTCGATCATCTCCACATGGCGCTTCTGCTGCTCGAGGCGCGCCAGGGCCGCCGTGTGGTGATTCTTCTCACCGACGGCTGGGACCTGAACAGTGTCCTGACGCCGCCCCAGGTCGGGCGCATCGCCCGCCGCAGCCAGGCCATCATCTACTGGGTCCGCCTGAAGCGCGACGAGCCCACCGGGGGAGTCGCGCTTCGCGACCCCGGGAGGCTCATCCCCCTGAGCTCCTGGCACGACCAGGAGACGTCGCATCGCATCTACAAGCAGCTGGAGGGGATCGTCCGGGCGAGCGGCGGCCGGATCGTGTCGATCTCGTGGATCTCGGAGGTCGGAGATACCTTTCGGGAGATTCTCGCCGAGCTGCGGGAGCAGTATGCCCTGGGCTACTATCCGCAACCGCGGCGCAACGACGGCTCCTGGAGGAAGGTGCGGGTTCTGCTTCCACGGCACGGGCTGAACCTCCGGACCCGGGAAGGCTACGTCGACTGGTAAGTACCGCAGACGGCCGGGCTGTCGAAACCCACGCATGAATCGATCGTATTGCTCTCTGGGACTTGCGCCGGCGCTCCCAGCATCGCCCCGGAAACGACCGCCGGGGAAGCCCTCACGACCCTGTTTGGTTCCGGCTTGTCCGGTTTAGGTGCTGGTACACTGCTCCGGAGACTGACCAACGGGCTCCGGACCATTACGAAGAGTGGAGAAAACAATTAGAAATGTAGTTCTTGCCGGTGTTCTGATCTCGCTCATGGTCTGTCTGGGCTGCGGGGTCGAGGTCAAAATCGATGAAGATGAGGGCGTCGAGGTCAAGGTACCGGGTGTCGAGGTCAAGGTCGATGAGAAGGATGGGGTCGCAGTGAGCGCGCCGGGTGTCGACATCAAGGTTGGCGAGGATGATGGTGTGAGTGTCCAGGCCCCGGGGGTTGACATCGAGGTGGACGAGGACGAGGTCAAGGTCGACGTTCCGGGTGCCGATATCGATATCGACGGCAGCAACATCGAGGTCAATACCACCGATACCGACGAAGACGACGGAGGCGAGCAGCGCTAGTTCCTAAGGGGAACAACAAGCACCCGACATTCTCGCGCTGGGAGCGCCGGCTTCCAGCCGGCCCGGGGGGGACGAAGTCCCCCTCACGACGCGAAGCGTCGCTGCGTGGGCTTCGCCCACGAGCCGGCTGGAAGCCGGCGCTCCCAGCACGATCGTGGTCGTTGGTACGCGCGACGCTCGGCCCACGAGCCGGCTGGAAGCCGGCGCTCCCAGCGCGAGAACGGCTGCTCACCCTTTCCCCGCGGTCGTTCTTGTGGTAGAAGGCGCTAGGCGGGTCAGTGTCTCGGCCCGACGGCATTCGCGATACCCCGAGCCTGCTTCGCCGCCACCGGAACATCATCAAGCAGACTCACGTCGCGGCGCCGGAGTGCGCGCCGGGACGAGAACCGAGGAGATACCACCGTGAACACCTCTGACTACATCGCGATCGAGGATCAGTTCGGTGCCCGTAACTACAAGCCGCTCGACGTGGTGATCGAACGCGGCGAAGGCGTCTGGGTCTGGGACGTCGAGGGCAAGCAGTACATGGATCTGCTGGCGGCCTACTCGGCGGTCAACCAGGGCCACTGCCACCCGAAGATCGTCGCCACCATGCTGGAGCAGGCGCCGCGACTGGCCCTGACCTCCCGCGCCTTCCGCAACGACAAGCTCGGCCGGTTCTACGAGTACCTCTGCGAGCTCACCGGCTTCGACAAGGTGCTGCCGATGAATACCGGCGCCGAAGCGGTCGAGACCGCGATCAAGGCGGCCCGCAAGTGGGCCTACACCGTGAAGGGCGTTGCGGCGGATCAGGCCAAGATCCTCGTCTTCACCAACAACTTCCACGGCCGGACGACGATGATCGTCGGCTTTTCCTCCGAGCCCGAGTACCGCGACGGCTACGGACCCTTCGCCCCGGGCTTCGAGATCCTCCCTTACGGCGAGTTCGACGCCGTCGCCGAGGCGATGGACGAGAACGTGGCGGCGATCCTCATCGAGCCGATCCAGGGCGAGGGCGGCATCATCATCCCGCCGGACGGTTACCTGAAAAAGCTGCGGCAGCTCACCGAGGAGCACCGCGCGCTGCTGATGCTGGATGAGATCCAGTCGGGCCTCGGACGCACCGGCAAGCTCTTCGCCTACGAACACGAAGGAATCCGTCCGGATGTCCTGATCGTCGGCAAGGCGCTTTCGGGGGGCATGTATCCGGTATCCGCCATGCTCGCCAGCAACGAGGTGATGGACGTGTTCCGCCCCGGCCAGCACGGCTCCACCTACGGCGGGAATCCGCTCGCCACCGCGGTCGCAGTGACCGCCCTCGAGGTGCTGGTCGAGGAAGCTTTGGTGGAGAACTCAGCACGTCTCGGACGCTACGCCATGGAGCGACTGGTGAAGCTCAACTCGCCGTACGTGAAAGAGCTCCGCGGCCGCGGGCTGTGGATCGGGATCGAGCTCCACCCCGAAGCCGGCGGAGCCCGTCGTTTCTGCGAAGCGCTGCAGCACCGGGGCGTGCTCTGCAAGGAGACCCATGAGCACGTCATCCGCATTGCCCCGCCGCTCGTCATCACCCGCGAGCAGCTCGATTGGGCCTTGGAGCACATCGAGGCGGTGCTGAGCGAAAGCGGATCCGGCGGCCAACCGGTCAAGGTCCTGGCGGAAGCGGTATAGCCAGCCATGCAACGGGGTGAGATCCCGGATACCACCGGACGGCCCCCCTTCCTGCCTATTTCACCGTGGCGAGAGCCGTGTTGACACGGATATTGGTGTCGGCGTCGGGGCCCGGCTTTTGGCCGTAAAGATGGAAGTCGAGGTCCACGCCGGGGCGGAAGATGAGGCAGTGGGTCGATCCGCCAAAGTGAAACATGCCCAGTGGGTCGCCCTTTTGCACATGATCGCCCACGCTCACGGTGATCTCGCAGCTGGACACCTCGGCCATGCCCACCGGCATCACACACATCAGGCCGATCTTGGGATTGTCCGCTTCGATGAAGATGAGCGCACGGGTGGCCACGGCGGTCAGGAAGGCTTGGGAGTCGTTGGGAGCGGCTTCGTCGGCGCCATGAGGATCCTTGAAGCCCTGGTACATGTTCTCCAGATAATAGGAGCCGTTGACCACATAGGCTTTTTTGATGGTTCCACTTACCGGGCTGTTCCAGCGGTGGAAGCTCAAGGCGCTCAAAAAAGCCTGGTAGACCGTACCGCCGGCGAACTGGGGGGTATAGGCGTCCCCGTTGAGCATGTTCTCCAGCGAATAGGGCTGCCCCTTGATCCAGAAACTCGCCGAGAGCGCCACGTCGCGCTTGAGCGCGAAGGGGGCAGACTCGCAGGCGTTGACGATCACGCGGTCGTTGTCGGGGTCGGACACGGGCCGCACGCCTTCCACGAAGGTGCGGGTGAAGAAGTCGTCCCAGGACTGGAACCTATAATACTTGTCATCCGGGTTACAGTTGAAAATGTCCTGAAAGGTCTCGCCGCCGCTGCAGCCAGTGCCCCGGCCCACCGCAGAGCAGGCTACGCTCACCATCTCCTTCTTCGCCGCTTCACTGAGCCAGGGGATGACAATCGGCGTGCCGCTGGGGTCACCTTCGACCAGGACATAACGTGAGTCTTGAGTGACCAGGAACTGCGACCAGCAGCTCAGGATTTTCTTGAACTGCTGATTGACCAGCGTATTGGAAAACACGTCATAACCGGACGCCGTGCCCATGGGCCAGTCGAGCAGGGCGTTGATGGGAAAACCGATCAGTCCGCAAGGATCGAGCTCGGGCTTGCCGTGTGAATTCTTCTCGCACTCGTAATATTCGGGGGCCGTGGTCATGATGGCGTTCAGCAGCACCAGAAATTCCTCAAAGGTCCTGACCTCTGGCTCACCGAGCGGCGTCTCTCGCTTGCGCAGGTACGCCTCGGCGAACATGGCGGCCATGGCCGCATGCAGCACCCGGTCGGCGTATACCATCTCTCGAAATTCTTTGATCGGCTCGACCAAATCGCGAGGACGCTCGGCGACCTTCGCTTTCAGCTTGCGAATCCAGTTGTCCACGTACACGTGGTTATGAGGCAACCACCTGCCCAGGCGATGACCCGCGGTGCTCGTGAAACCTTTTGGATCGACCATGTCTTCTACCTCCTATTTTGGTTCAGGTTGTACTCAGGTCAAGGTGAGCCGCGTCACCGGCGCACCACACCGGGTTGGGCGCCGCCGGGCACTGGTCGGTGATCTCCACGACGACCGTGGCCAGGGGACCGGTGACGCGCGCACATCGGCCGCACACCGCACTACCGTCCCAAAGGTGCTCGGCAACTGCCGTGACCATCTCGCCGGGCCCGGAGACCGGGATCCCACAGGCACCCGTGCCGGCGGTGTAGTAGGTGGCCCGGCCACCGCCGGCATGGGGGACGCAAGTCCCCCCGGGACAGCCGAAGTTGTCGCCCGTGTCCTGGACATAACACGGGCGTCCGTCAGCCGATCCGCCGGAACAGGTGGCGCCAGCCGGGTAAAAGACCGGGGCGTCGCAGTCGACCTGCCCGCGGACCGACGGGATGAGAATCGCGGTCGCGACGAGCAGGAAGACCCCAGCGCTCAACCGCGGGGAGAGACTCATCATGGGCATCCAATCCGTGGGGTTCATTACGTTCGGCTACTCTACATCGAAATCGCTCGCCACGCCCGACTCCACCACGAAGGATACCAGCACCGAAGTCGGAAGGATACCAGCACCGAAGTCGAAAGCTCCGGCGTTTCGAAATCGGCAGCGATGGGGCGAGTGGCCAATCCAGGCCGAGAGCTCCCCAAACAAGTGTAACCTTCCGGCTCCTTCGCGACATGAACAGGATGTGATGGAGAGAACGTGATGACGCCAACGCCCGCCACCCATCAGTTCCCGGATTTCGACGGCCTCCGCCGGGGCCGTCCCGAGGCGATCGAGCGCTGGTTCGAGACCTATGTCGACTCCCTCTACGCCTTCGTCTTTCACCGCGTGGGGCGGGACCCGGAGCTGGCCGCCGACGTCGTGCAGGAGACCTTCCTGACCGCGCTCCGCAAGATCCGGACCTACGACCCGAAACGCGGCGACATGCTGCCCTGGCTCACCTTCATCGCCCGCAACGCCATCCGCAAGACGCTGCGCCAGGAGGCGCGCTATGCCCCGGGAGAGCTCGGGGACCAGGTCGACGGCCGAGCGCTTGCAGGGCTCCGCAAGCTCGACGTGGCCCCGCTCCCGGACGACGTCCTCGAACGTAAGGAGACGGCCGAGCTCGTCCAGCTGGCACTGACGCTTCTGTCCTCGGGCTACCGGCAGCTCCTTGAGCAGCGCTACCACCACCAGCGGTCGATCGCGGAGATCGCCCGCGCGCAAGGCGCCACCGCCGGGGCCGTCAAGACCCGCCTCCATCGGGCACGACTCGCTTTCAAGACCGCCTTCGAGTCGGTCCTGCAATCCCTGGAAGAACGCCACGCCATCGCGAGGGCCTCGTCATGAAAAGCGCCGACGACCGCGACCACCTCGAACGCAACCTCGAGGAGCTTCTGATGCGCAGCCCTTCCTCCCCGTTGATGCCGGACTCGACCAAAGCGAAGATCCGCCGGCGGCTGGTCGAGGCCGGAGCGAGAAAAGGACCCGTCCGTCGAGCCA
>Ga0180431_10009832_pt1 | contig 10729 bp, 7 predicted proteins | sample SS_ome_11_FD_132459 | JGI IMG/M metagenome (GOLD analysis project Ga0180431, IMG submission 132459) | Hypersaline lake sediment archaeal communities from the Salton Sea, California, USA - SS_1_MS_1 metaG | ecosystem: Environmental > Aquatic > Non-marine Saline and Alkaline > Hypersaline >...
TCCTTCCGAAAAATTGCCAACTAAAGATCCTTTTGTACCGTCAATTCGAATACGCCTATTATTTTTAGTAGAATGTCCATGCATTGTTAAGCTGGCTACTATTCCGTTTTCAAACTCAATGTTATTTACTTGAGCGGCTACCTGGTTGTTATTACATGCGTACACGCATCGACCATAGGGGCCTTCTTTTAGGGCTTTCATTATGCCTTCGTCAGAAAGATCGTCCGTTAACACGCTAATTGGCCAACCACGATATGGAAGGTGTTTTCGGGCAGGGGGGAACAGTAATCTCAGTATATTCTGGTGGTTAATTGAAAGCCTCACGAAATAACCAAGCATTTTATTACCACTAAATATGAGTTCACGTCGGGGTTGGACAAAATTTAAGTAAATAGAGATCGCATTGTATTGACAAGTATCCGCGTGAGGACAACCATCCGTGCAGCGATCAGGTGCGCCCTCGGGTTTATTCTCAGGCGATAAATATGGTCCCCGCGCAAAGGACGAAACTTTAATCGGTTGAACGCCTGCATACCAGCAAATAAGATCGAAGTCGTGACACGCTTTCGCAAGGATCATGGGCGTAGTTTCATCGCGGTTATTCCAATTTCCCCGCACGAAACCGTGAGCATACGCCCAAAAATGAAAGTTTAAATAATGATTAATCGTGATGATTTCTCCAATCTTTCCAGAATCAATTATATCTTTAATTTTTATGAAGAACTCTGCGTACCTAAGTTCGTGAGCGATCATCAAAACAACTTTCTCACGTTCAGATGTTTCAACAATATGTTTACAAGCTTCCTCCGTGGTTGCAATCGGTTTTTCAAGCAAGACGTGGTAGCCAAGCTCCATAGCCTTAATTGCTGGACCCTCGTGCATTTGATCTTGCGTTGCGATGAACGAAATATCTGCAAATTTTGGTTTTTCGAGAATTTCCTCCCAATCTGAAAATTGATACTCTTCTGGAATCTTGTGGGCTTCCGAAAAGCTCGCTCGGCGATCAGGATTTGGTTCTGCTACAGCTATAAAATTTAAGTCTTCAGGATTGTTTAAAGCATAAAGTCCATAAGTATTTATACCCCGATCTCCTGCACCTATTAGTATTGCTTTCAATTGATTCTTGTTCATTTCATTTTCCTCATCTTTATCATTAATATTTAATTAAAAGATAATGTTCTTTCATTATCATTGTTATTGATAAATCTTATGGTTATATATTGAGTAATTCAAAAAATTATAGAATAAGAATCTCTAAATCAATAGAATAATAAAAAATTATTAATTTTAGAATTTTTAGAAATCTCTTACCATTTGTTGGATATAGTCTTGTCGTTGCATTCTCACAGGTGGGCTTTCCGTGGCGCCCCCTCTTTTTGAGACCAAATAAAACTGTACCATGATATCCTCGTGAACTAACGTGTTTCCTCTCCATTTTTGGTCTTCAGAATTAAAATCCACTACATTGCCTAAACCAACGCCTTTTCTTACGGAAAAATCCATTTTCAATTCTTTTAGAGCCCGGGTAATGATATCGGAATACTTTCCCTCAACTTTCTTAGTCGGTTTGTCTTTAAACCTCAGAGCTTCCACTGAAAAAGCCTTGATAATATCATCGCTCATTGAACTCCAAGCCTTAACATTAGCGTAAAATTCCATTCCAATGAATTCTCCGTTGATAAATACCGCAATTCCGCATTGATCTTTCACGTTTTTGAACTTGTTCACGATTTTCTCGGTTTCCTTTTCAATAGTCTCCATCATTTCAAGATAATTCTGCGTGGGAGCAATATCGCTTGCAATGCTCATCTCAGCTCTATGAGATTGAATTTCGTTCCATACTGCACCTTGACCGCCTGCGGTTTGTGCCGCATATGCTAAATTTGGATGTAGCCTGGTTTTTGCCGATCTGAAGCCCTTGCCCTTGCTTCTCTTATAGCTCCACCTTGACTGCTCGACGCATTTAGCCGGTACGACGTAATTTCTATTAGCCCCATTGACCTTACCACCACTTTCTGCAGGTAATAATATCGATTCCCATATTGTCCTGTCTTGTTTTCCACCTTTTACAGTCGTTCCAAAAGGTATCAAAACTAGTTGGTCGCTTTTATTAAAGATCTCTAAGTTATTAACTTGTTCTGTTTCTTTGATTGCTATTAGACCTTTATCTTCAGCTTCGGTCATGCTGATGAAGTCAAGTAAGGTTCCCTTTAATGTAATCGGTACGACAACCATGTTCTCTTGAATTTGAGGTTCTTCTAATCCGAGAATCGCCTGAGGATTTTTATACAACTGCTCAACTATGTGTACACTTTCGCTTTTCATTATTTATCTTCCTCCTTTTTTTTATTTTTTATTTTTCTTTTCTTTTATTTCTTTCCCATTGGCGACTTCTTCCTTGTAGAGTTGACTTACAAATCTTTTAGCAACTTTCTCACCATTTTGTGTTAACTCCACTCCGTATGAAACTTGAACTTTTCCATTTTCAGTATATCCATCCACTCGAGCTCCCTTCATTCTTGTTAATTCTTCCACTTCTTCACTATCTTGCGAAAGCTCCTCTGTATGTGTTCTAACTAATCCTCCCCTTTTTAGAGATTGCAGGTGATAATTAATAGTCTGTTTTTCGACACCAATATTATCTGCCAAATCTATGGGCCTTTGGGCGGTAGTGGACAATTCTCTCACTATATCAACTCTTACAGGGTTTCTAAAAACAAGATTAACCTTCTCAAAAATTTTCTTCTTTTTTGGTTCAGTTGTTTTCTTCTTGTTTGACATTCTTTTCACCAAACTTTTTTACGGTAAAACTTTTTTTTACGGTAATAAAAATATATTCATTTGCATATTTAAATTTATGCTAGTTTTTAAAGATCAAAATACTCGAAATTATTGTATAAACATGTACTTATTATAAAATTAATAAGGCAAATTTTTATTTCATAGAATAGGAATAATAAATATATAGGAAAATTCCACGATCTTTCAAGAATTATTAAAACCCTTACAAAATTGTACTGATAATATATGACTATTACGAAACTTGGATTTGATAACGAGAAATATCTTAAAGAGCAATCAAAAAGCATTTTAGATCGCGCAGCTCAATTTGGTGATAAGTTATATCTTGAATTTGGAGGAAAGATGATATTTGATTATCACGCTTCTCGCGTCCTCCCTGGATTCGATCCCAATGTGAAAATGGAATTATTGAAGCGTCTTAAAGAAAAGATCGAGGTGATCATATGTATTTTCTCTGGAGATATTGAACGACGCAAGATCCGCGCGGATTTTGGAATTACGTACGATACTGATACCCAGAAGTTAATTGACGATCTTCGAGAAAGTGATATTGATGTTTCCGCAGTAGTGGTTACTCGTTACAATGGTCAACCTGTTGTAAAACAATTCATGAACAAATTAGAGAGGCGGGATGTTAAAGTATACACACATCAAGCAATTAAAGGGTATCCAACAAATATCGATCTGATCGTGAGCGAGGAAGGCTATGGTGCCAATCAATATATTGAAACGAGCAAACCTATAGTAATTGTTACGGCACCTGGACCAGGGAGTGGTAAATTGGCAACGTGTTTAAATCAAATATATCACGAACACAAGAGAGGAACAGGTGCGGGATATGCAAAATTTGAGACATTCCCGATTTGGAACTTACCATTAAAACATCCCGTAAACATGGCATATGAGTCTGCAACAGCCGATCTCGGGGATTTTAATCAAGTAGATCCATTTCATCTTGAAACATACAACGAAATCGCAATTAATTATAATCGAGATGTAGAGATATTTCCAGTTGTAAAAAAAATAATGCAAAGAATCATGGATACTGATAAACTTTATAATTCTCCTACTGATATGGGCGTCAATAAAGCAGGATTTGCTATAATTGATGATGAGGTGGCTCAAATTGCTGCGAAACAAGAAATGATCAGGAGATTTTTCCGATATAGTTGTGAATATGCCGCTGGCGTTGCTAATCGGAAAACTGTGCAACGCGCGGAATTATTAATGAAGGAATTAAACCTCCAGCCAATTGATAGAAAAACAGTGAGACACGCACGTCAAGCGTCCATTGATGCCCAAAATAACGGAAAAGGAAATGAGGGAGTTTTTGCAGGAGCAGCTTTAGAATTGAAAAATGGGAAAATTGTTACAGGGAAAAATTCTCCATTAATGCACGCCGCATCTAGCTTAATAATAAACGCAATTAAGGAATTAGCGGGAATTCCAGACAATATACACCTTTTATCTCCGAATATATTAAATTCTATTAGTAATTTAAAGTCAGAGATCTTTAATACTAAGAGATTAAGCCTTAACCTTGGAGAAACTCTAATTGCCTTAAGCATTAGTGCAGATTTCAATCCTTCCGCTAAAGTTGCAATGGAAAAACTAAAAGACCTATATGGTTGCGAAATGCATTCTACTCACATCCCTACTCCTGGAGATGAGGCTGGCTTAAGAAGATTGGGTCTCAATATAACTTCAGATCCCAATTTTTCGTCCAAAAGTCTATTTATTCAATAATTAAGACAACTTAACTTGGTTATATTCCTCAGATTAATAGAAATAATAGGCTATCTTTTTATTCATGGAAATGGTATATTATTTGTGTAGATTATTTTTATTTGTTCCCTAGTATAAAGAATCTTTAAAAAAAACTCAATAAAAAATGCCTCCAGACTGTAAATTTGTGTTTGTAACCGGCGGCGTGATGTCGGGGATAGGAAAAGGAGTTGTTACAGCGAGTGTAGGCAAACTTTTTCAATTTCGTGGTTTTAAAATATCTGTGGTAAAAATAGATCCATATCTTAATGTAGATCCAGGAACCTTAAATCCCATCGAGCACGGAGAATGTTTTGTAACTGAAGATGTTTGGGATTTTAAACCTGTTCCCGGTGGGCAGCCAATTTACGAGTCAGATGAAAAAAGCTATCGAATTTCAGAAATTGATCAAGATTTTGGCACGTATTCAAGGTTTCTCGGGATTGATATGCATCCTTCTCATAATATCACATCAGGTCAGATTTACCTCTCAACCATTCTTAGCGAGAGAAAGGGTAAATTCTTAGGTAGAACGGTGCAGATAATCCCTCATTGTACCAATATGATAAAAGAGAGACTATTAAATATAGCACAAAACGAGGATCTAGACGTATTATTAATTGAATGTGGGGGAACTGTTGGAGACTTAGAATCAAGCATATTCCTCGAAGCGTTTAGACAATTAAAATTAGAATTACCCAAAAAATATACTGCTTTTGTACACGTAACTTTAGTTCCTTATTCTAAGGCAGTGGGTCAACAAAAATCAAAGCCCACCCAGCATTCCGTAAAAATGCTCCAAAGCGCGGGGTTACAACCAGATGTGTTGATATGTAGGAGTCAAACAATCCTGCAAGAAGACATTAAAAACAAGCTGTCGTTGTTTTCTAACATTACTAAGGACGCCGTAATCTCTAATCCTGACTTGGAAATTATATATGAATTACCTCTACTGTTCGAAGACCAAAAGTTAGGAGATCTTTTATGCGAAATCTTAGATCTGAAAGCAAAACTAGTTTCTTATAGTAAAGTTAATAATTACTCCGAATGGTTGAAAATGGTTGAGATGTATAAAAGCGAAAAGCCAATTGTGAGGATTGGAATGCCTGGAAAATATTTTAACATCTCAGATTCATACATATCCATCAATGACGCTTTAGAACACGCAGCAGTGAATCAAGGTTATAAGACAGAATTGAAAATGATAAATATCACTGAGGACTTGAACATTGAGAAAGAATTAGAAGATTGCGATGGAATATTATTAACGCCCGGATTTGGAGAAAGAGCTGTTGAGGGCATGATCAAGTGTGCGGAATATGCTATGGAATTTAAGATACCCTTTTTAGGAATTTGTTTCGGTGCTCAACTATTTTTCGCTGCATTTTGTAGGAAATATCTCGGATTGAAAGGCGCAAATTCCACTGAAATCGACCCAAAAACGAAATTTCCCGTAGTAGACCTCATGGAAAGCCAAAAAGACGTTTCAGAAAAAGGAGGTACCATGAGACTGGGAGGATTGAAGATTAAAGTCGAAAAAGGCACGAGAGTATTCGAAGCGTATAAAACTGAAGAAATAACGGAAAGATTTCGCCATCGATACCACATTAACACCAAATATATAGGAGATGCTGAGAAAAAAGGAATTAAAGTATCTAGTCGGGACGAATCAGGCGAGATAATAAATAGCATTGAGCTTGATCGAGACGACCATTGGATGGTTGGCACCCAGTTTCACCCCGAATTTAAAAGCAAACCGTACAAACCCTCTCCGATTTATTTCGATTTCATAAAGGCGTGCGTCAAAAATAAAAAATGAAGCATTATAGATTTAACAATGATTATTTCTATTTGTTACATCTTCAATATCCTTCTCTGCTAAAGCATTTATTGATTTAATATGATATTCACCCGTCAAACAAGCTAGGCATAAATCTTTTTCACTTAAACCAATTGATTGTGTTAATCCATCGATAGTTTGGTATAATAAAGTATCAGCGCCTATTTTTTTTCTTATCTCTTCAATATATTGACCTCCAAAGCGTCTCTTAGTCTTTCCAGCAATTAATTCATCTCGAGTAGGAAAATCAATACCCATATAACAAGCACTTATTACAGGAGGGCAACTTGCTCTAACATTTACCGATTTTGCACCAACTTCTCTAATCAATGAAACAATTTGCTTTGTAGTTGTACCTCTCACGATTGAATCATCTATTAAAATTACATCTTTACCCTCAATGACGCTTCTAATCGGATTTAATTTCTCTTTAACTGCAACTTTTCTTTTCTGCTTGCCTGGCATTATGAATGTTCTCCAAACATAGCGGTTTTTCATTAATCCTTCAATATAGGGCAAGCCAGACTCAGAGGCATATCCAACAGCAGCACCTCTACCAGAATCTGGAACAGGTACGACAATTGCGTTTTTCTTTATATCAGAATCTTTTAAAAGAGGATCTACTTTAGTTAAATTCTTTCCTAGATTCATTCTTGCTTCTCCAACAGAAATACCATCAATAATTGAATCAGGACGGGCAAAATAAACATATTCAAATTGACACAGACATGTTCTACTCTCTTTTATGATCATTTCTGAATGAATCCCATTTTTATGGTTTAGATGAAGTATTTCACCTGGCTTTACTGACCTTAAAAATTTCCCTCCAACAGCGTCTATAGCACAAGATTCGGATGAAACAAAATAGAAATTTCTCTTTTCAGTCTTTAATTCTCCAATACATAAAGGTTTATATCCTAAAGGATCTCTCATAGCGTAAATATCTCCGTTTGAGGTTAACAAGATTAAAGAATAAGATCCTTTTAGATATTTACTCGCAACTTTTAAAGTTTCACCCCAACCGTTGGTTTCTTGGGCAATTGACGCAATTAATTGTGCCATTACTTCAGTATCAGTATTCGTTATAAAGACGCACCCTAAATCAGCCATTTGATCTTTAATTTCATCGTAAATGGGAATAGTTCCATTAAAAGCTAAAGAAAACTCGATTAAATTATTTTTCAAATGAAACGGTTGGATAAAAGCATGAGATGAATACTCTGAAGCCCCCGTAGTCGCATATCTATTATGGCCAATTCCTATATTTCCATAGAACTGAATTAACCTTTTTTCGTTTAATACTTTCGAAACCAAACCCTTTTTCTTATAAGTATGAATTCCACTAGCTCCAGTTTTAAAAATTGAGATCCCGGTCGACTCTTGACCACGATGTTGTAATGACATTAATCCATTATATAAATATCTAGAAACAGAGAATGTTACATCATCGCAGGTAACACCAAAAACAGCACAATGTTCAATGGGTTTATCTTTCCTTGTATTTCTTTTTTTGAAAGACATTCTATTATTTATGTGAAGAGAGTTTTCTTTTAAGATATTCAATATATGAAATTAGTAAATCTTATTAATATTTAATTGAAATGGAATATATGTTAATTATATTGATTATATTAAGAATAAAAAGGAAAAATTTAAAAATCTCAAAACAATTTGAGGAGGTTGTTTCACGTGTTAAAGCCATTAGGTGATCGCGTAGTTATTGAGCTTGTAGAATCAGAAGAAAAAACAGCAAGTGGTATCGTATTACCAGATACTGCAAAAGAAAAGCCTCAAGAAGGTAAAGTAGTTGCAGTTGGTACTGGTCGTGTACTTGACAGTGGTGAGCGTGTAGCGCTAGAGGTGAAAGAAGGCGATCGCATCATCTTCTCAAAATATGCGGGTACTGAAGTGAAATATGAAGGTACTGAATACTTAATTTTACGTGAAAGTGACATCCTAGCTGTTATCGGTTAATAGAAGGCGGTTTTTATATCATAGAACAAATAAAATTTTGAGGAGGAATGCATCATGGCAAAAGAAATTAAATTTAGTGAAGAAGCACGTCGCGCGATGCTACGTGGTGTAGATACATTAGCTGATGCTGTAAAAGTTACTTTAGGTCCTAAAGGTCGTAACGTCGTATTAGAGAAAAAATTCGGTTCGCCTTTAATTACAAACGACGGTGTTACAATCGCTAAGGAAATCGAATTAGAAGACGCATTCGAAAACATGGGAGCTAAATTAGTAGCAGAGGTTGCAAGCAAAACAAATGATGTTGCTGGGGACGGTACAACGACTGCAACTGTATTAGCTCAAGCGATGATTCGCGAAGGTCTTAAAAACATCACAGCTGGTGCAAATCCTGTAGGTGTTCGTAAAGGAATCGAAAAAGCTGTAGCGGTTGCAATTGAAGAATTAAAAGCAATCTCTAAGCCAATCGAAGGTAAAGAGTCTATCGCTCAAGTAGCAGCGATTTCTGCAGCTGACGAAGAAGTAGGTAAGCTCATTGCAGAAGCAATGGAGCGCGTTGGTAACGACGGTGTTATCACAATCGAAGAATCTAAAGGCTTCACAACAGAATTAGAAGTTGTAGAAGGTATGCAATTCGATCGTGGATATGCTTCTCCATACATGGTAACAGACTCTGACAAAATGGAAGCAGTCCTTGAAAATCCATATATCTTAATTACAGATAAGAAAATCTCTAACATCCAAGAAGTATTACCAGTGTTAGAGCAAGTAGTACAACAAGGTAAGCCATTATTAATCATTGCTGAAGACGTTGAAGGTGAAGCGTTAGCAACATTAGTTGTGAACAAACTTCGCGGTACATTCAACGCTGTAGCGGTTAAAGCTCCTGGCTTCGGTGACCGTCGTAAAGCAATGTTAGAAGACATCGCAATCTTAACTGGCGGTGAAGTAATCACTGAAGACTTAGGTTTAGATCTTAAGAGCGCAAACATCACGCAATTAGGTCGCGCTGGTAAAGTTGTTGTAACAAAAGAAAACACAACAATCGTTGAAGGTGCTGGAGACAGCGAACAAATCGCTGGTCGCGTGAACCAAATTCGTGCTCAATTAGAAGAAACAACTTCTGAGTTCGACAAAGAAAAATTACAAGAGCGCTTAGCGAAATTAGCTGGCGGTGTAGCAGTAATCAAAGTTGGTGCAGCTACTGAAACTGAATTAAAAGAGCGTAAACTTCGCATCGAAGACGCCCTTAACTCAACTCGTGCAGCAGTTGAAGAAGGTATCGTTTCCGGTGGTGGTACTGCCCTTGTAACAGTTTACAACAAAGTAGCAGCAATCGAAGCTGAAGGCGACGTAGCTACTGGTGTGAACATCGTTCTTCGCGCATTAGAAGAGCCAGTACGTCAAATCGCGACAAACGCTGGTCTTGAAGGTTCTGTAATCGTAGAGCGCTTAAAGAAAGAAGAAGTTGGCGTAGGATTCAACGCTGCAACTGGCGAGTGGGTAAACATGATCGAAACTGGTATCGTTGACCCAACAAAAGTAACTCGTTCTGCTCTTCAAAACGCAGCATCTGTTGCATCTGTCTTCTTAACAACAGAAGCAGTAGTAGCTGACAAGCCAGAAGAAAACGCTGGCGGCGGCATGCCTGACATGGGCATGGGCGGAATGGGCGGCATGATGTAATCATCCACCCAAAAACCTTTTAATATCAAGGGTTTGGAGGGAGAAATGTTAGTTGGTGATTCGAAAAAATCACATTTCACTCACATTTCTCCTTAAATCCTTAAAAATAGAGGATGTTTCCGAAAGTCTGTTGGACTTTTTGCGAAGCATCCTCTTTCATTTCTGTGACATGTTTATAAATATTAAATGTTGTTTTGATGTCTTTATGATCAACAGGTTTCATAATGGTATTTATACTCTTCTTAGCTTTTACCACCAACTAATGTGCGTATAGTGAAGAGAAGGTAAGATAAGACTTTAAAACCTAACATCCTAAAATTAAAGAAAGTTCTCGTGGATGAATTGCAGGATTTTCCTTCTTCTGTTCTAGAATTTGTAAATAAAATCGGGTATCCTCACTAATTGTATTTGAGATTTAACATTCCCATTCGACTATTGAATATTCTTTATAGGGTATTATTCCAAAAATGCAAGAACTAAGTGATTTTATTAAAAAGGTGGTTAACCGTTATGAAGAGGAAATTACTTTTTTGCATATTAATTATAGGAGTAATAATGATGGAAGGTTGTAATAAGAGAAATACTGAATTTAAAGTGTACGAAATTACTGAAATAAAGGATCCCTCTCTAAATAGTTATTACTTGAAAATACAATTTGAAGGAAAA
>Ga0180431_10009833_pt1 | contig 10729 bp, 8 predicted proteins | sample SS_ome_11_FD_132459 | JGI IMG/M metagenome (GOLD analysis project Ga0180431, IMG submission 132459) | Hypersaline lake sediment archaeal communities from the Salton Sea, California, USA - SS_1_MS_1 metaG | ecosystem: Environmental > Aquatic > Non-marine Saline and Alkaline > Hypersaline >...
CGTGTTTCCTGCGCTACAGCCCCGGCTACTGCGGATGGCACATCAGTGGGCAGGAGGCGCTCTTCGCGCATCTGCAGCCCGAGGACATCGGGGTGACCCTGACCGAGAGCTTCCTGATGGAGCCGCTCAAGTCGATCTCGGGCGTCATCGTCGGCGGACCGCGAAGGATTCACGAATTCGACAATGACTACGCGTTCTGCCGGCAGTGCCAGACCGCGGAATGCCGTCAGAGGATCCGGAGCCTACGACGAGCAGGAGGATGAGACCGGATGGAGATCTTGCAGCACATCTCCGAGCAGCTTCAGAAGGGAGAGGACGGGGATGTCCGCCGGCTCACGCAGTCGGCGGTCGATCAGGAGATCACGGCCCAGAAGATTCTGCGTGACGGCCTGATTGCGGGGATGACCGTGGTGGGCGAGAGGTTCCGCGATCACGAGATCTTCCTCCCCGATGTCCTCCTGGCGGCCAAGGCGATGACCGGCGGTCTCGAGGTGCTGCAGCCGCACATGATCGGAGGCCGCGTTCCCAGCATCGGCAAGGTGGTGCTCGGGACCGTGAAGGGGGATTTGCACGACATCGGGAAGAACCTCGTCGGCATCATGCTCCAGGGCGCGGGGTACGAGGTGATCGATCTGGGACACGATGTCGCCCCCGAGCGGTTCCTGGAGGCCGCGCGCGAGCAGGGCGCAGCGGTGATCGGGATGTCGGCGCTCCTGACGACGACCATGCCGGCGATGCGCCGGGTCGTCGATCTGCTGGCGGAAGCGGATCTCAAGGGAGACGTGCGAACGATCATCGGGGGGGCGCCGGTGTCTCAGGACTTCGCCGACGAGATTGGCGCCGATGCCTACGCCTACGACGCCGCGCATGCGGTCGAGCAGGTGAAGGCCCTTACGAGACGGACACCCTGACGCTCCGGGTGGCCGCCCGATAGGAGCTTGTCCCCGCTCCAGCTCCGTTCCTATGATGCCGATCACGATAGGGAAGGGAGCACGATGGAGGGTCTTCGGAGCCGTCTCCAACACCGGCTCCCCATCATCGGCGATGGCGGGATGGGGAGCGCCCTCTTCGAGCGGGGGCTCGATCCGGGCGACTGCCCCGAGTCGGTCAATCTGACCCGGCTCGAATTGCTGGAGGAGATCGCCCGCCTCTACCGGGAGGCGGGCGCCGAGATCATCCAAACCAACACGTTCGGCGGTTCCCCGCTCAAGCTGGCCAGCTACGGGCTGGACGGGCAGTGCGAAGAGATCAACGCCCGTGCCGTGCAGGCCGCGAGGAAGGTCGCGGGGAAGGAGGCCTACGTGGTCGCCTCCTGCGGGCCCAGCGGGCGGACGCTAAAGCCCTATGGCGACACCGAGCCCGGCGCGATCCGCGAGAGCTTCGCCCGTCAGATGACGGCGCTCGTCGCCGCGGGGATCGATGGGATTTGCCTCGAGACGATGACCGATCTCCAGGAGGCCCGCCTGGCGATCGAGGCCGCGCGGGAGGCACGAGGGGGGGGAGAGTTTCCGATCATGGCGACCATGACGTTCGATGCGACGCCGCGCGGCTTCTTTACGATCATGGGCGTCGACATCCCGGCGGCGGCGGCGGGACTCGCGGAGGCGGGGGCGGAGGTCGTCGGCTCGAACTGCGGCAACGGCATCGATAACATGGTCAAGATCGCCCGCCGGTTTCTCGAGGTGACCGATCTGCCCATCATCATCCAATCGAACGCGGGGCTCCCCGTGATCGAGGATGGCCGCGCGGTCTACCCCGAGTCTCCCGCCTTCATGGCGGAGAGGGCGCGCGAGATGATCACCGCCGGCGTCTCCATCATCGGAGGCTGCTGCGGGACGACACCCGATCACATTCGAGCACTCAAGGAGTTGATCGATGGCTGACGGCGCCCCCCGCACCGCGCTCATCACCGGCGCATCGAGCGGCATCGGCGCTTCGTTCGCCCGGCAGCTGGCCGCGCGCGGTTACCGGCTGATCCTGGTAGCGCGGCGGGAAGAACGGTTGAACGTGCTGGCCCGGGAGCTGCTGCGGAATCACCAGGCCGGAAGCGAGGTTTGGGTCGCGGATCTCGCCATCCCGACCGACCTGCAGCGTGTGGCCTGCCGGATCGTCACCCAAGAAGGGCTCGAACTGCTCATCAACAACGCCGGCTTCGGTCTGCGTGAGACCTTCGATGCAATCAGTCCCGGCAAGGCGATGGACATGATCCGCGTGCACCTGCTCGCCACCGTTTCCCTCACCCGGGCGGCGCTGCCCCGGATGCTGGACGCCGGGCGGGGAGGGGTGATCAGCGTCTCGTCGATCGCCGCGTTCCTCCCCTTGCCCGGCTCGAGCGTCTACGCGGCGAGCAAGTCGTTTCTCAACACATTCACCCAGACGCTCCACCAGGAAGTGGGCCACCGGGGAGTGCGGGTGCAGGCGCTCTGTCCCGGGTACACGCGAACCGGGTTTCACGAAACGCCCGAGTACGGGGACTTCGATCGCGACGCGGTCCCCAGCTGGATGTGGATGACGGCCGATGAGGTCGTGAAAGCGTCGCTCCGGGCGTTGCGCCGGGGGCAGGTCATCTGTATTCCGGGCATGGCCAACCGCTGGATCGTGAGGCTCTCGAGGATGCCGTTCGGGGAGCGGGTGATCCAGCGGTGGGCGCGACGGGCGAGGCCGCCGGTGACGGTGGAGGAGAAAGGGGACGAGGACGAGGCCACCGGGACATAGCCGCCAGACACCTATTCCCCCAACCACACCCAGCACGGCCAGAGTTCGTTCGCCCCATGTCGCGTGAGATTGCGCTGATGGCCGCCGTCGGCGTCCATGACATAGATCTCGAAGTCCCCGTCCCGCGATGACTGAAAGAGGATCCGGCTGCCGTCGGGCGACCAGTCGGGATGCTTCTCGGCGGCGTCGGTGTCGGTGAGCCGCCGGAGGTTCGCCCCGTCGATCTCCATCACGTAGAGGTCGTAGTTGCAGTGGGGGAAGCAGTCGCCCGGCTGGGGATCCGCGCGATCGGAGAGGAAGGCGATCCGTCGGCCGTCGGGTGAGAGGCTGGGGCTGTATTCGTCCCCGATGCTGAACGTCAGACGGCGCTGGCTTTCCCCATCCTCGTTCATCAAGTAGATCTCGGGGTTACCATCGCGATCGGAATAGAAGGCGATTCGGTCCCCTTCAGCGGTTGTCGTCGAGGCGATGTTGGAGAGGTCGGACCAGTTGGGCACTTTGTCGGCCGCCTTGAGGGCGACGGCGTAGTCGGTTTCGGGCTGGAGCCCTTGAATCACCAGGCTGTCCCTGGTGCCGGCGGATCACCGGCAGAATGGATCCGGTTTGCCTGATTGGGCGTCCGAGGGGTCGCGGGCAGCGTGCAACTGGCGCAGGTGGTAGTGCGTTGTGTTTGAAGAGGTTGTGGTCGCGAGCCACCTCGCCCCGTGGTCATCTGGCACAAAGCCTTCAGCTTCCCCCCGGCGGCTGACGATGGTTTCGGTAGAGACGACCGGAAGAGAATCGAGAGTCGGGGGGAGGTTCCGTGGCGAAGATCGACGCTATCTTCAAGCTCGTTCGCGACCAAGGCGCATCAGATCTTCACCTGACCGCCGGGTCGGCGCCGATGCTGCGCATGGACGGTGAGATTCACCCGGTAGAGTACGATGCTCTGAGTGCGGAACTCCTGACCGAGTTGCTCCGAGAAATGATGACCGATGTCGATTGGAAGGCCTTCGAAGACGAGGGCGAGGTCGACTTCGGCTACGAGGTGCCGGGCGTCTTGCGCGTGCGGTGCAATGTCTTCCTACAGCGCAAGGGGATTGCCGGGGCCTTTCGCATCCTGCCGCAGAAGATCTTCACCGTGGAACAGCTTGGGTTGCCCGAAACGGTGCAGGGTTTCTCGGAGCTTGCCAAGGGCCTGGTCGTCGTGACCGGTCCTCCGGGCAGCGGGAAGTCGACCACGCAGGCGGCGTTGATCGATCGGATCAACCGCACGCGTCGCACCCACATCATCACCATCGAAGATCCGATCGAGTACGTGCACGAAAACCGCCGATCCTTGATCAACCAGCGCGAGGTGAGACGCCATACGAAGAACTTCGACTCCGCCCTCCGCGCCGCATTGCGCGAGGATCCCAATATCATCCTGGTCGGTGAGATGCGCGATCTGGAGACGATCGCGTTGGCCATCACCGCGGCCGAGACCGGTCAGCTCGTCTTCGGCACGCTGCACACCGCGTCGGCCGCACAGACGATCGACCGGCTGATCGATGTGTTCGATGCGGGTCAACAGGAACAGATCCGCACCATGCTGGGGGAATCGCTGCAGGGGGTCGTGGCTCAACGCCTGCTGAAGCGCGCCGATGGCAAGGGTCGCGTCGCCGCCTACGAAGTGCTGGTCGGGAATGCGCCCGTGCGGGCCATGATCCGCGAGGCCAAGACCTTCCAGATTCCGTCGGTCATGCAGACGGGACGGAAGGCGGGGATGCAGCTGATGGACGACTGCATCGACAAGCTCGTGCGCGCCGGCGACATCACGGCCGCCGAGGCGCGCAAGCACGCCACCCAGAAGGAGCGATTCCGCGAGAAGAGGGATGCGGCCTGACCAGTGACGGATCCGCGGGGTCTTGGTGTTGTTTTCTGTAGGGCGCCGCGGCTGCCGGTGGCGATCGATCGGTCCAGAACGCAGTCGATCTCCTCGCGTCTCGGGATGGTCGACCGATCCACCTCGTCGCGGTGCCCTCCTTGCCGGGGCGAAGGATCATCTCAGACCCGAGAACAACGTAACATCCTCTCTTTTTGCTAGATACAGCACCGAGCCCGAATTCTCGATCCACCATCCCGGCCGCTTCCAGGGCTGCCGCGCTTCGCTCGGATCAAGATCTCCCCGGCCAAGGTCGATCCATTCCAGAGGATAGGGCAAGTCAACTGTGGAGTGTGCCGGATTGATGCCAGACAGCAACGAAGGCTTCTATGGTCGTCTCGAACACGCGTCCCCCTTCGAGTTAGGGCAGTTCCTCCTCTTGGGGCGCAAGACGGGCGTTCTTCACCTCCACCGCGGGGATGAGCGGGGCGAGCTTCACGTTCGCGAGGGGCAGATCGTGGCTGCCGTGGGGCCGGACCTCCGCGGCGGATCCGAGGCCGCGATGAAGCTGCTCCGCTGGACCGAAGGGGAATTCCGGTTCGCGGTGGAACCGGTGCCACCCAGCGAGGAGATCTCGGTCGGGACGGAAAACCTGATGCTCGAGACCGCCCGGCGGATGGACGAATCGGGCGAGGAGGAACAACAGGTCGCCGCCGCGTTGGAGCAAGCCGACGAGCTGAGCCGAACCTTCGCCGCGATCTCGGCGGCCACGGCCTCGGGGCCGGCGGGCGAGGGGCATGCTCCGGGACGCTGGGTGGTCGAGGCTCCCGGCCGCAGCTTGTTTCACATGCGCGGCTACGGCCTCATGGGCGCCGATCCGGGGGACGTCTGCACGCGGCTGGATGAGAGCACCACGCCCGATCCGGGGCGGATCTTGGGGCAGAAGATCGGCGGCCCCCCCTTCGACGACTGGATCACGCACCAGCAGATCCGGTTCTACCTTTCCTGGGGAGCGGAAGGTTATCGGCTCGTCCATCCGTTTCCCCACCCCTCGATCGACCGGCACCTCCGTGACCCGGCCGAGATCGGCCAGCGCCTGGGTGATGCGACGGCGGTGGCCATCTACGGCCCCTCGGGCGCCGGGAAGAGCCTGCTTGCCGCCCTGCTCGCCTCGGCCCAGGCGGCGGGCGGATGCCGGATCCTCTACCTCACCGGCGTGCCGACGCACGATCTGGGCGACGGCGACCGGATTCTCCATGTCGTTTCTCCTCCCGGAAGCGATGTGAACGCCGCACGGGAAATCCTCGACCGCTGGCGATCGGATGCCGTGGTGATGGACATCGAACCATCCCCGGCGAGCGCATCATTCGCCCGATGGTGCCATCGCGGGAGCATTCCGCTGGTGATTACCTTGCGGGCGCCGGAGCGGAAATGGGCCGGCGAGAGCATCCGCCACCTCATGGGAGAGTCGGATGACTGGCGGTTCCTGGCGCCAAGCCGCGTGGCGGCGGGTCCGATCCTGGAAGTGACACAGGCGGCTGCCTGAGGGCAACAGAGAGGGGTGCGTGATGAGAGCAGTCATGGCGTTCTTGGCGCTGATGATCCTTCTCGCCGGATGTTCGGGGGAGCGGGCATCGGATGATCTCTCGACCGAACCGTCGGCCTGCGCGCTCACGCTAATTGCACCGGTGGGGGATGAGGTGTGGACCGAGGGGGAGGAGGTTCAGATCCGATGGGATGCAACCGGCACGTGCGGCTCCGAGGTGACGATCGATCTGTGGCAGGAGAGTGGGGGAGCTTGCGCCACGATCGCCGAGTGCGCGGAGAACGATGGGACCTATCTGTGGATCGTGGCCATCTGCTCGGGCGAGACGGGCGGATACGCGGTGCGTATCACCGAACCGACCAGCGGACGAACTGTCCAGAGCCCCTACGGGATTGTGCTCCAACCGGCGCCCTGCGCGCTCGAGATCACCTATCCCAACGGTGGGGAAACCTGGATCGCGGGCGAGACCTACGACATCGCGTGGAACGTGACGGGTGCCTGCGGGAGTGAGGTCAAGCTCGAGCTCCTGCGGGGCGGTGAGGTTTGCGGGGAGATCGAGGATGCGACCGCCAACAACGGGGCCTGCGACTGGACGGCGACGCAGTGCGCGGCGGCGGAGGACGCCTACCGCATCCGCGTCACCGATCTGACCGGGGGAGCGGCCGATGAGAGTGATGGTGTGTTTGCCATCGAGCCCTTCCAGCTTGCCTGTGAGGTGAATCTCATCGCCCCCGACGGGGGGGAAGCCTGGGCCGAGGGCGTCGCGCGTGACATCCGGTGGGAGACCGAAGGCACCTGCGGGGAGATGGTGACGATCGAGCTCTTGACCGGCGCCGGCCTCGTCTGCGGTACGATCGCCGACGGCGCGGACAACACGGGCCGGTTGCGCTGGCTTCCCTCCCGTTGCGGTGATGCGAGTGCCGGCTATCGCATCCGGATCACCGAGAGCGGATCGGGGGCGACCGATCAGAGCGAGGGGACCTTCGACATTCCGGTCGGTTGCACGCTCGAGATCACGAGTCCCAACGGCGCCACGCAGTGGGAGGCGGGGGAGCCGGCGGAGGTGGCTTGGGTCGAGTCGGGGACCTGTGAGGGAGCGGTCTCGATCTACCTCTACCACGGAACGGAGATCGTCCAAGACATCCTGGTTCAGGGCACCGGACAGGCTCGCGAGATCACCTTCGATCTCACCGAGGAACACCCGGAGGGAAGCGACTACCGCGTACGGATCGTCCGCCCGGGTGCGGACGCCTTCAGCGAACCCTTCACGATCCGTGGTGCCGCTTGCGCGCTGGAGGTGACGGAGCCTTCGCGCGCGACACTCTGGAGAGCCGGTCAAGCCGTGACGATGCGATGGAAGACGCTACCCGCCTGCGGCGATCAGGTCGACGCGTACCTATACGCGGGGGCGGCGATGGTGCAGATCATCGGCCTGGGGGTGAGCAATGACGGCAACCACACCTTCCACTTGGCTCCGGCGTTGGGAGCGGGAACCGACTACCGCGTGATGGTGTCGACGCCCGGAGGCAATGCGTGGGCCTACAGCGAGGCTTTTGCGATTTCGGCCGAGTAGAACAACGCGCTCCACCGGCGCCGGATCGATCGCTGCATTCATCGTCCGACTCTCGTATAGTGCCACCGAACCCGAATCCGAGGTGGTGGCATGCGGCGTTTGACCCAACTCCTCCTGTTCGCCGGCGCGATCGCTGTCGTCTGCCTCTTGCCGATTCACAAGATCGCGAGCTACGACACCTGGTTTCACCTGCGCGCGGGGGAATGGCTGCTCGGGGGGGGCGGATTCCCGTCGGATGATCCTTTCTCCTTCACCGCCGATGAGCGGTGGATCAACCTCAACTGGGTCTTCCAGATCCCCTTGGCCTGGGCCCACCGGATCGGGGGCGCACCGGGCGTCACGCTGCTCAATGCGCTTCTTCTGCTGGGAGCCTTTGGTCTCCTCGCCGCCCGGGCCGTTCGGCGGGGAACCGCGCCCGAGATCGCGGCATCTCTGATCGCGCTGGCCGCTCTGGCCTGCATCCAGCGGCTGGCTCCCCGTCCCGAGACCCTCAGCCTCCTCTTTCTCGTCCTGGCGATCACCCTGTGCGAAGAAGCGCTGGCGGGGCGGATCCGACGCCTCTGGCTCTTCCCGCTGCTTCAGCTCGTCTGGGTCAACAGCGAGGCGCTTTTCCCGTTGGGGCTTCTGATCCTGGGAGCCGGGCTGCTCGAGTCAATCAGGCGCAGGGTGAGCACAGAGCAAGTCCGTCCGTGGCTGTGGAGCATCCTCGCCTCGGTCGTCGCCTGCTTCCTCAACCCTTACGGCGTGCAGGGCGCTCTGCTGCCGCTTCGGTTTCTCCAGGTCATGAGCGGCGGGGCCAGCCCCGTGGGGAGGGCCATCTTCGAGCTTCGATCCCCCTTCGATCCGCTGATCCCCTTCTCGACCATCGTGCCGTTCGTCGCGTTTGGCGGCATCGTGCTCGTGATCGTGATCCTTCGTCTGCGACAGCTCGACCTCTTCCGCCTGATCCTGCTCCTCGCCTTTGGCGCCCTGGCCATGAAGAGCGTGCGTAACATCCCGCTCTTTGCCGTGGTGGGCGCCTACGTTGCGCTCCAGTTGCTGGCGGGCGTCCGCTATCTGGTGGGGGGGCTGACCTCCGACGAGTCCTACCGCCACCGGGTCCGGGGATCGGTGTGGTTGGCGAGCCTGCGGGCGATCTTCGGCTTGGGCTTCCTCTTCCTCGCCGCGGGGATCGTCAGCTCCAGCCTCTATGCGCACCTGGGGCTCGAGAAGCGATTCGGTCTGGGAGGCGATCCCCGGCTCTTCCCCGATGCCACGATCCGGCGGCTCGCGGCCCCAGCTCCGCCGCGTCTGATGAATGATCACGCGCTGGGGCACTACCTGATCTGGTTGCTGGGGCCCAGAACTCGGGTCTTTTTGGACGGCCGCGCCGAGGTCTACAGCAGGGAACGACAACAGCAACTCCAGGCCTGCTTGGTGCGCGGGGCGCTATTCGACCAGTTCGCCGAGCGTTCGGAGGTGAGGTGGGCGTTGCTCGGGCATCGTCCCGGCTACCTGGCGCCCCTGATCGCCGAACTGGATACCAACCCGGATTGGGAACTCGTCGCCTACGACAACGCGGCTGTTCTCTTCGAGCGCGGGTCGGGACCGGTCGAGTTCGAGACGCTCCCGCTCGACGTTCGGATCCCGGAGCCCCGGCCCCGATCGACTCTGGCCACCTGGTTCGATGCCGCCGGACGCACCGAGGCGCAGGGTCACATGGCGCGTGCCGAAATGCTGATCAATCTCCGGCGCTCCGGCACCGCGGCGGCCGAAGCGATGCGCGCGGTGGAGATCGCTCCCTGGATGGCGGATGGCTTCAACCTTCTGGGAGCATCGCTCATCGGAACCGGACGCCTGGAGGACGCCTCGCGGGCGCTGCAGGGATGCCTCGCGCTGGAGCCCGACTACCTGGAGGCGATCAAGAATCTGGGCAGTGTCGAGATGGCGCGGGGTGAAGATGCGGAAGCGGAGCGCTGGCTCCGGAAGGCCCGTGCTCTCGACCCGCGGGATGGACAGGTTGCCTATCGCCTGGGGCAGGTGCTGCGGCAGCTCGAGCGACCGGGAGAAGCGGAGCTGATCCTTCAGGACGCCGCTCGCCTCGATGCTTGGAATCCGAGACCGAGAGTCGAGCTCGCGCGTCTCTGCTTTGCGCAGCAGCGTTACCGCGACGCCGCCCGGCACTACGGGGCCGCCGCCGAACACGGCGCGGGATACGCGGCCCTCCTGGCGGCCGCTCAGTGCTTGGTTGCGGGCGGACGAGCGGGAGAAGCCGAACCCTGGTTCGATCGCGCCCGTGCGGCGGCGCCAACGGACTCACTGCGCGCTTTGATCGACTCACTTCGGCGCGAGGGCGTTCGCCCGTCTCCATAGTCCCGCTTCTCAGGGTTGCCGACGTGGTGTATCCTATTGATGTACCTATCCCCCCCGGGAAGCGACCGCAGGAGATGCCCGCGGATGGCGACAGGTTTGGGTCATCCTTCTTCCATACCCTCGTTCCGGCTGGGAGATTGGCTGGTTCATCCCCCGCTCAATCGGATCTGCCGGGGCAGCCAAGTCCGACAGCTGGAACCGAGGGTGATGCACGTCCTCATCTGCCTGGTCGATCGACCGGGTGAGGTCCTCTCTCGCGAAGCCCTCTTGAAGATCGTTTGGGGAGAGACGGTCGTCTGTGAGGAAGCGCTGACACGGGCGATCTCCGATCTGCGCCGTGCATTCGAGGACGATGCGAAGCAGCCGCGCTACATCGAAACCATCCGCAAGACCGGCTACCGTTTGGTCTGTCCCGTGGAATGGAGGATCGAGGCGACCGGCGAGCCCGCGAATCCGATCCGGAGACGCCGCCGTCTGCGCTGGGCCATCCTGGTTGCCTTCTTGGTGGTCGCCGCGGTCGGGGCCACCGCGCTTCTCTGGCACTCACCCCGCTTGTCGGGGCCACCGCTGTCGGCCGTTCTTCAGGGCGTGCCCTTCACGAGCTACCCCGGGACCGAACGGCATCCGGCGATTTCGCCCGACGGCACGCGCGTCGCCTTTGCCTGGGACGCCGGTGGCGGGACCGATCGGGATATCTACC
>Ga0180431_10009834_pt1 | contig 10727 bp, 12 predicted proteins | sample SS_ome_11_FD_132459 | JGI IMG/M metagenome (GOLD analysis project Ga0180431, IMG submission 132459) | Hypersaline lake sediment archaeal communities from the Salton Sea, California, USA - SS_1_MS_1 metaG | ecosystem: Environmental > Aquatic > Non-marine Saline and Alkaline > Hypersaline >...
CCGCTCTGGCTCTCTTCGGGGACCGTTGCGTACAGCTCCTCGATCGTGACGCCCTTCCGCGCGAGCGCCTGCACGATCCGCCCGAGGAAGCCGGGGTGATGCCGGATCTCCATCAGGATCACGTCGCGCTCGCTCACTGAGAATCCGGCTTCGCGAAGCGCCTCGAGGGCGTGCGAGTGGCAGTCCGCCAGCAGGTGGATCCGGGCCGTCTCGCCGAGCGTGTGAACGACGATCGAGCGAAGGTCGATTCCCATGTCGCCGAGGAGCCGACTCACGTCGGCGACGATGCCGACCCGGTCCTCCGCCTCGACCACGATCTCTCGCTGCAGCTGCACCTCGACCATTCCGCACCTCCCGGAGTCTCGTCCGGGCGCCCGGTCCGGGCACTGGGCTCACCCTAGCGGACGGGAAGCGCCCCTCACAGGCGAATGACTCGTTCTGACGGGACATCGGGCTCGGTTCGAACTCCCGCGGACGCGACGCACCGGCGGGCCAGACAAACGTCCCGATCCCCTCCCAGCCCGGTCCTTCCCGCCAATTCGGAATTCTCCTACGCTCCGTTCCGACATGCTGTCGAGAGCGGGAACCTTCCGGGCGATGGCCGCTTGGGCGGTCGCTGCGTTGTTTGCGGTCACTCTGTCGTGCCGAGCGGACGTGGAGGTCGCAGTCCGTTCCGCCGATCAGGAGGCTGCTCCGGGGGCGTTGGTCACGCCGGTCTTCGCCGTGACCAACGCCGGCGCCGCGGAGACGAACGTCCTGCTTCAGTTCGTGGCGCCGACCGGCTGGCAGGTCCTCGGCGCGCAGGACTCGATCTTCCTCCTCCCGGACGAGGAAGGGACCGTGTTCGCGACGGTCGCCGTCCCCGCGGACGCCCTCGCCGGCAACTACGAGCTCGAGATCACCGCGATCTCCGAGAGCGACCCGGACGATCGCGCGACCGGCGCCGCGCGGATCTCGGTCGAGGCGATCAACGCGATCGAGCTCGACGGCCCGATCGGAACGAGCGCCGCGCCGGGGAGCGTCGTGGAGTACGAGATCGTCCTCGCCAATCGCGGGACCGCCCAGGACTCGATCCGCCTGACCCTCACGTCGTCGCGCCAGTTCCCGCTCGACATCCGGGAGGCGATCCTCGATCTCGCGCCGCAGGAGCGAGCGACGATCCCCGTCGCCCTCACCGTGCCGTTGACGGCCTCCCCCGGCCAGGACGTCCTCACCGTCAGAGCGGTCTCGACCCTCTACGACGGGGTCGAGGACGAAGCCGTCGTCTTCACGACGATCCTCCCGCCGACGCCGGACGCGGTCGGCGGAACGATGATGGAGATCCTCCCCGCTCGCCTCCGTCTCTCGATCGACAAGGACGCGCTCGACGGAACCTTCGACAGCCGACTCGTCTTCTCGACCTCGGGACGGGTCCTCGACGGCTTCTTCTCGTCGTACGTCAGCGCAACCGACCCGCTCGGCCCCGATCCGGTCGACGTATCGTCGTACTCGATCCTCTACCGCCGGAAGCCGGCGACGGCGCAGCTCGGCAACCTGTCGAAGCGCCTGACCGACCTGGTCAGCCTCTCGTGCGAGGGCGGGAGCTTCGACGTCGACGACGACCTCCTCGACGTGATCGTCGTCGGCGGGTTCAGCGGCGACGAGGCCCGCTTCGGCGGGCACTTCGCCCTCGGCCCCGAGGTCGCGAACGTCGGGCTCACTTTCTTCGACGCCCGCACGCCGACGAGTCGGCGCGCGATCGGCGGGACGACGGTCGAAGCGGAACCGCTCGAGGACTGGCGGATCTTCATCGAGGGGGCCCTCGGGACCGACGACGGGATCACGAGCCACGCGTTCCTGTTCGGGACGCAGATCGACGCCGCCGGCTACTTCCTGGACGGACGGGCGTTCTCTGTCGGGACCGACTTCCCCGGAACCGACAGCGACACCGCCGGGATCCGCCTCTCCCAGCGGCTTCGCCTCCCCGACCTCTCCCTCAGCCTGTCACTCGCGCACGAGTGGGACAACGTCGTCCGCAACCCGCTCGCGTCGACGCAGATCGAGGACAGCCTCGGGTTCAACCTTCGTGCGACGCCGATGGAGGATGGCCCGACGCTGACGTCGACGCTCGAGTTCGAGTGGGCGCGCGAGGACGACCCGACCCAGATGAGCGAGATCGATCTCGTGCTCTCCGCCGGTATGCGCGAGACGACTGGCGTCTTCCCCTATTCGTTCTCCGGCGAGATCGACGATCAGATCGACCTCGCCTTCGGATCGCACACCCGTACCCTCACGTTCCGCGAGGGCGCCGGCCTCTCCGTCGACTCGTTCTACCTGTTCCTCCAGCTGACGCAGGAGAAGAACGTCGACGTCCTGACCGGGACGGTCCTCTCCGGCGAGACCGACGTCTCGATCCTGTTCCGACCGGAGGGAACGCTCCACGAAGCGTCGATCAGCCTCGGGAACACCGTCGACTCGTTCGACCTGAGCGCGTCGCTGTTCATCCGGTTCCTCGAATCTCTCGACATCATCTTCGACGGGACGATCGGCTGGGACCGCGCTGACGCCGAGCCGGTCTCGTTCGACTGGGGGATCACGTTCAACGCGGACCTGAACGTCCCGCTCCCGTTCCTCGTCACCAAGGGGCGGATCGAGGGGAGGCTCTTCATCGACCTCGACGAAGACGGCGTCTACGGCGCGAACGACCGCCCGATCGGCGGCGCGATCCTCGCTGCGAATCGGACCGAGGTCTCGACGGACGACGAAGGGCTGTTCCGATTCCCGCCCCTGCGCGGCGGCGACTACCCCCTCGAGGTGCGCGGACTCCCGGCCGAGGCCGCGTCTCCCGAGCCGATCACGGCCCACGTCGAAGCGGGGGAGCTGACGAGCGTCCCGATCCCGCTCGCTCCGGTCCTCACGGTCGACGGGGTCGTCTTCGAGGACCTCGATCAGGACGGGATCCGCGACCTCGACGAGGGCGGCTTCGCCGACGTGCGCGTCCTCCTCCTGCGCGAGGACGGAGCCGCGTTCGCCGCGCTCACGAACGAAGCCGGCGCGTTCTCGTTCGTCGGGGTCCTCCCCGGCGAGTACGCCGCGTCCCTCGATCCGGCGACGCTCCCCGCCCGGTTCGCGTTCACCACTCCGGAGTCGCTCGACGTTCGCCCGATGGTTGCCTCGCCCGCGAGCGTCGAGTTCAGCGGCTACATCCGGCCGCGACAGGTAATCGTCGCCATCCAGCCGCCGACGGCCGATTTCACCTTCTCGCCGGATGCGCCCGCGGCAGGCGCGGCGGTCACCTTCGACGGGACCCTCTCACTCGACTTCGACGGGGAGATCGTCGCCTACGTCTGGGACTTCGACGGGGACGGCGAAGAGGACGCGGCCGGCCCGACCGTCGACTGGACGTTCCCCGCCCCCGGCGCGTACACGGTCTCCCTGACGGTCGCCGACGACGAGGGGAGCCAGGACACGCTCACTCTGACGATCAACGTCGTCGGGGCGGGTCCGACACCTGACGTCATCATCGTGTCGAGCATCCAACCTCCGATCGCCGACTTCTCCTACGAGCCCGAGACGCCGAGAGTCGGCGAGGCGGTCGCGTTCGACGGATCCCTGTCCGTTGACTTCGACGGGGAGATCGCCTCCTACGCGTGGGACTTCGGCGCGGACGGCGTCGTCGACGCCACCGGCCCGACCGTCCTCCACGTCTTCTCCGCCGCCGGCACGTGCGACGTCAGCCTGACCGTCGCCGACGACGGGGGAAACACCGACATGCTCGTCCAATCCGTCGACGTCCTCTCGACTGCCGCGCCGGTCGACGTCCGCCCGACCCTCGAGCCGCCGACGGCCAGCTTCTCCTACGCGCCCGGACTCCCGATCGCCGGGGAGCCGATCACCTTCGACGCGAGCCCGTCCTCCGATCCGGACGGCCAGATCGTCTCGTTCTCGTGGGACTTCGACGCCGACGGCGCGGCCGACGCGACCGGACCGATCGTCGAGCACGCGTTCGCGGATCCCGGAACGTACCTCGTTGCGCTGACCGTCGCCGACGACGGCGGCGCGACCGGAACCGTCTCCCACACGATCGACGTCTCGCCTCCCTCGCCGGGCGACGAGGAGCCCGCGACGATCCTCCCGCCGATCGCCGACTTCTCCTACTCGCCCGACGCGCCGGTCGCCGGGGAGCCGGTCGAGTTCATCGGCTTGCTCTCGTTCGACTTCGACGGCGAGATCGACACGTACGCGTGGGACTTCGACGACAACGGCGTCGTCGACGACACCGGGGCGATCGTCCTCCACGCCTTCGCTTCTGCGGGCACTTACAGAGTCCGCCTCACGGTGACCGACGACGACGGCGCGACCGACTCGATCGTCCGGACCATCCAAGTCGAGTAGCCGGCCGAGCGTCGGCGGCCTCTCGCGCACGAAACCCCGTTCCCTTGACACAATCCTTTTTTCTCCGGTACCATGGCGCCGCCCGACGGGGGGTTCCGGCGGGTTGTCTGAAAAAACTGCCGTATCGGGAGGGTGGGTATGCTCGCTACTCTGGTTACTGCGGCCGTTGCCTTTGTCTTCTACCTCCTGATGACGCTAGGAAGCGGAACGGTCGGTGCGTGGAGCACCGAGGAGCTCGTCTCCGGGGCCGTTCTGGCCGTCCTCGCCGGCGTGATCGCCGGCCGGGTGGCAATCTCTCGCGAGGGGAAGTCCGGGAAGAGTCCGTACCGTATGCTCAACCCGCTCCGCCTTCTAACCTTCCTGGTGTATCTCATCGGACCGTTCCTCTGGGCAATGGCGAAAGCGAACCTCGACGTGGCATACCGCGTGATCACGGGCAAGATCCGCCCCGGGATCGTGCGGATCTCGCCGGGGCTGTCGACCGAGCTGGGGGTGACCCTGCTCGCGAACTCGATCACGCTCACGCCGGGCACGCTCTCGGTCGACGTCGACGACGATTCGGGCGACCTGTTCGTCCACTGGATCAACGTCACCGATCCCGAGCCGACGTGCAAGACGGTGTGCGGACCGTTCGCGGACTGGGCAAGGAGGATCGCGGAATGATCGTCGAACCGATCGTCTTCACCGTCGTCGCGATGTGCTTCGCGTTCTTCACGCTGTTCAGCCTCCTGCGAATCGGCCTGGGACCCACGGTCGCAGACCGAGTCGTCGGGCTCGACACACTGAACACGATGGTCGTGGCGGCGATGATCGTGCTGGGCGCGGCGTTCGATCAGGTCATCTACATCGACGTCGCGATCATCTACGCGCTCCTCTCGTTCGTCGGAACGCTCTACGTAGCGCGCTACTTGGAGAGGGGGCTCTAGAGATGCCGATCCTACTGTACGTTCTGCTCGGCATCGGGGTGCTGTTCAACGGGCTGGGGGCGCTCGCCCTGATGCGCTTCCCCGACGTCTACACGCGCCTTCACGGAGCGACCAAGTGCACCACGTTCGGATCGATCTTCACGGCGCTCGCGGTGATCGTCTACGGTTTCGTGCGAGGCGGAGCGGAGTACAACACGCTCGCCATCCACGCGATCGTGGCTCTCATCGCAATCCTCGTGACGAATCCGACCGGATCGCACGCGATCGCCCGTGCCGCGTACCGGAGCGGGGTCAAGCCGAAGGGCGCGGTCGTCGACCGATTGGAGGAACGATCATGATCGGGAACATTCTCCACGTCGTCGTTCTCGTGCTGATCGTCGCCGGAGGCGTGCTCGCCGTCTGGTTCAAGGACCTGCTCTCCTCGGTCCTCGCCCTCGCGGCCGCCAGCCTCCTGGTGTCGCTCGAGTTCTACATCCTGCAGGCGCCGGACGTCGCGATCGCCGAGGCCGGCATCGGGGCGGCCCTGACGACGGCGATCTACGTGATCGCCCTCCGACGGACCCGCCGAAAGGAGGAGGAATGAGAAAGGCCGCACTGCTCGTCGCGTTCCTGTTCGTCTCCGCGTTTCTCCTCCTCGCCGCGACCTCCACGCGCCCGTTCGGGATCCCGAACGACTCGGCGATGGACGACTACTTCATCGCCAACGCGCAAGGGGAGGTCGCCGTGAACAACGTCGTCACCGCCGTCGTCTTCGACTACCGAGGCTTCGACACGCTCGGCGAGGCGACGGTCCTGTTCGCCGCCGTCGTCGGCGTGCTGGCGCTGTTCCGGAAACTTCGGGAGGATGAGCGATGAATCACGATGGAATGTCGGTCATCGTCCGAACCGTGACCCGTTTCGTCTACGGACTGATCCTCGTCTTCGGGTTCTACGTGATCATGCACGGTCACCTGACCCCGGGAGGAGGCTTCCAGGGCGGAGCGGTCGTCGCCAGCGCGTTCGCTCTTCTTCTGGTCGCGTTCGGCGCGGCCGGGGTGAAGGGACGCCTGAACAAGCACCTGCTGCAGAGTCTCGAGGAGATCGGGGCGCTCGCCTTCCTCGGACTCGGCTTCGCCGGGATCGGGACGGCGTTCTTCTACAACCTGCTCGCCAACTCGGGAACCGCCTTCTTCGGCATCGGCGTCCCCGCCGGGCCGAACGCGGGGATCCTGAATGCCGGCGGAGTCGTTCCGCTAATGAACTGGGCGGTCGGACTCAAGGTCATGACGGGGATCGCCAGCATCGTCATCGTGATGCTCATCGGCGCCCGGAAGGAGGAAACCGAATGAACGTCGGCAACTTCCCGTTCGTCGTCGCGGTACTCCTCGTCATCCTCGGGTTCTACGCGCTCCTGTTCAAGCGGAACCTGATCAAGATGGTGATCGGGATCTCGCTCGTCGAGACCGGCGTGAACCTGTTCCTGGTCATGCTCGGGTATCGCTCGGGCGGCGCGGCGCCGATCTACACGTACGCGAATCCCGGAGAGAGGATGGTCCTGCCGACGCCACAGGCTCTGACCCTGACGAGCATCGTCATCGGTCTGGCCACGACGGCGCTCCTCCTCTCGTTCGCCGTCTTCGTCCACCGTCACTACGGAACGCTGGACGCCCGGAAGATCAAGGAGCTCCGAGGATGAATACACTAGCGATTCACGCCCCCGTGCTCCTCGTCGCCGTCCCGCTGCTCGGCGCGTTCGCCGTCCCGCTGGTCGGGAAGCTCGGACGAGGCGTGCGGGACAGCTTCATCGGTCTGATCGTCGCCGTCACGGCGGCCCTCGCCGGTCTCCTCGCGGCCGACTTCTTCGCAGGAAGCGGCGCTCCGAGCGTCTACGTCCTCGGCGGAGGCGGGTTCAACCTCCCGCTCCCGTCCGGGATGAGCCTCCCGATTCGGATCATGTTCGAGGTCGACGGGATGAGCGCGTTCATGACGCTCGTCACGGCGCTCGTCACCCTCGCCGGGGCCTACTTCAGCTTCTCGTACTGGCGGGAGCGGTCCGGCGGGAGCATGTACTACAGCCTGCTGATGCTCTTGACCGCCGGGATCTTCGGGATGGAGCTCACCGGCGACCTGTTCAACTTCTTCGTCTTCCTCGAGATCACCTCGATCGCCGCGTGCGGCCTCGTCGGGTTCCGCGTCTGGCTGAAGCGCTCGCAGGAAGCCGGATTCAAGGTGATGACCCTCTACACGCTCTCGGGAATCCTCGTCCTCCTCGCGGTGGCCCTCCTCTACGGCCAGCACGGCGGGCTGAACATCGCCTTCCTCGCGGGGCAGATCGGAACACTCGGAGCGAGCATCGTCGACAAGGTCGCGCTGGGGCTGCTCCTCACCGGGCTCGCGATGAAGGCGGGCGCGGTCCCGCTTCACATGTGGGCCCCCGACGCCTACGGCGAGGCGCCGGCTCCGACGTCGGCCGTCCTCGTCGTCAACAGCCAGGCGAGCCTCTACGGGCTCTTCCGCGTGCTGTTCACGCTGTTCGGCGTCGGCACGGCACTGTCGACCAACGGCTGGATCCTGATCGTCTTCGCGATCCTGACGATCTTCGTCGGGGTGACGATGGCCCTCGTCCAGTCGGACATCAAGCGACTGATCGCCTACGGGGCCGTCTCGCAGATCGGCTACATGCTGCTCGGCGTCGGCGTCGGACTCGTGCGGAGAGCGTCGCTCCTCGCCGGCGGGGGATCCCTCGCCAGCAGCGCGGGCGGGCTCGACTACGGGTTCGTCGCGATGCAGGGAGGCATCTTCCACATGCTGAACGACGCCGCCTGCATCGGGCTTCTCTTCCTGACCACGGGAGCCGTGATCCGCGCGAGCGGGACGCGGGACCTGAACAAGATGGGCGGCCTGGCGCACCGGATGAAGTGGACGACGATCTTCTTCATCATCGGCGCGTTCGCCCTCGCCGGGGTTCCACCGTTCAACGGGTTCGCCTCGAAGTTCCTGATCTACGAGGCGTCGTTCAAGCTCTCCCCGTTCCTGTCGGTCGTCGCGATCCTATCGAGCATCATGCTCCTCGCCGTCTTCGTGAAGGCGTTCCAGGGGGCGTTCCTCGGGCCGAAGACCAGCCTGGCGGACGCCGGCGAGGCCCCGCTCGGGATGCTCATCCCGATGGCGGTCCTCGCCCTGGTCGTGATTGCGTTCGGCCTCTTCCCGGGGTTCTTCGTCGACAAGATCGTCACGCCGGCGGCCCGGGCGCTCTGGCTGGGGCCGAGTGAGTACATCGGTGCCGTTCTGGGAGGTGGATAGCGATGGGCGGAATCAACTCCGGTTTCGGCGCGTGGAATCCGATCGCCTGGACCCTCCTCTTCCTCGGCGTCCTGATCGTCGGCTTCTTCGTCCGATCGCGTGGTCGGAAGGATTACAAGCGCGGCACGGACCAGGCCCAGCCGTTCCTCTCCGGGAATCCGGAGCCGGACTCGGCCGAGGCGCTGCACGTCCGCGGCGAGAATCTCTACTGGGGCATGGTGCACGGCCTGTCCGCGTACTACGAGCGCGCTCGCGCCCTGCACACGGGGATTCTGAACGACTACGTCGCGTGGTTCATCGGCGCCCTCGGGCTCGTGTTCGTCATTCTCTTCTGGATTGGGTGAGACGTATGGCACTTCCTCGATCATTCAAACGGGCTCTGTGGGTCTTTCACATCGCCACCGGGTCCTGCAACGGATGCGACATCGAGATTGTCGCCGCGCTGACGCCGCGCTATGACGTCGAGCGATTCGGGATCATGCTCACCGGGACTCCGCGACACGCGGACGTCCTCCTCGTGACCGGTCCCGTGACCCGCCCGATGCTCCCGCGGCTGAAGCGCGTCTACGATCAGACGCCGGACCCGAAGGCGGTCGTCGTGGTCGGCGGGTGCGGGTGCACCGGCGGCGTCTTCTACGAGTCGTACAACACGGTCGGCCCGATCGACGAGGTCGTCCCGGTCGACGTCTACGTCCCCGGCTGCCCCGCGCGGCCGGAGGCGATCATCGACGGGGTCGTCAAGGCCGTCGCGAAGCTCGAGACGCTGGAGAAGTCGGGGGTGGTCTCATGAAACCCGAGACCATCCTCTCCTCCTTCCGCACGGTCTTCGGGGAAAAGATCCTCGAGGACCGCACGATCGAGCGGAGCGAGGGGAACATCACCCCGAGGCCGGTCTACGACGTCTGGGTCGTCGTCGAGCGCGAGACGCTGCACGACGCCGTCGCCCACCTCTGCGCGGAGTTCGACCCGCACCTCTCGGTCATCTCCGGCGAGGACCTCGGCGACGGGCTCGCGCTCAACTACCACTTCTCCGCCGGGTGGGGCGAGCGGTACGGCGAGCTGACCTTCACCATCCGCACCGTCGTCCCGAAGAGCGACCTGAAGGTCCCGACGATCACCGATCTCATCCCCGGGGCGCAGACCTCGGAGCGGGAGAAGCGGGAGTTCTTCGGAATCGAGGTCGTCGGCATCCCGGACGCGCGGAACTTGTTCCTGCCGGAAGACATGACGATCCATCCGTGGCGCAGAGACCAGGACGAGCAGAACAAGCCCTTCGTGAAGCGGCTGGTGAAGTGGGAGGGACGCGATGAATAACCGATCGATCCACCTCGAGATCGGCGGGAGCAGCGACACCTGCTACACCGTCCCGATCGGGCCGGTCCATCCGGCGCTGAAGGAGCCGATCCGGTTCACGTTCGACCTCTCCGGCGAGCAGATCGTCGGCGTCGACATCAAGCCCGGATTCGCCCACCGCGGGATCGAGTACATGGGAATGCGGCGGAACCTGATCCAGACGCTCTACCTCTCGGAACGGATCTGCGGCATCTGCTCGATCTCCCACCCGCTCGCGTTCACGCAGGCGGTGGAGAACGCGGCCGGGATCGAGGTTCCGCCGCGCGCGCAGTACATCCGCACGATCATCGGCGAGCTGGAGCGGATCCACTCGCACCTGCTCTGGGCCGGCGTCGGCGCGCACGAGCTCGGGTTCGACTCGCTCCTCCACCTCACGTGGAACGTCCGCGAGAAGTGCATGGACCTCCTCGAGCAGCTGACCGGAAACCGGGTCGACTACGCGATCCCGATCTTCGGCGGCGTCCGCAGGGACATCCCGGAGGAGAAGGCGCCGCTCGCCTACCAAGCGCTCGACTACTACAAGGGCCTTCTCGGGCAGATGATTGACGCGTATCTCCACGACAAGTCGGTCGAGTTGCGGACGAGAAACGTCGGCGTGATGACCTACGACCAGGCGGTCGAGCTCTGCGCCGTCGGGCCGACGACGCGCGCGTCCGGAGTGAAGAAGGACGTCCGCGTCGACATGCCGTACCTCGCCTACGCCGACATGGACCTCCACGCGATCACGCCGGAGGACTTCGGCACCGAGCCGATCGGCGACGTCTACGACAACATCATCGTCCGGCTCCTCGA
>Ga0180431_10009837_pt1 | contig 10725 bp, 10 predicted proteins | sample SS_ome_11_FD_132459 | JGI IMG/M metagenome (GOLD analysis project Ga0180431, IMG submission 132459) | Hypersaline lake sediment archaeal communities from the Salton Sea, California, USA - SS_1_MS_1 metaG | ecosystem: Environmental > Aquatic > Non-marine Saline and Alkaline > Hypersaline >...
ACTCGTCGATCCAAGGAGGTGTCGATGCGACCGACGTTGCTCTCAGGCCCACTGCTGGTTCTGATATGGCAGGTTGCGCCTATTTCGGTCCATCAAGATCCGGGTGGTAAACTGCACGTTTCGTTGGGATACGGAACGGGACAATACGAAGTGCGCCGCGCCGGCTCAGCCCGGTTTCGCGGTGAGGCTGAGAAGCGCTGTTGCCACCTGGCTATCGTCCGGTGTCGGATGAAGGAAATCGGTCCAACTCATCGTTCTTCACTGCCTCGAGTCGTGGAACTTGATATCCAGCGTCTGTGCTATCACCTCCGCGGTTGCATGATGACTCAACCGGTCCGTATTGAGCACGAGATCGTATTGTGTCGGATCGTCGACGTCCCTATTGAAATGTTTCTTGACGTAGTAGCGGCGTCCTTCGTCCTCCTCTTCCATCATTCGCGCCGCGTCTGCGCGGCTCAGAGAATGGTGATCCATCAGGAACCGTAATCGGCGGTCCGGCGGCGCAATCAAACGCACGTGCAATCCAACTAACAGATTCTCGGTCAACACGTTGGCGCCACGGCCAACCAACACAGCGTTGCCCATGGAGGCTACATGCAGCACTGTCCTGCTCGTCATTGCAGCTAGGCGTGAAATTGATGGGTGGACGGCGAGCATCTCGCTCACCGCGGTCTGGATCGCGGGAAGGACTTTTTCCTCCATTTGGTCCATGTACGACTCGGGCAGTTCGTTCTCCTCGACCACCTTCTCGAGCAGGTTCTTCTCAAACACGGCCCAGGGAACATCTGCTCCCACTCCGCGCTCATTCAGCAGCTCCGCGAGGTGTTCGGCCACGATCAGCCCCCCGGCACCAGACTCGCGCGAAATTGTGACAAATGCGACGCGGTGGTCACTCGGCTCTTTGCGTGCTTGCACCCCCTGCATCTGGGCGGACAGGTACGCACGTGCCTTGTTAATAGATGTGGTGGTGTCCATTTGAACCGCTCCTGCCAGCCTCCTGCGAGGGTTCCTGAGACCAAACGGGTGCCGCACCCGCCAGGGCGGAGGAAACCCCGTGTGTCGGCTCGAAATAGCGCCTGCTGAAGCGCCAGTGGTAAGTATCTCTACATCAGCATAAAGCGGGCGACAAATGCAGGTCAAGTGTTTGGCCGCCAGCCACCCCGATGCTGGTGCGGTATTACCAGCGTCCTCCACCGAACGCCAACCCGATTCTCACGGTCTTGATCAGCCGGCGGTCATCGAAAATGGTTGGATACAGCAACGTGCCACTCAGATCGAAGTGCAGATGCCTGGTGAGATGTAGTTCCGTTCCGCCACCCAATCCGAAACAAGCCCCCCAATGGGTGCCATTATGGTGAACAGGGGGCAAGTCATGGTAGAGCATGGTGGAAGAGGCGTACGCAGGCCAATATTCCTCTCCCAATTCCAATCCGCTCCGAGCCAGGAGTACCGGCACGAGAATGTACGGCTGCACGCTTCGGCCCAACCCCGCAAACGTCGACCGCCAAATAACACCACCGCTTCGAAAGGTGCGGTCGTACTGCCCGATTGCGGCTACGGTACCATGAGTGGTCGCCATCTGTGCGGCGAGCGCCACTTCATGCCGGAGCCCCAGCCACATCCCTGGGAGCGAGAATCCGACCCTAGCCTCCAACCCAGGGCCATGAGTGTCCCAGGCATGGATGTAGAGCATTCCGACATCTACACTCGTGATCTCGACGACGTTTTGTGCTGAGACATTTTGTGTGCCAATAACGGCACTTATCAGAAACATCGAGAAACCAATCTTACGACGAACGTGCATGGGGACCTCCGCGAAAGGAGTGGTAGTGTCACTTCCTATTCCATTGACCTTTCATTGTTCCTGCTCGGTCACATGGGGTTGCACATCGCGACGATTGTCTATTGCTAAGAGATCGTTTTCCCTGCAGACGGTTCCCCCTTCATTCTTTTCGGGAAGGCCAATAAATTCGACAAATCCCAAACACGGGAAGTGGCCCACCGAAGACAGGCGCATTCTAGCGAGGAGCAGAACATGAGCACACAGGCAGTAGGTCAATTCCTGGAACAACTTGCCAACGATTCGGATCTCCAAGCACAACTGGCAGTCGAGAACAAGACGAGAGATGAGCGTATCGCAGCTGCGGTGGAACTTGGCGGCAAGCGCGGCTATGAGTTTACAGCCGCCGAATGCGAGTCGTTTCTCGAGGCGGCAATGAGAGTCCAGGATGGTGAGTTAGCTGACCGTGAGCTCGAAGCGGTGGCAGGCGGCGCCATTCAGCCCGATCTGCTGAAGACGACGGTAATCCCCCTGTTCGGACCGATCGATCCCGGTACTGATTCTTTGGCAGGTACCGCTGTGGCAGGGGTACGCGGCTGATCTCAACATAGCGGCTGATCTCAACATACCAGAATACGGCACCCACACGTTCTGGGTAGTTGGGTGCTTTGTTAGCGGTTGCAGGCTTTTCCTGATCATTGAGGTGATTCGTTGTTGTCGCCATCGGTCTACAATGGGTAATCCATTTCTCGCGGAGGAACACGACAATGAGCACAGAAGCCGTAGCGAAATTCCTCGACCAGCTCGCGAACGATGATAACATGAAGGCCGAACTCGACCAGACGGGGAAAACTCGTCAGGACCGCATCGAGGCCGTTGTCGCGCTTGGCGGCAAGAAAGGCTACGAGTTCACGGCAGACGAGTGTGCTACGTTCCTGGCAACCGCCAAGAAGGTGCACGATGGCGAACTCGCGGACGCAGAACTCGAAGCTGTCGCTGGGGGTGGCTGGTTGTTGGATCTTGGCGCATGGCTGCAGAGGGAAGTGGACTCGCTCTTCAGTGATGATGACGATGATGATGACGATAGCAGCGACCAACAGGGTACGGCTGTTGCGGGCGTACGCGGCTGAGTTGATTACATCGCTGGCCGCACCGCTCGAACCGACAGTGCCAAGGCGGTGTGGCGTGGACAATTAGGTCACATGCGGAATCCAAAATCTCATTGCGGGTTCTCCCTCAGCATACGTGGAAACCCGCATATGAATTGAAGGTCCCCGTAACCCAGATTTCAAAGTACTCGCTCGTGCAGGAGGTACCATCTGTATGGCGCATCTCTTGCGTAGATAGTTACATGCAGGGTTGCTGTTCACGGCGACGCAACCCGTGGTCACCCAATCAACACAGGAGCAGAACATGAGCACCCACGCAGTTGCCAGTTTTCTCGAGCAACTCACTGAAGACGATGTGAATAACGAACTCAAACTCAAGGGCAGGACGAAAAAGGAAGGCGTTGCCACGATTGTGCAATTGGCGAGCAAACGCGGTTTTGACTTCACGGAAGACGAATGTGCCGCAGTTTTGGACATGGCGAAGAAGATGCAGGCCGGCGAATTGGAAGATGCGGAACTCGAGGCGGTGGCCGGTGGAGTGGCGCTCCCGGAGGGAACCTGGACGAGCATCAAGAACTCTGCATACAGCTTGTTGAACGACATCTTTGGCCCGGATTGTGACGACGATGACGATGACGATTCTTGTAGTAACTACGACACGGACGCAAACACCGCAGTCGCCGGCGTTCGCGGTTGACACAAACCAGTATGACCTGCCCAAACCTTAGGCCTGACGCGGCACAGCGCGTGCCGCGCGGGCCCCTTACACCACGGTGAACATGAGATCCGACGCAAACCACGCCGAACCCGCAAACGGCGCGCCTTTCCTGTACTCCGCGCGCACCCGCCCGGACGAGCCGGCTGACGCCACGCTGATCAACCTGAACCTGATGTTGGTCAACCTGGGAAGCAGCGTGGATCGACAGACATACCTGCCGCTGGGGCTGCTGAATATCGCGGCATGTCTGGAGCGCGAAGGGTACAACGTCGAGTTCGCTGACTATCAGACTTTCAGCGAGGCTCTTGCATTCGATGCCGACCTGTTCGTCGAACAGCTCCCGGAACCCGCGCCTGTCATCGGCCTCAGCTGCATGTCGAACCTGGTGCCATTTTGTATTCATCTCGCCAAACAGCTCAAGAGCGTTTACCCCGATCGGCACATAGTGCTCGGCGGTGTCGGCCCTTCCCCCGTGGCAGGCGAGATCGTCGAGGCCTTTCCATTCGTGGATTCGGTGGTGGAGGGCGAGGGTGAGATCAGCTCACTCGAGATACTCCGCGGAGAGAGGTCCGGGCATGTTCCTCCCAACGTACCGACCGACCTCGACTCACTCCCGCTGCCGGCATACTCACTGATCGATTTCGACCATTACGACGCCGCGCCAAGCGTGATTACCTCACGGGGCTGCCCGTACAAGTGCGCGTTCTGTACCGAGCCCTATAACTTCGGCAACGGTGGAGTTCGGTTCCGCGATATCGAAAATGTTCTTATGGAGATTGAGCTAGTTCACGAGCGCTCCGGCCGAAGAATGTTCCTGTTCCAGGACGACATTCTGCCCCTCAAGCCCGCTCGATTTGATCACCTTTTGCGCCGACTCAGTGATCTGTCGTTCCCAATCGAGTGGAAGTGTTTCGGCCGCGTCGACCTGACGACTGAGGAAACCATGCGCGCGATGGTCGATGCCGGCTGCAAACAGATCAGGTACGGCATCGAGTCGGGATCCAACAAGACGCTGGAGCGGATTCAAAAGGGCTTCACCATCGAACATGCATACGAGGTGTCCGCCAAGTCCGTGGAGTTTTTCCCGTCAGTACACGTCTCTTTCATCTGGGGATACCCGTTTGAGACCGTGGAGGATTTCGAGGAGACTTTAGAGTGGATCACCCGCTTCGAGCAGGCCGGTGTTACCGTCTTGCTGTTCGAGTACTCACCTCTGCCGGGTTCACCGCTGTACCGTGAACACAGAGACAAGCTCATTTTCTCCAAGGACCATTACTCGACATATGTCATCACCGGTCACGAGCAGGTGCGGCCCAAGGGTTACGTGGCAGACTCGGCCTTTGACCCTGTGTATGACCTGATCGTGAACCACCCCACGATCTTCTCCGGCTTCTACCACTACGAGAGCACCGAAGAACTCGCTAAGCGCCAACGCCTCGAGCACTACAAGAAACGTGGCAGAACGGCCGTCAAGAATGAGTACGATCTCTGATACCGTTCTTTGCGTATTAACGCTGAGACGATGAACGGCGTCGCAATCGTCACTGGAGCGGGCACGGGTATCGGTCGTGCCACAGCCGAGTTGCTGGCGGAGAGTGGCGCCGGGTTGGTGTTGGTGGGCCGCCGCCGGCCGATGCTGGAGGAAACGGCTGAACTCATGGCGGCTGCCGGGGCAGAGGCAGTCATTATCTCCTGCGACCTGACCGAATCCGAATCGCCAGAACTGATCGTGCGGCAGACGCTCGAACGCTTTGGTGAGGTACACGTGCTGGTGAACAATGCAGGCGTTCCAGGAGAGGGGATCCCACTGCATGAGGTGCGCGACGTACTTTGGGAAGAGATTCTGGGCACCAATCTCACGGCGGCATTTCGGATGTGCCGAGCTGTGCTTCCATCTCTCGTCGAGCAGGGCCGTGGAGTGATCGTGAATGTGTCATCCACCGCGGCGCATGTGGCAATGCCCCGAATGGCAGCCTACAGCGCGGCCAAGGCCGGGCTTTTGGCGCTGACCCGTTCCATCGCAAGTGACTACGGCTCGAAGGGCGTGCGCTGTAACGCCGTTTGCCCGGGACCTACCCGAACTCCCATGACGGCGAACGTTCTGGACCAGCCGGAGCGTCACGCAGCGCTCACTCGGGGCATCCCTCTCGGGCGCGTGGCGGAACCGGCGGAGATAGCACGCACAATCGTGATGCTATGCGGTGAGACGTCTTCGTACATTAACGGCGCCGTACTGACCGTCGACGGTGGGCAGAGCATCTAGAGCGGCTACGCTATGAAAGTCTTTCTTACGCAGACCAGTCCCTACCTGACCCATAGGTCATGGAGCTACCTCGAACACCTCGGAATGGGATTCCTGGAGAAGGTCGCTACCGACATTGGCTTCGAGGTGGACTTCTATGACGCCACATGGGAGTGGGAAGAACCTGAAGCCGTTGTCGATCGACTGTTCGGCAGCGGCACACCGTGCAGTCTGCTGGGCTGCTCGGTCAACCGCTCCAACTTCGAGAGCACCATCGCGGCCGTACAGCTCGCGCGCAGCCGAGGCTACGACGGGCACATAACATTGGGCGGCTATTTCCCGACATTTCACTACGAGAAGGTCCTGAGGAATTTCCCGGAGATCGACTCGATCGTGATGGGTCACGGGGAATACACCTTTGCGGAAATGTGCAAGCATATCGCCGCGGAATCCTCCCTAGAGCAGATTCCGGGTCTGGCCTATCGCGCCGATCGCGATTCGGTGCGATTCAACCCCAACAGGGGCAGCGAGGAGTTTCTATCGAGCGTCGGGATACCGGTGCACCGCCCTCGCTACGGCGTCGCCCGCCTGATCACGAGCCGAGGCTGTTCGTGGGCGTGCACGTTCTGCGCGGTGAACACCTTCGACAAGCACGGTCTCAAATCCAAGTACCTGCGCCGCGACCTCGACGAGGTACTCGAGGAAATCGATCGTCTCGTCAAAGATCACGGCGTATACCACATCTGGCTCTCGGACATGGATTTCATTGGTCGGGACCGGGAGTTCATTGAGGGATTCTGCCACCATCTGTTACGGCGGAAGCACAAGGTCACCTTCGAGGGCGACTGTCGGGTAGACGCACTGGACGAGCCGCTCGTCGAGCTGTTGGCGGCCGCCGGTTTCCGAGCCCTGTTCCTCGGTGTCGAGAGCTTCGCCAAACGCCAACTGGACGCTTACAGCAAGTTCCCGAAAACGAAGGCAAACCCCGACGTGGACGGAGTTGTCAAGCTCCTCAGGAAGCACGGAGTCACACCGCGTTTCGGCTTCATCATGTTCGACAAAGACACAACGCTAGACGAACTCGAACGGAACCACGAGGTTATCTCGCAAACCGTGGGGTACGGTACCCTCGACTCACTGGCAAACAAGCTGGCGGTACTGCCGGGGACTGTCTTAGAGAGAAACTACCTGAAGGACAGCGAACACTGTTTTCAGGTATTCATTGACCAAACCAATAAACTGCAGTCACATCTATACTACACGCAGTATCGCTTCCAGGACGCACGTGTGCCGTTCGTCTACGAGACCTGTCTCACATACCGCAATAAAGTGAGCCGCATACAAGAGTTGTTCGACGCAAGGCTGCGGGACGGTACCATCGATTACACCGAACACTATCAGGCGTTGTGGTCTCTGCGAGATCGATTCGCGCCAATTTTGAGCGAGATACTCGTCCTCGCCAAGAAAGCTGACGCTCCCGCTACGCTTTCTAGAGAGCAAAGAATCGAGCTGGACCAGTACCTGATCGATTTCAGTTCAAAACGCGGTCTGGACGCCGGCCATGTGCGGCAGGCTGTCGAGGCGGAAGATCGCGCTCCGGGACCGCGCCTCGCATAGCGGCACCAGAACCGCCTGCACACCCAGTCTGGTCCGCAAGCCGAATGCTACATAACACCACACAGATCGCGCGGTTCGAAATATCCTGCGGGTGGCTCTCGGTCGCGGTACCCGAGTTCGACCGGGGCGCGTGAGAGCCGCTTCGAAAATCTCGGGTTTGTCCGGTTGAGGATGGGCTGCAACTCGCTGCACAGTACTCTCACTACAGGGAAGTGCGTGCCGGGCCTGCTCAAGTCAACCACAATTACCTCACTCCCGTGGTTATCTAGAATCCTGACGGATTCTCCCACACATGCTCCAACATCTGATATCGCCGGCTCACCGAAACTGTCAAAGGGTTCGGCGCGAGAGCCGGAGGCGCAAAGATGATCGGTCGGACCGGACGCCAACCAGGGGCTATTCCCCGCCAATTGGGGGTACAGTTGCACGGCTTCCGTGAGGCTCCTGGCTAACGCAATGCCGGGAAACAGGTGTGTACCAGGCGCAAAGGCGTAAGCCTTGTCCCCATCATGCTCTCCCTCCGCGAAAACACCGAAAGTGTAGATCGGAATGTCGGTCGTGATGTTCTTGACCGTCAATTGAATGCCGCTGGAAGACAGGTGCCGAGCCACCTCTCGAATCGAACTTGGCACCGACTCAGAGATATCGATGTCCGGCATGGTCAGACGATTGTACTCCATGATCATCCATGCGTCACGCTCCACCACCTCCAGCAGGCCCTGAAGGATCGCTTCCTCCATACAATTGCCCGCTGCGAGACCGTTGGAGTTGTAATCACAGATGCGATGCTCGTGGGGATCTGTGTCGTACGGGCAAAACACCAAACTCGCCGGTACCAAAACCTCCCTGCGGTTTGTGAGCGAATACCCCCACACCCATTCCTGACTGAGAGAATCACGATGGGTAGTGTCAGCCGGCAGCACGAAAGAGGTCGGATCGACCGCATCGGGCAGAAGGTCGCGATAGGCCGCTGTTATTTTCTCCTCGTTGCCGTGCAACTTCGAGCAATAACGCTCCACGCCTTCCAAGGCAGCACTGACTTTGGATTGCCGTTCCGAGAGTCCCTTTCCGGGATGAGGTTCGCGGGTGAGGCCGTCGGTGGGATCCACAAACCAGCTAACGTAGTAGGGTAGTTCCGATCCCTTGTGGACCTTCCGCACAATGTCGGTGAAGAACCCCGACTCTATCAACCGCTCGACACCGGCCAGCGTTTCCTCCGCCGAAGCGGTACGCAACCCGTTCTCGGTGTAGAGAATTGGCTTGCTTTTCAGTTCTATCTCAGCGGGACGACCTGTGGGTCCGACAGCCATAAAAATCCGAGGTTGGTGATTGGAATTGTGTGACAGGCCCAATCGCTCACTCACCACGTTGCTAGCCAGCAGGGCCGCGAAAGACTACCATCCATCGGTCGATCTGGCAACTGAACTCGAAGGCTATAGCATGGAACTGAAGTCTCGTCCAGTGACATATGCCGAGGGCGGTTACCGTCTGCATTCGGCAGATGAGGCGCTTAAAGAAATAGACGAGTCATTGGAGCAGTACGGGATCGTCTGCAAACACATCCCACTCGCGCCTTATTGCGATCTTGGCTTCCAGGCCGACTGCTTTGTCGGAGAGATCAGCGAGCGCGAACGCGGTGTCGGCAACCACATGCATTTCGGCAAGGGGTCCACGCCGCTCCAATCCCTTCTATCGGGCAAGTACGAAACCGTCGAACGTATTTCGAGTTGTCGGAGCGCAAAAACACAATTCGTGAGAGGCACTCACAAGACGTTGCTAAACAGCGGGCTACGCGCGGTTGACCCCGTCACATTCGCTCTTCCCGGACTATCAGAGGTGGGAAGAACCGACTCCTATCTATCAACTGTAAGATCGGCTTATTCCGCGAACGCCTCGTTAGACTGGGTGGAAGTTTGGTCGGTGCGAGACAGCTGTTATGTCTACCTCCCCACCTGCTTTGTGAACTCGATTCATCATAACGATCTCGTAAACAACATCTGCCACAACCGGCCCAACGGTTTGTCCAGCGGCACATGTTTGGAAGAAGCGGTACTCGGCGGGTTGCTCGAACTGATTGAACGGGATGCCTGTTGCCTCTTCGCGATTCACTCACTGCCGGTGCCCAACGTCGACCCTGAAAGCATCGCGATTCCGAGTGTACAGGCATTCCTGAGAAATGCGGCAATCCACGGCGTTGAAGTGACAATAAAGAACTGCACCACCAGCCTCGGCATTCCCGCGTTCTGCACATTTCTACACGACCCCTCTCCAGATGCTCCACGGGCTTCATCCGGAGCGGGAGCGCATATCTCGAAAGAGATCGCATTGATCAGGAGCGTGGCCGAGGCGTGTCTCGAGCGGGCCGCGAACCTGTGGCAACTTCCGTCACACAGAAGCATGCGGCCCGAACTCATTCCTGAAAAACTCCGCTGGGAGGCGACGCAATACACGGCGAAAGCACTGGGCTCAGGTGGCTGGCGCAGTGACTACGTGCACCAGCACAAAAAGGTCCAGGATTTCGCGGACCTCCCGACAGGGAGTTGCGATGATCTCAAGGAGGCCATCGAAAAAGTCCTTGGCGTGTTGACCGAAAGCGGAATCGGAGCGGCATACGTCGCCGACCTCACCCAATACGACATCCCAACCGTCCGCGTAGTGGTTCCCGACCTGGAGTTCGCGCCTAATGCGTGGTACCGAGTTCAGGACCCGGAGCGCGAGCAGGCTCGCCGCCTTTGGCAGGAACCGCTCAGGATGGGCTACGTGGAAGGCGAGGATTTCCAATATCTGCAGGGATTGGGAAACGACCACCTCTTGTAGGGAGCACGCAACCATCTGAATTTGAACCCGTAATCCCGCCACAAGAGGTCAGTCACCGATATCCCATCTTGTGGTAGTCTTAGCCGCGGCAAACCAAAGCATGCCTTCAATACCCCAATGCAACCTTTTCCCCAATCTTCGCGTCTAAATACCCAGAAGTCCTAGGCACAGAGATCCTAGGTACGACACGAAGTGAGGATTCGATGTCCAGAGAAACACCCGAATTGCTGAAGGGCACACTCGATCTGCTGATCCTGAAGACGCTTCAGGCCGGCCCGCTCCACGGGTACGGAATCGCCCGCGCGTTGGAGGAAAAGACGGGCAGGGCGCTCCAAATAGAGGAAGGGTCTCTTTACCCCGCGCTCTACCGGATGACCAACCGCGGCTGGATCGACTTCGAGTGGGGTCTGTCCGCCAACAATCGCAAGAAGAAATCGTACCG
>Ga0180431_10009838_pt1 | contig 10725 bp, 8 predicted proteins | sample SS_ome_11_FD_132459 | JGI IMG/M metagenome (GOLD analysis project Ga0180431, IMG submission 132459) | Hypersaline lake sediment archaeal communities from the Salton Sea, California, USA - SS_1_MS_1 metaG | ecosystem: Environmental > Aquatic > Non-marine Saline and Alkaline > Hypersaline >...
AGCGAGCGGGCACGCTACGAGCGACTCGTTGGCCCGGAAATGGCCTCCACTTGGCCCCTTTTCCCTCCGAAAGGAGCCCGATCACACACAACTCGCCGCGCTAATCCGCATGTAAATGGTCCACTCTTTCCCCAAGATGAGCTGCCCTCCCTCGAGTTTCCGTTCTTCCCCGGTCTCCACATCAGTCAACAGTGTTGCACAGCAACCAACGCCTTTGGTCTCCCTCGCTAACAAGGCGTTGGCTGCCGAAGGACGATCGGTGAAGTAGCACTACTCGAAGGATAGACGAACTCCTGCACGCGGCAGGTCGGATCGTTCAGGACCCTCCGATGTGCCGCTCCGGGAGTGTCTTATCGATTCCGGATCGGCAACGATCTTCGCCCAGGCCATAAGGGTTGATCCTGCTCATGAAGGATTACTCCCCGAGTTCCTCTCTATGCACTTCTAGGCTTGCCGCTTCATCCTCAGTCAGACCGGGGAAGCGTGCAAGGGCGGCACAAGAGCGCTCTTGAACCAACCCATCCCGATATCCACCCTCTTCCTGCTCTACCCTGTTGCGGAACGACGGGAAGTCGTCTAGGAGACCCGGCGCCGCTCATCAGTCACAGTCACAATCCATCGAGTCTCGGGCTGCGAGTCTCGGCACACAGACCGCCCGGGTCAAAGCACGCTCAAACGCACCTTCGCAGGCAAGCCGGCACCCAGGGATCCTGAAGACGAGCCTGCATCGGCCCAAGAAGGGAAGGTACATGGAGGGGGACCCTCCCTATCCCATGCGAAGAGCGCGCCAAGGGGAGGGAACCGGAGCTTCCCCTCGCGAAAGAGGGAAGACCGAGGGGACCAGCACAGAAGAGCACTCGTCGGCAGTGGAGATCGGTGGACAGTCGTGAGCGACACACTCGCCTCAGCAGAGTGGCGTACCCGTCGACGTCCACTCAAGGTGTCAGCACGAGTTCCCCTCTGACTCAGCAAGACCGCCCCTCAACGGGGCGGTCTCCTCGTGACCGAGTCTCTCTGGGAAGCTCAACGCTCGCAAGATCCTGGGGTGAACGGGCAGAGCGCTACGACAGCGTGCGCTACCAGAACATGGGGTTAATGCTTGACATGATCTGCTCGACTTCCTCAGCCGGCCTCTTGGGCACCGCGTTCTTCAGACCCCAACCCACGCTGATCGGCACCTGCTTGATCAGCTCATCCACCGTCCAAGGACCCTCCTTGTCGTAGTCGCGGGTGAGAGTCGCGATCACTTCGACTTCGGGGAGAAGTCCTATGCGACCACCCTCCACATGAAACATCTGCCCATTGATGTAGTCCGCCTCCTCAGTACACAGATAGACCACGAACGGAGCTACACCCTCAGGACCATGCAACTGCATGAAGTGATCATACTGCGCCCTGCTGAAGAAACCCCGCTTCAGCAACGCATCCTGCATGTTGTTGTACTGGTCGGGATCGTTGCCATCGGTCATCCTGGTTCGCGCTTCGGGGCAGTAGCCGTTGGCAGTGATCCCCCACATGCCCAGGCTCCGGGCCATAGCCCTGGTGAGACTGGCGATCCCACCCTTAGACGCTGGATAGCAGGATCCTCCAAGATACCCGGTGTGGGCATATGACGAGCAGGTGAGGATTCGACCCCACCGCTGCTCCTTCATGTACTTGGCGGCATGGTGCGAACAGTAGTAGGTGCCATTGAGATTGACGTCAATCACGGGGTGCCAGTGCTCCGGCGGGCACAGTTCGACCGACATCCCCCCGGGCATTCCGGCGTTATTCACCAGTATGTCGATACCGCCGAACGCATCCACGCAGCTCTGCATCATCTCGCCGGCAAACTCGAAGTCGCTCACCGAGCCGGCGCAGGCGATGGCATTCCCGCCGTCGGCCTTGATCTCATCGACCACGGCATTGAGGGGATCCAGGTTGGTACCGGATCCCCCGGCACCATTACCCCTGCCGTTGATGACCACATTGGCCCCCTCCTTGGCCAACAACAGGGCTATCGCCTTCCCAATCCCAGAGGTCGAACCGGTTACGACAGCGCTTCGTCCTTCAAGTCTCATGCCACATGACCTCCATTGTCGATTCTATGAACCACCCTAGATCACAAGTTTACTCTACGAGGACTCAGCCGATCATGCTCAATCCGCCCCACCTCCCACCCCAGGACTCTTCCCCACACCCTGATGCTGCCAAAGCACGACTGTGCGGCCGCATCGAAGGCCAACTCTGTGCCAACATCAGCCCAGATCGGAGACACACTGCACGCCAACCCGACCGTCTACACCGGTCCCCTCTCCGGCCTCCCAGCTAAACGTGCGAATCCTCCGATAGCCATCAGAGCCGGACGCCATCACTTCACAATGCTCGGCCCCAATACCGGTCCATCCCTCCACCCCAAGGCGGCGCTCTGCCACGATCCAAGCCAAAGCGCCCACTATTAGTCAGCACTGTATATAACTATCGCATAGAGAAACCAGCAATGGTTTGCTGGTCACTGTGTTTTATACATAGATGTATAAAACGATTATAACAGAATCCGACTCAGTAGTCAAGCGTTGCGGTCGGCCGTCTTGCAGAGGAAGGAACCTACGAGGGCAAGCCTACCTCCCGGCCACGAATCAGGCCAGGACCCAGGCGAGATATCCGTCAGCGACTCTCTTCAAGTCCTCGGCAGGTAGCGTGAGCGCAGCGTTGCACAGACCCGTCTGCAGGGTGTATAGAAAGAGGGCCGAATCTCGGGGCGATTGATCGGCCCGGGCCTCACCGCGCCTCTGCATATCCTCGAATACGGAAGCGAAGAACCGCAGATACTCTTGCTTCCAATCCAGACTCAAGCGGCTAACATCGGAGGGAACTGGACCGTATCCCCAGGTACTGTGGCGCGAAAAAGATATGTGCAGGTCGCTATCCTCAACCAGATCCAGAACCAGTCGATCCAGGAAGTGCCTAAGGCCCTCGAGTGGAGTGGAAGCTTGCTGGAAGATCTCGTGACGTTCGCGTTTCTCATACCGGATATTGCACTTGATTGCCTCGAGATACACACCGCGCTTGTCACCGAAGGCATTGTAGACGCTACTGCGACACATGCCCATCTCTCGCGCGAGTTCACTGATCGAAGTGCCCTCGTAGCCCTTGCGTACGAACACGCGCATCGCCTTGAACAGGACGGTCTCGAGATCAAACTCCCTTGGTCGAGCCATGGCTCTCTATTGCTCCCACAACGCGTCTCCCGGCCAGAAGGTCAATCACATCAGACCACGACCTCACCTCAGGGTGATGCACATCACCGAGTATGTCAACTCGCATGCACCGCCAAGCCACGTGCACTCTGGCTGCAGCCGTACGGGTCACGACCATTATGCTCGTTCTCGAGCGGACTGTCAATACTGCGGCATTCATACCCGGGACGACCGGCGATACTGCAAAGGGTCATCCCGGACAGAGCAACCGGTCCTCAGCTCAGCCGAAAAGAGAGGTCCTCCTTCACTGCTCACGGCCTGAACCATTTGCACCGCGATCCGGGCAGAATAGACTCTCCAGGTCGGGATCGGGAATACTGCCTAGGCAAACGAACCTCACCCTGGCTGCTTGCCCTTCCCCCATGCCGTTGACCGTTGCCCATCTGATTCAATCCTTTCCGGAGTGACGAGCATCACCACTTCCAGGTGCAAAACCGCGTCTAGCGATGTGGATCGTGCCCTGCGTCTGGACTAGGCGGAGCAACCGGAATCCAAGTGATTGGACCACAGGCATCAGCGTGGCCCCACTCGCTTCGCGACGGTCGAGATGGCCTACCGCGCTGAGCCGACTCTCGCTAGACACCGGGCGATCTCGGGCTTGGGAGCGATAGTCAGACGACGAGGCTGGCATCGGACCGGAGGATTCCTGAGTCTGGTATGGGCGATGGACATCTGCAATCGCTGTTTGACCCTGACGTGGCGTCATAGTGTATAATCCGGCATCAGGAGGCACGTATGAGAGCCTACACTGTCGGACAGCTTGCCAAGACGGCGGGAGTGAGCGTCAGGACGCTTCACCACTACGATCACATCGGGCTACTGAAGCCACGCTCCCGAACCCCGGCGGGCTACCGGTTGTATGAGGAGCAGGATCTCCTTCGCCTACAGCAGATCCTATTCTTCAGGGAGCTCGACCTGTCTCTGAGCGAGATCAGGGGTATTCTGGATGACCCAGCATTCGATCAGGTTCAGGCCCTCGATGATCATCGGCGCATCCTGCAGGCACGAGCGAGGCGGCTGACCAACCTCATAGCCACGATCGACAAGACCATACGAAGAATCACGGAGGACAACACGAAGATGACGGACGAGGAACTCTATGAGGGCTTCTCTAGGCAGCAGATCGAGCGATACAGGCGCGAAGCGCGTGAGATGTACGATCCTGCGCTGGTACAGGAGTCGGAACGGCGACTAGGAAGGATGTCCAAGACGCAGTGGAAGGCCGTGAGAGAGGAGGGTGATGAGATCACGCGGTTGCTCGCCGACCTCGCCGATGGCGAGCCGGAGGACCCCCAAGTCCAGACTCTCATAGCGCGACACCACGCGTGGCTAGACCACTTCTTCACCGCCTCTGCCGACGTGTATTGCGCCCTGGGTCAGGGCTATGCGGAGCACCCGGAGTTCAGGCGCTTCTATGACAGGTATCGCCTGGGTCTGGCTGACTTCATGGCCGCAGCCATGGCGTACTATGCGGAGCACACTCTCTCCGGTGACTAGACGAGCTTGGGTTCGGGTCCGGCGACGCAGTTGAGCCCGGGACGGGTGCTCGCGCGCGCTCCACAGTGAAGCCATCGGGGTCGATGCCGATGATCGTTCCCCTCCTTGTCCTGTTCCTGGCACAGCGTGCACACCTCTTGCGCCACCAGACCCGTCCCACTGGCCACGTCCATGTGGGAGAACGGCGAGGGCAGTCGCGTGAGAGCCTTATCGCTCAGCACGCAGTTCACGTCACGGCAGGGCCTATCGTTGGCAAAGTCGATGAAGTTGTCGGCTTCCGATTGTGTAGCCCACTGTCCTGCTTTCGGCACTTATCTGCCCCCCTCTTGTTCCCGAGTCAGTGTGATGGCTCCATCTTCGCCGAGTTACCGAAGTGACTGCCTCTCGGAGAGGACCTCACGATCCCTCCCCGGCCAAGACACCGTCGCTGCCACCAACTGCCAGCGTCCCACCCTCGGCCGCCCCTGTTCCCATAACAGCCGCTGCTCCCCGTGCCCACAATTGGAAGCATACTGCCGATACTGAAGTTGCGCTGTACTCGGCAGTCTCGGGGAGGGGCATCACGCAAGTCATGCCGGCCCGCCGATCGTCGTAGGTGCGGTTCAGTCCGTGCAGCCAGGACTGGCGTCGATTCGTTAGCCTACGGTCTGCCGTCGAATGGATCGTCGGACTGTCTCTGGGACCTACGGGGCTATGGCGTGAAGGCCCGGTGCAACCGGCACGTTCGGGGGTCAATACGACAACACTCCCTGCCGCAACTCGCAGGGAGTGGAGATGAGATACACAGATTCCACTGGATGAGCCGTGAGGGACTCGAACCCCCAACCCGCTGATTAAGAGTCAGCTGCTCTGCCAAATTGAGCTAACGGCCCTAGCACCAGATAATTATAATCGCTTCGGCCAGGGGCGTCAAATCCGGGGCAGTCGCGACTCCCGGGCAGTACCCTCCCGCGACATGCGCCCTCCCCTACACAGAGAGACGGACTACCCTGAGCGCCACGTCCAGGCGCGACGGGCACGCTCTCGCCGATTCCGTCATCCAGCTCAGGCTCGCGGCGCCTTCTTCGGCTTGTGACGGAACTCGATCACGTCTCGCTCGTCGTACTCATGCCGGACGACGTCGCACGTCTCCAGATAGAACCTCAGCAATCGCTCCTTCAACCTGGTCGCCGTCTGCGCCAGCGTCGGATCATTGATCCGGTTGTGCAATTCGTGAGGATCGGCCTTCAGATCGTACAGTTCATCGGTTTCGTAGAGCCGCATCACGTACTTGAACTCTTCGGTACGTACCATCACGGCCTTGGTGTGCTCCGGTCCGTCGCTGCGCTGCAGCACGTGGCGAGGCCAGTAGAGCGAGAAGGGATTCAGCTTGGGATTGCTGGCATACTCCATGCACTGGGTCTCGCTTCGCCGACGCCCCCCTTCGCAGAACACGGCGTCGCGTTGATCCACTGACTCCCCGGCGATCAAGGGAAGCAGCGACCGCCCGAAATGATCATATCCCGGACTGACGCCGGCCAAAGCCAGAACCGTGGCAGGCAAGTCGATCAGCTCGACCAGCGAATCCCTGATGCCGGGCTCGACGGGCACGTCGGCCGGAGGCTTGACGACGAGTGGAACGTGAATCAGACAGTCCTCGAAGGTGTTCTGAGCCTTCTCGACCAGCCCGTAGTCTCCGTTGTATTCGGCATGGTCGGAGAAGAAGAACACGGCGGTCCGGTCGTAGATGCAGGCCTGCCGGAGTGCTTCCATCACCATGCCAAACTGGTGGTCGAGCCGGGCGCACATTCCGTAGTAGGTAGCGCGGAGCTCGGCCCAGCGCTCCTCACTCCAGCCTTGCAGGTTCTGGTTGTCGTACAGGCCGCGGGTCATGCTGGGCTTGTCGCTCCACTCCTCAGGGACCGGCGCACGGGGTGGAAGCGCCTCACGATCGATCATGCCGTACCAGGGCTCCTCAACCGCGAAGGGCGGGTGAGGGTACTCGAGAGGAAGATAGAGACACATGGGCTTATCAGCGGGCGCGTTCTTGATCTGCTCCACAGCCCCCAGAACCCATCCCCAGTCGAAGTCGTAGTAGTACGGGTAGCCCTCAGTGTGCTCGAGTTCACCGACGTAGAACGAGTAGTAGGTGTCGCTGCCCGGCTCTCCACGCCACTCGGTCTGTCTGTCGATGGCCCACGGCAACTGGGGCACCGGATCAGGCATGTACCGCACGTCACAGTAAGGCGCGAGACTGGCCTGACCGGGGATCAGGTCGTTCTTGCCACCCCACCACACGAAATACCCGGCGTCCTTCAGAGTCTTGAGCAGTGCCGGCTCTTCGGGCTGCAACAGATGGCGCAACGTACGGTGGCCACGCACGTGAGGATACCAGCCGGTCATGAACGCGCACCGGCTGGGAGTGCAGATCGGGTTCTGACTGAAGGTGTTGCGGAAAGACACCCCGTCGGTGGCCGCTACTCGATCCAGGTTGGGCGTCACCGCCGCCGGATTACCTGTGTGGCCGAGTACATCGCCGCGGTATGAGTCGGGATTGAAGAGCACGATGTGAGGTCTGGCTGCCATTCAGAGCATCCTCCTCTCGGACTGGAACCCTCGATTCGCTGTGGGTCGCACAGCCGACGTCATCGCCGGCCTGCCCACAGGCCACACAAGTCAGATGCTCAGGTCGCTATCCAGGTAGATCGGGTTTGTCAGCGCCAGGAGGTCACCCTCAGGGTCGCGTAGCTCCGCAGTGATCCAGCGCAGCGCCAGTAGCTCTGCCGACCTTGTACCCTCCGAGCTGATCGACCACTCGGCCTGGACGTATCCGTCGACAATCAAGCGTACCTCGCTGCCACCGGGGGCATCGGCCCAGCGTGCCGTGACTGTGACAGACCGGCCGGTTACGCTGATCGCGTCCCCCATCATGGCCACTCTGCCACCACCCACCGGCGCTTCCAGCCACAGCCTGAGCCACTGCTGAGCATGACGTGGCCGCGCCGCAGGCCCTCCAGCAGCGCCTCCGCAGACAGCTCGTCGGCCCATATGAGATTGAAGCCCGGCCCGACATCGTAGGAATCGGTGCTGTGAGCGTCCGTGCCGGCGGTGGCCGGGAGACGATGACCCGCGTTCAGCCAGCCGTACCACAATTGCAGATTGGTCTCGTTGTTGCAGCGCGGTCTCTCCCACAGGCCATTCCAGATCTCGACGGCATCCAGTTCCCCCGGCATGAACTGATCGAAGAGCCACGTGCACCCTGTACAGAAGGGGTCACCAGCATTGGCGATGTGCGCAGCGACCAGGATCCCTCCCCGCGCATAGATCTCCTCGGCCGCGTTCTCCATCCTGTAGCCTTCGCGCCCCACCCGCCAGTCGATCCAGTCCGTGGTACCCAGGCTCAACGCATGACCATAGTATGTGGTCAACTCCATCCCGGGAATGATGGCGAGGTCGTCGACTCCGTCCAGGTCGGAATCGTATAGCTGCGTCACGTTGTTGTGCTCGGTCAGAGCAACGAAGTCCAGCCCCGTTTGCCGCAAGGTCTCCAGCAGTTCGGCGACGCTCCGGTGACCATCCGAATGGTAGGTGTGCACGTGCAAATCGCCCCGGTACCAGCCCCTCTCCGGTCGAACCACCGGACGCGGAAAGCGGAGCCTCCCCGGTGCCTCAAGTTCCGGCTCGGAGGAGAGCCAGATCTGCAACCTGTATTCTATGGGCGTGCCAGGAAGGATCATGAACGTGTTGAGTTCGGCCGTCCAGCGCCCCGGTGGCAATCGACCGGGGAAGAAGCCGTCGTCGGCACAACTGGTACTCACATCGATGGCTTTGCGGTTCTTTCCACTGATACTGCCGCCTCGAAAGGCCCCGCCAGGCTCGTACAGCGAGACGGTCACCTTGTTCTTGATGCCCTCGACTCTCAATGGATCGAACTGGAACTCGATGTGTAGTGCGGTAGTCCCGGCCGGGACATTGAACGGAAGGGTGATGTCTTCCTTGAAATCCTCCAGGGTGAGCTCTCCGCTGAATTCGTAGTCACAATGATTGGTCTTCAGGTCACACTCTCCGGTAGTCCCAGATCGGCCACAAGGGCCAGGTGATCGCTGGGGTAGACTCCTTCGGAATCGGGTCGATCTCCGGCAAGCCGGATCCCGATCACGCTCACATCTGGCGAGATCAAGACGTAGTCGATGCGCTTGCCGGGCCTCACCTTCCAGCTCAGGACGGTCTCGCCACTTTCGCCCGGACGGGCCACGGCCCATGCGTCGACCAGCTTGCCCCGCTGGCCATCGATCGTCGCCTGTCCGGTCAGGAAGCGAATGTCTACAGAATCGGGGGTCACGTTGAAGTCCCCGGTGAGCACAAACGGCTTGCCGGACGCAGTGCCGTCCACGAAACTTAACACCTCGGTGGCGGCATAGCTGCGCTTGCCCGAACGGTGAGTGCTGAACAGCCAGAAGGGACCGTCCGGAGAGCGCACCAGGCCTCCCAGCACGCCTCGCAGCCACGGGCTTGCCCCGTCCTCACGGCGGCGGGTGAGCTGGCGAAAGCGCTGGTCCACGATCGGATAGCGACTCAGGATGGCCAGCCCCTCCCACTTCTCGCCCAGGTTGTCGCCCCATCCAGGTGCCCAGTAGTGGGCCGGGTGCCAGATCAGCTCGAATTCTGGCAAGCGGGCACGGATTTGCGCGGCCTGGTGGCCGGGATCGTCGAGCCAACTGCGACACTGGATCTCCTGAAGCGCTACCACATCGGCGTTGGCTTCGCGTATCAGTTCGACGATCAGATTGCGTCGCGCGGACCACGGCTCATTGTAGTTCCAGATGTTCAGATCAAGAAGGCAAATGGTCAATCGATCCCTCCTCCGGCTCCTTTCAGGTCCGGCCAACTGTACTTGGGCCAGAAATTGTAGCGGAGGAAGTACCAATCGATAATGGCGTTGGCCAGCCGCCCAACCATCATCATGCCGTTCCTTCGCAGAAGCACCCTTGGGTCGACTTCTGAAGACAGATCGACGAAATCCTCCCAGTCACCTTCAAAGCTGTGCGGCCAACTCCGAGCCAAGGGGTGATCGGCGTTGCGGCATCCCTCATCGTGGAGACGGCCGAAAGTACTCCTCATGTCCGCCACGACCAGTCCGAGGCCCTCCCGCCAGCCACAAGGCAGCAGTCCATGCTTGCCCCACTGCACGTCAACGCGCGGCCGGCCATCGTTCAGCATCGCCTCGTCCGCGGCCTCGGTCAGCGTCAACACCACGCCGTGGTAGCAGGTATACACGCGGGACACTCGTTTCCACGAATCATCCAGCGCGACCCAGGCCACCTCGTGGTCGCAAGGATCCGAGTTGGCCGGGAAGTCGATGTCGTCCTCCCAGAAGAGATGATAGCCGATCAGCGGTAGCTCAGGATGCAGGATAGCGCCAACGTCCTTGAGAGGCAAAGGCTCGTCCGGAGAGGTAAACAGGCGAGGAGCGTGCCGCAGAATCAGCGTCGTCTCCCCGGGATCCGGTTCTCTGGGCGGATCGAGTTGCAGGGCCTGCTCGTAGCAGCGCATGGCGTCGCTCAGACACCGCTTACGGTGGAACGCCACTCCTCGACGATAGGCAGCCAGAGCCTCACGGCTCGTCTCGGAGTGCTCCATCACACTGCATCTCGGAGCCACTGCGCCAGGAAGGGCCACACCCGTTTCTTGTAGAACCGATGCTCGTTGGGACCAACGTACAGCTCGATGCGATCCTCTGCTCCGAGGCTGCGGTAGACCTCTCGGACGGCTTCGTAGGCCTCGCGCACACCATCGATCGGGAACATGTGATCCTTCTCCGCTGCAACGAGAAGCTGCGGCCGAGGAGCTGTCAGTCCGCCGATGTCGCTGCAATCTGCCAGGCGGGCAAGATCGGGCACGAAGTTGCAGGGGCAGTGATAGACACCGAAGATGCTTTGCTCCCACGTGCAGAAGTATCCGCTGACCACCGATGCAGCGATTCTTGGATCGAGGGCAGCCGCGAAGAGGG
>Ga0180431_10009839_pt1 | contig 10724 bp, 8 predicted proteins | sample SS_ome_11_FD_132459 | JGI IMG/M metagenome (GOLD analysis project Ga0180431, IMG submission 132459) | Hypersaline lake sediment archaeal communities from the Salton Sea, California, USA - SS_1_MS_1 metaG | ecosystem: Environmental > Aquatic > Non-marine Saline and Alkaline > Hypersaline >...
CTAGCCTTTTTCCTGGTCATACGCAATCTCCTTCCCCTGCGCCCGACAGGTCTGGATGACTTTACACTTTGACTCCATTCTAACATTTTTCTCGCTTTTTGACAAGCCCTTTTGTATCTGCGTGGTTGGGCCGGGTCTATCCGAGCAGAAAGCGGGCGACGTTCGACGGCGCCAACGCTGTGGTGGGGGAAGCAATGCCAATAACGATGTATCCAAGTCGCAGCGCAAAATCGCAATCGCGACGGGCGCAGCGGACGATGCGATTGGCGATCCAGCGATAGCTCAACAGCCAGCGCAGCCAGCGCGCCGAGCGGTGGATGGGATCAAATCGCCGGTGAAAGGCGCGTCCATAGGGTGCCAGAGCTGCAGCAGAAAAGCTACCCCTCTCCAGAGCGCGACAGGCGTGGGCGGCGGCTATTTCGCCACATTCCAGCGAGGGGCCGATGCCCTCGCCGGTGAGAGGATTGGCCAGACCGGCTGCCTCGCCAGCGACCAGGACGTTGTCAGCAAGAGGCGTCACGCGGTCGGCGTCAGTGCGGAGAGGGTGACCTCTGACAGGGCCGGCAGGCCTGGCCTGCCACAGGCGCGTGCGTGTGTCAGGGTTCTGGTTCAGGAACCTGTGCCATTGATCGTGCAGGTTGAGGCCACGCCGCCGGACGATGGCTGAATAAGCGCCAATGCCTACGTTGACTCGTCCCTCTCCCAGGGGAAAGATCCACCCGTAGCCGGGCATGATTGCGCTCTCCCAGTGGATCTCGAGCAACGCCGGGTCGCCCGTGTCGTTCTCCAGATAACCGCGCAAGGCAACCAGTTCCGGTGAGCCGGGAACCAATCCGAGCTGCCGGGTAAAAGATGACTGCCCACCGTCGGCGGCGATGACCAGCGATGTCTCTAGCGCTACCGGGCGACCAGCAGCACGCCCGATGAGGCGGACACGGTGTGCGTTGAGATAGTCTATGCCCTTGATGCTCACCCCCTCTTGTAACCGGGCGCCAGCAGTGACGGCCCGCTCGACGAGTGCAGCATCCAGCTTGAGGCGGGGGATGACATAGCCGTAGGAAAAGCCCTTCCGGGGGTCAGGCCGGGCACGGGCGACAGCACCATCAGGAGAGGCGAGAAGAAGCTCCTGCGGCTCTAGAAAATCGTTGCCGGTTATCCACTCGAGCAGGCCCATTCGTTCCAGCACTGCCAGGCCGGGGGCAGCGACGCCGTCGCCACACGGCTTGTCTCGGGGAAAAGTTGCCCGGTCGACCAAAAGAACGTCCACGCCGGCCCGCGCCATGAAAAAAGCTGCGGAGGCGCCGGCGGGGCCGGCGCCGACGACGATGACTTGAGCCGCCGGTCGCGCAGGCAAGTGTCACCTGCCCTGCCAGGTCGGACGGCGTTTTTCCAGGAAAGCGTTGACGCCTTCGACGCGATCCTGGCTATCAAAAACGAGGCCAAATTGGGCTGCCTCAAAGGCCAGGCCATCGACCAGGGTGCCTTCCAGGCCGACGTCGATGGCCCGCTTGATAGCCGCCCTGGCGACGGGAGCTTTGCCGGCCAGTTTGCTGGCCAGGGCCTTTACCTCGCTCATCAGAAGCGATAGATCGACGGCATACCCTTCCTCACCTTTGCTGGCCTTGCGCATCTGCGCGGCGGTCGGCTTTTCGATAAAGGTGCCGTTCTCTGTCACGCTCGGGATGACTCTGTCCACCAGGCCGATGCGGAGGGCTTTGTCGGCGCTGATGTGGCTGCCGGTGAGGCAGAGCAACTTGGCCGCGCCCCTACCCACCAGCCGGGAGAGGCGCTGCGTGCCGCCGTAGCCAGGGATGATGCCCAGGTCGATCTCTGGCTGGCCCAGGCGGGCGGTATCGGCGGCAATGCGGATGTCGCAGGCCATGGCCAATTCGCAGCCGCCGCCAAGAGCAAAACCGTTGATCGCAGCGATGACCGGCTTGGACAGGCGCTCGATCTTGTTCAGCACTGCCTGACCGCACAGTGCAAAGTCAGTGGCAGCGCCGGCCGACGGCAGGGCGTTGAACTCGCTAATGTCCGCGCCGGCGGCAAAGGCCCGCTCGCCGGCACCGGTGAGCACGATTGCACCGACGCTTTCGTCAGCGGCCAGTTCGTCGATGGCGGCATCCAACTCGGCCATCAGTGCTTGATTCAGTGTGTTGAGCACCTTGGGGCGGTTGAGGGTAACGAGGGCATAGTTTTCTTTTCGTTCGACGAGAATGTTTGCGTAGGACATGGCTCCTCCTTGTTTGTATGGATGGCAAATTGAGCAGGTTGCAGATTGTCTTGCGCGCTCGGTTTGATCCTATCATCCCACTAGCCCAGTAAGGGCGGGACGCGGGAGGTGAGACCATGAAATTTAGCCTGAAGCAGCAGCCAGGCTGAGGCAGTGGGGTTCAAGGGCACCATCTTGACAGGCGTGACGCCCGACAGGCGAGCCTGGTAGGTAGTGTTTAGCATCAAGTCGTTGTGTGCGTTGACGGTATAGATCGTGCGGTCAGGATAGTGTTGCCGGAGAAAAGTAGCTGCTTCGTCCACGGCACAAGGACCGACGATCAGGATGTCGCCTGGCAAATTCTCCAGTGCAGTGCGATCCAGTCCTTTGCCATAAACCAGGCTCCAGCCGCCGCGACCGTGGTAGTCGTTATAAAGCATTTCCAGAATGCATTGGCTGTTTCCCTTGCAGCCTTCGATACAGGCGCGCTCCTGTCCTTCGACAATCGTCACGTCAGGCGGCAAGCGGCCCAAGATCTGAGAGGGATATCGCTCTGTGAAGCGAGCCAGCGGCACCCCCAACACCTCGATCTCTGCCAGGTGGCCCACGCCCAGCCCCCTCTCGGCGGCCAACCGCAGGTGTTCGACCTCGGCAATCCGGTAACCCAGGATCCGCGCGCCCACAGTGTCCACGGCCAGTGTGTCCCGCCCGCCGATGAGAAGGTTGAATGTCACCAGGCACTCGTCGAGCAGCGCCGTCGGCGGAAAGTGGCCGTGGATCGTGGCAGAGAGCCCCTCGATTATCGCAAAGTCGGGTTTAATAAGAGCATAGAGGTCTGCAAGGCGGGTGTGAAGCGTGGCGTGGTTGTGGTGATGCAGCCGGTCGGCGTGGATGGGAAATGCCTGCTGGTTCTTGATGCCCAGCGTTACCGTGGCCATAGAATGCGTTTTGAGCTTGGGCAGGTTCAGGTAGCTGTTGTTCCCTTTGTGGGCAATGAGGGCCTCGTACAGGCGATGGGGGATGCGAACGGGCTCGCCTTGACCACGCAACGTCACTTTGACAGACGGGCCCTCGTCCAGGTAAACGGCTTTGGCGCCGTAACGGCGGCATATCCCGGCATAGCCAGTCACGCTGAACACCAATCGGGTAAAGTTACCAGCGGTACAGTTCTCCATGACGGCCAGTCGAGTGTAGCCGTGGTCCCGGAGGTAGGCCAGCAGCGCGTCCAAGACATGGGGATGAGTATGCGTGTGGGGGGAAAAGTGAACGCCGTTAGGCTTGACGTACACGGTGCCCGTCCGAGGCAACATTGCCTGGACGCCACCAAAGGGGGAAAAAATAGCGTCAAAGGCATTGGCCAAGTCACATTGGCTGAGGTCGGCAATGACGACGGTTGTTTTCGACATGGGCGCTTTTCCCATGGGACATTACAGATCGGACAAAAGTGTCTCGTCTAATTCCAAGGCAACAGGACAATGATCGGAGCCCATGATGTCGGAGAGGATAGAGGCGCCGGTGACGGCCGGCATAAGACTTTTAGAGACCAGGTGATAGTCGATGCGCCAGCCGACGTTTCGGGCGCGGGCGTTGGTGATATAGTGCCACCAGGTGTATTGTTCTGGTTCGTCTGGGTGGAAGGCACGAAAGGCGTCTACAAAGCCATGGGACAGGTAGCGCTCTATCCACTCGCGCTCCTCGGGCAGAAAGCCCGAAATTTTCTCGTTTTGCTTGGGTCGGGCCAGGTCGATCTCTTTGTGGGCTGTGTTGACGTCGCCGCAGACAATGAGGCGTTCACCCTGGGCGTGCAGGGCCACACAATAATCCAGGAAAGCGGCATAGAAGCGGAGCTTGTAATCCAGCCTCTCCGGGCTGCGTTTGCCGTTGGGAAAGTAGACGTTGAACAGCTTGAACCCCGGGTACTCGGTCATGAGTACGCGGCCTTCGATGTCAAATTCCTCGATGCCAAGGCCAGCCTCGACGCGGAGAGGTTCTGTCTTGCTAAAGGTAGCCACGCCGCTGTAGCCTTTGCGCTCGGCCGAGTTCCAGTAGGTGTGGTAGCCCAGCGGATGGCGCAACTTTTTGGTCAGTTGGTCGGGGTGGGCTTTGGTTTCCTGGATGCAGAGGACATCGGGGGACTGACCGGTCAGCCATTCCAGGAAGCCTTTTCTGGTCACAGCACGGATGCCGTTGACGTTCCACGAGAGTAGTTTCATGTTACGTTGCCTCCAATGTATGGAGCGGATCTTGTAGGATCTCTTGTTTCTGATGGGCGATCCCTTTAACAATGGGACAGGTGTAAAGAGGTTGTCTGTATGCAGCCTTTCTTTGATGGGAATTGATAGGCTGATAGATTGGAGAGTGGGAAACTGATCCTATCAACTCGTAGGGCGATGATCAAAGGTAGGTGTTATTATATCACATCCGCGAGATCGGAGCAATGCGAATCCGTCGGAACTTTTTTTTTCCTGAATGCTTGTTTTGAGAGGTTATTGGCTTCTTGTGTCCCAACAAATTGAGTTTTGTCAGATTTCGAACAATCGGTAGCAATTTGATTTTAGACGAATTGTGATTTTGACTTTATTTTGTGGTCAAATACATGATGCAACCACAATATGTAGTATTTAGGTCCTGGTTAGTCTGAAATCGAGTGGCAAACAGGGGGTTGACAAGTCTGATGACCAGTAGTATAATGATTTGTAACAAGTTATAGCGTGACCTGAATCATAAGCAGCGTGAGTAATGCCCCGACTGCTTTTGGGTTTTGTATAAAAAGTACTGGTATAAATCATAGATCCTCTAGAGTGTAGTAGATTGTTGTGGCCCTGGCTCAGGCATTCATGTCTTCCCTATTGAGGTCTGTCTATTTAACTTTCCAGAGACGGAGTCAGGTTTGAGCTTTACTGTTGTCGCTCGCTTTGACAGTCTCTAGGATCCAACGGCAAGTTTTTTAGTTCAGCCAACCAGCTTTGTTGTATAACTACTATAAACTCAGGTCAGGCACAAATGATAATCTCCTCTTTCTGTAACCCAAAGTTTGGCTCACAAAGCAGAATCAAGACGGCTATCAGGTTTCTGCCTTTACGCAGGTTGGAATAGGTCTGGCACCTGCGAGAAGGCCCTGCTTTTTGCTTCCTCCCACAACTTTTAAATGCGTCTGTGACACATCAATTTTGTAGCGTACGCTTGTCAAAAAGGGTACAACATCGTCGAGAGAGAGCACTGTGCATAAGGGGACATAAGAGAATTCTTTCCTGCGTTTTTTCCAAAGGGGGGACAAACGTAGGAAGGTGCATTTTTATGGACCCCAGGTAAAAGGAGGGCAAAGTGAAAGAGAAAGCAAGTGTCCGCGAGGAACTCCGGTGGGCCTATGATTTCGATCCTCAAGATCCGTTGTTCGGTCTGAAAAGATCAGATCTGCGCGGGCCCAAGATGAGCCGACGCACGGTCTTGCGGCTGTTGGCGGCAGCTGGCATGCTGACGGCAGTGGACTTGTTGGTCGGCTGCACGGCCACACCGTCCCCGGGGGAAGAGAAGGGGGGAGAATTAAAAGCCGGTTGGGCAGGTACGGGAGAAATCAGCACGCTCGATCCGGCCCAGATCAATCAGGTCTTGCAGTTTCAGATCGCTTCGATGGTGTTGAGCGGGCTGACTCACATCAACGCCGATCTGACCGCCGAAGGCGACCTGGCTGAGGACTGGGAGGTCTCAGCCGATGGCTTGGAGTGGACTTTTAAGCTGCGCAAGGGTGTGACCTTTCACAACGGTGACAAGTTCACTGCAGACGATGTCGTCTTTACCTACAACCGCTCAAATGATCCAGATCAATCGATCCACTCGCGCATATTGGCCAACATCACGAGCGTTCAAAAGGTTGACGACAACACGGTCAAGATCATGCTGGCCAAGCCGCAGGCATCGTTGCTGGTCAAGACGCTGGAGCGCGCCAGCGGTCGCGCTATGACCATCGTCAACGAGCGTGCCCTGGAAGAGATGGGCCTAGAGCAGTATGGCCTGACGCCTGTTGGGACGGGTCCGTTTAAGGTGGTCGAACACCAGTTGGGCCAGGGTGTGGTGCTCGAGCGATTCGAAGACTATTACGATTCCGCGCGTCCCAAGCTTGACAAGATCACCTTCACCCCCATTCCAGAGCCTGAGCCGCTGGCGGCAGCCATCGAGGCAGGCGACATTCACCTCATCGGTGGAAATCAGCCTGCTGCAGAGCTGATCGACCGCTTTGTGGCCAACGAGGACCTGGTGGTCTCAGAGATCGCTGGGCCGGGCTTCCAGGGGCTGTGGATGAATCCATGGCGCGAACCGTTCAAGGTGCCCGACTTTGACAAGCCGGTCGAGGAACTGAAAAAGGAAAAGGGCTTTATGGTGCGCCTGGCCATCGCCAAGGCAATCGACCGTGAGGACCTGATCAAGCGGTCGCTCTTTGGGCGAGGCAAGCCAGCTTTTGGCACGATCAATCCGGCGATGCGCTTTTTCTTTGATACCGCCATCAATGAGAGCAGCGAGCAGCGCTTTGATGTGGATGAGGCCAAGCGCCTGCTGGCAGAGGCGGGGTTCCCGGATGGAGAAGGCTTCCCCACACTCAAGCTGATGATCACCCCGGCGGGCAAGCGCGAGGGCGAGATCCTGGTCGACATCTTTAAAAAGAATCTCAACATCAATGTCGAGTTGGATATCAAGGACTGGACGGTTTTGGTCGAGCTCTTTGATACGATGGACTTTGACATGGCGCGCATCGGCAGCGGCGGCGATTATGATCCCGACGATGGGTTGGTTGACTGGATGCAGACAGATTCCAAGTTCAACGGCCCCGATCGGAACACCGACGAGATGCCTTTTGGCCTCTTTTCGATCACAGAATCCGACGAACTGATCGAACAGCAGCGTATCCAAACCGACCTCAACAAACGCAAAGAGCTGGTGCAAAAGGCGAACAAGATCACCTCAGACAAGGTGGCGGCAGCATTCCTCTTCCACCCTCTGGACATCCTCGTCTATCGTAAAGAAGTGAACTATCCTGCCGAGAGTCGTATTCCGGGTTTGGTCGACCTGGATCGGGCGACTCTCAAGAAGGCGTGAGCAGGATCGTCATTGAGGGGAATTTAGGTACCTCCTCTTCAGTGAGCTGTTTGTCTCCTGGAGAGGAGGTCTTATTACCCTGGAAGGTATGGAGGGCAAAGCGATACCATGACCCGCTATGTTGTCTGGCGGATTTTCTATGCATTGGTGGTGATCTGGGCAGTGACCACGCTGGTCTTTTTTATGCTGCGCGCTGTCCCCGGCGATCCGTTCGCCGCAATGCTGGCCGACGTCGACCCCGCGGCTGCGGATGAGTTGCGTGCTAAATGGGGTTTGGACCGGCCTGCCTATGTTCAATATTTCCTTTGGTTAGGTCGCCTTCTCCAGGGCGATATGGGCAACTCGATCTATGGCAGCAACGTGGCGGTGAGCCGCATTATCAGCGAGGCTTTTCCGCGGACGATGTCGCTGGCTTTTATCGCCTTTTCTCTCTCTTTGCTTTTGGCTCTCACAGCCGGCGTCATCTCGGCCATTAGAAAACATTCCTGGCTGGATCACACAGTGACGATAGCTGCCTTTTTAGGGCTAAGCATGCCGGACTTTTGGCTGGGCATCTTGTTGATCATCCTGTTTGCCGTAAATCTACATTGGCTGCCCGCCATCGGCTATGTGTCCCTCTCGGAGGGATTTTGGCCCTGGTTGTCTCATCTGATCCTGCCTGCCATTGCTGCTGGAACGCCCTTTTCGGCGATCATTGCCCGGATGACCCGATCGGCGATGCTGGAGGTCTTGCAGACAGAGTATATCAAGGTCGCGCGAGCCAAGGGGTTGGACGAGAAAACAGTCATCCTGGTTCATGCGTTTAGAAACGCTCTCATCCCCGTGATCACCGTGATGGGCATTGCCTTTGCCTTGTTGATGTCCGGCACGGTGATCGTCGAGAACGTCTTTGCTATCAAGGGATTGGGACGCGTACTTATTCAGGGCATCATCAACCGCGATTATCCCCTCGTTCAAGGGGAGATTCTGATCGTTTCGGTGCTCTTTGTCTTTAGCAATTTGTTGGTTGATATACTCTACACTGTGATTGACCCCCGCATCCGTTACGTGGAGTGAATTATGACCGAATCTGTCAAGGCTGTCGTCGACGTCGAGCGCAAGAGCACGGCTGAGCCGGTTAGCGTTGCGCAGAGAAGCCGATGGCTTTGGGCACGTTATTTATGGCGAGACAAAAAGGCAGTCATCGGTCTGGTTGTCCTGGTCGTCATGACCCTTGGTGCACTGGTCGCTCCCTATATCGCTACCCACGATCCGAATGAGCAGACGCCCGATTTTCTCGAACCTCCGTCCATCTATCATATCTTGGGCACGGATGATCTGGGACGCGATCTCTATAGCCGTATCGTCTATGGCGCCCGCATCTCGCTATTTGTCGGCATCTCGACCGTGCTGCTGTCGGCTGTGGTCGGCGTGCTGCTGGGATTGTTGTCCGGCTATTATGGCGGCTGGTTGGACAACTTGATCATGCGTTACATCGATCTCCAGTGGGCTTTTCCCAACTTTATCATCGCCGTCTATTTGGTGGCCGTGTTTGGCACCGGCCTTTCGAACGTGATCGTGGCCGTTACCCTGGCGTTCCTGGATGACTTTGCTCGTGTCGTGCGCGCCATGGTCCTCTCGATCCGCGAAGAAGAGTATGTGATCGCTGCCCGGTCTATAGGAGCTTCTGACCGCCGCATTCAGTTGGTTCACATTCTGCCCAACACGATGGCGCCTGTCATTGTCCAGGCCACGGTGAGTATCTCTTATGCGATCCTCGCCGAGGCGGGACTCTCGTTCCTCGGGCTGGGCGTCAAGCCCTCGACGCCTACGTGGGGCTTGATCCTGAGCGACTCGCGGACCTTTATCTCTCGTGGTTGGTGGCTGGCCGTCTTTCCCGGCCTGGCCATCACGATCACGGTTCTCAGCATCAACTTTTTCGGTGATGCCCTCCGGGATATCCTGGACGTAAGGGAGAAACAGGTCGAAGGAGTGCAGCACTGATGGACCTCCACACCTTTTCCATTGTGGCCCGTTGTCCTCAAAAAGGAAGCTTTGGAATTGCCGTGGCGACGGCCCGGCCCAACGTGGGAAGCTTGGTTCCTTTTGTCAGTCTGAGAGGAGCTATCGCGACGCAGGCCCGTGTCAACACTGACCTGGGTTGCAAAGGATTGGCCCTGTTGGAGGCAGGCGTCGAGATCGAGATCGCCCTCGAGGCGCTCTTGCAGGCCGACCCGGACCGCGAGATCCGCCAGATCCACGGCCTGGACGCCGGGCATGCCTTTGCTTTTACGGGCGAGGGGTGCGTCGTGTGGGCTGGTCACCGCGTGGGGAAAAATTATACCGTCGCGGGGAACATGCTCGCCGGGCCCCAGGTGGTGGAAGCAATGGCTGTATCCTTTGAAGCAGAGGCAAACAGAGACCTGGAGCTGAGCGAGCGACTCATGAGGGCCCTGGAAGCCGGTCAGCAGGCAGGGGGAGACAAGCGCGGCAAGCAGTCGGCAGCGATCCTGCTTGCCAGCCCGGATCCCCGTTTGTACCACAACCTGCGCGTGGACGATCACGCTGATCCGGTGGCAGAGCTGCGGCGCGTTTACGATCTCGTCGTGGAGCATTCCAGGCAGATCGAACGGGAGTACGGTTCAGAAGGCCTGAGGCTCTTTAGCCGCGTCAAACATTGAGCCGGTCGTATCAGAGGGCCGCCGGAAAGGGCTGGTGATCAGACCTCCGAGGGATGCCAAAAAGACCTCGGAGGTCTAAAAGATCATGCGTCTTTACCTGCGGCGCCAAAGATCTGGAGCGCATTCAGCCCCCACAACTTTTTCTGGGATGCGCTGAGGTGGGCGAACCTCTGTAAAGTGGACGTTTCCCTCAAATTGGAATCGCCAGGCTAGGTCGTCTCCATCGGCGCGCCCAGGCCCATCGCTCTGGCCCTCTCCAAAGCAGGCGAGGCGATAGTGGCATGGTGAATCTCACCCCGGTGCAGGCGTTTTGTTATCCTCCCAGTTCGACGATCAGCTGGTGGATGCGATCCAGCCCGGCCCGAAGGTAGTCGGGTGGCAGGCCAAAGCTGATGCGCAAGTAGCGATCAAGGCCAAAGTGGTCTCCCGGAATAATGAGCACGCTCTTTTCATGCATCAGCCGTTCCACAAAGTGGGTCGAGTTGACGTCGAGGCGATAGCGGACAAAGGCGATGGCTGCTGCCTGGGGGGGGACTAGTTCAAAGATCCCTTCGTGGCTCTCCATCCATCCATCCAGAATGGGGAAACCCCGGCGGATATAATCTCGCGTTCGCCGGATGAGACGTGGCCGCATCTCCGGGGAGAGGGCAATGGTCGCCAGCTTGTTGGACAGCATCGTGGTGCTGATGGTGCTGTACTCGTGGCGAGCCCAGATATCGTCTACCGTGTCCGCCGGACCCACCACCCAGCCAATTCGCAGC
>Ga0180431_10009840_pt1 | contig 10724 bp, 15 predicted proteins | sample SS_ome_11_FD_132459 | JGI IMG/M metagenome (GOLD analysis project Ga0180431, IMG submission 132459) | Hypersaline lake sediment archaeal communities from the Salton Sea, California, USA - SS_1_MS_1 metaG | ecosystem: Environmental > Aquatic > Non-marine Saline and Alkaline > Hypersaline >...
GCAGGCTTGTCAGACTGTGGTGGAAGTATCGTGATGCGTGGATTGCCGAAGCGGTCCGCCATCAAGAGAACATCCGTGCCACCCTCAGCTTTGAAGAAGCTCCACTTGTAAAGTGGTTTCTTCAGCTTCTTGGACAACTCCAAACACTTGGCGTAGAGTTGGCTGGCATTGTCAGCGTTCCAAGCACCTTCAGCATCACGCTTCAGAGCGATTTCACCTTTGGTGTTCTGATACACCGACACATTACCTTCAAAGATACGAGACATATCGTTTCTCCAGTTAAACCCAAATTGTCAAAGAGCGTTGGGCTGTCGCCCCGTCGGCGGTGATTCCGTCGACAAATTCAGACTGCTTCAAATTGACATGAATGTAAAGTATGCCCTATTTCAGGGGCGTTTCGCCTGCCCTATCGGGTGCGCTCGCGCGCCGTCAGGCAGTCGCTCGCATGGGGCAGGGAGGGGGGCACATGGATTCGCGCGCGACCCCCCGCCCCCATATAAGTAAACCTCATAAAACAAGACCCGAAAAATAGAAGGTGTAAAGTTTTGACAGCCCAGCTTTTTGTTATAGTGTGGGTTCGGGGGACAGGTACAGGGCTGCGTCTCCCAGCCCGTATCTTCGCAGTTGCCACCCAAACGGGAGAGTGCCTGTCCTCCACCCGCTTGACATGGGCGTAACGATCCAACTACATTGGGAGTATGGACACACTACCGTTGAAACATACCAAATGGTCCGACCGACTGGCTTTCGATCTAGCACTGCTACTCGAAGGCAGCGGTGAGACCTTAGACGAGGTGAAGAACCGGCACGGTATCACTGCGTCTGAACTTATTGTCTTCAACAAAGACCCAGTCTTTCTGAAGAAGGTGGAGTCATACCGCGACGAAATCCGTGAAAAGGGTATGACGTTCAAACTTAAAGCTAGGGCACAGGCCGAAGAACTCCTGACAACCTCGTGGACGTTGATCCACAGTCCGGATGTTTCGCCAGCCGTAAAAGCAGACCTCATTAAATCTACAGTTAAGTGGGGCGGGCTTGAGCCTAAGAATGACGTTGTGACGGAGGGCGCAGGTGGCGGAGTTAAAATTACAATTAACCTCGGGGGTCAACAGCACGACGCGACTTACATTGACGCCGAGCCAGAAGACGAACCCAGACTTATCGCGGACATTGGCTAAGTTCTCTCAGTTTTACGAGGGGTCGCCGACAGCTGTTTTCTATAGTCTGCCTGAGTACAACGAGGTTCGCTCCGAGTTGGAGCATGCGGGCGTTTCGTTCCGCACGAAAATTATTAAGGCTAAGAGAGACAAACCCTGCGCCTACCGCCTGATTTTGGTTGTAGACGAGCGGGACACTGAGCATTGCCCGCACTGCGGAGACGGCGTGGTGGATTACAAGTGGTGCCGGTTCTGCGGCGATATAACTGCGTTGGACGAATACAATGGCTCTTAATATTAACTACACGCCACCGCCTACCGGCGAGAAGTTTATGATGTCGGACGCGAAGATGCGCGTACTGATGGGGCCGGTAGGTTCCGGCAAGTCCGTGACATCCTCGTTTGAGATTGTGCGTCGGGCGTCCTTGCAGGAGCCGAACGAGCAGGGCGTGCGTAAAACGCGGGCGGCTATTGTCCGTGAGACGGCGCGCCAGTTGCAGGATACGACCATCAAGACATTCTTGGACTGGTTCCCGCCGGGGGTGTGCGGCGATTACATGCGCACGACCAAGACCTACTTCTTCAAGGTGGGCGATGTCGAGTGTGAGATTATGTTCCGTGCGCTGGACGACGCGGACGATGTTGCTAACTTGAACTCACTCGAACTTACCTTCGCGTGGTTTAACGAGTGTCGAGACATTCACCCTGACATTGTGGACGCGATGTCTAAACGTATCGGGCGTTTCCCGTCTGCCAAAGACGGCGGTCCAACGTGGTTCGGGATGTGGGGGGATACCAACCCGCCGACCATGGACACTTGGTGGTACTACCAGATGGAGAAGCTGGACCCCAAGGACGGTGTGTCGCCTAACGACAACGGGTGGGACGTATTCAAGCAGCCGTCGGGCCGCAGCGCGTTTGCTGAGAATATTGAGAACTTGCCTGACGGGTACTACGACACGCAGGGCCGGTCGGACGAGTACATTCGGATGTACATCGACGGCGAGTATGGCCTGAGTTCAGCGGGTACGCCTGTCTACAAATACTTCCGGCCTGACTACCACATGGCCCCTAACTTGACGCCGATATTTAATTCGATCCGGCCCATCGTGGTCGGGATGGATTTGGGCTTGACTCCCGCCGCTGTGATAGGGCAACAAGACCCACGCGGGCGGGTGCTGATTTACGACGAGGCAGTCAGCTTCGACATGGGGATACAGCGTTTCGTCCGCACGATACTGAAGCCGTTACTTTACGAGCGGTTCTCCGGCGCGCCCATCCTTATTATTGTTGACCCAGCCGGTGTGCAGCGGGCGCAGACCGATGAGCGCAGCGCGGTGGACATCATTAAAGCTGAAGGGTTCCGCGTTCTACCGGCCAAGACCAACAATGTGTCAGCACGTTTGTCTGCGGTGGACGACTTCCTGATGCGCCAAGTTGACGGGGACAGCGCCTTCATAGTTGACCAGAGGTGTACACGCCTCAAGGCCGCGATGATGGGTGGCTACCGGTTCCACGCTAAGAACGGGACGATTGAGAAGAACAGCCATTCGCACGTTGCCGAAGCGCTACAATATTTTATGTTGCACGTTGGCACCGCCGGAGAAGGTGCTATGATGCTACAGAAGCGCGACGTTAAAAGGGTTGCAGCCGCTGGCTGGACTTGATAATGTGGCGTTGTCATCTCGACGATCCAACCCAACTATGTGCCTCATAGTGATCGACCCCCTCTGTTTGCCCCAGAGGGGGTTTTCTTTTATGACTTGCGTGTATACTTGTTGACATGTATAAATGATGGTAAGTCAAACTCGTTGGAGTACGATGATGAAATGTGGACAGGGGAAACCTCACACGGTTTATTCGGATAATCCGAAGATGGATACTACTGGTCGCTGGGAACAGGCTAAACCTTACAAGTCTGGCGGCGTTGTGTATTCGGACAAAAACGATGAAGATACCTACGTCGATATGAAAGATATGGACGAGGAGGACATCTAGTGGCTAAGAAGGTCGACACCAGAAACGCGGAAGGGCGCGGTATTACCTATACCGAGTACGACACCAAGGTTGTCGACTGGGCTAAGGCGCCTAAAACTTCTCTTGATAACAAGTGGAAGATTCCTAAAGTTACGCAAGTCGAAAAACCCGGTGAAGTAAAGTATTACGGCGCTGAGTTTGCAGATGAGGCAAATTCCCTAAACGAAAAACGCTATGCGGCCTATAGCCGTCGTCAGTCCAATGAGTACATCCGCGCTGGTGCAGCGGCTCCTAACGAAGTCGTAAACCCAACAGCGGTCGAAGGTAAGATTCTCCAGCAGGCCAAGACGGAATACGGTGGTCGCCGTGATGCGCGTGGTCAAGGTGGTATCCAAGCAACTGATGTCGCGCCTACATTTGCGCCTGACTCGGTCGAGCGGCAGACGATCAAAGACGCCACAACAACTGGCTCTTTTAATGTCGGCATGACTCCCGGGGCCGCAAAGGGTGATATATTCCGCGTCAACACATTTAGAAACGCGACCACATCGGAAGATGAGGGGTTTAAGTAATGCTGCAAGTCGTAGATAACGCAACTCTCGTACGTCGGGAGAAAGAGCTGGTCGAGAAAGAACTCGCGGCGCGTCAGAATGACCGCGTTATTCTTGGCCTTGCGGCGCATCTACGGGCTTGTTGGGACGCTGCGCGTCAGTCCAAGAAGCCTATTGAGAACATCATGCTGCGTGCTTTGCGCCAGCGCAACGGTGAATACGAAGCAGATAAGCTACGCCAGATTCACGAGCAGGGCGGCTCAGACATCTACATGATGATTACTGAGGTCAAGTGTCGTGCTGCGGAGAGCTGGCTGCGCGACATCTTGCTGGATTCTGGTACCCCACCTTGGGATATTGAGCCTACACCAATCCCTGACTTGTCTCGTGAGCAGACCGCCGAAGTGCAGATGCTGTTTGCTGAGCGCGTCGGTGAGATGATTGAAGCTGGCGGTCGTGCGCCTACGCCTAATGAAATGGCGGAAATGCGCGAGATGCTGGCCCAAGACTACCGGTTTAAGCTGCTGCAAGAGGCAGATACCCGCGCTAAGAAGATGAAGATCAAGATCAGTGACCAGTTCGCCCAAGGCGGCTGGGCTGAGTCGTTTAACGACTTTATCACTGACCTAGTGACGTACCCATGCGCGTTCCTCAAGGGGCCGGTGGTACGTCGTCAGCGTAAGCTGGCGTATGTGCGCGGGGCCGATGGCCGTACTACTGTACAGGCGGATGAGGTTATCGCACCTGAGTTTGAGCGCGTTGACCCGTTCCGTATCTATCCTGAGCCGGGGATTACTAACATCGACGATGGCTACATCTTCGAGCATCACCCGCTGAGCCGTACGGAGCTAGCCGATTTGATCGGTGTTCCGGGGTATGACGACGCTGCAATCCGCAAAGTCCTAGAGATCGGCAACGGTACTTCTTGGATTAGCGAAGATGTAGAGTTGGCCAAGGATGAGCAGGAGCGCAAGTTCCAGTCCTACAACCGCCCGACTGAAGTGTTCGACGCACTGGAGTTCTGGGGCAAGGTTACAGGCCGTATGCTTGTAGAGTGGGGCGTAGATGAAGAAGAAATTGAAGACCAAGCTCGTGAGTACGATGCAAATGTTTGGCTCGTTGGTAACTACGTTATCAAAGCTGTCCTCAACTATGACCCGCTGGGTGAGAAGCCATACGCGAAGACTTCGTTTATCAAGCGTCCCGGTTCGTTCTGGGGTAGCGGTATCCCGGAAATCATCGAGGATATACAGGGCGTTTGTAATGCAGCTGCGCGTGCGCTGGTTAATAACATGGGCATCTCTAGCGGTCCTCAAGTGGAGGTTAATCTTGAGCGCATCCCGCCGAACGAAGACATTACGCAACTCCATCCTTGGAAAATTTGGCAGGTCACTAACGACCCGCTAGGTTCCAGTGCGCCAGCTGTGCGTTTTACGCAACCTGACGACAACGCCAACACACTCCTAGGTGTGTATGATCGTTTTAGTAAGATGGCCGACGACCACTCTGGTATCCCGTCTTATGTATACGGCGACTTAAACGTTCAGGGCGCTGGTCGCACTTCTTCTGGTTTGTCGATGCTTATGGGCGCTGCGGGTAAAGGTATCCGCCAAGTCGTCATGCACATCGACAGTGACGTTATCAAACCCGTGGTACACCGTCAGTTCGTCTACAACATGCGTTACGACGAGGACGAGAGCATCAAGGGTGACGTAGATATTATGGCTAAAGGTGCAGTTAACTTGGCTGTTAAAGAGACAGTCAACATGCGCCGCCTTGAGTTTCTTAACGCAACCGCCAATCAGATCGACATGGAGATCGTTGGTAAGGAAGGCCGTGCAGCGATTCTTCGTGAAGTGGCTAAAGGGTTGCAAATGCCGGTGGATGACATCGTTCCATCTAGGGAGAAGGAAGGTTACCAGACGCGTATATCGGCGCGTATGCAGCTTGAGGCAATGAAAGCCGAACAAGCTGGTGCGGGCGGTACACCGACTCAACCCGACGGATCACCTAAAGGTGGGATGGATGGCAACATCGTTAGTAACCGCGACACAGGGAGGGCGTGATGATTCGGCCTTCTCCTGAAGTTATTAAGGCTCTGGCAACGTCGGTACGCCAATATCCAGTAATCACTGAGTGGTTGCAGGAATGGCGTATGCACGAGTTGGAGCAGCTACCTAGCGTCGCACAGAACGTGACACTTGCACAGGGACGGTGTCAGGTTCTTACAGAGCTTTCTAAGCTCATTAGCGAGTCCCCCGAAATCGCGGCAAAGTCAAAATGACAGCTGCTTGTAATCACGCACACCGATAGGAGCGTTCAACATGGCAATACCAGCGCAAGTTCGTAAACAGTCTGAGGCGGTACAGGAACTGTACAAGGAACTCAACTCTGTAACTGAGGAAGCACAGGCCCCTGAGGTCGAGGCTCCTGAGGGGCAGGGTGAGGACCGCGTAGAGGAAACTGCGGCCAACAGTGTAGATGAACAAGCACCTCAGTCTACTACCGAGGAGCAAGGACAGGTAGACACTCAAGATGAAGAATCTTGGAGGCAGAAATACAAAACACTGCAAGGGATGTACAACAAAGACGTTCCGCGCTTAAACGCGCAGAATCGTGATTTGTCTTCCCGAGTTTCACAGTTGGAACAGCTGTTGTCGCAGTTGTCGAACCAACCAGCGCCTCAAGCGCCCGCGTCGAATAATCCTTTGATTACCGACAAAGACCTAGAGGAGTATGGAGATTCGATTGACGTTATGCGTCGAGCAGCACGCGAGGAGGTTTCACAAGCAAACCACCGAGTAGCCCAGCTGGAAGCGCAACTACGGCAGTTGCAGGCTAGCGTAGTACCTCAGGTACATCAGTTATCGCAGAAGCAGGCAGCAAGCACCGAGCAGGCGTTTTGGGGGACTCTCTCCAGTAAGGTTCCTAACTGGCAGGATATTAACGACGACACAGACTTCCAGTCTTGGTTGTTGGAGGTAGACCCGCTAACGGGAATCAGCCGTCAGACTTACTTAGAGGACGCTCAGGCAAACCTCGACGTAAATCGCGTAGCTAGTTTCTTTAGTGCTTGGGAGCAGGCAAGTGGTAGGTCAGTTGCTCAAACCAATCGGAAGGCTCAGGCTTCACAGTTGGAGAAGCAGGTGGCACCGGGGCGGGGACGCTCTAGCCCATCAGCAATGCCAAGTGAAGGCCAAACCTACACAACCGACGACATTAAGAAGTTCTTTAATGATGTTCGGATGGGTAAGTTCAAAGGTCGTGAAACTGAGCGTGGCCGAATAGAACGCGACATCTTCGCCGCACAGCGGGAAGGTCGCATTGTCACTGCTTAAACAAGGAGCTAAATCATGGCATTTCCAGTCGTATCAGGCCGCTCTGTAGACTACACCGGCAACTTCATTCCCGAGATTTGGTCGGGCAAACTCATCGAAAACTTCTACGATGCAACCGTTCTGGCAGCTATTGCTAACACGGACTATGAAGGTGAAATTCGTCAGTACGGCGACACCGTCAACATCCGTACCACTCCAGAACTGACCATCCGCGACTACGAGAAAGGCATGACCTTGACCGTAGAAAATCCGGACAAGGCAAAGTTGCAACTCGTAATCGACAAAGGCGAATACTTCGCTGCTGTTGAAGACGACGTGGATCAGATTCAGGCAGACATCAACCTGATGGATACTTGGTCTAAGGACGCTTCCGAGCGTATGAAGATCAAGATCGACCAGCGCGTGTTGACTGACATCCTCCCCGGCGTTGCTGCTACTAACAAGGGCGCAACCGCAGGTCGCATCTCTGGTGACATCAACCTTGGTGTTACTGGTACTCCTCTTGCACTGACTAAGTCTAACGTCATCGACACTATCGTTGACATGGGCACAGTGCTTGACGAAGCAAATGCACCTGAAGGTGACCGCTTCTTGGTCATCCCTGCCAAAATGGCCGGTATGATTAAGCAGTCTGACCTGAAAGATGCGTCTATCACTGGTGACGGTTCTTCGCCTCTGCGCAATGGCCGTCTCGGTATGATCGACCGCTTTACTGTTTACGTTTCTCACAACCTGAACAAGTCTGGTTCTGAGTTCAGCGTAATTGCTGGTCACAAGATGGGTCTGACTTTCGCATCTCAGATGACGAATATGGAAACCATCCGTTCAGAGACAACCTTCGGTAACATCATCCGTGGCCTGCAAGTGTATGGCTACAAGGTGGTTAAGCCTGAGGCTCTGGCAACAGCAATCGTTACTTTGTAATGATGGCAGGGGGGTCCTAGTGACCCCCCTTCTACCAAGAGGAGCGCGTTTATGAGTACCGTCGATCATGGAGTCCAAGCAGTTCAGTTGACAGCGGACGGTGTCGTTACTGATAAGCGTGCTTATATCAAGCAGGTTGTGGTGTTCCACCCAGTCTCAAGTGACTCGACTTACGAGTTCTACAATTCAAAGACCAGTTCTGTCGGTGGCCTCACACCGTACCGGTACGAGGTGTACGGCAAGCAAACTGATGTTTTACCTATTCCTGAACCCGGTGTATTGTTTACACAGGGTATATATGTGACTGTACCAGCAGGTACGACACTAACTGTATTTTTCGAGGAAGTGTGATGGCCGCTAAAGCTGACAAATCCAAAATGGCTTGTAACAAGCCGAAGCGTACACCGGACCACCCGAAGAAGTCGCACATCGTAAAGGCGTGCGCTAACGGTAAAGAAAAGATTATTCGCTTTGGCGAGCAGGGCGCGAAGACCGCAGGCAAGCCTAAAGCTGGCGAGTCGGACGCAATGAAGAAGAAGCGTGCGTCGTTCAAAGCCCGTCACAGCAAGAACATTAAAAAGGGTAAGATGTCAGCTGCGTACTGGGCAGATAAGGTGAAGTGGTAATGGCTACGAAAAAAGACGCTTGCTACGACAAAGTTAAAAAGGCGTACCGCGTCTGGCCGTCTGCTTACGCATCCGGCGCTTTGGCGAAATGCCGTAAGGTAGGAGCCGCTAATTGGGGTAACTCTAAGAAGAAGGACTCTAAAAGTGGCAGTAAGAAAAAGTAAGGAAGGGGCTGACCTAAAGCGTTGGTTCAAGGAAAAGTGGGTCGACGTTCGCACCGGTAAACCTTGTGGTAGGCAAGAGGGTGAGAAACGTGGTACTCCTTACTGTAGACCAAGTAAGCGTGTTTCTAAGGAGACACCCAAGACTGCGTCTGAGATGACGGCGGCGGAGAAGCGAAGCCGAGTGTCCCAGAAGCAGAAGCTCGGACAACCCGCTGGCGATGCCAAAAGGGTTAAACCGTTGAGGAGAAAGAAGTAATGGCACAGAAATGGCTACGAAATAAAGAGGATGGGACTATCTACGGCTGGAACGAGATTCTGGCGAAGAACCCAGCATGTGAAGAAGTGACCGAGGAGCAAGCGTTTCCGGAGCGTTTTAAGCCTAAGAAGCAGGCTAAGCGCAAAGCGCAGCTTGACCTAACCACAGAAATTCCTGTTGAACCGGACACTACCCCTGTAGAATTGGCTGAAGAAGCATCAAAGGATTTACCGTAAATGATTCTTAACGATGTAATCACTGAGGTTCGGCGCATCCTACAAGATACGACTGCGCCTCAACGCTATAGCGATGCTGTGCTGCTGGGCTTTGCAAACCAAGCCTTGAAGCGTATTGCTGTGCTGCGTCCTGACCTCTTTGCTTACATCGGTGAGATCACCTGTACGGCGAACTCAGTGGTGCAGTCGGCCCCTACTGACTCTATCCGCCTGATCGAAATCTACTCTGTCAAGGACGGCAACGGAGTGATCGAGACTAACCGCGAAGCCCTAGACCAAGCGTACCCCCAGTGGATGAACGACGCGGCTGGCCCAACGGTAAACTGGATGCGCCATGTGCGTATCTCCAACAAGTTCTTTATCTACCCCAAGGCTCCGGCTAATCAGATTTTGATTGGGGAATACGCGCAGACACCTCCGGACTACGATGGCACAACTCCTGTAGACTTGTTGCCAGACGCTTACGAACCGGTTGTTATCGACGCAACAGTGTTTATTGCTGAGTCTGTTGATAACGAACACGTTAACTCTAACCGCGCTTCGCTGTTCCAGAAATCATTTACACAAGCACTGGGTGTTTCTGCTCAGAGCCGTGAGATTACTGATCCAGAGGATGCGGGCCTTGCAAGTGAGGACGTTGTCTAATGGCTACGCGTAGTTTTAACAGTATCGTAAACCGCTTGATGTCAAGCGTTCCCGGTTGCCCAACGCCAATCGTAGAGCAATATGTTCGTGATGCAGCGATAGAGGCGTGTGAGCGTACGCTCGCATGGCGCTATGAGCAGCCAAGGATTCGTTTGACTCAGGGTGTACACGATTATGAGTACGAAGCCCCTGACGACGCTGAAGTCCATGCTGTCTTGACTGCTACCTGCAATAACCAAAAGATGCAGGCGATTGGGCTTGACCAGCTGCATGACATCTATCCGCAGTGGCCGTACAACCCGACTGAGCTTTCAACGCCCCGATACGTTACACAGCTTGATCCGGATCATTTTGCTGTGGCGCCTATGCCAGATGCTACAGACTACGACGTTCGTATGATTGTTGCGTTAAAACCACTGCGTACAGCAACAGGCATGGATAAGACCGCGCTAGACGACATTGAGAATGTGGTTATGCACGGCGCACTACAGCATTTACTCGTACTCCCTGACCGTACATGGAGCGACCGAGAGCTGGCTACATACCACGCTAAGCAGTTTGCCTTTAAGCTAGCTGAGCGTAGAGCTAGGTCGAATATCGGTGCTAACCGCTCGTCTATGCGCGTTCAGATGCAACCATTCTGAGGACTGAGCTATGGCAGATGTTATTCGATTAGTTAAAGGCGACTCCAAACCCGTCATCCAGCTCACCCTTACCGACGACGTTACCGGCGGCGTCCTCGATATTTCGCAGGCGTCTACCACTGTTGCAGTGCGTTTCCGTAAAGCAGGTACCACTACGCTGTTGTCAACTATTAACTGTACTAAGGTTACAAACGGTACAGATGGTA
>Ga0180431_10009841_pt1 | contig 10724 bp, 9 predicted proteins | sample SS_ome_11_FD_132459 | JGI IMG/M metagenome (GOLD analysis project Ga0180431, IMG submission 132459) | Hypersaline lake sediment archaeal communities from the Salton Sea, California, USA - SS_1_MS_1 metaG | ecosystem: Environmental > Aquatic > Non-marine Saline and Alkaline > Hypersaline >...
GAAGAAATTCAGGCTTCGAGGATTGCCGACGAGATTATCGCGAATCCGCCGAACATTGGATATTTGGCTATTTCCAACGCTCTCCAATGGAGGCTGCAATACAGGCGTGTAATTGATGAGGCTGGCAAGGTGGACGGAATCTCCAGGATTCGTTGAGGCTATGGCATTAAGAAAGAAAAGTCAAAGTAAAGCTGAATTTGGCGATTTCCAGACGCCTATTGAACTTGCCCGCGATGTATGTTCCATATTGCTCCGACAAGGGATTAAACCTGTAAGCATCCTTGAGCCTACATGTGGCAAGGGAAGCTTCATTACGGCTGCAATTGAGCTGTTTCCGTCTGTCCGTAATATTGTTGGGATCGATATAAACAGCGACTATATCAGAATGGCTCGATCTTCTATAGAAAAAACGGATGATGCTGTTGGATCGATACAACTGGTCAATAAGGATTTTTTTGATGTGGATTGGCAGCATACCCTTGAATCGTTACCTGATCCGCTTCTTGTAATAGGTAATCCCCCCTGGGTAACTAATGCTGAACTTGGGCGCATTGGAAGCTGCAATCTTCCGGACAAGTCCAATTTCCAAAATCATCGGGGAATAGACGCGATCACTGGAAAGAGTAACTTCGACATCTCTGAATGGATGTTGAGCAGGCTAATCGAGTGGATTGCCGGCAGAGAAACTACATTGGCAATGCTTTGTAAGACTGCCGTTGCAAGGAAAGTCCTTTGTCACGCATGGAAGAACGGAGAGCGTCTGAGCGGGTCGAATATATATCGTATCGAGACCTCCAGATATTTTAGTGCTGCCGTAGATGCATGCCTTCTTGTTATTGCTACTTCAGGATTGCGTTCAAATCTCGACTGCCAGGTTTATGATAGCCTCAAGCGCACTTCCCAAGCGGTGACCATTGGATACCGAGAGGGATGTCTTGTGGCAAATATCACGAATTTTGAACGCTGGAGACATCTCGAAGGGAAGGAACGATATAAATGGAGGTCCGGGATCAAGCACGATTGTGCTAAAGTTATGGAATTCCGCAGAGGGGCCGACGGATACAGAAATGGTTTTGGAGAACTTGTGGATTTAGAAGATGAATATCTCTATCCAATGTTCAAGAGTTCAGATATTGCAAATGGTCTTAACCATCAGCCGAATCGCTGGATGCTTGTTCCGCAGCAAGCTGTGGGTGAGAGCACCCATCTGATCCGCCAACTGGCTCCCAAGACCTGGCAGTACCTGCAAGCGCACGGCCAACAATTAGACAAACGAGCCAGTTCTGTTTATCAAAATCGTGCTCGCTTTGCCATATTCGGAGTTGGTGACTATTCTTTTGCCCGATGGAAGGTTGCTATCTCAGGATTCTACAAAAAGCTCGATTTCAGAGTTGCTGGCCCTTATGGTGAAAAACCGGTTGTTCTTGACGATACATGTTATTTTCTAGCCTGCAAAACTAAGGAACAAGCTTTTTTTGTCGCTGATCTTTTGAACTCGGATATGGCTAAGGAATTCTTCTCTGCGTTTGTCTTCTGGGATGAGAAGCGTCCTATCACGATGCGTCTGCTTAAACGGCTTGATCTTCTAACTCTCGCGCGGGAACTCGGTACCGAAGATACTCTGAAGGAATTCCTCGATCAGTATCCAGCAAAACACGAACAACCATTATTATTTTCAGAAAGTACCTCTAATTCTTGATTGAGGTATGGAAAGCCCGGAGTATTAACAATTGAAATTTGATCTTGAATATGCTCGGCAGGTGATTTCGGCTGAGGCCGAGGCGATCGTTTCTGTCGGGCCTATAGTGAACGATTCTTTCGCAAAGGCGTGCGAGATGATCTGCGACTGTTCCGGCTCCTGCATCGTCAGCGGCATCGGCAAGGCGGGGATAATCGGGCAGAAAATCAGCGCAACCCTCGCATCGACCGGCACGCCGAGCCATTTTCTTCATCCGGCCGAAGCCGTCCACGGCGATCTGGGCAGGCTTCGCGAAAACGACGTGGTGATGGTCCTGAGCTACGGCGGCGAAACCGACGAAGTAACCCGTTTTATAAATATGGTCAAGCAGCTCGGAATAAGGCTGATCTCCATAACCGGCGACGCAAACTCGACTCTCGGCAAGCACAGCGACATCGTTCTGTGCATGGGCAAGATGAGCGAGGCCTGCCCGCTGGGCGTGGCGCCGAGCGTCTCAACGACGTGCATGTTGGCCGTCGGCGACGCCATCGCCCTGACGATCATGAAGGCCCGCGAATTCAGCGTCGAGGATTATGTCAGGTTCCATCCGGGCGGCTCGCTCGGCGCAAAGCTAATGACGGTTGAGCAATCGATGATGTTCAGACCCGGCGAAAAGCTGCCCCTTGCCGAAAGTTCCCATACGATAAAGCAACTGCTGAAAAAGACCGACGAAGTCAAGCGGCACGGGGCCGTGATGGTCGTCGGCAAAGACGGCGCATTGGCGGGAATAATAACCGACGCCGACCTGCGCCGGCTCGTAACAAAGCACGGCAGCGACGCCCTTGATTTCACCGCCGCCGACGTCATGACCGCCGGCTGCAAAAAGATAAGGGCCGACGCCCTCGCCGCCGAGGCCACGGCCATATTCCACAAATTCAGAATCGACGAGCTTCCCGTAGTCGACGCCGACAACAGGCCCGTCGGCATGATCGACGTCCAGGACATAGTCACAATAAAAGTCGTAGGATAAAATCGCAAGTTCACAGAGTATAGAAAGACGCACGGAGAAAAAACAGCCATTCAAAATGTGACTCGGCTTCTCCCTCTTTAATCGCTAATATTTACTATCGCCACCCAGCCATACTTTCCTTTCGCCGGTGGTCTCAGGGAGGCCGGTTTCCCGGCCCTGATAACAGAAGCCGGTCCCAAACGGCCGGAGGCCAGATCAATCCAGCAAAGTTCAAAATTCCCATTCGTGCCCCTCAAGTCAAGTGTCACCTGACGAGTGCCGGCGAACATTCCCGGAAAAAACACACCGTAAGCGCGGCCTGCATCGGCCATACAGTAGGCTTCGTTGGCGCTTCTTGCCGATAAGAGGTCCATCCTGGTTTTGCAGTTCCAGGGCTTAAGAACCGCGGCAAATTTCTTCATTGCCTTGATATTCGCTTGTGCAAGGGGACTCAATCCCAGCCCTGTCGTAGGGCGGTGAAAACGCACGGATGCATAACCGGCGAAGACAAATCTCCAGAACCGGTCCACTCCCTCGCGGGATTCGTTGAACATGTTCCTGTCAACTCCTGAATCCGCTCCGTAGATCTTGTCGATCAACAGCGGTCTCACCTTGTTCTTCTTAACCTCTTTTTTTGCAAAGACGATATCGTCCCAATGCACCTGCTCCGTACGGGTTTTCAAAAAATTATGGGGGGAAAGATCAATGAATTCAAAGATCGAAGGGCGGCTGATGGCGTAAATTTCTGTTTTTTCAAGTCGATTGATACGTCTGCTCTGGAACATCTGCCCGAGCAGAACACTTCTGCCTTTTGCCGCGGCCTTGCCTTTAACGTATTCGATCCAGTATCGGGGCCATTCCACCGGCTGCACGGGAAAATACTCATTATCCATGCAATAAATAATGTTGTCGAAGTTCAGGGAGTAACTCAAAATCTTATCTACGAAGGCTCTTTGATACTTCAACACCTTCCCGTCGTTTTTCAGGGCGGGAACAGTGGTATAAAACGGATTTTCTCTTGACCATGGATAAACCCCCACGTTATCCAGCACCGTATCGGGTTTTGCACCGTAATTTACGTTATTTTTCGGGCAAAAAGGATGCATTTTTGCCCATCCGCCTTTCGACAAATCATGGGTCGCCCAAAACTCAATCTGGACTATGATATTCCTCTGCTTGCAGAGCCTGAGATATTCATTGAAACGGCTCCAAAAGTCTGGGTCCCATTGCTCAAGATCATACTTACCATTTGCAAGCTTCTTGAATGGTGCCGCGTTGCCTGCATCCCGGCAGCTCATGGTGCAGCGGTCATAGTTTCCGCCGCACGCCGCGAGTGTGTCAAGCTGCGCCTTTTTTGCAGAGGAGGGCCACTGGTACACGTTTTCATCGTCCGTTCCCCCAATAAGCAGGATGGGACTGCCCTGATATTCCAAATAAGAGGGATTCTTTGAGTATTTTCTTATTGCACCATAGCTGAGGTTGACCGACACGAGAATTGTAAAAGCGATTGCAATGGATGTCCGATACATGCTGCACTCCTTTAAGTTATGCGGACTAACACGCCAAGTCGTAAGGTGTGATGATTCGCGCCAATGTTCCTGAGATAATTCATAACTGAACTTTCGCAAAAGTCCAGACGTAATTCAAGATGTGAACCCGTTTCTCTCGGATTAGTATTAATCTTCCGCCATGCTTGCCATCCAGTCCGGCCAAATGGGCGAGGGCTTCGTGATATTGAAATTCCTGCTCCACTTCAACCGCCACAACTGCTTCAGGGGGACTTTTCTGGCGGAGAAATCCATGAAGATCAGATTCATTGCGCCCTGGTGTCTGCTCAAATTGAAATATCGCATCGACTCGCCATCGTCTATCAGCCGATTTTCTTCAATCGTCTGCGGCGTGTCGTCATCTTCGGGGAATCCACCTCTCCACATACAATCGCCAAGGACCGGAACGTTGCCCGGCGTTCGGGCGGAAGTGTTCTTCCATGCATATTTGTGACTGAAAACCGTAGACGTTGCGTTGCCGGCAACGTCTTTGTCAAGATCATAGACCCAGGCGTTGATCCCGTAACTGCCATAGTCGCCCGGCCGAAGATCGCCTGTTTGATTTCCAGCCACTACCCACGCGGCGTATGGCTCCTTTGCTTTGTGAATATATGCTTTTGTTGCAAGAGGACAGAACCACATCCTTGTTTCTTCGCCGTAATAGGGTTTCAAAGCGAGAGTCCACTGCCCGTACAAACCGCCGGAGCCGGCCAGCACGGATGGAAAAAAGCTGTCGCTTTCGTTCGTATACATTACGAAAGCTTTTGCCCAGGTCTTAAGGTGCGCCTGGCAGACGACAGACTTCGAACTCATCCGCACTCTTCGCAGGCTCGGCAGCAGTATCCCCAGGAGTATGGCGATTATCGCGATAACGACAAGAAGCTCGATAAGTGTAAATGCCTTGGATTTGTGCATGAGACCAAGTCCTGCTCCTCATTCGGCCTGGGATTTTCCATTTACACCTCGCTTCAGACGCTCGCACGCCCGCGAGCATCTCGAGCGTAACTACAACACATTCAAAGCCGGTATATTATACGCCGGCTGCTCATGCATGTCAAGGATGAGGGATGGGGTCGGGATGCTCGCGACGCCAGGCAGGCGCCCCTACTCGTTTAGAAGTTCGCCGGTTGCCTTGTTCCACCGGATGGTCCGAACGTTGATCTTGTGCTCCTTGGCGTGACAGGTAGTGCAGTATAACCGCCCGCCGTCATTATTCGAATCAGAGTCAAAGATAGTCTTGGCGCCTGCGAGCATAGGCTTATGGCTGGCGACGTGCTCGATCTCGTGCCGTGGATGGCACATCATGCATGTAGGATTTATCTTTTCCTTCGGGTACATGATCTCAGGCGGCGTGATATTGTTCTCATCACTGCGGTGACGCTCGGATTCGCCGTGACATCTCTCGCAGCCGATGCCGGCCTTTTCGTGCGTGAGCGCCATTTCCTCATCGACGAAACCATAGTGGCACGCGGCACAGAACTGGTTTGCGGTAAATGTCTTGACCGCCGGCTTTTCTTCTGCGGCCCCTTCCAGAGCCTGCTGCTCAGCGGAGATGTCTTCGGCCTTTTCCTCATTAGAACAGCCTGCCGCAAAGACCAGCAGGCCGCATGAAATAAATCCTGCAATTGACACAACGTAACGTAAAGTGATTTTCATTCAGTAAATCCTTATCAAAGAATGCAAAAATAAGCCATAGGGTGGGGCCTTGGCCCACCAAAATCCTGGCGGGACAAATCCCACCCTACGGTAAAAAAGCTGTGTGTCGATTACACGTATTCCCAGTTCTTGAGCCACTGATAATCCGCCGGCAGATTGGCCCAGGCGTTGTCCATCGCCAATTCGAGCTCTTTAGCCTCTTCCTGGGCGACTTGCTCGGGTTCGGTGACGGCATTGGCGACGTTGTCTACCTGATGGGCATTAATCAAACCCGGGATAGGCGCCGTTATGGCCTTGTTGCAGAGGATGTAGCGGATCGCCATACGCGCAAGCTTGTCGTCCTGCTCACGGGTCGGACTGTCAAGAGCACTGTTGCCCTTAAACAGCGAGTTGTTAGCGAACGGTTTGATGCCGAACCAGCCGACGCCGTGTTTCTTCATCGAAGCCCACAGTCCGGTTTCGTCGGCAACCACCTTGCTCTTGGCCGTGTACGGTGTAACAACAACCTCCACAACCTCGGGATAGGTCTCGATCATCTTCTTGATATGCGGGCGATCGTGTGACGAGAAGCCGCACATGCGGCATTTGCCCTGTTTTCGCGCCTTCTCAAGAGCGGCCACCATCTCATCGACTTCGGCATTTGTATGACGGCTGCTCTGCTCGTGCATTGTGATGCGCCACAGATCGACATAATCGAGCTTCGCCTCGCGCATGCCCTTGTCGAGTGCGGCCATGAGTTGCTCGGTGATCCAGCCGGCCGACTTCGGCTTTCCTTTCTTCTTGTCATTCTGCAATTGCTTGTTCAGGCTGCGCATCTCCTCCTGATACCACGAGAAGCCGAGGTACATCGAATCGCGCCGGCCTCTGAGAGCACTGGAATAAGCCAGGACTTCCTGCTTGGTGCACGCGTCGATGTAGTTGACGCCCCGCTCGATGCAGCGGGTGACAACGTCGCGGCGGTTCTTTACGAATCCCTCGTTGGCGAGATCCGGATTGATCCATCCTCTGCCCTTGAAGAGGCCTGGCACCATCTTGTCGACGCGCTTCCAGTGGCCGCCGAGAGATACCGACGATATCCACAGTCCGGTCTTGCCGAGTGGCCGGTACTTCATTTCCGGGTTGTAGCTTCGAGTCTTGGTCACATCGTTTCCGGCATAGGCTTGCTGTGTGCTCCCGACCGCCAGGCCGGCGGCAGCCGCCGCCCCCGTGCGCATCAGATCGCGCCGGGTAAGATCGCCGGCTTGTTGTTTCTTCTTATCCATGCTGTTCTCCTTTGCTTCTTAACTCTGGTCTCGTTCTCAAGTGTATTTTACGCGCCGCGGTCTGCTTTCTTGCGGCATTGCTTCAAATAGTCGCGCGATTTGGCAAGGTTGGCCGTCATTTCGTCGGGTTCCGGATGTCCGTGCATAAAGGGGTTGACACATCCGCGGTAACGGATATCCGCCAGGGCTTTTATCCAGGGCGTCATGTCCGTCGGTCCGATTCCGGGAAGCTGTTCGGCGCCTTTGTAGTTTTGCCATGCGTAGAAAAAGAAAAGCTGTTTGCCGCAGATGCGTATCGTTTCTGTAACCGATTCCTGTTGCCGCTGCACGTGGTACGGCGCCAGCGCGATGCCCAGTCTCGGCGAGGTGTTATTATCGACAAAAGCCTTGAACGAATCCTGCGAGCACAGCAGCGCGTTGCCGTGATTCTCGATGGCCAGATACGAGTTGTACTTTTCGGCCAGCTCCGCGAGAGGCTTTAGACCGTCGAGGAATTCTCGCATTCGGGCAGTAAGCTCCTCAGCTTTGCAGGGCCCGGTACTTCCGCGAACCGCCACGCCTCCGCCGACCTTGCCTAACAGCTCGGCGTATTTCTCATACCCTCCGCTATACACTGAAAAGGCAAACAGCTTGAGCTTGTTCTTCGCGAGCAGTTCTTTGAGACCTTGAGGCCCCAGGCGCTTCGCCACGTCATCGAGGTGCGGGCAGCCCTGGTGGGCCGACCAGATATCGATCGCCTCGAATCCGAGCCGGGCGATCCTCTCGCAAGCCTGCTCGATCGGTAATCCCATGAAATGAATCGAGGACGTGGACAGCCGCATGCGCCACTTCCTGCTTGTTCCGAAATCCTGAGCCGAGGCCGAGATTGCCGGAGCACTTAGCGCCGCCGCCCAACTGACGCCGGCGGTTTTCAGGAATTCGCGTCGGTTCACATTTTCGTGCGTTCTCAAACCTGCTCCTTCTTACAGACTCCCAAAGAACACCCTATTGCAGTTGATATACCATAACAAATGCTATTTGGATTGTCAAAAGCATTTAAGGCGGCAGACAGCCGTCGATACCGGCGGCACGGCGTGCGGCGTTTTTTTCTTGACCTCGACGCCGAAAAATCTTATGTCTGGCTACATCTTGCTTACAAAACAGAAAGGAACTCAATATGAGCAAAGAAAACAAATCACGTATCCATACGGCCAACAGCATCAGCCGCCGCAACATGCTCAAAGTGGCCGCCGGCACCGGCGCCGCGGCTCTAACTCTCAATTCCTGCTCGATGATGAACGGCGGCGTCAAACGTGCGGCCACCAAAGGGAACATCAACCACTCGGTTGCTTCGTGGTGCTTTGCTCCGCATTGGGATATGGAGGAAATGTGCCGGATCTCCAGGCAGCTCGGATGCAAGAGCATCGAGCTGGTGGGCCCGGCCGATTTTGCCACGCTCAAGAAACACGGCCTCGTATGCGCACTGGCGCCGAACGGCACGCCGGACCCGCCGTTCGTAAAGGGCTTCAATAATCCGAAATATCACGATATGATTATCTCTAAAACCCGCGAGACTATCGACGCCTGCGCCGAGTACGGTTTCCCCAACGTCATCGCCTTTACAGGCTTCCGCGAGGATATTCCGGACGACGTCGGCGCCAGGAACTGCGTGAGCGGCCTCAAGAAGATCGTTGGTTACGCCGAGAAGAAGAAAGTCAACCTCTGTATGGAGATTCTCAACAGCCGGGTCGCGGTGGAAATGAAGGGCCACCCGGGTTATCAGGGCGACCACACCGACTACTGCATGGATATCATCATGAAGGTCGGCTCGCCGCGGATGAAACTGCTGTTCGACATCTATCACGTACAAGTCATGGACGGCGACATTATCTCCCGCATCCGCCAGTACAAGGACTACATCGGCCACTACCACACTGCCGGCAATCCAGGCCGCGGCGAACTCGACGACAAGCAGGAGATCAACTACCCGGCGATCATGCAAGAAATCGTCAAGACCGGCTACGAAGGCTACGTCGGCCATGAGTTCGTACCCACGCGAGACCCGCTCGAAGGCCTCGCCGAGGCGGTCGCGCTATGTGACGTTTGATATCAGCGGCAGCGAAATCAGGCATACTTTTGAAAAGAAGAAATCTTGCCTCTCGATTTCTTCTTTGAAGAAAAGCTGCCTTGAGGCCTGAATTAACAATAGGTTATTATCAAGAGGCCCAATTATTCTCAGAAAATCGTGAAACCGATTTTCTGAAATAACATATGCCTAACTTCAATTTTGCAAAAGTTCATATCTGACTTCGATAGTTTACGGCGTCGAACATCGCCGTGACGTTTTCGGCCGAGACGTTCGCCAGGATATTGTGCACCTGCTGGAAGACAAAACCTCCGCCGGGGCGCAGTATTTCGACCTGCCGTCTGGTGTGTTCGGCGACCTGCTCGGGGGTGCTGTTGGGAAGGATGTCCCGCGTGTCGCAGCCGCCGCCCCAGAAGGTGATGTCTTTGCCGAACTCCGCTTTCAGCCCGGCGGCATCCATCTGCGAGCAACTGATCTGAACGGGGTTGATCGCGTCGAGGCCGGCTTCGATCAGGTGGCCCAGCAGTTCGCGGACTCCGCCGCAGCAGTGGAGCATGACCTTTACATCCGCCAGCTCTTTCGCGCGATTCCACAGCAGCTTGTGCCGGGGCTTGAAAAACTCGCAGTACATCGCCGGCGACATCATGGGGCCCGTCTGCATACCGAGGTCGTCGCCGAAAAGGATAATGTCGATATATTCACCAACGTCTTTCAAAAAACGTTCGAGATTCGCCAGGTGGATTTCCGTGAGCTTATCGAGAAACTCATGAGCGTGCGCCGGCTCGCCGGCCAGGAGCATCATGAAGACGTCGTTACGGTACAGGAACTGGCCGACCTCGAACAGATTTCCTCCGAACAGTCCGATGATCGCGCGGTCCGTACTCGCTCTGAGTCGCTTCGCACCGTCACTGAGCTGCTCGCCGCCGACCGGGCCGGGCGGGCTGGCGATGGCGGTCCACATTGATTCTCCGAGCACGTCTGCGACCGCGTCGAGATCGTCGCCTTCGAGAAACGGGAAATAGGTCTGCTCGAAATACAGCGCTCCATCCGGCATGTGAGCCAGGATTATGCCGCTCTCGGAGCGAATCACCCAGCGATTCTCGTCGCGCTCGATTCGCGTCCATGCCGGTACAAAACAGGGTTGGCCGTCGGGCAGAGTCCAGGGCACCCACGAATCATCGTCGAGCGCAAACCCGCGCCCCAGCTCGATGGTGTCGACGCCGAATCGATCCAGCACGTCCTCATCGAGAACGGCCAATTGCTGAATTACATCGTACACGCGGACCGGCCTGGCGGGCAGCCCCAGAAAATCCCGCAGCTTCGGATATGCTATTGCGGCGATACCCGACGACCTGTGACCCGAAAAGTCAACTGGCACACGGTCGGTTTCGCAATGGTCCAACGCAGCTAAGACTCGTTCTCGTGGTTTCATGACTATCTACATCCGTCAAAACAAACGGTTCAGTGAATGCCATTATACAAGCATGGCTCGCCGGACTCCACATTA
>Ga0180431_10009842_pt1 | contig 10723 bp, 8 predicted proteins | sample SS_ome_11_FD_132459 | JGI IMG/M metagenome (GOLD analysis project Ga0180431, IMG submission 132459) | Hypersaline lake sediment archaeal communities from the Salton Sea, California, USA - SS_1_MS_1 metaG | ecosystem: Environmental > Aquatic > Non-marine Saline and Alkaline > Hypersaline >...
ATCCCTGCGAGACCATTGAGAATCAGCAGCTGCGTCCCGCCGTCCACGAAGGCCATCGGCAGATAGCACAACGCGGCTGCAGCGGATGACCAGGTCAGCACGCGACGGTGACCGATGCGGTCTCCGAGATTCCCGAGATACAGCGCCGAAATGGTACTCGTGAGGGCTGCAATGCCGATGACCAGTCCCGTGAAGGTGGCCGTGCGGCCGGTGCCCGCGAGAAGGATGGGAATGAACAGTGGGAGGATGGGAATCAAAATTCCGCGGGCGAGCCACGCGAAGAAACGGGCCCAGAACGTCCCTGCCACGCCCGGAGTCTTGAGCACGACTCCAGTCTCCGAAGAACCCACCGAATCGGCGAACGTTCTTCGGTCGCTGGAAACGCTCCTGAATACCGAACTGCACGATGAGACCACCGGCGAGGAGGAGTATGGCCGTGACGATGTGTGTCACGCGGTACCCGTAGGTGTCAGCAAGCAATCCTCCGACGACGGGGCCGAACGCAACACCACTGGTGAGAGCGGTTTGAAGTGCGCCAAGCGCGAAACCTGAACGTTCCCGAGGTGTCACGGAGGCAATCAAAGCGTTGTTCGCGGAGATCACGCCAGTGACCGCACCCTGAAGAATGCGAAGGAAGATCAATTCCTCTGCGTTGCGGACGAACGCCATGAGGAAAATCAGGACTGCCCCGCCAAACATCGCACGCTGCACCATGAGTTTTCGTCCAAAGCGGTCCGATACGGCGCCCCAAATCGGTGAGGTGAACATCATCGCGAGACCCTGGGCACTGAACACAGCACCCGCAAGCAGAATCAGGTCCAGCCCCCACGCGCTGCCAAGCTCGTTGACGTAATTGGGAAGGAACGGAAAGATGGTGCTGAAGCCCATGGCAGCGAGTAGCTGCGAAATGAAGAGAATGACCAGGACGCGTTGCCAACCTGTTGCTTCGGACTGAGGTTCCTTGGTCACCGCGACACGATACCCGCACGGTCGTGGCGGGGGTCGCGAACGGCAAGGTCACTCCCGGAGAGCTCGCCCTCTCCAACGTCGGGGCACGGAGCCGCGACAGGGCGCCTGGGAAGCGTTACGCTTCCCCCGTGGCTTCATCGCACATGTTCTTTCTCTCTCCCGTGGGTCCCGGCGCTGGCTTGACGACCATCGCCATGGGCGTCGTTCGCGCCCTGGACCGGACGGGCTTGCGCGTGGCGTTCTACAAACCGATTCGTCAACCCGGGCATGACGAGGGACCTGAACTCTCGAGTTACTTCGTTTCAGCAACGAGCGCCATCACCGCCATCGAGCCGTTTCACTGGGCGCATGCCGAGGCGGCCGTGGCGTCTGGCAATGAGGGACACCTACTCGAGGACGTCGTGGGACGGGCGCAGGAGCATTTGGCGAACCACGATGTCGATGTGCTCGTCGTCGAAGGGCTCATTGCGACCGCGGATCATCCCGAGCTCGATACGTTGAATGAACGCATGGCGACTGCGTTTGATGCGGATGTCATGCTCGTGGCTGCGCCAGGACGACTTGCTCCTGAGGCGTTCAGCGATCGAATCGACAGCGCAGCCCATACTTTTGGTGGGGCGCGCGACCCCCGCACACTTGGCGTCATCGTGAACAAACTTGGGGCGCCCCATGAGGGCGTCACCGCAGCACTCGCCATGGAGCGCTCGGCACGGCCGGAGCTGGCAGAAGAAGAGTTGGTTCGCCGCATGCCGGTGATCGCGTCTCACTTCGCGTTCCTTGGCGCTGTGCCGTGGGAACCGGAGCTGGTCTCGCCCCGTGTTCTCGACGTAGCGCGTCAACTCGAGGCGAAAGTCCTCAACGATGGGGACATGGCTCGAAGGCGCGTACGAGACGTGGCGGTCGTGGCAAGGACGGTGGACAACATGACGCACCGACTGGGTCCAGGCGCCCTGATCGTCACCCCGGGCGACCGCAGCGACATCGTGCTGGCCGTCTCGATGGCCGCACGCAATGGCGTCCCAATCGCGGGCCTCGTCCTCACCGGCGGCATCGAACCCAATGAACACATTCTCGCTCTGTGCCAGGACCCCCTGAAGCGGGACCTCCCGGTTCTTCTCGTGAACGAGGACAGTTACGTCTCGGCAGCCGAGGTGGCCGCCATGGACCTCGAGGTTCCTGCCGATGACGTCGAACGTATCGAGAAGGTGATGGACGCGGTGGCGTCGCATCTCGATGTTGAACTGCTCCGGAAGCGGATTGCCACTGATCGCGAGCCCCGGCTGTCACCCCCGGCGTTCATGCATAAGCTCGTGACGCGGGCGCGAGCGGCGAATAAACGCATCGTGCTGCCCGAGGGTGAGGAGCCCCGCACGGTTCAGGCCGCCATCACGGTGCTCGAGCGCGGCATTGCGCAACCGGTGCTGATTGGAAAGCGCGAGGAAGTCGAGCGGGTGGCGTCCCTACAGGGCTTGCGCATGCCCGATGGTCTCGAGATTCTCGAGTCGACCATTCACCGGCGCGAGCGGTACGTAAAGAAGATGGTGGAGCTTCGTCGCCACAAGGGCATGACACCGCCCATTGCGCGTGAACAGTTGCTCGATCCCGTCGTATTGGGAACGATGATGCTTGCGCTTGGGGAGGTCGATGGCCTTGTCTCGGGTGCCGTTCATACGACCGCGAATACCGTGCGGCCTGCCATGCAGTTGATTTCGACCTTGCCGGACGCCGAGCTCGTGAGCAGCGTGTTCTTCATGTGCTTGCCGAGCCAGGTGCTCGTGTATGGCGACTGCGCAATCAACCCTGATCCCAACGCCCAGGAACTTGCCGACATTGCGATTCAGTCGGCGGACTCCGCCGCCTACTTCGGGATCGAGCCCCGCGTAGCGATGCTGAGTTACTCGACGGGAGCTTCAGGCGCAGGAAGTGACGTCGACAAGGTCCGTGAGGCAACTCGCATCGTGCGGGAGCGCCGACCCGACCTGATGGTGGATGGACCGCTGCAGTACGACGCGGCGTCAGTCGCCTCCGTCGCGCAAACCAAGGCACCTGGCAGCCCCGTGGCTGGGCGGGCCACCGTATTGATCTTCCCGGACCTCAACACGGGGAATACGACCTACAAGGCGGTGCAACGCAGTGCCGGCGTGGTGTCCATCGGTCCAATGCTGCAGGGCCTCAAGCGGCCGGTGAATGACCTGTCTCGCGGAGCGCTCGTCGAGGACATCGTCTACACCATTGCCTTGACCGCCATTCAGGCGCAGCAGGTGCTCGAGCGGGAGCAAGCGTGAGTTCAGGGATCGATGAGACGTTGATCGAGGCGATGGCGTTCCCACGCGTCCTCGATGCGCTTGCGGAGCGGTCAGCCACACGTTTTGGGATCGAGACGGCCGAGGGCTTGCGCCCACTGGCGACGGTGGGAGAGGCGGATGCGCGCCTCGACCGGGTGGCCGCGATGCTGACCGTGGGCGAGATTCCGCTTGGAGGCATCGAGGACGTTCGCGACCTGCTGGGCTCTGCACGCGATCAACGGCTGCTTGACGGCAGCGAGATTCTCTCGATTGCCTACACCCTCGATGGGTGTGAACGTCTCCGTCGGAGCGTGGGTGAGCTCGACCAGCCTGCCCTCACCGAGGTGGCGATTCGCATGGGGAGCTTCGAGACTTGGCTTCGCCGTGTCCGCGAGCAACTCGATGGCGAGGGCGAGGTTCGTGATGATGCCACGCCCAAGCTGCGGGAGATTCGGCGTCGGCTTCGTCCGTTGCGAGGCCGAATTCGTGAGCACATGCAGAGCCTGCTCGAGCGCTATGCCGATAGTGTTCAAGATCCCATCGTGACCCTGAGGCGGGACCGTTACGTGTTGTCGATTCGCGCCGAGGCGCAATCCCAGGTTCCCGGAATTGCAATCGACAGCAGCGATTCCGGTCGTACCGTCTTCATCGAGCCTCAGTCGGTGGTGGCCATGAACAACGAGCTTGCCTTACTCGAGTTCGAGGAGCGTGACGAGGTCCGGCGGATCCTGCTCGAACTTGCGTCCACGATTGCTGGGCATCCTGACTTGGGCGCGACGTTCGAGGCGGTCGGTTTGTTGGATCTGGCTTCTGCCTCGGCCCGGCTTGCGCAGGATTGGGCGCTCTCGCGCGCTGAGGCATCGGGATCGAACGGAGATGCCGACGGGGTGGGTGTCGTCCATCTTCCGGTCGCCCGCCATCCGCTCGTGGCGAATTGCGTCGCCAACGACGTGGTGCTCGATGGTGCGCGGCGCGTGTTGGTCATCACGGGACCGAATGCGGGGGGAAAGACGGTGCTGCTCAAGACCCTGGGGTTGGCGGTGGTGATGGCGCAAAGTGGATTGTTCGTCGCCGCCGGCCAGCCTGGGAATCCTCCCAGCCTGCCTTGGTTCGAGCGGGTACTCGTCGACATTGGCGATGAGCAGTCGATCGAGGCTTCGCTCTCGACGTATGCCGGTCACCTCGTCAATCTGAGCCGCATTCTGCGTGAGGCGGATGGCGCGACGCTCGTGCTGATTGACGAACTGGGTTCGGGAACCGATCCCGATGAGGGGGCGGCCCTTTCGCAAGCCATCCTCGAGCAGGTGGTCGCGACGGGCGCACGCGCCTTGGTGACGACGCACCTGGCTCCGCTCAAGGTCTTTGCCTCAGAGGCGGCAGGGGTTCGTAATGCAGCCATGCGATTCGATGTCGATGCCCTCGAGCCCACCTTCGAACTGACGATGGGACAGCCCGGCCGAAGTTACGCCCTCTCAATCGCGCACCGGCTTGGCCTTGGAGAAACCGTACTCGAGCGGGCGCGGACGCTACTGGGTCCTGAGGGAGAGAGGCTCGAGCGACTGCTTGCCTCCCTCGAGGCGCAACGCGAGGCGCTGTCCGAGCGACTGCAGGAGATGGAGGAGGCGCGCGATGTCGCGCTCCAGGAGTCAGCCACCTTGCAGCAGGAGCTCGAGCGGCTGCGGCAGAGCGAGGAGGCACTCCTCGCGGAGGCTGCCGCCCGCGCCGACGCGCAGCTCCAGGAGACCCTTCAGCGCGCCACGCGCCTCACGCGAACCGCGCGAACGGAGGAGGGGGAGGGCCGCTCGCAAGCGCTCGAGGAGATTCGGAAACTGCGAACCGACGCGCAGAAGAAGGCGAAGCCGTCCCTTCCGAAGGTGGAGGCCAGTCGTTTCAAGGCGGGCATGCGGGTGCGGGTGCGTTCCTACGACGCCGAGGGTCGAATCGCCGAGGTTCGAAGCGACGATGTTCTGTTCGTCCAGTTGGGACTCCTCCGGGTCGAGGTAGCAAGCGACGATGTCGAGGTCTTGCCGGAGGAGGTCAGTGCTTCGGGTAGCCCGTCCTCAGGTACGGCGTTCGCCTCGGGTTTCGACACCGAGTTGAACATTCGGGGTGAGCGCGCCGAGGTGGCGCTCGAGAAGGTCCACGATTTCGTGCGTGAGGCGGCGGCGCTGAAGATTCCAGCCATTCGAATCCTGCATGGCAAGGGAACCGGCGCACTGCGCGACGCGGTTCGTGAGTACCTGAAGCGTGAAAAGCAGATCGAACGGTTCGAGGATGCGGTGCCGTACGAGGGTGGGCATGGCGTGACCGTGGCCTACCTCAAGGCGTGAAGCCCGTTTTGTGCCGGGGTAACCTCCAGCCATGAATGACGCTTCCGCTACTCCACGTGCCATCGTTTTCGATCTCGATGGGACCCTGGTCGACAGCCTGCCTGACATCGTGTTCAGTTTCCAGGAGGCCTGCGTGAAGGTTGGCTTGGTGCGTCCTTCCGAGGCAGAGGTCCGAACGCTCATTGGGCGTCCACTGAGCGAGATGGCCGAGGTATTCACGGATACGCCGGACGTCATTTCGGCCGTCGAGACGGCTTACCGGCAGATTTATCCCCTTCACTTCACCGATCGCACACGCCCGTTTCCGGGCGTGGTGGAGGTGCTTCGTGAACTGAGGTCGCTGGGTTACCTGACCGCGGTTGCAACGACGAAGCGGAGTGACATGGCCCAGCGGCTCGTGACGGCACTGGGACTCGACGATGAACTCGATCATGTCCAGGGGACCGATGGGTTTCCACACAAGCCGGCTCCGGACGTAATCCATGCTGCGCTTGTTTCGTTGGGTGCGACGGGAACCTGGATGGTGGGAGACACCGTGACCGACATTCAGGCGGGTCAGGCGGCAGGCCTGAAGACGTATGCCGTGAGCTGGGGCACGCATGATGCCGCGTACCTGGCCTCGGTCGACCCGGATGAACTGCACGCTGACCTGTCGGCACTTCCTGAATTGTTGAGCTGAGACGCTGGGTTCGAGGGGTGGTTGGTAGCATCCCGCATGACAGAACGCGAAAAGCAGTACCTGATTGACGTCCTTGCAGAGGATTCGTGGCGGATGTTCCGAATCCTTGGCGAGTTCGTGCAGGGGTTCGAGGAGATGGCCGACGTTGGCAAGGCGGTGACGATCTTTGGTTCGTCACGTTTGCGCATGGGAACACCCGCTTACGACCAGGCGGTGCAGCTTGCGGCAGGGTTGGCCGATGAGGGGTACGCCGTCCTGACGGGGGGCGGTCCCGGCATCATGGAGGCCGCGAACCGCGGCGCGTTCGAAGCCGGTGGCCGGTCCGTGGGCCTGAACATCACACTGCCCCATGAGCAGGCGCCCAATCGCTTCCAAACCGATTCCGTGAATTTCACGTACTTCTTCGTGCGCAAGGTCATGCTCGTGAAATACGCGACGGCGTTCATTGCGTTTCCCGGGGGTTTTGGCACGATCGATGAGTTGTTCGAGGCATTGACGTTGATTCAGACCATGAAGATCAAGCCGTTCCCCGTCTATCTCGTGGGGCACGACTTCTGGGATGGACTCGTCGAGTGGTTGCGTGAGACGTTGCTTCGTGAGGGAACCATTTCCGAGAAGGATCTGAACCTGTTCAAGGTGGTGGATGACGTCTCTGGAATCCCGAAGGAAATCGAGGCGTACTACCGAACGGAGGAGCATGCGGGCTTCGGCATGCCGAACGGCGCGACAGCCAACGGCGCCTGAACATCCTCAAGAGACTTGACACAACTAGACTCAGATCTTATGCTCTGAATGCACAGCGCATACCTGCGCTCACGTCTCTTGAAGGAGGATTCTCATGGCCATCGTTCGTACACGCCCCATCCGCACCACCCCTGAAACCCTGTTCGATCCCTTCGATCGACTCTTCGACCTCATGACCTCCACCACCACGACCCCGCGGGAGCCTGACGTCCCCATGGACATCTACGAGACCGATGAGGCCATGGTCGTCGAGCTTGCCGTCCCCGGACTCGCGGCCACCGACCTCGACGTGTCGATCGAGGGTCGCGACCTCGCCATTCGCGCCAACGTCGCCCAACCCGACACCGAAGGCCGCCGCTACTGGACCCGCAACATCACACGCGGCGAAATTACGCGCAGCCTCACATTGCCCAACAGTGTCGACGTCGAGAGCATCACCGCACGCGTCAGCGACGGACTGCTGATTCTGACGCTGCCCAAGGTCAGCGAAGCCAAAGTCAAGAAAATCGAGATTCAGGCCAACTAGCGGGCGCGGGCTGCCCCTCCTCAGAACGTGCGCCGGACCTTCGGGTCCGGCGCACTTCATTCTCGTCTTGAGCTGCAAATCAGACGGCCTAGAAGACGAGGCCTCCATCGGTGAACGGCGGCAGCGCATCCAGACCGAAGACTTGTGCTGCAACGGCGTAAATCTCCTCCGTCGAGAGGCCCTGACCCAGATATGTCTCGTCCCCGCGCCAGATCTCGACGTGAGGATGCGGCCCGTCCTCGGTACCCAGCGCCGCCTCCTCGGTACCGGAGTTGCCAGTGAAACCAATGACCTCGCCCTGGTTCACCGAGGCGCCAACGACCAGGCCATCCGGAATGCCTGAGAGGTGCGCGTAGCGCGAAACGAAGCCGCCCGGATGACGAATCCAAACCTGCTGACCTCGAAGTGCATCGAGAATTTCGGGGGGCGTATCCATCGCCGCTCGCGCCTGGTCGATCAGGTTCTCGTACGCCTCGAGCGTCAATTCCTCGTAGCTGTGATCCGTCCGAATCACCGTTCCTGATGCGACCGCTCGCTGCGGCGTGCCGTACGTGATCTCGACACTCACCGTGCCAGAGTAGAAGTCGAAACCCTCATGCGTTCCATTGCGGTAATAGCGCGGTGCGCCGGGCAGGTGGCTGGCCCGTGAGGATAGCGTCGCATCGGCAATCGGAACGATGTAGAGCGACGGCCAACCTTCCGCGAACGCATCGCCACCCCGCAGTGCGAGAAGGTCCTCCGACCATTCCGTCAGTTCACGAAGGCGAACACCCACACCACTTCCGCGAATCGCCGGGTTCCCGTTCGCCAGCTCGAGCGCCCGTCGACCATCGCTATCCAGCACATGCGGATCGGCGCCTGCATTCAGGAGCAGCAAGGCCGTTTCGGCATTCGGAGACTCATGCACCGCGAACATCAGGGCTGTCCAACCCCCAAGCGAAACGTCGTTCACACCCAGACCCGCATCGAGCAGCGGATCGATCAACGCAGCGTGACCGTTCGCAGCCGCAATCATCAACGCCGTCCTACCGAAAGCGTCGGTCGCGGAAACCGCTGCGCCCTGCGCCAGGGCGTCGGTGACCGAAACGACGTTGCCCGCCTCCGTCGCCGAGATGAAGATTTCGGTCGGGGTGGGTCCCACCACCTCCGGTGTTCGGGACAACCCAGGTAACAGGCCCGTTGCCCAAAGTGCGGCGACTGCCAACGCGGCGAAAGCCAGAATGAATCCAAGTACGCGTGCCATACCGCGATGCTACCCCGGACGAAGTTGGCGTACGATAGGCGGCGTGCGTTCACCTGGCTGGCTTCCCATTCGCGCCTTTCGCCGCGGCCAGGCTCGCCAGGAGTACGGGTCTCTCGTCAAACTCGCGCTCCCCCTCATCTTCGCGCAGCTTGCGCAAATCGGAATGCAGACCGTCGATACCGTCATGGCAGGCCGGCTTGGCCAAACTGCCCTCGCCGGCATCGCGCTTGGCGGCGTCACCTTCTCCACATTTCTGATCATCGGTATGGGCATCCTACTGGCGGTGCCACCCCTCGTCTCGCAGGCGATCGGCGCGAGGGAGCCGGAGCGGGCCAGTCGCACTGCGCGGCAGGGCCTGTGGCTGGCGCTTGCCTTCAGCGTGCCTGGTGTTTTCCTTTTTCAAAACGCCGAGTTCGCGCTTCGTCGCCTGGGTCAGAGTCCTGAAGTCGTCGAGCTCGCCAGCGCATACCTTGCCGCCGTCAGCTTCGGATTCATCCCGGCTCTGCTGTTGATCGGTGGGCGAGGCTTCCTCGAGGGTATCGGCGACACCCGGCCCATCATGATCGTTCAATTCGGCGGTATTGCACTCAACGTTCTCGCCAACAATGCCCTCATGTTTGGACGCTGGGGATTTCCCGCCCTCGGTCTGGTGGGCACCGGCATCGCCACGACAATCGTGTACACCTTCATGACGACCGCCATCCTCGTGTACATCGGCACTCGGCATGCCAACTACCGCGTCCTGCGCGGCCTCAGGCGTCCCGATTTCGGCACGATGCGCGAAATCATTCGGGTGGGCTGGCCCATCACCTTCACGCTGGCTTTCGAGGTGAGCCTGTTCTCCGCCGCCGCCGTCCTGATGGGACTGTTCGGTGAGGCGGCACTCGCAGGCCACCAGATTGCGGTGCAGGCCGCCTCGATCACCTTCATGATTCCCCTTGGGCTCGCGACGGCAACGGGAATTCGAACGGCACGCGCTGCCGGCGCACGCGACCCCGATGGCGTCGTGCGTGCGGGAACGGTTGGACTCACGCTCTCGGTGGGGTTCATGCTCCTTACCGCCGCATTGTTCCGTTTCGCCCCCGAACTCGTGGTCTCGGCATTCCTCGATATCGAAAACCCAGCGAGTGCAGGTGCCGTGACGTACGCCGTCACCTTCCTCGGTTTCGCTGCACTCTTCCAGGTCGTGGATGGCGTGCAGGTCGTGGCGACCGGCGCCTTGCGTGGCCTCAAGGACACGCGCGGACCCATGGCCATCTCCCTGCTCTCCTACTGGATGATTGGCATGACCACGTCGATCGTGCTCGCCTTCGTATTCGGCTTCGAGGGGGAGGGCCTATGGACCGGTCTTGTCGTGGGACTCGCGGTCGCCGCTGTCTTGCTCACGGTGCGCTTCTACCGACTTGGCGCACGCGTTCCTGCAGCAGGCGACACCCACGAATCTGCAGAACCTGCGGTACACTCTGAGTCGTGGGAACCTTCACGCTCATCGGCATCTACTCCGTAATCGTCCTCGTTGCCGTGACGGCTGCTTCCGCTCTGTTCGTCCTGCTGGGCATCTGGCTCAGTGATGCGAGCGAGCCCGAGCAAGACGCCTGACCAGGAAAACGACGAACGACAATCAAGTCACCCCGCGTCTTGCGAGGTGGCTTCATGTGCGCCTGCACCCCTTCATTCGTGACGCAAACCTGGCAAGGTCGCGTGTTCACGTCGTCCTGAATGCCGCTTTCGCGCTTTCCTTCGGCGTGCAACTCATCCTCATCGGGTTCCTCACGGCGACGGCTACGGTGCTCGTGGGCCGGCAGGACAACCCCAATGAAATCCTCAGCTGGGTCCTCATCGGTGCTGCATTCCTGCACCTGATGCTCGGTGTCCTGGTGCTGTCCTTCGGCCTGCAGTCCACCGTTCGCCAACGCGCACGCGCAATCAGCCCCAAGGACGCGGAGG
>Ga0180431_10009846_pt1 | contig 10722 bp, 8 predicted proteins | sample SS_ome_11_FD_132459 | JGI IMG/M metagenome (GOLD analysis project Ga0180431, IMG submission 132459) | Hypersaline lake sediment archaeal communities from the Salton Sea, California, USA - SS_1_MS_1 metaG | ecosystem: Environmental > Aquatic > Non-marine Saline and Alkaline > Hypersaline >...
GACCTCTCCGCATTGTGGGTACGGAACGCCAATTGAGTACCCGTCAGTATCGTGGTACTGCACACCATCAGGAACGCTTTTATAAAGGCGTAACCAGCCGGAACAATTACGTTGTTCAAAAGAGACTAACTTGATACGGTGACTTAAGCCACTTAATATGGATATCTTGGCGGTTTTTTCATTGTCCCAATATGCGTCATATGGAGACCAGTGCCATCTAAGATCATCATCAGTGCTATCCAGCACGGTAACCTGTGCCATAAATTGACCCGTTTCCCCTTTGTTCTTGACCTCAATGTATAAGCCGGTGAGCGGGTCATACAGCAAATCGGCTTCTATAAAAGGTTTATGCGCCTCCAATCTCTTGACGAGATTGCTCTTGTCTAACAGTGCCCAAACCATAAATACAGCAAAAAGTATAAAACCAATTCCCGACAGCACCGGCAGAGGTATAGCCAATCCTGCAAATATAGCTACCTGCCAAAAATCAAGAGCAATTGAAGCGCCCGTAAATAAGAATGTGATGATAATACCGGCAATTTTAATAGCGTTTCGCATGCCACAATTCTATCACAACATTTACAAACTTTACATATCTTTTTCCACCCTCGTTTCTCATCTATTCCCACCCTGCCGCCCAGTGTCATCCTCTGCTTATCCCGTAATTGTTACCCCCACCACCCCATTTATAATCTTGCTAAGCCGTGTCAACAGTAGTAGAATTATACTGTTAATTGTAGAGAGCGAGCGAGGTGGTAGATATGGAAACAGGGACGTGGAAGGTTAAAACGGGACTGGCTCAAATGCTCAAGGGTGGTGTGATTATGGATGTAGTCACTCCCGAGCATGCCAAGATTGCTGAGGAAGCCGGTGCCTGTGCGGTGATGGCGCTGGAAAGAGTCCCGGCGGATATCCGTGCTGCCGGCGGCGTGGCTCGCATGGCTGACCCGACGGTTATTGAAGCCATTATGAAGGCGGTTTCCATACCGGTAATGGCCAAGTGCCGGATAGGGCACTTTGTTGAGGCGCAGGCACTGGAGGCACTCGGCGTGGATTTCATTGATGAGTCCGAGGTGCTGACGCCGGCTGATGAAAGCCACCACATCTGGAAGCATGATTTCAAGGTTCCCTTTGTCTGCGGCTGCCGCGACCTGGGGGAAGCCCTGCGGCGCATTGGCGAGGGGGCAGCGATGATAAGGACTAAAGGTGAGGCTGGCACCGGTAATATCGTGGAGGCGGTAAGGCATATGCGCGCCGTCATGGACAGCATCCGCAAGCTGGTAAACACACCCGAGGAAGAGCTGATGGCGCAAGCCAAGGAGCTGGGTGCCCCCTTTGAGCTGGTAGCTGAGGTTCACAAGACCGGGAAACTGCCGGTGGTTAACTTCGCCGCCGGCGGGGTGGCGACTCCGGCGGATGCGGGTCTGATGATGCAGCTGGGTGCGGAGGGGGTCTTTGTCGGCTCCGGTATCTTCAAATCCGGCAACCCGGAGGTCTTCGCCAGAGCCATTGTCAAAGCCACTACCCACTATAAAGATGCCGGGATTATTGCCGAGGTCTCCAAGAACCTCGGGGAAGCTATGCCCGGACTGGATATAAAACAAATCCCCACTGACGAACTGCTGGCACCGAGAGGTTGGTAATCAGCAGGGGGTGCGGCTGATTTAGAAACACCCGATGACCAAGTGCAGGCAACTAGAGGATGGATGGTTGTATGAAGATTGGTGCCCTTGCCTCGCAAGGAGCCTTCGCCGAGCATATATCAGCGTTACACCGACTGGATGCAGAAGCTGTGCCCGTCCGTTTACCCAGGGAACTTAAGGGGTTGGACGGGCTCATCATTCCCGGTGGAGAAAGCACATCCATCAGCCGGTTGATGCTGGATTACAACCTGATGAGCGAAATAGCAGCTCTGGCAAAGGACGGGATGCCGGTATTCGGCACCTGCGCCGGTATGATACTTATGGCCGAGAAGGCTCTGGGTAATAATCTGGAATCACTGGGCTTGATAAATATAGCGGTTAGACGCAATGCCTTTGGCCGGCAGAGAGAAAGCTTTGAAACAAAACTCTCCATCCCGGCTCTGGGAGAGGAACTCTTCCCCGGCGTATTCATCCGGGCACCGATGATTGAGCATTATGACAGCGATGTTGAAGTTCTGGCACAATTAGCCGATGGCACCGCTGTTGCCGCCAGACAGGGAGGGTCGCTGGCTTCGGCTTTTCACCCCGAGCTAACCTCTGACCTGAGGTTTCACCGGTATTTTCTGGATATCGTGGCGGGAAACCTTTAAAAAATAATTGGGGAGGGGCTTTTGCAAAAGGTAATTACCGACGATATGGAAGCTCTGCTCGACATTTTACCTCCCCGCATACAACGGCCATTGCGCCAGCAGGAGGACACCCGCGAACTGCTGGAGGTCGTCATGGACCTGGGCCGCCCCTCTGAAGCCCGCTTCCTTAAACGGGAACTGGTGCTCCACGACAAGGAGATTGAGGAAGCAGATATAGATTATGTCGTCGCTCGCATCGGTAGCTTCGGCGACGATAACCGTGCCGGTATTGAGCGCACCCTGCACCGCATCTCGGCTATTCGCAATCGCCGGGGCCACATCGTCGGGCTTACCTGCCGGGTGGGCAGGGCTGTATTTGGCACCATAAAGGTCATTGAAGACCTTGTCCAGTCGGGCAAGAGCGTCCTGCTGCTGGGTCGGCCGGGGGTGGGTAAGACAACCATGCTGCGGGAAGTAGCCCGCGTGCTGGCCGGCGACATGGGTAAGCGCGTTATCATCGTGGATACCTCAAATGAAATTGCCGGAGACGGCGATATACCCCATCCGGCGATAGGGCACGCCAGACGAATGCAGGTAGCCACCCCTACTCTGCAACACGCCGTGATGATTGAAGCTGTAGAGAACCACATGCCCGAGGTGATTGTTATTGACGAAATCGGCACCGAGCTTGAAGCCCAGGCAGCGCGGACTATCGCCGAGCGCGGTGTCCAGCTGGTCGGCACCGCCCACGGCAACACGCTGGATAACCTGATGATGAACCCGACTCTGGCCGACCTCGTCGGCGGTATTCAGTCGGTCACTCTGGGTGATGAAGAAGCTCGCCGCAGAGGCACCCAGAAGTCCATACTGGAACGCAAATCGCCACCCACATTTGATATTGTGGTTGAAATACAGGACTGGGACAAGGTGGCTATACATCCCGATGTCGGTGAGGCTGTCGACGCCCTTCTACGCGGCCTGCCTCCCAGTACCGAGGTCCGCTGGCTGGATGAGCAGGGCGAAGTTAAGATAGAAAAAGCCGAGCCGGACAAAGGAAAGCCTGTCAGGGGTAAACGGGTTGCCAAGGCAGATAAGCCGTCCAAGATATACCTGTTCGGCGTGAACCGGGCACGGCTGGTGCAGATGGCCAGGGAAATGCACCTGGACGTGGATATAGCCGACAACCTGCATAATGCCAGCGTGTTTGTAACCTCCAAAAACTACTATCGGCGGAAACCACAGCAGGTAAGAGATGCCGAAAGCGCTAATGTACCCATCTATGTCCTCAGGAGTAACACCCCGCCGCAGCTGAGGCAGCTGCTCAGCACTATCTACCATCTGGCTGGCACCGACAGGACGGACTACTTCACGCTTGCCCTCGGCGAGGCTGAGGAAGCGGTGTCGCAGGTAAAAGATGGACAGGAAGCCGTCGAGCTCAGCCCCCAGAGCGCTTATATCCGCCGCCTGCAGCACCTGATAGCTCAGCGCAACAACCTGGCTTCACAAAGTACGGGCAAAGACCCGGAGAGGCGGGTCAGGATTCACAAGGGGCAGACAAGAGGGGATTAAAAGGGGCTAAATTAAACAGGGAAGGTGGTTATGTCTCTGTTCATTACCTTTGAGGGTGGGGAGGGTTCCGGTAAGAGCTCCCAGGCAAAGGCGCTGTACCGCAGGCTGCACCAACTGGCTATTCCAGCCTTGCTGACCCACGAACCCGGCGTCACGCCACTCGGCGAGAAAACAGCCCGCCTGCTCAAGTGGTCGCAGGATGTAGATATATCACCGGTAGCGGAACTGCTGCTGTTCAATACCTCCCGAGCCCAGCTCGTCACTGAAGTAATCCGGCCTGAACTGGAAAGCGGCAAAATCGTTATCTGTGACCGCTATGCCGACTCAACCACGGCTTACCAGGGCTACGGGCGGGAACTTGATTTGTCAGTGGTAGCCACCATCAACAAGGCAGGTACACTGGGGTTGACGCCTGACCTGACCGTTCTGCTGGATATGCCGGTCAGAGAAGGGCTGGCGCGCAAGCACAGTAAAAAAGACCGTTTTGAAGCAGAGAATGAAAAATTCCACCAGAGGGTGCGGGAAGGCTTCCTCAAGATGGCAGCAGAGGAGCCGGAGCGCTGGCTGGTGATAGATGCAACCCAAGACAAGGAGAAAATAGCCGGGATTATCTGGGAGAGAGTGAGCGGACTGCTGAGGGTAAGTTAGGGGGTGAGAGGTGAACGAAAAATCCCAAGAAAATTTGCATTCCTTTAAGCCAGTCCAATTCCTCAAGGTTCCGCCAATTCTTCCACCGCCGAAACCAGGCAAAATTCCAATAGCAGTTCAATTTATCATACCGGGTCTAAAACTGGGTAGTAATGATAAAGAAAAAGCCACTCAGATAATAAAAATGTGCGGAATAGACATACGGAAGATAGATATAAAAACCACACAAAACGCACGCACGAAAGAGCCTGCTACATTTTTCACAATTACTTTTTTAGTAGATACTTTTAGTAGATACTCCTAGCAGCGATGAGGAAAAAACTACAATCCTCAATTCAATATCTCGACTTGTGGTTGAGAGATTCCTTGGTTTATTATCTTTTTACTTAGGGATTAAATTATCTGCGGTTCATATTCAATATACAACCTCTGAAGATGGTAAAACTTTACAGAAGGTTATGCCTGTTTCATCAAAAACTTCAAGGCCGCCATACAAAACGGCATTGCCTGACTTTCAAGATAAATTGCCAACAATAACGGACGATATTTTCTCTGCGCTCTTCTGGCTACGTAGAGGTCTTGCAGAGCGTGACCCCATTGAGAATTTCTGGGCTTTAACGGTGTGTCTGCAAATAATGGCGAAGCATTTAATTTCTAGTGAAACCATCCCCCATACTTGCCCGCATTGCGGAGAACTTTTAGAAACGAAGGAATCAAGTATAACATCCTTGATACGAGAGCTAGTAACTCAAAAATTGGGTGCGTCCGAAGAACTTTGGGAAAGACTTTGGAAAGCACGTAACGCAATAGTCGCACATGGAGACAAGCCTGTTAAAGCTGAAGTATTTCTTGAACTTACTGATTTAAAATTTGAAACAGTAAATCTGGCCTTCAAAAGCATCAAATTAGGGCTTGGAATACCCCTTGATTCGCCACCTATGCCCAATCCAGATTACTTTGTTACTGATGCTTTCCTTCACGTTGATTAACATTTCGCTTGTTATCTATACCCACCCTGCCACCCAGCATCATTTGCAGCTTATCCCGCTAGATTATACCCCACCACTCCCCATGGGGTGGGGGGCTAAGACTCTCCGGGTTAAGCGGCGAATGGTGCGAGGGCGGCTTGGGTGGGAAAAGATTTGTACCGAGGGGAGGCGGGGAGGGCTGTATAATTCCTCCGGAATGGTGCTAAAATAGCATCAAGAGGACAAGGTGGCTAACAATCACCAGAAACCGTCATTTGCCGAAGAGAGACTGCTTGAGGCTCAGGGCTACCGGCTTATTGCCGGAGTAGACGAAGTGGGGCGGGGTGCCCTGATAGGGCCGGTGGTGGCGGCGGCAGTTATTCTACCCCCTGACGTAAACACTCACTGGAAGGACAAAGTAAGGGACAGCAAGCTGTTAAGTCCAGGCAGACGAGAGTACCTGTTTGCCTTGATACATGAGACAGCTATTGCGGTGGGCATCGGCATGATAGCCCCAGAGATAGTAGATTCCCAGGGAATCGTCAGGGCGACCCGCCTAGCGATGAAATCAGCCATAGACCAGCTCGTGCCGGAACCACAGTACCTCCTCATAGATTACCTGAGATTACCTGAAGTGACACTGCCCCAGAAGGGAATAACCGACGGCGACAGCCTGTGCTTCTCTATTGCCTGTGCCTCAATCGTGGCTAAGGTAGCCCGCGACCGGCTCATGGTAGAGATGGACAGGACTTATACCGGTTATGGCTTGGCCAAACACAAAGGCTACGGCACGAAGGAGCATCTTGCCTGCCTGCGCCGGCAGGGTCCATGCCCGCTTCACCGCCGGTCTTTTCGTCCGGTAAGAGAGACGCTGGAACGATGAAACGCCGGGACGTCGGTATTCTTGGTGAGAAGCTGGCCGGGGATTTTTTGGTAAAGAATGGCTACCGAATCCTGGAGACCAACTACCGCTGCCCCGAAGGCGAGATTGACATCATCGCCCGGCATGAAGATACGCTGGTTTTTGTTGAGGTGCGCACCAAAACAAGCCGGCAGTTCGGCAGCCCTGAGGAGTCAATCACGCCGGCCAAGATGGAAAAGTTGAGGACACTCGCCGCCCGCTACCTTCAAACCCTTAATAACCTGCCGCCTTCTTGGCGTATTGATGTCGTCGCTGTTGTGCTGAACCAGAGAGAGCAGGTATCACGCATCGAGATTATTGAAAATGCCATTGGCGAAGGGTGATAGCACCCCCGCTTTACCCCCTGATTTAGCTGTGTTAGAATTAACCACCGAGGTACTGAAGCTATGGCCATACCAATTGAGACGCTGCGCATTATTGATGCCAGCCTGAACCGCATCGGCGAGGGACTTCGCCTGCTGGAAGAGGTGGCTCGCCTGACGCTTAATGATGCCACATTGACCCAGCAGCTAAAGAACATGCGGCATGAGATGACGAGAGTCGATTTGCCGCGGCAACAACAGCTTCTCCAGGCGCGGGACTCAGAGGGTGATGTCGGCGCTGATATGGAGGTAGCCGGGGAAGAAAAGCAGAGGGAGCTCCCGATAACAATAGTGGCTAACGCACGAAGGGTGCAGGAATCGTTGAGGGTCATGGAGGAACTGTCCAAGGTTCCGGGACTGGGTCTGGAGCCGGAGAAGTTCAAGCAGGCGCGGTTTACCCTCTATACAATAGAGAAAACACTGCTCTCCAGGGTACTGCGCCAGGATAAAATCCAGCGATTGCGCGGACTCTATGTCATTATTGATACATCAGCACTAAAGCAACGAAACCACGTTGAAGCAGCCGGTCAGGCAATCCGGGGTGGGGCAAAGATAATCCAGCTGCGCGACAAGGTTCACAGCAAAAAGGAACTTCTGGTTATCGCCGAGAGTTTGAAAACTCTATGTGCTGAGCAGGGTGCCCTTTTTATCATGAACGACGAGCTTAACGTAGCCCTTGCCGTTGACGCTGACGGGTTGCACGTGGGGCAGGATGACCTGCCGATTAACATAGCCCGCCGGTTACTGCCGATAGACAAAATCCTGGGCGGCTCGGCACGTACCGTAGAAAAAGCAACCATGGCCCAGTCCGAGGGCGCCGACTATATTGCCGTCGGTGCCATGTACCCCACTCCTTCCAAAGAGACGGCAGAGGTGGTTGGCCCGGAAAGGCTGAAGCAGATACGGCGGGCGGTAACCCTGCCCCTGGTGGCGATTGGCGGCATCAATGCCGGAAATGTGGGTGGGATTCTGGCGGCTGGCGCCGATTCGGTGGCGGTAATCAGTGCCGTGCTCGGAGCTGCGGATATTGAAGAGGCGTCTCGCCGGATATCAAAGAAAGTTGAAGGTGAAAAACATGAATAACCTGGACTCAATTGCCGAGGAGGTACGTCAAACCCTTTCGACTAAGGATGAAGCCAGAGAGAAGGCTTTGCCGCTTTGCCGGGAGACAATTCGTCACAGCAGTCATGCCATCCGTGCCGTGCACCGCCAGGAGTTTGACCAGGCGGCGGAGTTGCTCCAATCAGCCCGCAGAGTTCTCACCGAGGCCGAGCAGGCAGTTGCCGCTCACAGTGAGCTGAGCAATACCGGGTTTATCCGGGACGCTCAGAAGGAGCTTGCCGAAGGTAATATCACCCTCGCTCTGGTAACCGGGAAACGGCTTCCTTCGCCCGCAGAACTGGGGGTCGATGCCGCCGCCTACCTGAACGGAATGGGCGAAGCCGTGGGCGAGCTGCGGCGCTACCTGCTGGACAGTATGCGGCAGGGTGACCTGTCCCGCGGCGAGGAACTGCTATCGGCTATGGATGACATCTATAATGTTCTGGTTACCATAGACTTCCCCGATGCCATAACCGGCGGACTGCGGCGTACCACCGACATGGTTCGCGGCGTTCTGGAAAGGACGCGCAGCGACCTGACACTGGCGATGGTACAGAAAGACCTGGAGACCAGGCTGGATAAGCTGGAGAAGGATATAAGCTGAGTGTAAGGTCAAAAAATCTCACCCGCTTTTGAACTCCGGCCTTCTTTCAGCTTATTGCTCTTACACGCGGATTGTGCTAGTATTCCTGATAGAGCCTAAGACACTTCGGGGCGTAGCGCAGCCCGGTAGCGCACCTGAATGGGGTTCAGGTGGTCGCCGGTTCAAATCCGGCCGCCCCGACCATACACTCGAAATAAAATGGCGAGACCATCTGATACCTCAAGAAGGCTAATTCCTGTTAGAAGGCCTCAGGGCAAATACGAATACTATAACAACTAATATTAACGCAACTATAAAGAGCAGCCAGACCTGGCCAGCAAGAAATCCCTCTTTTTGCGGAGAGCTAGGTGTTGGTTCGATTGTTTCTACTGTCGCCGGCAAAGACAGTGTTCGATGCTTCTCGTTGTTGGTTTCATTACTTTCAAGAACCATCTCATCAAGGTCAATAAGCGCAAGGATATCGTGAGAGCCTGCATCAGCAATCCAGGTGAAATCTCTGGTTACTATATCACCAACTTCTATCTCTTCCAAATCGCAGTAATCAATGGGAGAGTCGTCAATATATAAAGCCAAACGCGGATTAATGGCTTTTTCTCTACCCTGGTTCTCTACTTCGACAGTGATAGTGACTGTATCCCCAACGGTTGCATCTATCGGCGAACTGCCGACATATTTTACAACAAGGTCAGGAGCAATACTTGAGAAGGATAAAACCTTCTCATTATTGGTTTCGTCAAGCTCGGCAATCTGATTGTCAGAATCGGCTACCACTTTGACCGTGTGTGGCCCCTCCCTAACAGATACAATGAAAGTTTCCGTGACTATGTCACCGGCATTTATCTCCTTTATATCCAGATCACCCACAGAAGATTCATCAAGATAATAAGTTAATTGAGAGAGGGCAGTTTTATCACTGCCCTGGTTCTCTATGGTGACTACAAAGGTCACATCATTAATTAGCGAGTTCTCCATTAACCAACTAATATCCTGAATAAGTAAATCAGGAGTCATAGTGGAGAAGTCTGCCCACTTCTCATTATTGGTCTCATCGGTTTCCGTAACAAGATTGTTGGGGTCAGCGGCTATCTTGATAATATGCATCCCAGGTTCAGCGACCCAGTCGAAGGTCTTGGTCACAATACCGCCGGTATCAATCTCCGGTAAATCCTGATGACCGATAGAAATGCCATCAACGTAACAGGCTACTTCTGAGTTTTGAGTTTTACCAATACCCTGATTTATTATGCTGGCAATGAAAGTTATCGTATCGCCAACTGATGCTTCCGCCGGTGACCACGTGAAGTCCTGAATGATCAGATCGGGGGGAGGTAAAGCAACAACCTTCAGATTATTGGTTTCATCAAGCTCAGCAACTTGATTATTGGAATCGGCTACTATCTTGATGGTATGGTGGCCGGCTGTAGCAACCCAGGGGAAACTTTCCGGCACGGTAGCACCAGCGTCTATCTGGCTAATATCCTTATAACCAACAATCGAGCCATCAACGTAGTAAGCGATACGAGAGGAATAGGCTTTCTTACTGCCCTGATTTTTTACTCTAATATCGAAGGTCACTTGGTCACCGGCTGGCATGTCTGGTGGTGACCAGGTAACATTATCAATAATCAGGTCAGCCATATTCGGGATGATAATTACTGAATTTTCATTGTTATCTTCATTGCCCTCAGAAATAAGCTCATTATAGTCAGCAACCGCCTTAAAGGTATGTAAACCACTCTGCAACGTCCAGGAGCAGGTTATATTTACAGAAACGTCTGATTGTATTGTATCAACATAGCCCGAAGTCAAGAAGTCGTCATCAATATAGTAAGCTACACGGAAATTCTCAGCCGTACCGCTACCCTGGTTCTTTATGGTCACGGTAAAGGTTACCATATCTCCTGCTGAAGGGCTTTCAGGTGACCAGCCTATGTTCGGAATAACCAGGTCCGGGGGAATGATACGGATAATTGCTCTATGTGTATTATTATCTTTATCATTCTCAATTAGTTCATTATCGACGTCAGCAATAATCTTAATATTGTGTGGACCGGCTTCGGCCGTCCACTGGAATGTTTTGATTACTTCAGCATCAGCATCAATTTCCTCAATATCAAGGCGGCCTATGTAATGGCCACTAATATAACAAGCAGCGCTAGAATCCTCAGCCTTGCCACTACCCTGATTCTTGATAGTCACCGTGAAGGTCACTATATCCCCAACAGCTGCGTCTGCTGGCAACCAGGCAAGCTCCTTGATAATAAGGTCAGGGGCAA
>Ga0180431_10009847_pt1 | contig 10721 bp, 11 predicted proteins | sample SS_ome_11_FD_132459 | JGI IMG/M metagenome (GOLD analysis project Ga0180431, IMG submission 132459) | Hypersaline lake sediment archaeal communities from the Salton Sea, California, USA - SS_1_MS_1 metaG | ecosystem: Environmental > Aquatic > Non-marine Saline and Alkaline > Hypersaline >...
GCCACGCCCTTCTGCCTCTACTGCGTGGGGGCCAAGGCCTTCCTGCGGCGCAAGGGCATCCCCTTCGACGAGGTGCGCATCAACATGTTCGGCGAGGGTGCCCGCGACCGACTGCAGGCCGAGAGCGGGGGCGGCCGGACATTCCCCCAGGTGGTCATCGACGGCGACCCCATCGGCGGATTCGACCGCCTGCGGGCGCTCTCGCGCTCGGGCGAACTGGAGCGGCGGCTATCGGCGCCTGCGCCGCCTGGGCAGGGCGGGTCCCGCTAGCCCGCACCGCGGGGCGCGGGCGCCGGCCAGCGCCATGGGGCCGGCACCGGGCGGGGCGGCCATCGCGCGGCCGCCCCGCCATTGCCGCACGGCTATGCCGGCTGCGGCACGATCCGGATGTACGGCTTGGGCTCGTCCCAGCCGTCCGGCCAGATCTCCCTGGCCTGGTCGTTGCTCACCGACCCGGCGATGATCACCTTGTCGCCGTCCTGCCACTGCGCCGGCGTGGCCACCTTGTGGGTGGCGGTCAGCTGCAGCGAGTCGATTACCCGCAGCACCTCGTCGAAGTTGCGGCCCGTGGTCATCGGGTAGACCAGCAGCAGCTTGAGGGTCTTGTCGGGGCCGATCACGAACACGTTGCGCACGGTCTGGTTGTCGGCCGGGGTGCGCACCAGCGGGTCGCCCTCCACCTCGGCCGGCAGCATGCCGTAGGCCTTCGAGATGGCGAAGTCGGCGTCGCTGATCAGCGGGTAGTTGGGCGCGGTGCCCTGGGTCTCCTCGATGTCCTTGGCCCACTCGGCGTGGCGGTCGAGCGGGTCCACCGACAGCCCGATGATCTTCACGCCGCGGCGCTCGAACTCGGGCTTGATGCGCGCCATGTACCCCAGCTCGGTGGTGCACACCGGGGTGAAGTCCTTGGGGTGCGAGAACAGCACGGCCCAGGAGTCGCCGATCCACTCATGGAAGTTGATGGTGCCCTCGGTGGTCTCGGCCGTGAAGTCCGGCACCACCTGGTTCAGGCTCAAGCTCATTACGCGGCCCTCCCGGCCTCGGTTGCCTCGGGGATCTCGATGAGTCGCCCGGTGCGGACGTCGTACACGTAGCCGTACACCGGGATTCCGGCGGGAACCAGCGGGTGCTCGCGGATGCGGCGCACGTCGTCCACCACCGCGCCCGCCTGGTCGCTGATGGTGAGCCAGTCGATCTCGCGGCCCACGGGCGACCCGGGACCCGCACCGACGTCGCGGAAGCCGTCGGGGCCGAGCTCGGCGGTCTCCAGGCTCGACGCCAGCAGGTCGCCCATCACCTCGTTGGTGAAGAACTCCATGCCGCAGTCGGTGTGGTGGACGACGAACCACTCCTGCGTGCCGAGCAGCTTGTACGAGATGACCAGCGAGCGGATGGCGTCGTCGCTGGCCCGGCCGCCGGCATTGCGGATGACGTGCGCATCGCCCTCGGCCAGGCCCGCGTACTTGGCGGGGTCGAGCCGGGCATCCATGCATGTGAGCACCGCGAAGCGCCGCGCGGGAGGCAGCGCCAGGTCCCCCTTGTCGAACGTTGCCGCGTAGGCCTCGTTCGCCGCCACAACCTCTTCGCGTACGCCCATCCGTGCTCCTCAGCCGATGATTGATCCCACGTCGCGCCAGTGCGCGGGGCGGGATAATACACATCATCTGCGTTTTTTTGGATTTTATTCCCGGCGCACGAGTGAGTAACTCCGGATGACGGCCAGCACCAGGACCCCGAGGGTCGCCGCGGCGTAGATGACGGCCGTGCCCGCCATCAACCGCGCGGGCACGTCGGCCTCGCCGTCGGTGACGATCATCGTCCACGCCATCGCCCCCAGGGCCACCCCGACGACGTCCGCCACCCACGAGATCCGTCGCGGCAGGCGCAAGCGCTCACCGCGCGTGACGCGCTCGAGAACGATGCCCACCGCGATCACCACCAGCAGCACCACGATCATCGCGGACGCCCGGCCAAGCCCGTCGCGAAGCGCCCCGCCATCCGGGCTCCAGATGACCACCCACACCAGCAGGGCGTTCACCGCGATGAGGGCACCCATGGCCACGCCCAGCCAGCGCGACGGCGCACGCGCAGCCGGCATGGCCAGGAGCAGCGCACCGCCCAGCACCAGCGCCGAGCCCAGCACCCGCAGCACCACGTCCTCCGGGCCGGCGAAGACGATTCCCAACCCCACCAGCGCCGCGATGCCCAGAACGATCAGCAGGGCCCGCAGCAGCACGCCCATCACGGGCATGCGCGGGGTGTCAGTAGTCGAGGCGATCGGCCCGGGCGCGGCGCTGGAACACGATCCAGATGATGACGAAGGCCACGATCTTCAGGCCCAGGTCGCCGAAGATCACCCACCACACCAGCGCGGTGTCGCTCATGCCCGCCAGCACGAACGATGCGGTCAGCACCGTTCCGCCGATCGCCAGCACGCCGGCCAGGATGAACAGCAGCCAGTCGCGCAGCTCGTGCCGCTCGCGCGGCGGCGCCTGGGCATCCGGCGCCTCGCGCATGCGCGTGAGCGCGATCTCGGGCTCCAACACCTCCACGTGCACGATGGGCATGTCAAACCGCTCGCGCGCCTGCGCCACCAGCCCCCTCTCGAGCCAGTTCGACCGCCCTGCCGCGTGGGTGGCCACGATCATCTCGTCGGGCCCGAACGTGCGCACGGCATCGTCCATCGCCAGCAGGGGGTCGGCGTCACCCACCGCGCCGCGGGCTTCGATGCCCGCGGCATCGAGGTTGCGCAGCGACTCCCCGAGGCGTGCACGCGCCGCGGCATCGCCGGCATCCTCGTCGGACAGCCAGTACTGAAGGCGCCCGGTCAGCGCCGGGGCCACCAGCAGGACCTCGGTGGGGGCCTCCGCGGCCCGCCGGCGGATCATCTCCATCAACTGGTGCGCCGCGATGGTCTCGTTGGCCACCACCAGCAATCGGTTTTTTTCTTCCATCTCAGTAACGATAGTGGTATCGAAGGCACCGGCGGTATCGGTGGTCACGTCGCGCAGGAACCGGCGTTTCGGGGAGGGCCGACGCGCCCCGGCTCAGCCGACAGCGTCCAGCGGCAGCCCCCACCTGCACGGCGATGGATGACTCTCCGGTTGCGCTCAGAGCGATTGGTCGCTCGGATCGCCGAGCAACGGCAGCGCCCGGGTTCCCATGTTGAAGCGCACGGCGAGGTACCGGAGGAAGATCACCAGCCCAACGCAGGCGGCGGCGGCAAGACCGGGCGAGGCCGGCTCCAGGGCGACGTACGCAATGCTGCCCGCCAGGCCCGTGAGTGCGTACGCGATCCCGGGCACCAGCACGGCGGGGGTGCGCCCGCGAAGCAGCGCGACGATGAGCCCGCCCGCGATGCCCGCGGCCACGCCCACGAACACGGCGCCCACCACCGATACCCCTGCCGCCATCGCGTAGTTGGTGGCAATCGCCGTGTAGAGGCCCATGGTCAGCGCATCGAGGAGCGTGAACCACATTCCGCCCTGCGTCGGGAGAAAGCGACCCGCAACGATCACCAGCACCGTCACGGCGATCACGACGGCGATGTACCAGGGAATCCGTATTGCCTCGACAGGCAGGTTGCCGATGAGGACATCCCGGGTGATGCCACCGGCAAGCCCCAGGACGAACGCCAGCACGAATGCCCCGACGATGTCGTACCGCGGCTCGCGCGACTGCCGGCCGATGACGGCGCCCTGGATGGCGGCCACACCGGTGGTGGCGAGTGCCAGCCACAGGGGGACCTCCAGGGTCACATCAGGCGGGAGCACGACGCCGGGGGGTGCCGGTGGCTACACGGAGACGGTGGTGAAGCCGCCGACGCCTGGAAGGGCGGTGGTGCGCGGCGCGCCGCTGAAGTCCGTCTCCGCGAGGTCCACGACGTAGGTGGTGGGGTCATCGAGAGTCCGGTAGGCGTACCGCTTTCCGGTGATGTTGCAGATGGACGTCCAGACCGTGACCTCATCGATCAACGTGCCGTCCGGCCCGGGCTCGCGCACAAGCCCGGGCACGATGTCGAAGTGGTTGGCGATGTGAAGCGCCAGGCGCTCCGATGCCGCTCCATCGGCGGGCTGGTCGGAGACCGACACCATCGTGAGGGCGCGGATGAACCTTGACGGGGGGGTGAAGTCGCCGGGCATCCCCTTGAGGCCCTGCCCCTGCCCGATGGGATTGAACGACTCATTGCCGAGGGTGAGCGACGCCGGATTTGCCGGCCGCAGCCCGACGTAGTTCTGCACGTTCGTCAGATGCCAGTCGAGGTATGGCGAGTTGGTGCCCACGCCGAGCGGGTTCTCGACCACGCGATGCCCCTCCGGATGGAACTCGATGGCCAGCGAGCCGGTCTCGTCGTGGAGGAGGAAGTGCGCGGGCGGCGGGAACCCCATTCCGGGGTCGATCCCCCAGACGTTCACGTCCTCCATCGCGGCCCTCACCTCGTCGAGCGACGCACAGGTGCCGAGCAGGAATGCCATGAGCTCCATCTCCGAGAGGTCGGAGCCATCCCCCGTGAAATCCTGATAACTGCAGAACCCGGCCATGTAGAGAAGGTGGGCTGACAGGCCCGCGGTGTTCATGCCATCGGCAAGCCACTCCGCCCTGCCGAACGCCGCCATTCCCACGACGCCGTGAGATGCCGTCCACGTGCGCGGGGCAACGCTGCTGCCGGCGGGCACCTGCGCCGTGCCCCCGAAATCGGAGGGCAGAACGGCCAGCGACCACGGGATCACCTCGGGGAACTCCATCGTCCGTCCCACGACGACGGAACCATCGCCCGCCCTCTTATTCACGAAGTTCGTACACATATGCGGACGATACAGGCAGAAGCGCGCCGCGCGGGGGGGCGGCGGATGGGGATGCTCAGCCGCGGGATCCCACCGGCCGCACGCCCCGCGTCGGCACCCACGCGCCCCGGCCCGAGAGGACCAGCGTAAGCCGGACAAGCACGAACGCCATGAGGAACGACAGCGGAACGAGGGCCACCACCTGGGCCGCATGCGGCAGGTGCCATGCCCCGTCATTGGTGAACAGCACCGCAGCAGCGCCAAGCAGCACGGCCATCGTGGCCGCGGTGCCCGCCGCCAGGACTGCGAGTGAGGTGCCGGCCAGGCGCACGCGGCGCCCGTCGCGCGGCACGACCGTGAGCAGGGCGACTGCTCCGACGATGCACAGCGCACCGATGGCATCACTGATGCGGTGCCAGCCGAGGATCAGGGTGAGCGTGGTCATGCCCCCGACCAGGAACACGGCGTTGCGACGCGCCCACGTGCTGTTGCCCGCATAGGCCAGGGCGACGACCGCAGCCACGGATGCCACGGCCACGTGGCCGCTGGGCCATGACGCCGCGAGCTCGGCCGGGACAGGGTCGGGCCTGCCCAGCACATCCTTGGCCACCTGGGCGATGCCGACGGGCGCGACGACCAGCGCGACCATCGCCAGGGCATCGCGGATGCGCCGGGCGCACGCGACCGCGACGAGCAGGGCGAGCAATACCGCGAGCATGCCGAGGTACGCGACGAAACGATCGGCGAGCAGCTGGCCGATCTCCTGCTGGCGCAGTCGCGCCGCGAGCCCCCACGCATCCCACTCGCGCCCCTCGTGCGTGTGGATGAAGACGAGGTACGACGCGGCGGCCAGAAGCATGAGGAGGCCGGCGCCTGCCATGCGGAGTCGGATCGACATGGACGGAGACGCTATGACACGGGCCAATGTCGGACCCCGGGAACGGTCGGGGGCGCTCCTGTGAGCACCGTTCCGCCCCGACTGCACGCGCCGAGTGGTGATGTCCCGCCGGCAGGCCCCAGAAGCACCGAGGGGGTCGTCGCCGACCCCCTCGGATACCGCGTATGCCCCTTGCAAGTGGACCCGGCCGGCACTGCCCCGGCGTCCGAAAGCGTTTCCAGATGGGTTTCTCCGAGCGCAGCCGGTGATGAAGGTCTCGGGGCGGGTGCCATCTCCGGCAAATCACTCCACCCCCAGCTCCTCCTGAAGTCTCACCCCTTGGCCGAGGAACCCTGCCTCGGGGCCAGGACCACTATGCGACGCCGGTAATCCCCCTCATGGTCCGAAGGAGGGCCGACGACTCTCAGTACCGCTTACTAGGCGGCGAGAGCGAGCTGACGGGTGTCCGCAGCTACGTTTGGTTCCCTGTTGGTAACGCGGTCCTCAGGGTCCGCGGCTCGCTTGCCAATCCTTCTCCGCCCCGTCGAAACTGGTTCGGGCCCGTTGAAGGTTCCTATCGAAAGGGAGGGTATCACCGCCTGTCACCCGTCCCCGGAGCCCGGGACGGCTGAACCCTCTCCTAACGCGGGGTGGTGCGCGGCGCCCGTAACTGACGCTACGGTTCCGGTGTGGCTTGAGCGACCCTTCGCTCATCGAGCGGATCGCTCGCCAGTCGGGAGATGACTGCAGTGACGAAGACGACGGCCCCGCGCCTGATGCGCGGCGGAGGATCGTTTCAGGCCGAGCTTCGGGCAGCGGTGAACGAGCTGCTCGACGAGCGCACCCGCCGCAACGGGCGCATCCGGTTCTTCTCGAAGGCCGCGTTCATGCTTCTGTGGACCGCGGCGTCGTACGCGTACCTGGTGTTCATGGCCGATAACTGGTGGCAGGCCGGCCTGGGCTGCATCTCGCTGGCGTTCGCCCTGGGCGGCGTGGCGTTCTCGATCCAGCACGACGCCAACCACGGAGCGCTTGGGCGTCGGTGGGGCAAGCTGGGCCTTTCGCTCGACACCCTTCTCGGAACATCGTCGTACCTGTGGCGCGAGCGCCACAACCATGCCCATCACACGTACACCAACGTGGTGGACAAGGACGGCGACATCGAGCAGCTGCCGCTCGCGCGGTTTGCCCCCGACCAGCCCTGGAGCCCGTGGCACCCGTGGCAGCACGTGTACATGTTCGTGCTGTACGGCTTCTACGCACCGCGACAGGCGTTGATGGGCGACTTCTCCATGCTGGTGCGCGGGCCCAACGCCCATGTGCCGCTCAGGCGCCCCCGGGGGAAGAACCTCTGGGAGCTGGTCATCACCAAGGTCATCTTCTTCGGGCTGTTCCTCGTGCTCCCGATGTTCTTCCAGCCGTGGTGGGGCGTGCTTCTGGGGGCGTTCGCGACCCTGTGGATCCTGGGCATCATCCTCGCGGTGGTGTTCCAGCTCGCGCACTGCGTGGAGGAGGCCGACTTCACATCCGAGGCCCGGCTGATCGCCGAGGCCGAGGAGGACGGCCCGCGCGAGTGGGCGCGCCATCAGGTGGAGCACACCGTGGACTTCGGGCGGTCGAGCAGGCTGCTCAACTGGTACCTGGGCGGGCTGAACTTCCAGGTGGAGCACCATCTGCTCCCCGGGGTGTGCCACGTGCACTACCGGCGCATCTCGCCGATCGTCGAGGAGCTGTCGGCCCGGCATGGGTTCCGGTACAACGCGAACGAGACCTTCTGGAGCGCCCTGGCCTCGCACGCGCGGTGGCTCAAGCGCATGGGGAAGAAGCCGCAGGGCCCCGTGGTGCAGCACGCGTAGCGCGGGGCGCCCGGCCTAGACTGCGCGCATGCAGGTATTCCTCATGCGCACGTGCCTCTCCGACGCCGTGGCGCCGTCGGTGTGGAAGTCCACGCGGCGGGTGCTCCAGCGCTGCGGGGTGAGCGTGAAGGTGCCCCGCCGCCAGACCTGCTGCTCGCAGCCCGCGTGGACCGCCGGGCACCCCGACCAGGCGCGCGCCGTGGCGCGCCACACCCTCGAGGTATTCGCCGGCCCCGAGCAGGTGGTGGTGCCGTCGGGATCGTGCGCCGGGATGGTGGTGCACGCGTACCCGGAGATGTTCAAGGGCGAGCCCGAGGAGGAGGCCGCCATCGACCTCGCGCGCCGCACCGTGGAGTTCACGCAGTTCCTGGCAGAGCACGGCCTGCAGCCCGGGCCAGGGGCGCCCGGGCCCGTGACCATGCACGACTCCTGCCACATGCTGCGCGTGCTGGGTGACAGCACGTCACCGCGCGAGGCGCTGGCCGAGGCCGGCTGCGCCCTGGAGGAGATGCAGAACACCGACCAGTGCTGCGGGTTCGGCGGGGTGTTCAGCATCACCTTCCCCGAGCTGTCGGCACGCCTGGGCGAGGAGAAGGCGCGCGCGGCAATGCAGAGCGGGGCCCGCGAGGTGACCTCGTGCGATCTCGGATGCCTCATGCACATCGTGGGCGTAGCGCACCGCCAGGGCATTCCCCTGCGGGCGCGTCACATCGCCGAGGTACTGGACCAGTGAGCACCTGGCGCCGACGCGATACGGGCGGGGTGGCCTACGACGACGTGGAGGGGACGCTCCGCGAGCGCACCATCGTGGCGCTGTCCGACCGCACGCTGCGCGGCAACCTGGAGACCGCGGCCACGAGCTGGGGCGAGGGCCGCGAGGCCATGCGACACGACCACGGGCTGGATGAGATGCGCGAGCGCGCCCGCGACATCCGCCGCCAGAACATCCGCGAGCTCCCGGCGCTGCTGAGCGAGATGCAGGCCAAGGTGCGCGAGGCCGGTGGCACCGTGGTGCGCGCCGCCGACGGCGCCGAGGCCTGCCGCTACATCACGGGCCTTGCCCGGGCGCGCGGGGTGCGCGTGGTGGCCAAGAGCAAGTCGATGGCCACCGAGGAGATCAAGCTGAACGAGGCCCTCGAGCACGCGGGCATCGAGGTGGTGGAGACGGACCTCGGCGAGTGGATCCTGCAGCTGGCCGGCGAGCACCCGAGCCACATCATCGCCCCGGCGGTGCACCTGAACCGCGCGCAGGTGGCGCAGCTGTTCCGGGAAGAGGCGGGCACCGATGATGTGCCGGACGACCGCGAGGGCTTGGTGGCGCACGCACGCGTGCGCCTGCGCGAGAAGTTCGCACAGGCAGGGATCGGGGTGTCGGGGGTGAACCTGGGCGTGGCGTCCACCGGCACGGTGTGCATCGTCGAGAACGAGGGCAACGCGCGGCTGGTCACATCGCAGCCGCGCATCCACGTGGCCGTGATGGGCATGGAGCGCGTGGTGGCCGACTGGGACCAGGCCGCGCACATCCTGCAGGTGCTGCCGATGGCCGCCATCGGCCAGGACGCCGCCAACTACGTGAGCCTGATCACCGGCCCGCGGCGCGAGGGCGAGGCCGACGGCCCCGAGGAGTTCCACCTGGTCATCGTGGACGGCGGGCGCGGGGCGCTTCGCGGCACGGAGTTCGAGGAGGCGCTGTCGTGCATCCGCTGCGGGGCGTGCCTGTACTCGTGCCCCATGTGGAAGTCGGTGGGCGGGCAGGCCTACGGCTCGCCCTACTCCGGGCCCATCGGCGCGGTCATCACGCCGCTGCTCGAGGGCCCCTCCTCCCCCGCCTCGCGCGACCTGCCGTTCATGTCGTCGCTGTGCGGTGCCTGCGGCGAGGCCTGCCCGGTGGGGATCCCCCTGCAGGACCTGCTGGTGAAGGCACGGGCCCGGGCATCGTCGCCCGCCACCAGGAAGTCGGGCGTGGCGTTCCGCGCGTGGAGCCGCCTGTGGCGGCACCCCGCCACCTACCGCGCGTGGATGGCGGGCTGGCGGATGATGCTGCGCGCCCGCGGGAAGGACGGCTGGGCCACGCACCTGCCGGGGCCGGGCGCCGGGTGGACCCAGGTGCGCGACATGCCCAGCCGATGGCCGCCACGGCGATGAGCAGCCCACTGGTGGAGGAGCTGCTGGCGTCGCTGGTGCGCCGCAAGGCATCGGGGCAGGTGGTGGACGAGGGCGAGGCCGCGCGCGCCACGGCGCGGTGGATGGCCGATGCCGGCGTGACCCGGGCAATCCTGGCCGACGACCCGCTGGTGCAGCGCATCGCGCTGGCCGACGCCCTGCGCCGCGAGGGCGTGGAGGCCATCACGTGGCCCACGGGGCAGGGCACGCGCGAGGCCTTGGGGCTGGAGGGCCCGCCCGATGTGTGCGGCGTGACCGTGCCGTCGCTGGCAGTAGCCGAGCGGGGCACCGTGGTGCTGGAGGCGTCGGCCGGCCATGGCAGGGGGATCGACGTGACCAGCCGCCACCACGTGGCGCTGCTGCCCGCCGACCGGATCGTGGGCACGCTGGGCGAGGCGCTCGCCCGCACCTTCGCCGGGGATCGCCCCGTGCCCTCTGCCGTGAGCCTGGTATCGGGACCCAGCCGCAGCAGCGACATCGAGAAGATCTCGACCCTCGGGGCGCACGGGGCGCTGAGCGAGCACGTGGTGGTGATCACCTGACCCGCAGGGCCCCGTGGCGCGCCTGCCTGCTGGCACTGGGGATGATGGTGCTGCCGCTGATGGCGGCCGTTCAGGCCGCCCCGGCGCCGGCGGCATCGAGTGCCGCGCAGCAGCTGGCCGACCGCTACGCACCCGTGGTGATGCTGAAGAAGCAGGCGCGCGAGTGCGACCCCTCGGGCGAGGCCTATGGCCCGAGTTCGGTCAACCCCATCTTCGGCCAGCCGGACTTCCTGCTGACCGACGACGGCGCCACGGTGCTCACGGGCCCCACGGCCGACGACCTGTACGAGAAGCCCCCGGGCTATGCCATCGACTACCCGGGCAGCCCGTTGGACCCCGGGTGCACCTACGACGAGCTGGCGCGGCGCCTGGGGATGGGCGTGCCGCCTGCGGACCCCGTGGCGTACGCACACGTGGTCACCCAGCAGGGCGTGCCCGGCAAGCTGGCCCTGCAGTACTGGCTCTTCTACCTGTTCAACGACTACAACAACCTGCACGA
>Ga0180431_10009848_pt1 | contig 10721 bp, 8 predicted proteins | sample SS_ome_11_FD_132459 | JGI IMG/M metagenome (GOLD analysis project Ga0180431, IMG submission 132459) | Hypersaline lake sediment archaeal communities from the Salton Sea, California, USA - SS_1_MS_1 metaG | ecosystem: Environmental > Aquatic > Non-marine Saline and Alkaline > Hypersaline >...
GCCCGGCAGTCAAGCCAGCTATAAGCGCCGCACAATCCGGGCCTTTCGGGCGAAACCACACAGACGTGGTTCGGCGCAAAGCTCTGGCAAAGCGTGCAGGAGTAGAAAGTATCTATGTCCTCATCCTGCATGCCTTCCAGCCTCGCATCACGTTCGGCGTAAATGGCCTGAGCCCGCTCTCGCAATGCGGTAACCTGCTTTTCATCCGTATATAACTTGACCTGGACCTTGTCAACGATACTCGAATACTCATCGTGGTACTTGGCGTGCAGCAGTTTGCCGATGTGTTCGAGCACAAAGCCGGCCTTTGCCGCATCCTTGCTGATCCGCACCCAGTTGATATCGCGCTGGCCCATGTGCCAGAGTCCCTGGGCTTCGTTCAGGAACGTATGCACCTGTCGTTCGAGAACCGGCTCGAAATCGGACTGCATCTTCCTGCCGGCGACCTCGATGATGATCCCCAAAGGCAACCTGCCGCCGGTCTTGAGCGTGTCGATGTCGGGTCCGATGACCTCCACGTTGCCGTCCTCAACCTTGTCGATCTCGCGCATTCGCAGCCACTCGAATGCCGGCGTCCTCTGGCCTCCGAACTCGCATTGCATATCTTCTTTGCGGATGCGCTCGCCCTCGAATGCGGGACTGACGGAAACCGGGATGGGAATCTCAGTAATTTTGACCTTCAGGCCGCGAACCTCGACTGCCTTTTCGACGATCTGGTCGTGCGGAATCTTCGAGACAACGTGCTCGTAAGTGCAGACGCCGGTCGGGAGAATCTCCGGGATATCGGAATCCGCGATGGTGGGAAATCCGTAATTGATCGCACCGGCGGCAGTTGCGTACCACTCATCCGTAACCTCACCCAGAGCCATAACGAACGCAAAGATCCTGTTCTTGTTGTACAGCAGGTTCCGCCGGAAGTCAGCCGGCTGGACGCCGCCAAAGCTCAGCGCCGCGCGGCTTGCAAAACCGAGTGCGTAGATAGCTGATGTAATGTCTCGCCCAAAGGGTATAAGTCGGGTTTCCCAGCCCAACTGGACTCCACCCTCGACAAGCTGCTCGGCGAAAGTCGCCCCGTTGTTGTGAGCGTGCATAAACACATACAGACTACGTTCCTGGAGTTTTCGGGCAATTTCAACAGCCGTTTCTACGTCAGGAGCGGCACCGACTACGGCGGCAAATCCCGGAGCTGTTCCATCTACGAACTGGATTCCGCGCTCGCGCATAATCACATCATCGGCGGCTCCGAGCCAGATCCCGTCCACCGGATTCGGGCCGATCAGGTACTTGCACGCTTCGATTATCTCTTCCGCAAAAAGCGTTGCCATGCCGGCATCGAGAGTATGTCCCAGGTAGGGCACCCAAAGGTCGTCATCAACGTGCGGCGGCAGCAAGCCCTCTATTTCCTTTATTACTTCCTTGAAGTCCGCCAATTTCTCGACCGCTCGGCCGGTCATAGAATAGATGATAGGAATGTAGTATCCCGTATTGGGAAAATTGACTTCGCAATCTTCGCCCTTTTTCTTAATGGCTTTGGCTAAAATGTCTTCGGCCTGTTTGGCTATCTTGTGTGCGCCGCGTATGGCTGCTGATGCAATGATCTTTGACATAGACTTACCTTTCTTATCTAGTATCAATCAGGACGTCGAATTTCGAGATCCGACTTCTGAATCGCATTACCTCACCTGGTGCTCATTCGACAGACAAAGCCCGTCTATCCTCCATATCGTAGAGCTTGCGTTCGGCCTTTTTATTGATTCCCAGAGCATCTCGTTTGCTCTCGATGTGCTCAATCATCATATGGGCGGCCTTTACCGGGTCTCGCTCGAAGGCCCATTTGCCGCCTACATCCTTTTCAATTTCGTCGGTCAAATAACGCGTCAGATTTTCTGCTCCGAGCACCGGCAGCGGCTCGGCGATCACGGTGTAGACCCCTGAAGCAACGAAATACATTCCGATTGAAACGGCTTTCTCCGACATCCATTCCGGCGCTGCCCCGGCGACCGGCAGTTCTGAAATATCCTCGCCGAGCCCGCCCTCGGCAACCACGTTCGACAGGATGGTCAGAATCCTGCTGTTATCCACACAGGAGCCAACGTGGAGCACCGGCGGTATGCCTACCGTCTCACAAACCTCGGCCAGCCCGGGGCCACAGTATTTTGCCGCCGCCTCCGGTCTCATCAGCCCTGCCTTGCCTGCCGCAAGCGCGCCGCAGCCTGTACTCACCACCAGGACGTCGTTTTTGATGAGCTCCTTTATCATTGCCAGATGACCGTAGTCGTGCATCTGCTTCGGGTTGTTACAGCCCACAACGCCGGCAGCGCCGCGAATGCGACCGTTGATGACATTGTCGTTAAGTGGCCGGTAACTGGCCCGGAATGTCCCGCCGAGATGGTAGAAAATATTCTCTGTGCTGAAGCCGGCGATTCCGCGCTCCGACGCCGTCGGGATACTACATGGGCCTTTTCTATTTGTGAAATTCTCGATGGCGAGCCGGACAATCTGACGCGCGATCTCCGTCGCCCTGTCCTCATGGAATTCAATGTGTTCCGCTCCTGCAATTTTGCACTTGGGAGAAGTGGTAATGAGCTTGGTATGGAAACAATCAGATAGCGAACCCAACGCAGGCATGATGCACTGTACGTCAACAAGCATAACTTCCACCGCGCCGGTCATCATCGCCAGTTCTTGCTGCAGGAAATTTCCCGCCACCGGGATACCGTGACGCATCAATATCTCATTGGCGGTGCAGCAGATGCCCGAGAGGTTGATACCTTTAGCGCCTTTATCTTCAGCCATCTTTACCATCTCGGGTTCCTGGGATACCGCCACGATTATATCGGACAGTGTCGGCTCATGACCGTGGACGATTATATTGACCTGTTTGGCGTCAAGCACGCCCAGGTTTGATCCGAATCGAATCGGCCACGGCGCGCCGAATAGAATATCGGATATCTCCGTAGCTATTAGCGATCCGCCCCATCCATCGGCCAGGCATGCTCGAATACCCTGTTTCATCAGGTTCTTGTAATCAGAACCAACACCCATGTGGGTCCTGTGCATAATCTCCACGATCTCACGGTCGACAGAGCGAGGAGTTACACCGAATTCCTCCCAGACCTTCTGCCTGGCAGGCGGCGAATAGGAAGCCGCACTAATAAGTGTTCCCTCCTGCTTGCCAAATTCAACCATCACCGCGTCAGCCAGGTCGCCGGCAATCTCCTTTGTGGCTCTGCCTTCTATCTTAATACCATACCTTGCTGCGACCTCTCTAAGTTTCAACTCATCCTTAATCGCATAATCGGAAGATTCGTTTTCAACCGCCATCTTGAAGGTGTGGGCGACGTCCCGGCCGTGGTCGGAATGTGCTGCGGCGCCTCCGGCGATCATTCGCACAAGGTTTCTGGCGGCAATTGTGTCGGCGTCGGCCCCGCAAATACCAAGTGGCGCCTTCTTCGTGATCCTGCATGGACCCATGCTACAGATTCGGCAGCATATGCCCTGTCTTCCGAATCCGCACTGCGGCATCTGTGTAGCGAGCCGATCCCAGGCATTCTGCTGGCCTGATTCAGCCATCAGATTAATCATTTCCTGCGATGCTGTGTCAGAACTACGTTCCTTTGCGTCCATAAAGCTTCCCCATTCTTAAAAATCTTATCCCCATAAAAACGTTGTAGCAACATTATGGTAATACTTAACAACAAGTTTACGACTCTGTTAATCGCAGTCTTTCTCGGTATCGGAAAGTTCCCCACCTGCACATGTATTCTCGGACCTAAGCTGTACGATAATTTCCGCTAATTTATCCTTTGCTTGTTTTAACTCCTCCGTGACCGCCTTGTCAGCGTCGAAAACGGGCGTTCGGTTGAGATCCGCCTGCTGCAGGGATCGGCTGTATCCTATAGTTCCCAGCAGAGCTGCATCACTTAAATTAGATTCAATAAACCTGGCTTGACCGGCATCCACGACTTTGTTGGCGATTGCGGCGACGGATCCAATGCCGAGCTTGCGAGCCATCTTAGCCATATTGTTAGCTGTGTCGATGCTCCGGGCGCCCGGCTCTACGACCAAAACTAGGGCCTCTATGCCCTGAACGCTTGCTCTGCCCATGAATTCTACGCCGGCGGCCAGGTCGACCATTACCACCTCTTGGCGCTGCAAAATTGTGTGTGTGAGCAACGCTTTGAGAAATGCACCTTCCGGGCAGGCACAGCCGCCGCCGGCCTGGGTGATCGCACCTAAGACAAGCAGTTTCAAGCCTTTGACTTCGATGCAATAATCTTGAGGAAGGTCGCTGACTTTGGGATTGAGCTTGAAATAAGCTCCAAGCGTGTCCTTTCCCGTGCCGGTACGTTCGGCGATCAACTCTTTCATCTTAATCAGCGGCTGGGGGCTTCGCTCATGCGGCAGACCGAATGCAGACGCGAGATTAACGTCAGGATCGGCGTCAATGGCCAACACATCATATTTGTCTTCAGCAAAGAGTTGCGCGAGGATTGCACTGAACGTCGTTTTCCCGACGCCTCCCTTACCGCCTATTGCTATTTTTGCACCATGCAATTCAGGCATGAAAAGTAACCTCTCACCCTGAAGAACCGGACCGCCATATCCGTATACACAGGCTCAGGCCATGCGAACGAGGGACAACCTATCACTCCAGAGAGAGGCTGTCAAGCTTTTGCCTGAAATATTTAAATATCGAATTTTCGGCAGTGTTCAATTGCTGTCACTAGCTGCCTCGGTCAATGCCCTGACGCCAAGACCCACGGCGGCCAGCAGAGCATCAAGCGGCAGTTGCTCAGCAGCGGTCTTGTCGAATAATATTGACGCCCGAGCTTCAAATTCCTCGCAACTTGCCCATATCACTATGGTTATAGGCAGTCGAGGCAGAAGCCTCAGCCGAACGGACGCGTCACCGAAATCCGATTTCTCGGCGCGAAGCGGTTTTGCAGCTTCCAGCAGGGCTTGGGGACGACTGCCGAACACCTGCTCCAGTTTCTCTGTCGGAAGACAGTGTACGCCTCGAAAAAAGAATTGGCCGCCGGGAAGCGCCAATCCATTTACAAGCTTGCCGGACAGTGGCAGATCCTTGGCGTTGATTAGATAAGCGAGGACACAGAGCTGCTCCAGAAATTCGGCCGGACGCTGCGACGACGCGGCCCGTACTGCGGAGATGCTCCTGTCCGCTATGTGGACGATGTAGTCGGTATTAAGCATAGTAAGAACACATCGCTCCGGATCGCTCAGGAATTGACATCCCGCGCGACGAGCTGTCTCGGCGTAGTCAAGTCTCTCAAGTTTTTCCCAAAGACCCTCGTGTGCCATCTTGCTTTGCATCCTCCAAATTCCGATTAAAACCAACAAGCATTATTTATCGTGTGCCGACAATAGCCATCTGCCGTTTTCAAGTTTTATCCGGTCAATGTCGAGATCAAAACTGCTCCCGTCCGAGACTATGATCCTGTCTGCAAATTTCCTCACTTCCATCGCCGAAGGCTTCCAGGTCCTGGCGTCTTTTCTCACGGCTACAAGAAATAAGCCCGGTTCGACCACGTGACGCAGCGAGTTGGATTCGCAGATCGAAATTGCATCCGGCCCAAGCACGTCAAGCAAAGCGGCGAATCCTTCATCGATGTGTTTTCTCAGAATCCGAAGCCAATAAACTCTGGATGCGCCGGCCGCCAGGAGCCTGGATGTGTCCTTACCGGAATCCGGATCGGTTTCCTCGGTAATAAGGTATACGCCGTCCAGCGAAGAGCAAGCACCGCAGCCTTCTCCGCCGCGAGGGCACTGTCCGTCTTTTTCATTTATCGTCGTTACCTTAATTCCAACGATGGCCTGATCTAATCGGCTGAACTTGCGGAGAACAGCGCAGGCCAGCTCGGTCTTGCCTGCATTTGCTCCGGCCGAGCCTATCATTAACATTCTATCGAGCCTCATCATTCTCCTTCCGGCTCATTTGAAACAGCCGAGCTGGCACTTGCAGATTTTCACATTGTTATTGTTACAAATGCGTCCGATCTCAGCAACGTTAACCTCGTACTTTTTTGCCAGACCAAATGCCTTTGCGCAGGAGATTTTTTTTGGGTCGCCATCGCTCGATCTGAGCACAGCATCTACCAATTGTTCCTTTTTGTCCATACGTATTCGCCCTAAAGAGTGCTAAATGATTCTGCCCCTGTTGACGCTTCGAAAATCAAGCTATTTAAGAATGGACTTACGTCGGTGTCAATACAATTGTTCGTCGCGACAAAAAGTCGCCGGTCTACATGAGAACTCGATCAGGAGGATGGTGCTTCAATTGAGAGGCAGGGAAACCCTGTGTAATCTCTTAATCTCTGCGAGTTTGTCGTCGATCAAGTGCTGTGTATTGCACTAATCCTGTGGAAATGGCGTAAAGAAACCTCAGCTTGCTTCGGCCGACGAAATTTCGACCGTTTTCTGCTGTGAATATCGAACACCTGATTTTGACACGGTGAAGCACAGTGTGTTTCGGTTCGAGTCCGACCTCTCGGTCCATACCCGGCCCCCATGCAGCTCCACCAACTCTATAGCAAGTCGCAGCCCCAGAGCCATATCCTGCCCGCCGGTCTGGAACTGTTCCCTCATCCAATCGGGACAGTCTACGATCCGGTGAATGTCATCACGTTCGAGCGGCAGACCTTCGTCATGTATCTCCACCATGACCTCATTGCCGGCGTCGCTGGCCCCCACTGTAACGTTACTATTGGCTCCGGATGATTTGATAGCTCGCTTGAGAAAGATATGGAATATCTGAGTCATTCTATGGGGATCAGCATTTACGAGAAGCTTATCGGCAGGCGTTGTGTTTTCCAAATCGACGTTGAATTCGGCCGCTGACGGTTTAAGATCGTCTACAGATTTTTCTATCACCTCCGCCAGATCGAACCTCTGCGGAGTCATCTTCATCTTGCCGGCATCAATTCTCGATATGTCCAGGTAGTCAGAGATGACCGTTTGTGCCGTGTCGATTTGATGGGCGGCAAGAAGCTGCTGCACCGCCTCGGCCACAAAGATTGAGACTTCATTCTGGAAATGTTTCTTCTCCTTGAGCTTCTGGCTTGTCGTTCTGATTTTGTCTTCAGCGAGCATGCGTTCGGTAATATCTCTTGCGACCGCCACGATCGCCACGTCGCGCCCGGACGCGTCTTTAATAGGCGATCTCGAAAGCGAAACGGGGAACACACTCTCGTTTTTCCGCTTGTGATAAAAACCGACCTCCCAGTTGCTCCCGGCGGTCTTGGTCTGAAATACGCTTCTCGTATTATTGCCCTGCCGCTTGCCGATCCATAGAAGATTGCCGTTTTGCCCGACGATCTCCTCCTCTTTGTACCCGTAAGTTCGGGAGAATGCCCTGTTGACAAAAACTATCGTTCCCTGCATATCGGTAATATAGACACTGTCCTCGGTACTCATGACCGCCCCGGACAGCAAGTGGACTTTCTCCTTCATCTTTTTGTGGTTGATTGCATTTTCGACGGTTTTCGGAATGGCATTCAGGTAATTCTGGTTGAGATCCTTGACGAGGTAATCGTATGCACCGGCTTTCCACATATTGGTTGCGGTTTCCTCGTCCCCGGCTCCGGTCACCACCACTACCGGTGTGTTTGCCGCCGACTTGAGAACATCGAGTGCCGTTCCGTCTCCAAGAGAATGGTCTGATACGATAACATCGAATTGATTGCCATCCAGAACATTTCTGGTTTCAGCAACAGAGCCTACAATCGTATAGTCGTATGGAATTGCATTAGTGTCCACAAAACGCTTGAAGGCCAACTGATCGAGCTTGTCGTCTTCGACAAGCAGGACTTTGTATCTGACACTGTCCATGATTTTAATCTCCATTCGGCGGAAGTTTGCTCAGGGTCCAGTACGAGTCAATCGTCTTGATGATCTCCATGAACCTCTTATAATCGACGGACTTGACCATATAGCCGGCCGCACCAAGCTCAAAACTCTTAGCTATGTCCTGTTCCGAGTTGGAAGTGGTCAGCACTATCACGGGTATTTTTTTCAATCCGTCGTCGGCCTTTATGATCTTGAGAAATTCCGTGCCGTTCATTTTCGGCATGTTCAAATCCAGTAAAATGACGGATGGTTTCGTATTGCCGTCATCTCTTAAATATGCCAGCGCTTCTTCGCCGTCGCCGGTGGGGACCAGCTCGATTTTAACCTCAATATCTCTAAAGGCGCGCTTTACGGTCATTACGTCAATGCTATCGTCTTCAACAAGCAATATTGGCTGCGAGTTCTGCATTGTCGACTCCTGTTTCCTGCCTGGGCAAAGTGAAGAAAAATGTACTTCCTTCGCCTACTTCTGATTCTACCCAAATGCTGCCGCCATGTAGCTCGACTATTTTCCTTGCCACGGTAAGACCGACCCCGGTGCCTCTAAAATCTTCTGTAACCGACAGCGACTGGAACATTTTAAAGATTCTGTCAAAGTGTCTTTCTTCAATTCCGGGCCCGTTGTCGGCTATGCTGAATTTCCAAAAACCGTTCTCTTCGATGCAGCCGAGCTGTATCCGGCCCTGTGTCTTGTCCATGTATTTTATGGCGTTACTAAGCAGATTCTGAAACAACTGCATGAGCTGTGTCTCTTGACAATCTATGACGGGCATATCGTCCTGGACGGTAATTGTAATGTTATCCGGAGCATCCAGCATATCGATCGCTTCGGGAACGAACTCGTTAAGATCCACTCGGACAGGCTCTCCTTCCGTGCGGCCGGCTCTCGAGTATTTAAGCACACCGTCGATTAAGTGGTGCATCAACTCCACACGGTCCAAAAGCAGATGCATCTGTTCTGTGACCTCCTCGCCGAGTTTATTCCCCAAATCATCTAAAATCCAGGTCGCCAGGCTCTTTATTCCACGCAAAGGAGCTTTGAGGTCGTGCGAGACTATTGAGGCAAAATCCCTGAGATCCTTATTTATGCCATCGACCGTCCGGATAAGAGCGGCCTGGCTCTGCTGGGCCTGCTTGCGCTCATCGATTTCTTCCTTGAGTTTCTCGTTAATCTGTTCAAGCTTCTCCGTCCGCTCTTTAACCATATCCTCCAGTTGCCCCATCTTCAAAGAGGCTTGTTCAGCGAGCACCCATTTTTCGGTAAGTGAGTTGGCGAGCTGAGCCACCTCGGCACCGTCAAATGGTTTTTTCAGGATCAGAAGATTCTCGGAGCTTCCGAGCCGGTCGGCTATATCCGCCCATGAATAATCAGAATAGGCGGTGCAAATAACGGTCTGTAACCTGGAATCTATCTTCCAAATATGTTCTATCGTCTTTAGGCCGTCCCAGCCCGGAGGCATACGCATGTCAACAAAAACCACCTTATACGGGCAACCTTCATGACAAGCCTGGGCAATCTTCTGACATCCCTCCTGTCCCTGCGATGCAAAATCAAGCTTGTACGTGTTCTTTGCTGTTTGGTTGACGCCACCTTCACCTAAAACTTCACTCCTCAATGTGTTGAGGCTCTCGTTCTCATCCTCTTCAATGAGAATGCTTTCAAAATCCTTGTGAATGTTTGGATTGTCGTCGATTATCAGTATGCGGTGAGCAGTCTCTCTCTGCAATTCATTCATATTTTGGCCTCCTCTTTCTGGAAAGGTAACTCAATGGTAAATGTTGCGCCTTTATCCGGTCCGTCGCTATGGGCTACCATGGATCCATTCAATTCGCCGACAGACAAGGCCGCGCTGTGCAACCCGAATCCATGCCCTTTTTTCCTGGTCGTAAAACCATGCTCAAAAATTCGTGTCAGGTTTTCCGGAGCAATTCCAACGCCGTTGTCCGATATCTCGATTTTCAGACGTCCTGCCTCTGGCTCTTTGATTCGTATCGTAACAGTCTTATCCTCTTGTGAACTCTCGGCCAGAGCGTTTGCTCCATTGCTGATGAGATTTGTCATGACCTGAAGGAGTTTGTGCCGATCCAGCATTAAAGTCGGCAGATTCGCGATGTCCCGAGTCACTTTGATGCCGTTTCGAGATAGTACCTCGGCGTTTATCTTGAGTGTATCCTCCACAATGTCGGCTATGGAAGTTGCTTCTATCAAACCTTTGGCCTTGCTGTGCGATTGCTGCAGTTGAATAATTTCACCCACGTGCTGAACGTGTTTAGTCAGGGCCTCCACTGTTTCCAGACAGCGCTGCTGCTCGTCAATCAGCTCTGTGGAAAGGTTGGCCAGTAACGCAGGTATTTTCTTGCCTCGCTCTTCAACTGTCATGAATTTGCCGAGCTCTTTATCATTATCCCGGAGCAATTGCACGACATCGCAAAGGCAGGAGATTTTCGAGTTGCGGATTTTTTTCTCTATCGACTCGGCCGTAACGCTGATACTGTTGAGCACATTGCCCGCGTTGTGCAGTACGCCGCTTGCCACTTCCGCCTTACCGACATCGCGAGCGGTTTCGAGCAATTTCTCCTGTGCCGATTTGAGCTTGTCTTCCGCTCGCTTTCGTTCTGTAATATCGCGGGCGATAGCTATTATGTAGTCTTGTTTTTCCTGTGTGACGAACCTCAGGCTTGTCTCGACTGCAAACGTTGCCCCATCTTTGCACTTGTATAGGCCTTCCTGAACTATCTCGTTGTTAAGTCTGAGTTGATCCACCTGCTTTTTCCAGGATGCATCATCTGTGACGGATTCCTCGATATCCTTCATTGTCATCGTCCCGAGCAGTTCTTCTCGAGCGTAGCCGAGA
>Ga0180431_10009850_pt1 | contig 10720 bp, 8 predicted proteins | sample SS_ome_11_FD_132459 | JGI IMG/M metagenome (GOLD analysis project Ga0180431, IMG submission 132459) | Hypersaline lake sediment archaeal communities from the Salton Sea, California, USA - SS_1_MS_1 metaG | ecosystem: Environmental > Aquatic > Non-marine Saline and Alkaline > Hypersaline >...
TGACTGACATCGGTAATAATCAGGTCAATCAGTCCACCGTCTTGTTGTTTCATCTGCAGCCTCTGTCCCATGGTAGGTGTAATATTTTCGGGCAATTTATTCTTTTCGACCTCTACCACCAGATCGTCACGCCTCGGGCCGAAGGCTTCCTCCGGCGGGATTTCAATGCTTTTTGTATCCCCGGTCTCCATGCCGATGACCCCTCTTTCAATGCCGGGCATGACTTCTCCGGTTCCCACGACGAAATCAAAGGGTTCCCGCTCCCTTGAATTATCGAACACCTTTCCATTCTCCAGTTTACCCGTGTAATGTATCTTGACTGTGTCTCCATCTTTTACTTTGCTCATGAATACCTCCAATCCATTATTTTGGGTTGATCCTAAAGGTCCTTTCATGGAGAAACCCCCATATGGGCATACCTCCACCTTCAGAAGAGTAAAATCAGACTGCAATGCTTTGCAGCCGTCCGTTCCAACGATTGATGTCAAAGCGGGGAAGGCAAGCGCCGATTGTCAGTGGACATGTAACTTGATAGGTGGATGCAAACGCATGAAGGCTTAACTGGCTTAAAAAGAACAGCTTAAAGTATCTCAAACATAGAAAAATCAGTCAACCCCCTTTTTCGTTTTCGGGTGAAGTCGGTGATTTTTTTGAATTCAGCCTTCAGGGTTGATTCAAGATCTCGCCCACCTTCAGGGAAAGTTCTCTCAAATTGAAGGGCTTCTGAATGAAGCCGTTGCACCCCCGCTCAAGTATTTCCTGGGCCTGGCCGTTGATGCTGTAGCCGCTGGAGAGAAGGACCTTGACGCCGGGATCTATTTCCTTGAGTCGATCATAGGTCTCTCCGCCGCCCATACCGGGCATGATCATATCCAGGATGACCATTTGGATGTAAACCCTGTTCTTCTCATAGAGGGTAATCGCTTGCCGTCCGCTTTTGGCAACCATCACCCTATAGCCCAGCTCCTCAAGCAGGAGTTTCCCAATATCAATGATCATATCCTCGTCATCCACGAGCAGGATTGTCCCCTCACCCCTGAGGACCTCCCTGGTCGGCTTTTCCTCTTCAACGATCCCCACCTCAGATGCGGGCAGATAGATATTAAAGGTGGCTCCTTGTCCCTTCTCGCTGTAAACATTGATGAAGCCCCCATGGTTCTTAATGATGCCATAGACAGAGGCCAGCCCCAATCCGGAACCCCGTCCCATCTCCTTGGTGGTGAAGAAAGGTTCAAAAAGACGTTCCAGGGTTGCTTTGTCCATGCCGACCCCGGTATCCGTAATAGAGATTTTGACGTATTTTCCAGGCTGAACCCCAAAGGGCCTGACGTATTCTTGGTCGAGCACGATATTTTCTGTGTGGATGAAGAGGTCTCCGCCGGCCGGCATGGCATGCCATGCATTGACATACAGGTTTAATAGGATCTGATCAATTTGACCCTGGTCAACTTCCACTGGCCAGAGATTCGCCTGGAGTTCCTTGTGGATGCGGATATTTTTCGCGGTTCGTCCGAACATCCGGGCACTTTCATTGATCAGATCATTTAGATCGGTTGTTTTGACCTGGTATTTACCTCCTCTGGCAAAACCCAGAAGCTGTCTGGTCAATTCCGCCCCGCTTTGGACATAATGTTCAATGTTTTTTAACCGCTCGTAGTGGGGATGACGAGAGTCCATATCCAGGAGTACAAGGGAAGTATTCCCCTGGATACCCATAAGGAGGTTGTTAAAGTCATGGGCAATGCCCCCTGCCAAGGTGCCGATCGCCTCCAGCTTCTGGGCCTGTTGAAACTGTGATTCCAGTTTCCTTTGCTGAGTGATATCTCTCAGGAAATTGAGCGTGGCCGGGCGGCCATCCCAATTGATGGTGACCGTATTGAGTTGACCCCATAGTTCTTCGCCGTTCTTGTTTATGACCCTGAATGAATAAGTGCTGGGAAGGTCTTCGCCGGTCAACCGTCTTTTGTGTCGATCCAGGACCATATCCCTGTCTTCAGGATGGATAAGATCGGTGAAGGGTATCCGGTCAACCAGGTCTTCCTCTGAATAGCCTATGTTTTCCTCGGTTCTTGAATTCGCGAATTTTATCATTCCGTCCTGGGCCACGAAAATGGCCTCATTGGCATTTTCAATGAGGGCACGGTATTTTTCCTCACTCTCCCGGAGTGCCTCTTCGGCACGCTTGCGGTCGCTGATATCAATAATGCTCACACTGATTCCCTTGATGGGGTCCAAAGGATCGAGGATGTTCACCCTCACATAGCCGTCGAAGAGATGACCGTCTTGATGTCGGAGCTTGGCATCAAGTTTCATGAGCTTACCGGATTTTTGCTGCTCGTAAGTCAGCTGTCCCACGCGCCTGTATTCTGCGTCATCGGCATACAATATCCTGGTATCTTTTCCCAGATATTGTTCTTCCCGTGTGAATCCAAAGAGCTCGGCCATGGCCTGGTTCGCCCATACGATCTTTCTGTCCCTGGCATAGGCTATCCCGACGGCAGAAGCAGTGAGAATGTTCTCCAACAGCTCTTGGCTTTCCCTTAAGGCCTCCTCAACGCGCCTGGCCTCCTCAGATCTCCGCTCCAGCTCCCTGACCCGTTGCTCCAGTTGTTCATAGGTCGGCTTATCCCCCATCAAACATCCTCCCCAAAAAATGTAAAGGCCTGTACTGGCTTGCGCTTGGCATACTGCAAATGTGAAGGAATCTATGGCTGCCTGCGGCTGGAATCCAAGACCTCTCGAATCGTTTTTGCCATTTTCGCCTGGTCCACTGGCTTCATCAGAAATCCGTCAATGTTCAAGGTTTCTACCCGGCCGTTGACCTTCTCGCTGAAACCGGTACATAGAATCACCGGAAGTTCCGGATGGATCTCCTTGAGGACGGAGGAGAAGGGCTGAAATTCTGCTGTGCCGGGTCTTTACACACAACCCTGATTCAGGGGACACGCTACCCTGGTATCATCGGCTTAAAGGATCAAAAAGCATCCAATAAGAGAGCGCCAAATAATGCAAAAATCGTCGTGAAAACCCAATAAACGATAGTCTGATCCTCTCAGATGGGAAGTATATCTTGAGGATTTTCCCGTTTTTGGACCTTAGGGGAAGTTAAGAGAACGACGGAGAAAAGTACCTAATACAAATACTTATAGCGGAAAAACCGGAATGTGTCAATCGGGGTGGAAATAGATGGGTGGAGGCGGCCGGAGAGGGCCGCCTACCCACTCCCTCTATTTTAGGGCGCCGTGTCAACGTCCGGAGCTCTTTCTGCTGGCCCCGTTTCCGGCCAAGAGGCCAGAATCAGGAGGTCATACCACTCAGGCTCAAAGGCCCCACCGGGGACATCGTCTAGGGCAAAGAGAAAGATGTACCAGCCCACAGGCCACGCCGTGTTAATGAGTGTGGTCGGGCCTATTCCGGAAAGGGGTGCCTCAAAAAACAAGAGTGGAAAAGTCCCATAAGATGATACCAGACCGAAAAACCAGTCGGCCTCCACTCCGTTCATATGACCAGGGTTAAGGTGGACGGAGATGTTTACCGGTTCACCGGGATGAACAAGCAATGGCCCGTCCGAACCGTTCGCCTTGACATCCACAGTCACGGGGACAGGAGTGTCTCCGGCACGTACCGGCCAGAGGGGGAAGGTATCCCATTTGTCGTCATGGGACACGCTGCCGATAGTCATGTTGAGGCGCCACGCATAAGACGTGTTCATTTTTAAAGTTGACGATGACCAGTAAGGGAGTGATTCAACATTCACAAAGGGGGACGTATCCTGTATAGCCGGGTCGTAGGCGCCAAAATGGGTAAGGCTATGGATTTCCTTCCGGTTTGGAAGCCTCCAGTCATCATAAAGCTGGTTATAGCCCCCACATGTATAATTCTCAGGATTGGCATTCAAGTCGGCCACCCTATCCAGGGCCTCCTGCCAGGTCATTGACCCAAAGCATCCGGCATCTTTGAGCCACATGAGCCCCGTGAGGTTATCCATGACCGTGCCGTCTTCATTGTCTGTAAACCGGGGCTCGGGCCAGGCTACGCCGGCCTGGATATCACCGTCTTGGCCGGTTCCCGCACACGGGACCTCATCCCCGTTTCTATCATAGCAGTTAGTCTGGCCGGTCTGCCATACCTGCGCAGGTCCACTTGTCTCGATACGAACGGGCCAAACATACCGGGAGGACCACTTGGCGGTCCTGTTCATAAGACCGTTGTACATATTAATACACCACCCGGTATCATGAAAGTTGCCATAGGTGGTGGAGGTCCAGTAATTCTCTAGCTGAACATTTATAAAGCCCTTCCCGTTCAGCCAGGTGCAGGGTTCGGAGACTCCTGCATTGAGCAGGCTTTCCAATTGATTGATATTGGGGAGGACCCAATCGTTATATTGTACTGTATATCCCCCGCAGGTGTAGTTTTCAGGGTTGGCGTTTAGATCGGCCACTTTGTTCAGGGCCTCCTGCCAGGTCATTGCCCCAAAGCAGTTGGCATCCTTAAGCCACATGAGCCCCGTGAGGTTGTCCGTGACCGTGCCGTTCCCGTTATCCGTAAACCGGGGCTCGGGCCAGGCCACGCCGGCCTGGATATCGCCGTCCTGTCCGGTTCCCTGGCAGGGAATCTCGTTCCCATCTATATCATAACAGGTGGTCTGTCCAGTCTGGGGCAAGGCCACAGTGCCTGAAAACGAGGGTCCTGGGTTTAGAAGAATTAGATACCCAATAGCCAACAATCCTCCCAGAATTATCGAGACTCTGGTTCTGATCATCAAAAAATCTCCTTTTTCTGAAAAGGTTTCCCGTCTTTCCCAGGGGAAACGTTTGGGTTTTCAATTTTAGAAAAGCCCGGCCTTTCTAACCCTCCACCAAACCAAAGATATCACCTCCCTTACACCTTTTTTGTAGAGTTTCTATACGTAGTTCAAGAGGATTGCCTCCAACGGACATTGAAATCCGTTGGAAGTTTGATGGAAAATCATTTTGGAAAAAAACAGGAATAACAGAAGATTTCTGGGTTTCACATATCTTTGGGATTTTACAGCTCTTACAGGCAGTACGATCAGGTGAAGGTAATTTGCTAGAAAGACCTTTCCCTGTTAGTCCTGGTGAAATAAACGAATGCACTCATATCATAAGCACACCCCATTGTAAAGATCGTAAAAAGGCTCGATCCTTGTTCCCAAAACAGCATAGCACAGAGTCCTGGTTTTCCGGTGTGCTCTTTGCTCTTCACCCTTCGTACGGGCAGAAAATAATTCCGCCACATATGTGTCGTTTTCAAGATATACGGGAAGGGATTCAAAAGGTCCTTTTCCTCCCCGGTCGGACTAATTCATCGAAGTCAACAACGTCCCCATTTTCTTGACTTATTTCGCCGGTGGTGCTAATCGTTTCATATATCCTTGATAGAGGCGGAAACGACAATGGAAAAAGGCAATTCAAGATGATCAGGTTTTTGCCGATACTCCTTATATGCCTTGCAGGTTTAACCGGGTGTAAAGGCAGCGCGTCCTTTATGTTCGAAGGGATCCCCGAGTACCCGAACTCAGACATGACAGATTCCATGCTTTTGAAAAGCGGCTATTATGCGGAATTTCAAAGCAGTGATTCTCCTGACCTGATATTGGCCTTCTACAATGACCACATGAGAAAAGAGGGCTGGAGTCTCCGATTGAAATCAAGGGAATTAACAGACGGACCGTCCACCGAGTCTCTGATGCTTTTCAAGGGCAACAGGGATTTAATCATCGATGCCTATAAATTCCGGGATCGGACGCGGATAGCCGTTTTTATGGGAGGCGTTCATGAATAAGAAAGGGTTTACTCTCATCGAACTTATTGTGACCTGCGCTATTCTTAGCGGGGCGCTTGCCGTTGCCATACCCACTTACAGCGTGTGGGAGCCCAAGTGGCGCCTGAAAGGCTCGGCTACAGATGTTTACGGCGCCATGAATCTTGCGAAGGTGGGCGCGGTCAGGGAAAATGCCCGGGCGGCGGTCATTTTCAATCTTGCAAACAATACCTATACCGCATTCATTGACGATGGACCTGCAAACTGGGCCTTGGACTCGGGAGAGGAGATTTTAATCTCTGGGACCGCTGACGAAGGGATTGATATGTACCAGTCCACCTTTCCGAGCCATACGTGCGGGTTTAATGGGAGGGGCATGCTGGATGAGGACCTGATCGCTTTCCAGGCGCCGCCCTATGAACTGCATTTGAAAACCTCCAGGCCGCAATATATGGGGATCAAAGTAAGCTTTACCGGTCTGGTGTCCGTTATTACCAGTTCAGACGGCACCACCTGGAATTAAACTCGGGGACGGTGTTGACTTCGATGAACCCCGCTGTTGCAAACGCACTGACATGATTGTGACAGAACCACAATGAAGACAGCCGCTCAGGCCACTTTGTGGACAGATCCTGGAACTCACTATTCGTAAATTCCAGATTTAATGGACTAAAAGCAGCATTTTAAAGACCTGGAAAGCAAAAGAGGTGATTCTTAATCCGCCTCTTTTATGCAACTACGGGGGGAATCAGCCACTGTTTGTCCTTTTTATGGCCTTGGATATGGCGGACGTGGAAACCCCCACGTGACGAGCTATTTCAGCCAATGGCACCCCGTACTTTTCCACCAACTCGGCTGCCAACCTTGACCGAAACTTTGAGATTTTGGGGCGGCGACTGCCTGATCCCAGCTCATTGATATTCACCCCTTCTTCCTGGCACAAGGTCGTGATGACCTGCGCTATCCTTTCTGAAAGGGCCCGGCCTGCAAACTGACAGCTCAGGGGCCTTTCTGCCTCATTAATCATTTCCTTTACAAAACGCCCGCTCCCCAGTATGCGTTCATCTGAAAGCTCTCTGTGACCGAGCTTACGCATGGAAATGACCTGGGACCAGCCCCCCATTGAACGTATCAACCCCCCTCCCACCAGCTCCGACCGCCTCCCCTGCTCAATCCCTTCCTGCACGTATCTTCGATAGGCGCTCCTTGCCGTTCCATTCTTATTCCCAAACCAGCGCAACACATAGTCCCGGTCTTGCCATTCCTTTTTTAACCTGCCCATGAGAACAGCGTGCCCACACCACCGGTACCGATCGAGTTCAGACATGTCACGCACAATATCCGCCCGGAGTGGATTCAAATGAATGTACCGGACCAGCGCCCTGAAATAGGTGTCTTCCTCGCAAACAATGGATTTGTAGCGATTCTGGAACAAGTGGCCGCGTCTTGAATGCCGGTGGTTGTAATAGAGGGCATATCCCGTGAGGAGTCGCCTCATGAAGGTGGGAAGACCGATGATACCGCTGCGCAGCAGGATATGTGTGTGATTTGGCATCAAAGACCAGGCGTAGATGCTTGTGCCGGTTTCAGAAGAAAGCTTGGCCAGCCGAAATACAAAGTCCTCGCGATCCTTATCATCGTCAAAGATCCTTTTTCGCTCTATTCCCCGGACAATGACATGGTGTAAGGTCCCTGGGGCATCCAGTCTTGCCTGCCTGGGCATGATCTCCCCCTGAAGGTTCTTGCATTCGTCAAAGTTCACCAGGATTTATTACAAGTTGTGTGCCACGGCCTTTGTTGTCCCGAATGAATGAAGGAGTAGTTCCAAAAAAACCTTATATTTCAAGACCTTAAAAGCGAAAAAAGGATACGGGCTGGTCTTTTAGGGAGGCGTCACGCACCTTAATTATTGTTTCAATTGCCTATTTTTTTGTGCGCATGCACCTATTTCTGTGCACACTTGACCAGAGGGGCCCAGTTGTCTTGGGTTATTCATCGAAGTCAACAACGTCCCGGTTGACGGTTGACAGTCAAACCCCGAGGGCCTACATTACAGGGCATGAAAATCATGCTCGTCAATGCCCCCTACCTGTTTGTTTACAGAAGACTCAATTTTGGACGAAATTTTTACTTTCCCCTGGGCATCGGCTACATAGCGGCGGTGCTCAAAGAGAAGGGATACGATGTAAGCCTCCTGGATGTGGAGCCCCTTAACCTGACGCTGGAGGGCCTTGCCGCCCGCGTTAGGCATGAAAAGCCCCATCTCGTGGGTATTTCCTGCGCAACCGCCAATTTCAACGCCGCCTGCGAGATCGGAGACGCGGTAAAACAGGTAAGCGGGGCAAAAGTGATTTTGGGGGGGGTCCATGCCACGGTCATGTGGAAGGAGATTCTGGCGCAATGTCCTCAATTTGATGCGGCCGCCATCGGGGAAGGGGAATTCACCCTTCTTGATCTGTGCAAGTCCGCAAATGCGATAGGGCAGATCGATTTCTCAGGCATCCCGGGGCTCGCCTTCCGGGATGGATCCAAGATCCATAAAAATGCCGACAGGTCTCCCATCGCCCCCCTGGATCAACTGCCCTATCCGGCCCGGGAGCTCATGGATCTATCCCTGTACCGCTCCCAGGTACATATCTACAGGGGCCGTAAATCAGCGAGCATGATCACCAGCAGGGGGTGCCCCTTCGGGTGTTCCTTTTGTGCGAGTTACCAGACCATGGGAAGAACTTACAGGGCCCACAGCCCGGAATATGTCCTGGGAGAGATTGAATATCTTTACAAGACCCACCATGTTCGCGACATCGCATTCGCCGACGATGAGTTCACTTTGAACCGCAAACGGACCGTTGAACTGTGCAACCTGTTGATAGAGAGCAAGCTGGACATAGGGTGGTACTGTTTTTCACGGGTCTCGGATGTGGACGAAGAATTGCTGGCCTTGATGAAGAAGGCAGGCTGTTTCGGCATCAATTTCGGGGTTGAATCCGCGGATGCCCGGGTGTTGAAGAATATCGGGAAGAAAATCACCGTCCAAGAGGCGGAGCGCGCCATTACCGCGGCCAACAGGCTCGGCATCAAAACCGTTGCCGGGTACATGTTTGGAAACAGGGGGGATACGCAGGAGACCATGGATCGAACCATTGATTTTGCCCGCCGGGTGAGTCCGGTGATCGCCAGCTTCAATGTCATGGTTCCCTTTCCCGGCACCCGGGACTATGATCTGCTGAAGGCGGAACATCCGGAGTTGGAGGATTGCTGGGAGGATTTTACGCCCGTCAAGGTGAGCCAATACATCCGATTGGAAGACGGGTCCCACGAAACCTTGCAGAACACCGTGTCTTCGGCCTACTTGCGGTTTTATTTCCGGCCCTCACAGGTGCTTCTCATACTAAGGCACATCGCCGGGTACCGGGAGCTACTGGCACTGATCCGGGGAATGATGGGCCTCCTTGGCCAGGTTTTGGCCTGGCGTGGCGATACACGGGCCAGATGAACAGGGGATGATTCGCATCGCCCCTGGAAGGGTTTAAATGGAGTGGATCTCTTCCAGGACCTTGATCTCCGGTTTTCCGGCCAGTACATCGGGGAGCTTCTTGGCAAAGGCTTTGAAGTGGGGAGAACCCGAGTGGGCGTCCAGAGAGGCCTTATCTTTGTATCGCTCCATGATCACCAGGGTGTTGGGCTCTGAAGAATCCTTGTTCACGGTATAGAGAAGGGTGCCCTCCTCTCCGGCCACATCCTTCATGACCTCTTTGACCGCCTCCAGGGCCTGATCCATTTTTCCTTCCTTGACGGGTAATCGGGCAATGACTCCAATCATGTAGAATTCTCCTTTTTGGGTGGCATTTATCCTAAGGGAAAGATGAATACCACAGGCCACCCGGGCCGTCAAGAGAGGGTTTTTGTGGGCTCTGTCTTGCCTGGGCCTCTAGATAATCAAGGTCCGCGTCCCGGACGTATGGGGAAAGGGCCCTGCTGTTGATGAAACAGGCCTCCTGCCCCAGGTCCTGTAGCGCCTCGGCAAGGGTTCAGGTATCTGGAAGCAGAGCTGAACAAAAAAATGCATCCCCTGGTCTCCACTCCTTTTTGGGTTAGAGCGGAGCCCAGGGGATGTTTTGGTTCGGAAATCAGGCCAATAGCCCTGAGTCGACATTTCACCAGTCCCTGGAGGCAGTGTCTGTCGAGTCGTATGCTGGCATGCCCGGGTTAATTGATGACGGCGACGGTTCCACTTCCCGTGAACTCGAAAAAGTCGAAGCCCAATCCAAAAGGTAGCAGCGTAAGCGAAATCCCAACTGAGCCGGCAATTCCGTCAACTGTGATTCCGGCATAAGGATCGTCCAGGCAATCCGGGTCGATACCGTTGAAACTCACCGTGGTCCCGGGAGCGAAGTTGGTAAGAAGGATGGTCACCACCCCGGACGGATCATCCACCCCGAACATTCCGACCAGGTTGGCAGCACCGGAGTAAGTCCCGAAATTGTCCCACACCAATGGGCACTGGTTTGCAAATTTTCCCCGAATCTGTAAAATCACGTTTTTACTGTTTGTATTATTGGTAACGTCCAGATTGATCGAGTAACTGCCTGCCGAACCCGGAAACGAGACCGTAAGGGCGCCTCCGGGCAGCGCCTCAGGAGCAACCGTAGTCCCCTCCCGCGGCTCCGCCACCTCGTTCGGATCCTGCGCCAGCGCAGGTGCTCCGATAAAGAAAAGAGCTAAAACAATAGAGACAAAGATATGTTTCATGATTTCCCCCTTTCTATAACTTGTTGAAAACTAAAGATATTAACGTTGATTTCTGCCTCCATTTAAAAATGATAAGGAACGGATTCTTGTGTGTCAAGCTCTATTTCCCCTCGCCATATAATATAATGCATGGTGTGTTTGTTCCAAATTTATTGATGATACGGGTTCGATTCTTCCTCAA
>Ga0180431_10009853_pt1 | contig 10719 bp, 6 predicted proteins | sample SS_ome_11_FD_132459 | JGI IMG/M metagenome (GOLD analysis project Ga0180431, IMG submission 132459) | Hypersaline lake sediment archaeal communities from the Salton Sea, California, USA - SS_1_MS_1 metaG | ecosystem: Environmental > Aquatic > Non-marine Saline and Alkaline > Hypersaline >...
CGATCGTGGCGAAGTACTGGTTGCCCAGGGCTGCCCACAGGAACTTCCCCTCGACGTCGGGCCCGGGCAGCGGGACCGGTTGGAGCTCGAGCTTGACCGTGTTCCCTTGCTCGTCCTTCTTCTCGGAGACGGTTTCCTTGCGTTCGGTGATGCCGGTCTCGATCAGCTCACCTGTGGCGATGGCGTAGTAGACCTTGCGCGAGTCGCCCCGCATGTCCTGCTTGTGGACGTTGAGGGGTCCCCGCTGGGTCAGGATGACGCGATGCGGCCGGCCGTCGAGGCTCTCGACGTGAAGGTCCATGCAGACGTCGTATCCGGCCGTGGCGATGGTGTAGGTCTTGACGACGCGAAGCAGTTTCCGGCCGTCGGCCTCGATGTCGATGGTACAGACGGCCTTTTCGCGCTCGTCCTCGTAACGGCGCTGGATGGACCAGTGCTTATCGGCCAGGTTCACGGCGTGCCAATCGCCCTTGTCCTCTGCCCCTTGTGGCTGGTCCCCGGCGGTGGCGGTGGCGGGCGCCGAGCCGCCCGCGAACAGGATGTTGATCTCTTCCGTGGCGAACGAGTGATGCGTGGCGCCGCTCTTGTCGTCCTTCAGCGGGCGGAGCAGGTCATACGAGTCAAACGGATCCACGTCTTTATCGAGGTCGGCCCGCGGATCGCCCTTGGGGTAGTTGCGGTATCGCGCCAGCAACGGCGTCAAATCGACCTCCTCGACCGACGCCCCCCGGCTGTTTAGCATGACCATCAGCTTGAACGCGTTGGACGCGTCCTCGGGGTCGTCGCTGCCGAGCTGGACCCGCCGAGGGGAAGCCTGGTCGACTCGAAGGCGGTGTGTGCCGGCTGCCCGGCCCGGCGCCGCGGGGATCGGCGTGGCTGGCGAGGGCGGGGCCCCCACGCGCGGGGGCGTCCGCGAGGCCACCGCCACGGACTGGCTTGTCGGGCGGGAAGCCGCGGCCATCCCGGATGCCGCCTGATCTGCCGGCTGCGTCGCCGCCGGGACCGGACTCGGCGGCGGCGGCATGATTCGCGGGGCAATCGCGACCCAGACGAAAAACACCAGCATGGAGGCCGCAAGCGCCGTGATCAACCGCCGGGGTTCCATCGATCGCTACCGTCCTTCCGACAGCCGACTGCCAAGGAAATCGTCCAGCTCGGCGACGGCCAGGATCTTGCGCATGGCCGATTCCACGTCATACTCCACGCGGAGGAACTCGACCTCGTTGTCGCCGTTGATGATCGCGTAGGCCGCCCGGGGGTCGCGATCGCGAGGCTGGCCCACGCTGCCGATGTTGATGATCGCCTTCTCCTCCCCCAGCGGATACCGCCCCGGCTCGGGCAACTCGTCGGGCGGGTCGAAGTACGGATCGTCCAGGAACACACCGGGCACGTGCGTGTGGCCCACGAAGCAGGCGTCCTGATCTTCCATACGGCGGAAGTTCTCGATGATCTTGCTCGGACTCGTGTAGACGTCCTCGCTGAACAGGTATTCGTTTACCGGCTTGCGGGGCGAACCGTGGACAAACAGCATCCCGTCAATCTCCAACCTCACGGGCAGGTGCCCGATGAAGTCCCAGCGCCGGTTGCGCTTCTCCTGGTCCGGCTCCTCCTCCAGCAGCCGCCGTGTCCAATAGCACGCCCGCTCGGCCCCGATGTTGAAGTTGAACGGCTCGAAGAACACCGCCTGGTCGTGGTTGCCGCACAGGCACGCCTCACACCGGCCGGCCACAAGGTCCACACACTCGCGCGGGTTCGCCCCGTACCCGATCACATCGCCCAGACACACGATCCGACCGATGCCTCGACGGTCGATGTCACGAAGGACCGCCGTCAGGGCCTCGACGTTCGAGTGGATATCCGAGATCAACGCCATCTTGCCGGTCATGATCGACCTGTCCGGTTCGCCCTGCCTGATCCTGACGTCCCAATCGCCTGGTAAACCCCACATGGTAGGTCGTACGTGACGCCCCGTCAACGGCCCCGCCGGAACCAGGTCGAGCCCGTTTTGATCGGGGCCGTGTTGCCCCTATGATATCCCAGATGAACCGATCGCCCGAAACGGTGACCCGCGATCTTCGCAACCGGCTGGCCTGCCCGGTCCACGCCGATCCGCTGACCCGCGCGCTCTATGCCACCGACGCGAGCATCTATCAGGTCCGCCCCACCTGCGTGGTCCTACCGCAATCGACCGACGACGTGGTCGCCTGCGTCCGCTACGCGGCAGAGACCGGCACGCCCATCGCCGGTCGGGGCGGCGGCAGCGGGCTCGCAGGGGAGTCGCTTACCACCGGCATCGTCCTGGACTTCTCGCGATACCTCGACCGCACCATCCAAACCGACCTGGACGACAATTGGGTCCGCTGCCAGCCCGGTGTGGTGCTCGAGCGCCTCAACGCCGCCCTGGACCGGGTCGGACGGTTGTTCGGGCCCGACCCGTCCAGCGCCAACAGGGCCACCATCGGTGGCGTCCTCGGTAACAACGCCACCGGCGCCCGTTCGATCAAGTACGGTTACGCGGACGCATACGTGAAGGAGCTGACGGTGGTGTTGGCCGACGGCGAGGCGGTGCGGTGCTCGCCCCGCCCGGCCGAAACCGCCGCTTCGGATCGCATCGGCCGGTTGGCCGACGCCGTCCACCGGCTCGTCGAGGCCAATCTCGATCTGATCGACCGCCATATGCCCCTCGTCGAGCGCAACCGCAGCGGCTACGCGGTCAACAAGGTCGTTCAGAACGGCCAGGTCCATCTCGGCCGGCTGATCGCCGGCAGCGAAGGGACGCTCGGCCTGATCACCGAGGCCAAGCTCGGCGTGGTCCATCGTCCGGCGGTTCGTGGGTTGTTGCAGCTCAACTTCGACGCGCTGGACGTGATGACCCGCGCGGTGCCCGTCATCCTGACCCATCGACCCGCAACGTGTGAGATGATGGACCACAAGCTGCTCGAATTGGCCCGCCAGGCGTACCCCCACTACTGCAAGGTCCTGCCCGCCGGGGTGGCGGGCTCGCTGCTGGTCGAGCATGACGGTGACGATCTCGACGAGGTCCGCGAGAAGATCGAGCGGACCCGCCGCGCGATCGACTCGGCCAGTGGGGCCGACGTGGTCCTGGACCCGGGGCGCCAGCGGACGATCTGGAACGCTCGCAAGGCCGCCATGCCGTTGTTGTTCCGTCGCCCCGGCGTGCGCCAACCGGTAGCCTTCATCGAAGACGTCGCCGTGCCACCAAACCGATTGGCGGAATACATCGACGGGCTCGTCGAGATCTTGACGCGGCACCAGGCGGAGGTCGCCCTGTACGGGCACGCCGGCGGGGGCGAGCTCCACACGCGGCCTTACCTCGACCTGCACGACCCCGCCGACGTCGACAAGATGCGATCGATCGCCGTCGAGACGTTCCGGCTGGCGTGGTCGCTGGGCGGCACGATCAGCGGCGAGCACGGTGACGGGCTGGTCCGCGCCGAGTTCATCCGGCAGCAGTACGGCCCGCTGTACGACGTCATGCGCCAAGTCAAGCGGTTGTTCGACCCGAACGGCATCATGAACCCCGGAAAAATCATCACCGACGAGCCCGACGTGATGGGCAAGAACCTGCGGTGCCGGCATCGCCGCCTGCCGGACCGCCTGGTCACACCGCAGCTCGTCTGGCGAGACGACGAGCTGATCGACCAGATCGAGCGCTGCAACGGGAACGGCCTGTGCCGCAGCCTCGACGCAACCGGGACCATGTGTCCGATCTTCCGGGCCACTCACGACGAGGTCGCCGGTCCACGGGCCCACGCCAACATGCTGCGGCACTGGATCACGGGACGGCTTGACGAATCATTGCTGTACACCGACCCGTTCAAGTCGGCCGTCGCCACGTGCATCAACTGCAAGGCGTGCCGTCTTCAGTGCCCCTCCGCCGTCAACGTGCCCAAGCTGATGCTCGAGGCCCGGGCACAGATCGCCGCCCGGCGGGGACTGACCTTCACCGAATCGCTCCTGGCCCATAGCGAAACGATGAGCGCGCTGGGTTCGATCGCCGCCCCGTTGGCCAACCCGATGATGCGCCTGCGATGGTTTCGCGCAGCGTTCGAACGCGTCACGGGCATCGACCGTCGCCGACCGATGCCGCCTTTCGCGCGGGGCCCGTTCGTCCGCCGTGCACGGCGTGCGTTGCGACGCATGCCCGCCGAACGCAAACCCGTCGGCCGCGCGGCTGTCTTCTTCGACCTGTACGCCAACTACCACGATCACCAACTGGCACAGGCAATCATCGACGTGCTCCGCCACAATCAAGTCGGCGTGATCGTGCCCGACCAGGTGGGCTGCCAGATGCCGGCGATGTGCTACGGCGACCTGGAGACGGCCCGGAGGGGGATGACCCGCAACATCACCAGCTTGGCCGACGCCGTCCGCGCCGGCTACACCATCGTCAGCGCCGAGCCCACCGCTACCCTGTCCCTGCGCCAAGAGGCCCTCGACTTGTTCGACGACGACGACGCCCGTCTGGTGGCCGAGCACACCCAGGACGTCTGCGAATACCTGCTGGGCCTCCACCACGCCGGGGACCTCCGGACCGACCTGAGGCCGATCCCGATGACGGTCGGCTACCACATGCCCTGCCACCTCGGGGCGATGCAGATCGGCCGGCCCGGCGTAACGCTGCTGGCCTCGGTCCCGGAACTGAAGGTCGAGCCGATCGAGGCCGGCTGTTGCGGCCTGGCGGGCACGTATGGCTTCCAGCGCGAGCACTTCGACACGTCGATGTCGGCCGGTGTCCGCCTGGCTGAAGCCCTTCGCGACGATCGGCTCGAGGCCGGCCTGACCGACTGCGCCACCTGCAAGATGCAGATGGAGCTGACCGGCGGCAAGCCGACCTGGCATCCGATCGTGCTGCTGGCCTGGTCCTACGGGCTCATTGGCGGACCGCAGCCGGGACAAAGCCAGTTATCGGACAATTGAGTGTTTGTTTTTCTCATCAACGATGCTGTCCGCAAACGAATGCACAAGGGACTCGTTCCCAAGGTGTTACCAGGTCCGACCCGTGAGGCCCGCACCCGTCATGTTGAGCAAACGAAACCGGCCGGCACAATCCGAACCCCCTGGCCTGACCCGTCAGACGGCCCGGCGAGAACGCAAGGTACTGCTCGCCAAGAACTTGGCGGCGCTTCCCCCCGTCGCCACCGCTGACCCGACCACGGCACAAGCCTTGCAAGCCGTCTCAATGGTGTTTTCCGGAGGGAAGCCCTGGGAGATGGGAAGGATGTCTCGGCGTCTGTGTCCAGTCATTCCGCTGGTGCTCTTGTCAGTCCTGCCGGCCTGTGGTCAGCGCATGCACGCGAGGGGACCCACAGACCTGGCCAACCCGTACTACCAGGACCATACGTCCTCCCGGATCGAGGGCCGACAGCCCGCGCTCCTGTTCGACCGCATCCCCGGTCAGCCGACGGCCACCGCCTTCAACGCCAGGAGCGACTGGCCCAGCACATCGGGGCGTCGGCAAGGCCGCGAGATCCTCTACTACACCACCTACATGAACGACCACCAGGGCTACGGCTGGCACGACTACCACCAGTTTTACCGAAGCGCTCGCTACTACCAGGTCGGGTGGCAGGAACGGTAGGTCGCCACTCCGACCCACCCGTCGAGCCGAGTTGCGATCCCGCCATCGGCGCTCCAAGCCTGGGGCCCCGGGCTGAGGCAGACCAAAAAAAGATAAGAAAAAAAGGGCCTTGCGGGCTGGAACTCGTTGCATTAGTATCACTTGCACCGGTTGGGAGTCTCTCCGTACCGTCATGCTTGAATCGCACGAGACACAGGTGTGAGCCTGGGCTCCGCCGCGGCGAGTGGAAATCGTTTCACTTCCTAGCTTTCAAGGGCGTGCAGATGGCAACAGTCACCAAGAAGGAGCTGATCGACCGGATCGCCGACAAGACGGGCAGTAAGCGCGTCGTGGTCAAGCGGATTATCCAGAGCTTTCTCGACGAGCTCATCGACGAGCTGGGCAAGGGTAATCGCTTGGAATTCCGCGACTTCGGCGTGTTCGAGAGCCGAATGCGAGCCGAGCGCGTTGCGCAGAACCCCAAGACGCTCGAACGCGTCAACGTGCCGGCCAAACGGACGGTCAAGTTCAAGGTCGGTCGGCTGATGAAACAGAGGTTGCTCGCCGGTACGCCGCAGGATCCGACCGGCGAGACGCTCGGCGGGACCGACGCGTCGAGGCGTCCCTCATCCGGAACGTCGTCCGCAGGTCCGGCCGGCTAGCGCCTTCCCGCAACACCCAACGCCGGTGGGTCAAGCTGAACCCACCGGGCGCCCCATGGAATGACGAGTCCGTCCCGTCCCACCGCTTCGAGTCCGCCGCCGCATCCCACCATCGCATGCAGCCCGGCCCCTCTTGGCTGGACGGTCCCAAGGCGCGTGGCTGGGGACGGCCGCGCCGGGCGCATAAAAATGCCCGCCTCGGTCAAAGACGGGCTCACCTGAAGGAAAGATCGTTACATTCATATGCACGTACTTGGGGCAGGTCAAGCGACATGCCTCAGAACCCGCTCAGATTCTTGACCCCGTCGCTTGGCAGCCTGCGGATTACCGGAAGTCCGCACGGTCGAGCCTGGCGCCGCAGCCCGATAAGAAGTCCGGCCCTGCTGCCGTCAACGGCGCTGCCACAGCAAGTCCGCCTCCACGGCCGAATGGTCGGACAGCGCGATCACGCGGGGATCAAGAAATCGATTTACCCGCATGGCCAAAGGTCGGAGACGGTTGGTTCCCCCGCCCGGATTGCTGAGCAGGATGTAGTCGATCCGCCGTCCACCGTCAGGGGTCTCCTGGCTGGACGTCCCTCCGACGCCGGTGTTGAGTTCCAGCCACAGGTCCACGACGGTCGTGCCCGGCCGGCCACGCCGCAAGCTCGACATCATGTCATGGTATTGCGAGTCGGGGTCCCGCCGGGAAGCGGGATTGCCGCGCGTGTTCATGTCGCCCATGATCAACACCGGACGTCTCGGATCGCTATGGGTCCGGACGAATCGGGCCAACTCTTGGTACTGCACGTTCCTCGCGGCGCGGTCCTTGCTCTCGAGGTGCGTCACGAATACGTCGACGAAGTCGTCCTTCGGCGCGGTCCCGCCCCGCCAGATCCGCGCGTGCAGCGGGCCCTTGGCGGCATGCCCGTCCGCCCAGATGCCGTATTGCTCGAGGCTGCTGCTCTTGGTGTAAATCGCGCTGTGCGTCTCGAGAAACGGCAGCCGGCTGACGATGGCGCATCCGCCACTCACACGGCCATCCGACGGCTTCGGGCTGATGATCATGTTGAAATCCTTGCCCCACGCACGGCGGAGTTGGTCAAGAAGGAGCTTCCTGGGTCCGTCGTCGAATGTTTCGTTCAGTCCGACGATGTCGTAGCCGGCCAGCTTCTGTCCAATCGTGCGAGCGCGGTACTCGGGATGCTTGCGTTCGTTGAGCAGACGCCCCAATCCTGGCAGAAACTGGACGTTGTAGGCGATGACGTTGAGGGGCCGGCCGGCCGCCCCGGCGCCGGTCGGAGGAACCGCCGCCGAAGACGCCGACGTCATTTGTGCCCAATCGCCCCGCGAGCACGGCACGATCGCTACGAACGTCAACACAACTGCTGCAAACCGAGGTCGTTGCCCGCAGGACGGTCGAGCTTTGCGTGTCATTGCTGTTCCCCATTTGTGTATCGTTCCGAAGGCCGCAGGCGGATTCGCCAATAGGATCTCGCCTGACCGACACTGTGACAGATCTCGGACGAGTTGTGAAGGCACAGAAACGGCGTTGAAAGCGAGCTTGCGGACGACTAGGGTAGGGGCTTTGGTGAGAAGTCCGAGTGATGACTTGGCGAGGATGTTCATACGTCCCCCGCGCAAGCCGAACGTAACCGTGGAATCGGCAGCGGGCGACCACACGGAGCGAGGTGAGTGATGAAGCCAGTGAATCGTCGAGGGTTCCTCAGGACGTCCGCCCAGATGGCGGCGGCCGCCACCGTCGCCGGCAGGGCATCGGGGCCGGCCTATGGTGTAACCGGCGCGAACGAGAAGATCCGCACCGCCTGTACGGGAATGAACGGGCGGGGGTGGGGTCACGCCAGGGAGCTCATGGGGTTGAAGGGCAAAGGCGTGGACGTGGTCGCGCTGTGCGACATCGACGAACACGTCCTCGAGGCCAAGGCGGCTGCGCTGGCCAAAATGCGGAACGCCAAACCGGACACCCATGTCGACGTCCGCAAGCTGCTCGAGGACAAATCAATTGACGCGATCTCCATCGCCACGCCCAATCACTGGCATCCGCTGGCGACGGTCTGGGCCTGCCAGGCCGGCAAGGACGTCTACGTCGAGAAACCCGTCTCGTGGTGCATCCGCGAGGGCCGAAAGATGGTCGAGGCCACACGCAAATACAAGCGGATCGTGCAGGTCGGCCAGCAGCACCGAAGCGATCCGAAGATCCGCAAGGCGGCAGCGCAGATCCGCGCCGGCATCATCGGCGACGTCTACATGACCCGGTCCCTGGTGTTCCGGCAGCGGGAATCGATCGGGTTCAAGAAGCCGACCACGCCCCCCAAGCACATCAACTTCGACCTGTGGCTGGGCCCGGCCCAAACCGAGCCCTATCACGAGAACCTCGTCCACTACAACTGGCACTGGTTCTGGAACTTCGGCAACGGCGAGATCGGCAACAACGGGATCCACCTCTTGGACATCGCCCGTATGGGGCTCGGCAAGACGCTGCCCGTCAAGGTCTCCAGCATGGGCGGGCGGTACACCTACAAGGACCAGGCCGAGACGCCCAACACGCAGGTCGCCACGCTGACGTACGACGACGGCACGATGATGGTCTGCGACGTTCGCAATCGGTACACCAACGCCGAGCCGGGCATCCTCGGGAACATCTTCTACGGCTCGGAGGGGTACATGGCCGGGGCCAAACCCAACTTCGGGTTTGGCGGAAAGGCGTACGGCGGCAAGGCCGAATCGGACGTCAAGAGCGCGCCGCTCCCCGGCCGAGGCGAGCCCAACCACTTCGAAAACTTCATCAACGCGATGCGCACCCGAAAGGTCGAGGACCTCAACTGTGACATCCTCGAGGGGCATCTGTCGGCCGTGCTGTTCCATATGGCCAACATCTCGTACCGTCTCGGTCGGACGCTCTCGTTCGATCCCAAGACCGAGATGTTCGTCGGTGACGGCGCCGCCGAGGCCAACAAGTACGTGACGCGCGACTACCGCAAGCCCTTCGTCGTGCCCGAGCACGTGTAGGCGTAGGGCCGGCTGTGCCGGCCGCTGTATGCTGGATGGCCGGCAATGCCGGCCCTACCGATCCGCATCCGGTGTGAAAACGTGGACCCGCCCGAAGATCGATTGCGCTCGGTGGTCAAGCAGCACTGGGGGTACGACACGTTCCGGCCGCTGCAACTGGAGGCCATGACCGCCGCCCTTCAGGGCCGCGACGCGCTGGCGGTCCTGCCGACCGGCGGGGGCAAGTCGCTGTGCTACCAGGCGCCGGCGCTGCTGGCAGACAAGCCGACGGTCGTGGTCTCGCCGCTGATCGCCCTGATGAAGGATCAGGTCGATGCGCTGATCCAGCGGGGGATCGAATCGGCGTTTCTCAACAGCAGCCTGGATCCGGCCGACCGGCGACTCGTGATCGACGGTATCCGGCGCAGCGCGTTCAAGCTCATCTTCGTCGCACCGGAGCGGTTCGCCGGCGACGGGTTCTTCGACGTGCTCGCGCAGTCCGGGGTGGGCGCGTTCGCCATCGACGAGGCGCACTGCATCAGCCACTGGGGGCACGATTTCCGCAGCGACTACCGCCGTTTGGGTCAGCTCAAGGAGCGGTTCGGCGACGCGTCGGTTCATGCGTTCACGGCCACGGCGACCCACCGGGTACGCCACGACATCGTCGCCCAGCTCGGTCTGCGCGATCCGGCCATGCTGGTCGGTGATTTCTTCCGGCCGAACCTGACGTACCGGCTTGTTCGCCGAGGACGTGGTTTCCACGACGCGCTCAACGCCATCCGCGATCGCCCCGGCAAGGCCGGCATCGTCTACTGCATCCGCCGCGCCGACGTCGATGAGCTGGCCGCCATGCTCCGCGTCGCCGACGTCAGGGCGGTCGGCTACCACGCGGGCATGACCGACGACGAGCGAACCCAGGCGCAGGACGCCTTCGCGGCCGGGCGCGTCGACGTCGTCGTCGCCACCGTCGCGTTTGGCATGGGCATCGACCGGGCCGACATCCGCTACGTCATCCACGCGGCCATGCCCAAGTCGATCGAGCACTACCAGCAGGAGACCGGCCGCGCGGGACGCGACGGCGAACCCGCCGAATGCCTCCTGTTCTACTCGGGCGCTGATTTCCGCCTCTGGCAAACCATCATCGAGAAGAACGACCCCAGCGCCGAGAATCGCGCGGAGCAGATCCACCGCCTGTCCGAGATGTACCGCTTCTGCACCGGCGCGACCTGCCGCCATCAGAAACTCGTGACCTACTTCGGCCAGGCGTGGGACCGCCACGACTGCGGCGCGTGCGACCTGTGTCTTGGCAGCATCCCGACCGTGCCCGGGTCCACGGTGATCGCGCAGAAGATCCTGTCGTGCGTCGTGCACTGCCGCCACACCTACGGCGCGGGACACGTGGCGAACGTGCTGCGCGGCGCGAACACGGCGCGCATCCGCGAGCTGGGGCACGACGCGTTCACGACCTTCGGCCTCTTGAAGGACATGC
>Ga0180431_10009854_pt1 | contig 10719 bp, 7 predicted proteins | sample SS_ome_11_FD_132459 | JGI IMG/M metagenome (GOLD analysis project Ga0180431, IMG submission 132459) | Hypersaline lake sediment archaeal communities from the Salton Sea, California, USA - SS_1_MS_1 metaG | ecosystem: Environmental > Aquatic > Non-marine Saline and Alkaline > Hypersaline >...
GTCTGATTGGTGACGTCAGTATTTATGATTATCAACTTACTTCGGACGAGGTCAGGCAGCTCAGCCTGGAACATCCCGTTGGTCAGCTTGTCGGCTGGTGGAACTTTGACGATGACGATGCCAGCGACAGCAGCGGCAATGAGCATCATGGTACGATTATGGGCAGTGTTACTATAGTCGAGGATGCCAATATTGTCGGTGCCGGCAACAAAGCGGCGAAATTCCCGGGCGATACAAGCAGCTTTATAAATTGCGGCGGTGGCGGTGGCGGCGGCACATGGGCTGATTTTGCCGGCGATACGATGACAATAGCTGCGTGGTTCAGGACTGACGGTGCTTTTTATACAAGCTATCAGTATGTATGTGCCAAGGAGAATATGTGGCGGATATCGAGGTATTCCAGTACAGAAAATATCAGGTTTTTCAATACTGGTCTGGCCGGCGGTGCGACCGGCAACCTGATAGGAACGATAAAGGCAGACAACGGCGAATGGCACCATGTTGCCGGAGTGTATGATGGGACAAACAGATACCTATATTTCGATGGCGAACTTGATAATTCCGACAGTCGGACGGGCAACTTAGCGGAAACTACGTGGGATATTTACATCGGCGGCAACGGCTACAATCCTGAGCGTACCTGGAAAGGCTGGATAGACGATGTTCGTCTTTATGACTATGCTCTGAGTCCGAGTGCAGTTGAGTGGTTGTATGAAGGTTCGCCGGCACCTGAGCCGGTGGGTTATCTTTGTTTTGAGCAGCCGGAAGGTGATGTAAACGGAGATTGCAGGGTTGACGGGCGTGATTTTGAGGCCCTTGCAGACAATTGGCTTGAGTCAAACCTTTGAGCAAAAAGGGAGATTTAGAGCCTATAACAAAATGGCTCTGTATTCAAGCGGCTTATTTTCCGTCTGGCCGGCGTCAGGTTGTATCGACAACCTTTCAAGGTTGCCTGCTTCGCCTTCCTTGTCAGACGAAAAAACGCTCGCTTTCGGTACAACGATTCATTTTGTTAGAGGCTCTTATTTTTTGTCGATTTCTTCTTTTATCCGGTTCAATAAATTTATAGCTTCGATGGGGGTAAGATTATCTATATCAACAGATGAGAGTTTTTCCAGGACGGATTTGTGTTTTTGGACGAAGAGTGAATCGGCATCTGGCTCTTTTGTTTTGTGTTTAGCCAGGTGCTCTCCGGAGGCCTCCTTTTGGAAGGTGCTTTCCAACTCTTCGAGGATTTCTTTTGACCTATCCAGGATAGATTTTGGGATGCCGGCAAGTTTTGCGACGTGTATTCCGTAACTTTTGTCGGTTCCGCCGGGCAAAATTCGGTGCAGGAAGACAACTTCGTCGGCCCACTCGCGAACAGCGACGTTGCAGTTTTTGATATTGGCGAACAGTTCAGCTAATTCGGTCAACTCATGGTAATGAGTTGCGAAAAGCGTTCGGCACTTCAATTTTGTTGCGATGTGCTCTGTGATGGCCCAAGCGAGAGAAAGGCCGTCATAAGTGCTTGTTCCGCGTCCGACCTCGTCAAGTATCACGAGAGATTTTTCAGTGGCGTTGTTAATGATGTTTGCGGTTTCGGTCATCTCGACCATAAAGGTTGACTGGCCGCGAACCAGTTCATCCGAAGCGCCCACCCGGGTAAAGATTCTGTCGACCAGGCCGATAGTTGCGTTTTTTGCGGGGATAAACGAGCCGCTCTGTGCCATGAGGACCAAAAGGGCGGTCTGCCTTATGTAAGTGCTTTTTCCACTCATATTTGGGCCTGTGATGATTAAACAGTCACCGGCCTTGCCGCCAAGTTCAAGGTCATTGGGGACAAATTCCGTACCGAGAGTTTCGGCGAGGACGGGGTGTTTACCTTCATTTATGAGCAGCTCTGTAGAGGTTGTTATCCCGGGGCGGATGTAATTGCGGCGGTGGGCCAGGTATGCCAGGGCAGCGAGGCAATCACATTGAGCGAGGGTATCTGCAAGGGATTGAAGTCGGCTGATATACTGGGCGGCCTGGCGACTGATTTGCTCGAAGAGCTGCTGCTCCAACTGTAGCGCCCTTTCAGCGGCGTCAAGCGCCCTGGTTTCATATTCCTTTAATTCGTCGGTGATGTAACGTTCAGCATTCTTGATTGTCTGCTTTCGTACGTAATCGGGCGGGGCCTTGTTGGCTGATGAATGGTTAATTTCGAGGTAATAACCGAAGACCCTGTTGTAGCCGATTTTGAGATTGGCGATTCCAGTTCGCCGGGCCTGCTGTTTTTGATAGTTTTTTAGCCAAGTCTGGCCGTCTTTTGAGATTGAACGTAGTTTGTCAAGTTTGTCGTTGAAGCCGGTGCGTATTACGCCGCCATCGCGAAGGTGTGAGGGACAGTCCGGCTCTATAGCAGCTTCGAGTAAATCGGCCAATTCGTCCATGCTGTCACATTTTTCGGTTAGCTGCGCGAGAAGGTCGGTTTCGAAGGTTTGGATGATATTACGCAGCAGGGGCACCTTTCTCAATGTGGCTGTAAGGGACAGTAAATCCCTTGGGTTTGCGCGGAAAGTACTGATACGGGCTGCGATTCTTTCGGTGTCGGCTATGGTTGAAAGCAGTTTGCGAATATTGGTTAATTGGGTCTGAGACTTGGTGAACAGCTCAACGGCATCCTGACGAAGCTCGATAGAGCCGACATCACAAAGGGGCATACAAAGCCAATTGTGAAACATACGAGCACCCATTGGGCTTAGTGTTTCATCGAGGCAGTGAAGCAGAGAGCCTTTTTTGCTTTCGGTGCGTATTGTCCGGAGGATTTCGAGACTTTGCAGAGAAGTCTGGTCGATTTGCAGGAAATTATTTCGATTGATTTTCTTTAGACTCTGGATGTGGCCAAGTGTTGTTTTCTGGGTTTCATTGAGATATTCAATAATGGCACCTGCAGGTGGGATGAGAATCTGCTCACCATCGGTGATGCCAAAACCTTCGAGTGTGGTTGTGCCGAAGTGTTTGAGAAGCCGCTGCTTTGCCTGATAATTGTCAAAATACCAGGAAGGGCGCTCTGTTACAATTGCACCGGTGAGTTGAGCGATGTCTTTGGCCAGTTTCCTTGTTTCAGCTTCAAATAGTTCGCCTCGTCTGTCAGGCAGGAGACATTCGGCGGGGCAGAGACGGAGCAGTTCATCAAGTAGTCTTTGCTCTGGGAATTGCTGAACGAAAAAATGGCCTGTTGAAATGTCGACCCAACTGATTGCGGCTGTTGGGTTGGGTGTAAGGCCGATGGCACAAAGGAAGTTTTGCTGCTTTGCGTCTAAAAGGATGTCATCGGTGAGTGTGCCGGGCGTTACGATTCGGACGACATCACGTTTAACGACGCCTTTTGCGGTTTTTGGGTCTTCGACCTGTTCGCAGACGGCAACTTTATAGCCGGCCTCGAGCATCTTTTTCAGGTATCCGTCAACAGCGTGATAGGGGACGCCGGCTAATGGGATGGGATTATTACCTTTGCTTCTGGAGGTCAGGGTCAGGCCGCAAACCTTTGAACAGGTTACGGCATCGTCATAAAAAGTCTCGTAGAAATCGCCCATGCGAAAGAAGAGGATGCAGTCAGGGTGTTTTTCCTTGAAGTGCGAAAACTGTTTCATCGCAGGCGTTAATTTTTCAGTTTTTGCGGCCATAGAAAAGATTATACACGAAGCCGGCCGTTTAACAACTCTGTTATGGCAAAAAGGGCTTTTCTTTTGGATTTTGTGTCGAGAAGTTGTTTAAGCAGATTTTTCTGGCGGGTTGTAAAACAGATTGGGGCAAGAAAGTTACAATCGGCGGTGCCGGAAGTTTGCCGGATTTTGTTTAGAAGATTTTCGATGCCGGTTTCGAGTTTGGCACTTATGAGAGCAGTATTTTTCAAAGCATCAGGAAGTTGAGCGTGTTCTAATCCGGCGGGTAAGTCGGATTTGTTTAAGACTGTGAGGACTTTTTTGGCAGTGATTTTTTCGAGGAGTCTTTCATTAACCTGGTCGATGCTTTGGCTGCTATCCAGCACCAGTAAGAGCAGGTCGGCCTGGTCTAAAATCTCAACGCTTTTTTGTTGGGACTTTTTTTCGATGATATATTTTGGCGTTGCTGCAAGCTCTTCGTCAAGTCCTGCGGTGTCAATGAGGGCAAGCGAAAGAGGGCCGATTTTGCATTGGGCGCTGACCCAGTCGCGTGTCGTTCCTTTTATGTCGGTAACGATTGCTTTTTGCCGGCCTGCAAGGCAGTTCAGCAGAGTGCTTTTTCCGGTGTTTGGCGGGCCGACTATTACAACTGTGCAGCCGTAAATAATCAGTTTTGCGGTTTGGGCTGTTTCGAGTATTTGCCGCGTGCCAGCTTTGATTTCATCGAGAGTTGTTGTTTTTATACTGTTTAGCCAATTCTGTACTTTTTTACTCAGGCCGATATCGATTTGATTCGCGAGTATTTTAGTTCCCTCGATTGTTTTTGCATTTAGCTGGGCGATTTTGGCTTCGATTTCGATTGTGTTGAACTTCTTTTGTGCGGTGAGGGTTTTTGTGAGAAGCTGTTGGGTGGTGAGCAGTTTCACTCCATTATTTTGCAGCAGTTTCATAATATCAGCTACAATGATTGGGTTGCCGTGACAGTTTATGGAAAAGGTGTTTGGCGTTTCGCAGCCGATTGTAACGTGGTCGATGGCCCTGTCGCCATCGGTGATTGTGCCGAGTAGTATTTGACCGGGTTGAAAAGGTGCGGTTTTGCGAGCTTTTGGGACAAAGATTTTTTTCAAGGCGGCATCGGCGTTTTCACCAAGAAGCTGAATGGTTGCTATCGCAGAAGTGCCTTTGCCGGTCATTACAGCAGCGAATGTAGTCATTTGTCAGTTTTGTCCTTGATTTTTGGTATTACCGGCTGGATCCAGGCGACTTCGACATCACCATTATCAACAGGGTTAGCTTTTGGTTTTGTTGAGATTACTTTTGCACGGACATAGATTTCATTACCGGTAAGTGTATAGGCGGCGGCGGTGCCCTTTATTTGGGAGACGACTTTGCCTATATCGTCACTGTAACGCTGTGTGATATGGAGTTCAACGCCATTAGCATCAGTGACGGGTTTACTTGTCATGTCCGCGGTTTTTAGTGTTGCTATGAATTGAGTTGTGTAAGTGATGCCTTTTTGGGGCTTTATTTCGATTTTAAGAGTTTTCCCATCAAACTGAATATCCTGTAATTCTACCCCCAAAGAGGCATAGAAATCACCTTTGTCCATCGCTTTGATAATGCTTTCGGGTGTAAGATGGGAGCATCGCACTACAACCCAGCCTCGGCCCGGATTGGAATATTTTTGGCCGAAATTGTGGTAACTATGAGTGTCATCTGTTGCAATACCATAAATGATGGGCAGGTTTAGTTCGGTTAATCGTTTGGTCAGAACTATGTCCCACATTCGCTCGGTTGAAGGATGGTCTTCGTCTCCGCGGTTGTTACAGTTTGGGGAGTAGTTATAGACTTCGAAGAACTTCGCATCTTTTAAGTGCATAATGTCTTCAGCGGTGACCATCCACTTGTAGTTGGGATGGTTGATGTGCGTTAGCATTATCTGGCCGGTCCGGCTGCTTTGAGAAATTACGGCATTGATGCAGTTTTGCATGACCTCAATTGCGGTCTCGCCCGGTTGCTTTGGAATAGGTTTTATTAAGTTGATGGCATTTACATGGGCTTTTTTCTGAGTAATCTCCTCAGCCTGTATGAGGAGAAAACGTTCCGGCTCTTCAAAGAAGCAGCGAAATTCGCTTAGAGGTTTTAAGCGTATTTGAGTTGTGCCATCCACAATTCGCTGCTGGACCCAGTTTTCGCCAAAACGCTGGAGATATTTTTTGAAGGATTGTTCGCCTGCTCGCTCGTGAGTGATATCGAGCCATTTTTGGCCTTGAGAAAGCTTGTTATGGTCGGAGAGAGCGAGGAAGTGATAGCCATTATTTTTGTACCAATCGGCAACCATTTCAGGATAATCATCGCCGTCACTCCATAAGCTATGGGTGTGGAGGTTGCCTTTATACCAGTGGAGGGTCTGTGGGTTTGCTGCACAAACAAACTGAGCAAGCAGCAGCAATGATATCAGCAGTATTGAACAGATGCGATTGAGTTTTCTAATCTGAGTTGGCATTTGGTCTCCTTTTATCTTTAGTGGTGTTAGAGAAAGAGTTTACTCCTTTTGTTCGAGATATTTTTGATATGCCAAAGCGATTCCTTTTACGACTAGGTTCGGGACGTAAGAATCGATGAACTGGCAGTCGTCTTTTATGATTTTAGCAGCGGCGCCGGTGATGACTGTCTGCGGCCATTTTCCGATTTTTTCGGCATATCTCCTGATGACCTCCTCGAGAGTACCGACGGCAGAATAATACAAGCCGCAATTTATGGCCTGTTTCGTGGTCTTACCATATGGTGATTTTGGCTTAGTGACGTTTATCTGCGGCAGTTGTGAGGTGTTTTCTTTCAGGGCCTTTGCGCTGATTTCAAAGCCGGGACAAATAACGCCGCCAAGAAAGATTCCCCTTTCATCAACCAAATCGATTGTGACTGCTGTTCCGAAGTCTGCCACGACGACGGCGTCCTCGACGACGGCATAGGCAGCGGCGGCGGCGATAATGCGGTCGATACCAACTTTTTCGGGTTCATCAACCGACAAATCCATCGGCAGAGGAATGTTGTTACCTATGAGCAAAAGTTTTTCATCAAGAACTTCCTTTATTAACTGCCGGATGAAGTCTGTTTGTTCGGGGCTGACACTGCTGACGACGATTACGCCGTCACGTTTTTTTTCTTTCGAGCTTTTGGCGATTGGGATTTTACTCCAGGTGGATTTGAAGCAGTTAGTCAATTCTGTGCGGGCCCGGCTGGGGATTGACTTAATAGATTGTTCCTCGCCTTTAAGGAACAGAGCGATAGTGGTATTTGTATTGCCGATATCTACCGCTATTAAGTTCATAATTCGTTACTCCCAGGCTGTTTTAATTTCTCTGACTTTTTGCCATAATAATTCGCTTAGGTCTTTTATGCCGGTGCCGGTGACCGCTGAGATTGGGTAAATTGTTTTTTTCAGTTTAATTCCAATGTCCTTAACTATTTTACCATCGGGGTCAAGGTCTGTCTTGTTTGCGACGATGATTTCAGTTTTTTCGGCCAGTGCTTTGCTGTACTGCTCCAGCTCGCTTCGTAAGGTGTGGTAGTTCTCAACAGGGTCGGAGCCATCTGTGGGCATTATATCAAGAATGTGTGCGAGAATAGTAGTTCTTTCTATGTGTTTTAGGAATTCGAAGCCGAGCCCTGCTCCGCTGTGTGCGCCTTCTATAAGGCCCGGTATGTCGGCCATAACGAAGCGGCGGAAGTCGCTCAACTCTACGATACCAAGAACGGGCTCGATTGTGGTGAAGGGGTAATCGGCAATTTTAGGCCTTGCCGCCGAGCAGCGGGAGATGAGAGTGCTTTTTCCGGCGTTCGGCATCCCGAGAAGTCCGACGTCAGCAATGAGTTTCAGTTTGAGACGAATGTTTCTTTCTTTGCCCATTTTGCCGGGGGTTGTAGTTCTGGGGGTTTGATTGGTTGAGGTTGCAAATGCTTTATTGCCTTTTCCCCCATTTCCGCCCCGACAGATGCAGACTTTCATTCCAACTTTACTGAGGTCTTTCAGGAGCAAGTTCAGGTCGTCATCGTAGATAAGCGTGCCGGGAGGTACGGGTATTATTAAATCCTGTCCATTTGCACCGTGTTTGTTGCTTCCGGAGCCGTCGGCACCGTTTTTGGCGTGCCATTGATGTTTGCCGGTAAAATCCATTAAGGTATCGAGGTTTTCGACGGTATGAAAATAGACGTTTCCTCCTCTTCCGCCGTTGCCGCCATCGGGGCCGCCTTTTGGGATGAACTTTTCGCGACGGAAGCTTAGACAGCCGTTGCCACCATTGCCTGCCTTGACATAGATTTTTGCTTCGTCAATAAACATATCTCTTATAAAAAAAGGATGGTATAAAACCATCCTTTTATTTGCCAGAAATTTTTGCTTTTGTTAGACGACGTGAATTTTCCTGCCCTGGAACCGAATAGTACCATCAGTCGTTGCAAATAATGTGAAGTCTCTGCCCATACTGACGTTTAAGCCGGGGAAGAACTTTGTTCCGCATTGGCGGACGATGATAGAGCCGGCCTTGACCATCTGGCCGCCAAAAGTTTTGACGCCTCTGTATTTTGGATTACTGTCTCTTCCATTCCTTGAAGAGCCTTGTCCTTTTTTATGTGCCATAGGTAATCACCTTAAATTTTCATAGCAACTTGGCGTTAATCTAACAAAGAGCCATTTTAGCGACCTTAGTTGCTATTGTCCAGAAAAATTTTGAGTTTTGTTGCGGTCCAAAGCCGGTATTTTTACGGCCATTGCGCCTGCAATATTCGCTTCATTTCACCTAATTGGAGCATATTGACTGTGGCGAGCTTGATTTTGCCCTGTGGGTCGATAAAAAAGCTGCAGGGAATCTCATTTACACTATTATAGGGTTGCGGCAGAACAGCCGGGTCAACATTCAAAATGGGGTAGTTTATTTCTTTATGCCCATCTACAAAATCCTTTACCATTTTGAGGGTATTGCGTTCCGAGAGGTAAGAAACAGCGAGGATGGCCAACTTGTCCTTATTGATGATTCTCCGCAAAGCGATTACGTGCGGGAATTCCATTTTGCAAGGCCCACACCAGGTTGCCCAAAAGACAATCATAACGTCCTTGCCTCGATAATCACTAAGCTTGTGCTTTTTTCCATCGAGGGCGGTCAAGGTAAAGTCCGGGGCTGTTTTTCCGACCCAGTTCTGATAAGCAGGTTCCCATACTCTTGCGTTCTCAATCACCTCGTTCATAGTTAAAGTTAGCTTGGCTGTGGCGGCAGGTTCAGCGGACACCTTTACAGGCTCAGTTGGCTTTTGCCGGGCCGTTGGCAGAGATTGTGGCGGCTTGTCTTTCTTACAACCTGCTGCGGTAAATACGATTGTGAAGATGAATATTAGCCATAAAAAGAAAAGTTTGTTAGTCATTTTAAAATTCTCCTGTAATTCACTTTAACATAAAAAGTGGATTATACAGTAATTCTAATTTTGTGTAAAGTCGAAACTGCAAAAATTTTTGTTCCGTAGTGGTGCGGAAAAGAGTCTTTGACCTGTGTTTTCGGTGTTGGTACAATCTACGGCAATTTAATGAAAAGTGTATTTTATGGTCATGTGGTTTTAAGGAGTCGATATTTGCGTTACAAGAGAAGGTAAGAGAATGACAGAATTCTTGACAACTATTTTAGCAGAAGGCGAAGGACTCAACCTTATACTACTGATAGGAATTGCGATTTTTTTAGGGACTGTCGGGGCGAAGATGTTTCAAAAGCTCCGCATACCACAGATAGTCGGTTATGTTACTATCGGCATAATCTTAGGGCCGGTACTGAAAATCATTTCGCAAGAGACGATTCATACGCTTGAGCCGTTTAACTTATTTGCGCTGGGTGTCATAGGTTTTATGATTGGCGGTGAGCTTAAGCGTGACGTCTTTGTGAAGTTTGGTAAACAGGTTTTTTCGATTTTGCTGTTCGAGGGATTGACGGCATTTTTGCTGGTAGGTGTGCTTAGTTTTTTGATAATGTGGGCATTTTGGGGCTGGCAAATGGCGTTAGCTGCCGGAGCGGTATTTGGGGCAATATGCGCTGCGACCGACCCTGCCTCTACGGTGAATGTACTATGGGAGTATAAAACACGCGGTCCGATTACGACGATGCTGACAGCAATTGTTGCTCTTGATGATGCACTGGCAATACTTCTGTACATAGCCAGTGTTAGTATCGCAGGTGTTCTTACCGGTCGAGGGGGTGACAGCGGGTTGTTGACAATGATATTTCATGCAGTTTATGAAGTTATTGGTTCTTTAGGTGTGGGATTGGTGGCAGGCTTGGTCCTGCGGTGGATTGTAATACGAGTGGACGATAATGAAAAGACATTAGTATTTACACTTAGTACAATAATACTGACAATCGGTCTGGCGGAGAGCTGCGGGCTTGATGTTATTCTTTCTTCAATGGCTTTAGGTGTTACTCTAATAAACTTTCTGCCTCGGCGCAGTCTTAAAAGTTTCGAACTGGTGCGTATGTTTTCGCCTCCGATATATGTGTTGTTTTTTGTTCTTATTGGTTGCAGATTCAATATTTCGAGTATGAGTGTGCAAATCTTGTTGTTGGTCACTGCTTATTTGTTAGGCAGTATCATCGGCAAGACTACAGGGGCCTACGTAGGTGCAGTTTACTCTAAAACCGTACCGACAGTCAGAAAATGTCTGGGATTTTGTCTGTATCAACAAGGTACAATAGCGATTGCCCTGTTGATTATGGCAAGTGCCCGGTTTGAGGGTGAAATCAGGGAGACAATGTTGTCAGTAATAATAATCGGCGTTTTCCTGCTTCAGTTTATAGGGCCCCTGTGTGTAAAAGTCTCAGTCAGGAAAGCCGGTGAAGCAGGAATGAATATTACAGAAGAGGACCTTATCAAGACTTATCGTCTATCCGATGTGATGGATACAGATGTGCCGACTATTCCGGCAGGTTCTTCATTGAGTGAGGTTGTCAAGGTAGTTAGTAGTACCGATAACTTTTACTATCCAGTTGTCGATAATGATAAAAAGCTGATAGGAGCTATCACACTGGATGGTATCAGAAACACTTTTACGACA
>Ga0180431_10009856_pt1 | contig 10718 bp, 17 predicted proteins | sample SS_ome_11_FD_132459 | JGI IMG/M metagenome (GOLD analysis project Ga0180431, IMG submission 132459) | Hypersaline lake sediment archaeal communities from the Salton Sea, California, USA - SS_1_MS_1 metaG | ecosystem: Environmental > Aquatic > Non-marine Saline and Alkaline > Hypersaline >...
GACCAATAGGGAACGTGCTCTCAAAATTGCTGAGAATGTTCTGGCACTGGTAGCTTAACAGGGAGAGCAGCAAAGCGTCCAACAACGTTTATGTGTGTGTGGGTTTGAATCCCACTCAGTGCCAATTTTAAAATTATGCACGTGTAGCTCAACAGTAGAGCCGGTGGTTTCCACCCATCAGACGCAGGGGCAGCACCTGTCACGTGCTCCAAAATTATGCACTGGTCTTCCAACGAATAGGATTTATCCCTACGAAGGATAAGATAGAGGTTTGATTCCTCTCCGGTGTACCAAAATTCGCACGGATAGCTCAACTAGATAGAGCAGCCGCCTTGTAAGCGGCAGGTTGTGGGTTTGATTCCCTCTCTGTGCTCCAAAATTAAAAATGTGTAGAAGGCAACTATCGGTTGTGTTGCGTCAGACTGTAAATCTGATCCCTACGGGTAAACATGGGGGGTTCGACTCCCTCTCTGCACACCAAGAATAATCCTCTCTAGCTCAACAGGCAGAGTACTTGACTGTTAATCAAGGTGTTTCTGGTTCGAACCCAGAGGGAGGAGCCAAATTTAAAAGAGTTCCGAATGTGAGTTGTTTGTTCGACTTGGTAGGTTCTCTTTTATCTAAACTAAAAGGGAGAGTTCGCATAGTCAGGCTTATTGCACTGCTTTGCTAAAGCAGCGTGGCTTAAAAAACCACCGAAAGTTCAAATCTTTCACTCTCCGCCAAAATATGGAGAAGTCGCATAGTCTGGCTTAGTGCGTCTGTCTTGAAAACAGAAGGGGTGTTAAAACCTCCGTGGGTTCGAATCCTACCTTCTCCGCCAAAAAATAATACTCTGTTAGTTCAACGGTTTAGAACGCAAGATTGTCGATCTTGTAATAAGGGTTCGATTCCCTTACAGAGTGCCAATAAAATTCTGGAACGTAGTTCAGGGGTAGAATGCTTCTCTGATAAGGAAGAGGTCGATGGTTCAATTCCATCCGTTCCAACCAAAATTCAGCGGGATGGACAAGTGGTTTAAGTCGTCAGTCTCATAAACTGAAGAACGCCAGTTCAAATCTGGCTCCCGCTACCAAACATACAATCTGCACAAACGGACATATATTGTCGCTTAATGCAGATATTATACCTTAAGAGGTAATATAAGTCCCATTAGTGCAGCGGTTAGCACATGACTCTTTCGAAGTCATAACATCGGTTCGAATCCGATATGGGATACCAAATATAAGTCAAGGTAGCTCAATCGGTAGAGCCGGAGGTTGAAGCCCTTCGTGGTAGGCAGTTCAAATCTGTCCCTTGACACCAAAAAGTGGTGTATATATAGCTGAATAGAGTTATGTTGCACGAATCCAATTTAGCTACCACATCTGTCATTCCTCTGCGATATGACTCTATTCAAGGTGTGGTAGCTTTTTAGGAGAATTAACATGAAAAGAAAAAGATCATGGACTTGCGAAGAAATGAGAGATGCTATATTTTCTTCAGATACAATTGCAGACGTTTTAAGAAAATTAAACTTAACAATAAGACCGGGAAATTACAGAACAGTTAATAAATTTGCTAAAGAATTTTCACTAGACATGTCTTTCATGAGTGGCAAAAGTTGTGGAAAAGGTGGAATCAAAAAAAAGGAATTGAATGAAATTTTAATTAAAAACAGTCCATATGGTAGATCAGGTTTAAAAGCAAGATTGTTAAAAGAAGGTTTAATTGAAAATAAATGTCAAATACCAGATTGCCCAAACCCAAATCCAGAGTGGAAAGGACAAAAATTAGTCTTGATTATAGATCATATAAATGGAATAAATGATGATAATAGATTAGAAAACTTGAGAATGGTATGTCCTAATTGTGCAAGTCAACTACCAACTCATTGTAGAAAATAAAAATATATGGGTGTGTGATGGAATGGCATACATGCTTGCCTTAGAAGCAAGATTCTGCTGGTTCGAATCCAGCCATGCCCACCAAATTTATTGTTGTGTAGTTTAATTGAAAGCGGTGTAGCTACAAAAAGAAAGGAAATAAAAAGATTGTGAAAGCATTTTAAGTAACGTTTGCATATGCAGTAAAAAAACCGTGAGTCAGAGGAAGGGTCTGAACAGGCTTAAAATGTGGAAGCAATTGAGTATATTTCTTAGTACATTTGCAGTGAACGTTAGTAAGGGTAGAACGCTCCCCATCTGCTTATGCAAACTTGGAGGGAGAAATTCTGGTTCGATTCCAGACGCAACAGCCAAATTTAATACAGTCCTTGGTGGTTAATTCTGATCATACAGGTATAGGAGGTTCGATTCCTTGATTTTGTTTTGGTGACACCTACAGAATTATTTGGTTCGATTCCAAAGCTGTATTATTACAAAAAGGAGACATAAAATGGAAGACAGACATGAATTTAGCGTTGACTATCAAGTTAAACAGGCTAGAAAACTTAAACATCTTATAGCAGAAAACAATAGGTTGACTGCAAAGAACAAAAAACTGAAAGAAGAACTGGAAAAATTGAAAAAGCAAAAAAACTCATAACTACCATGTGTAGTTGTTGTTCCGATTTCCTTATGGGAAATCAGCTTGTGTCTTCGCCGTACCGTGAAATCCGGTTAGAGCCGTGGCGTGGAAAAATAACGGCTAAGTAAATTTTCTTCTTGACTTTCCTATTAAATAATGTATAATATGGTGAACATGGTGTAAAGGCTGCATTTAACACTGTGAATGTTAAGGTGATGGGTTCGACTCCCACTGTTCACCCCAATATTACTTGATAAGGAGAAAGCATGAAAGATTTATATCTAACTCCATCAGGAACACTAACAACTGAAAAGACACATCTAAAAGTGGTAAAAAGTGAATATTCTAGTTATTCAGTAGGTGTTGATCTATCAAGAGAAGAAGTTAATGAATCTCATAGCAAAATACAAAAGGTTAATAACTTTACCATAAGGAAAGAAACTATGGATATTAAAGATAAAAATGAAGCACTCAGTATAATTGGAAAAATTGCTGGTAATAGTTGTCCAGAAGAGTGTCCGTATATTAATTGTAAACCAGAAAAATTTGGATGTGGACTTGATGAATGTATGAATGCAATAGAAGAAATTTGCGGCTTTGTTAAAAGAAACCTTGACACGCAGAAATAATCTGATATAATGTGTTTATTAAATGCGCCTATGGCCTAACGGATTCAGGGCAGCGGATTTCTACTCCGCAGATTGGGGGTTCGAATCCCTCTAGGCGTACCAAAAAATACATCGCAGCGGATGGCGATGGCTACAAGCTCTTTATAGCGGTTAGAGTAAAAAGAAACTGTACTGTCTAGCCTGACTGAGACAGCGGATTTATCTGGTGTGTAGGAAGGCATTTAAATAAGGAGACTATTATGAAATGTGCTGCATGTGGATATGAAAAAAGAGATACTCAATACCATACATATCAAGTCATTAGATATAAGTCTGGTAAAAATAAAGGTGAGATAAAAGAGTTTAAGCCTATAACAATAGAACCAGACAAGAACAAAGAAGAATTTGAAGAAATAGAAGTCATAAAATCACTATGTTTTAACGCACAACAGGGTTTTCACAATAGCGTAGCGACTTTGTATGTTTGTCCAGAGTGTGGAACTGTTAAGATGAATAAGGAGGTAGGGATGGCAATATATGACGAACCACAAAGTAATGCAGAAAGGATCATGGAGATGGAAGTGCCTTGGAAAAGAGATGATGAACCAAAAACGCTTGTTGATTGTCCATTTTGTGTATCTGACCACGTTGAACTGATTGAAGATGCTGAAACCTCTTGCACGAGTTATTTTGTCGCTTGCGCATCTTGTCAGTGCAGAGGGCCGATTGCATACACTGAAAAGGAAGCAAAGAGGGCGTGGAACGAGTGCGAAAGTGAGGTGCTGTAATGGAAGTACGCAGAGCATCATGGACTGATACAAAGAGATTTGGCAAGGTGTTTCGTGTTCGCAAGCGTGGAGAACCATCCTGGTACAGCAAAGACGGTATTGTGTGGTGGATGATGGTAAAGAACGAGGCAGGAGAGTACGAAAGAAAGACAGTCAACACAAACGGCATTGTAATCAAAGACGGCAATGGTTCAGTGATCGGCAGCAAGAAGATGGACAAGTATTTCAACGTGGCATATGGCAAGTGCAAGATTAGATAGGGGAACAATTATGACTGTATGCTTATGCACAAAATGCGGCAGGATAGATGATGTTCAGTACGGAGAAGGTGCGGTTATGGGCATTATTGCGGTAGGCTGTAATTGTGGTGGAGATTTCCTACCTACTACAGCAGATTATGTCTATCAAAAATATGAACGTGTTAAGGATGAGCTATTCAGACTTAGGCTTGAAATGACAGACGTTACTGGTGCAAAATGTGACCTTTGTGATTGTATAATGGATGGACTAGATACACCTGTCTGCGTCGATTGCTGGAACAAAGAACAAGCAGACCTCTCCGCCCTACAGCATCAGCACGAGGCGTTGCGGCGGGAAGTGGGGATGTGCGTTGACAGGATAAGAGCAGAAGCGGCAATGGTTGACTATATGACACGTGACAACGAGACAAAAAACATTGTTGATGCTTGTGAGCGCCTCGAAGCGCTACTCGCAGACGGGGAGATAATGTGATGGACACTCTTGAGATTAAGGATAAAAAGGGGTTTGGTGCTTTGTCGGATATTGGAATCTAGTTCGTTATCGAATATATGGAGGCCACCAATGACTGAGCCGATGAAGTGCTGGTGCGTATCATCGAAATGGGGTGACGCCTCAATCCTTGTTTGGGAAGAATCAGTATCCAAGGCAAAGTCGTTTGCAATGGGTAGCGATTGGTTCTGCGAAGAAGAATGGACTGACTTAAGGTGCAAGAGGGTGCCGCAGGTGGATCACATGTATACCGTTAGGCACAGGGCAGACGGTAACACCAGAGCGGATCAGGAAATCATGCGTAACCTCGGATGGTATGAGCTTGAAGGATATTCTGGCATCTGCGAAGAGTGCGGATTGCATGAATGGCACATGATACCGGAATCAGTTGTCAATCCACACACAGAACTGTGTGCAGAATGCGCTGCAAAGGAGGCAACCAATGACGACGACTGAGCCGCTGAAGTGTCCGGTGTGCGGGGAGGTGATGGAGGTATGGGAATGATTGAATTTTGTAACGCAATAAGCAGAAAGGACTAGAATATGTCTCTTCGTATCGTCTGCATTAGTGATTTGCATGGAAGGCATAAAAAGCTTTCTCAACTAGTAAATAAGAAAATGCCAGAGGGAGATGTCTTAGTAGTAGCTGGTGATGTTACTCCACGTGGAGAGATTAATATGCTTGGATCTTTCCTAAAGTGGTTTGACAAACAGCCTTATGATCACAAGATTTTAGTTGCTGGAAACCATGATTGCTGCCTTGACAATGAAGATAGAGATATTGCGATTCTTATGTTGAGAGAATCTAAAATTATTTATCTAGAAGACTCTGGTGTTATTATAGATGGTGTTGTCTTTTATGGTTCACCGTGGCAACCTGAGTTTATGAACTGGAGTTTTAATCTTCCAAGAGGCGAAGCTCTATTAGAGAAGTGGAAAATGATTCCAGACAAAACCGATGTTCTTATTACGCATGGGCCTCCTTGGGGGATACTTGATGAAAGTGCTTATGATGCTGGACATTATGGCTGCAAAGATCTGAGACAACAGATTTTTAATCGCATCCAACCAAAAGCTCACATCTTCGGTCATTTTCACCTGAAGCAAGGTGTTGTTGAAGAACAGAACATAAAGTTCATAAATGCAACAAGTGTGGATGAAAAATATAATTTAGTGAACGCACCGATAGTATTGGAGATTTAAAATGGCTAAGAAACTAATAAAAGAAGGTTATGACGAATTGGATTTAGGGTATGCCATAGAAGGTTCTCCAGAAGAGATATATGAAAACCTAAAGTTCATTGTAAAGCAAAAAATAGAAAAAGACCCAACAGCACACAATTTCCGATTTGGAATAGGACAAAGCTATGATTATTGTGAACTTACATTACGTTGGGATAGAGAAGAAACTGACGCAGAGCAAAAGCGTAGACTTGAAAAGAGAAAGAAGAATATAGAATACAAAAAGAAAGAGAAGGCTAAGAAAGAAGAGCGTGAAAGAAAAGAACTTGAACGACTAAAAAAGAAGTATGAATAATGGTTGCAACAGTATCAATTCCCTCAATTTGGATAGATGATGTAGTTGAATACACAACGATAACAACTGTAACATCGACATGCACTGGAACAATAAATAAAAATGATGATATTTACTCAGAAGAGGGCTGGATTTATCTTGACATTTCATCTGGACATGTTATAATGGATGAACCTGAAGAGGAAGCAGAACCATACAAAGCTCCCCTCAATAAAAAGAAGATATGTGTGCCGAAACGACACGGAAGACAAGGGTTAAAAATACATAAGCCGTTTGGAGGCTATGGGTTAGGACGATTTTAAGGAGTATATTATGGCTACATTCACACTACCTATTCTATTTAAAAAGTCTTCAAAGGGAAAGATTCAAACGTGGCAAGCTACTGTTGTAGGTAATGTTATCTAAAGTGGCCTTGGGCAAAATGATGGAAAGAAGCAGTGTGACCAAAAGACCATAGAAAAAGGTAAGAATATTGGTAAAGCGAATGAGACAACTCCAGAAGAACAGGCAAAGTTCGAAGCTGAGAGCAAGTGGAATAAGCAACTAGACAAGGGATATGTACAAGACATTCGTGAAGTTGATAAGGTAGTATATCTCCCAATGTTGGCTCACCCATATGACAAGCGGAAGAAACATATTGTTTATCCAGCAGTCGCTCAAAGAAAGTTTGATGGAGTTCGATGCTTGGCTAACTGTGTAGATGGAAAGACAACGCTGCTATCAAGAAAGGGAAAAGAATTTCCCCACATGGAACACATTAAGAGACAAATTGCATTTATGGCGAACAATCAACCAATTTATATAGATGGAGAGCTTTACTGTGAAGATGATTTTGAAGAACTTGTAGGCTTGGTAAAGAGAGAAACACTAAAAGATGGCGATGAAGAGCGTATGAAGCGATTCAAATTGAGAGTCTATGACTGCATATTGGTTGATGATCCAGAAACAGACTACATTGATAGATATAATACTGTAAAAGCTCTTATAGAAGGAACAAGGTGCTCAAATATAGAAATTGTAGAGAATTTTACGGTTGAGAATGAAGAAGAAGCTATTAAGATGCACGACCAATTTGTTTCCGAAGGCTATGAAGGACTTATACTTAGGAACTTTAAGGGAGCATATGGAGTCAATAAGCGTTCAAACGATCTTCAGAAGTATAAGAACTTCATTGATGATGAATTTGAAATCGTAGGACATAAGCAAGCCTCTGGTCGTGATGAAGGAACTGTAATTTGGACTTGCGTTACCAAAAATGGTACAGAGTTCGACGTTAGACCAAGAGGAAGCAGAGAAGCAAGAGCCGAATGGTTCAATAACGGTAAGAAATATCACGGTCAAAATCTTACAGTTCGTTATCAAGAAGAAACAAAGTATGGAGTGCCAAGATTTCCAGTTGGAATTGCTATAAGGGACTATGAATAATGAATAATATTGAAATGTATGCTGTAATGAACTCAGATGGACTATTCTTTCGTGCAAAAGGAAGAAGTGGTTATGGCAAAAGTTGGGTTGAAAAACTAGAAGAAGCAAGAATATATGCAAAGATTGGATATGCAAGAGCACAAATAACAACATTGGGAAAACAATTTCCAGAATATCCTGTGCCAACGCTTATAGTTTTAAAAGTAACAGACTATGAGCAAATTGACGAAACAGAAAGAGTAGAGACTATCATCAAGAATAGTAAATATCAGCTTGAAAGAGCAAAAAAGAAGTTGAAAGAAGCACAGCTAAAAGCATGTAAAGAAGAACTTAAGGTAATTCAAGAAAAGATTAAGAGGCTTGAAGAATGACTTTTGAAGAATGGTATGATGAACAAAGAAATGATTGTGCCTTTTTGAAGGGCCATAACGGAACTATCTCAAGAAAAGAAATTGCAAGAATGGTATAGGATCACCAACAAGAAATTATTGATGAACTAAGAAGAGAAATTGATAGACTAAGAGAAGTTGAATATATGTATAATGATTTGTGTGATTAAGATTTAGTTTTGCTAGTTTTCCTATTCATGAGAAATAAACTAGCCGTGTAGGTTCCTTCATCGGTCTGCAGACTTTAGAAGGCTCTCTGCGATAAGAGAATATATTTTCGACTCACAGATCTGGCACATGTCTGAGGAAGAGCGTAAGGTTATACCATAACTTAGGGGTCACTGATCTAATGTGCTATTAATAAAACAATACCCCTTAGCTCAACTGGCTAGAGCGATGGTTTTTGGGGCCATAGGTTGAACGTTCGAATCGTTCAGGGGTAACCAAATTTAAAACACACCTCACTCTTGGAGAGAAAATGTGCTCCAACCACATTTGACAGGGATCGTAACCTTGGGGGTGTGCCAAAAATAAAGTCATAACTCTATGCTCCCAAAGCTTTTACGGTGAAGCAAGTGGCTTTTAACCACTAGAACAAGGTTCAAGTCCTTGTGGGAGTACCAAAATTTAAAGGAGAACTATATGCTTTTCGTAGGTGAAAAAAGAAGTGAACTTGCCAAGAAGATGAAGGTAACATGGAAAGACGGTAAACTTGCTGCTAAACAACTGTTCGATGCCCTTAGAGCAAACGGAGTCGATCCAGAAGATTGTGAATTTGCAAACTGGTGGGAAAGTCGTAAGAGAAATTACATACGAAACTACCAAGGAAGAATATTTGCAATGGGTCAACTTGTTCAAAATGCACTTGCAGCAGAAGGAATAAAGCATACTCCTATAGTTCATCCAGCAGCAAGAGGTAAGATTCGCAAGAAGGAAAGATATATTCAACATATTAAAGAAGCATTAATGGACGCATAGCTCAGTTGGCAGAGCATCTGACTTACATTCAGAAGGCCGTAGGTTCAAGCCCTACTGTGTCCACCAAATATTTACAGGGTGATCCCATGCGGAGTGGGAACGGATTGCAAACCCGTTAAAATCTCTGGTTCAACTCCAGCACTCTGTTCCAAGGGGCAGTAGTAGATTGGTTAAGCACGTTGCTCTTATAAGGCAAAAACCTAGGTTCAATTCCTAGCTGCCCTACCAAAAAATAAAAAGTGGTGTACATATATATGGATAGAGTTTTGCTGCATTAATCTTAAAACCACCCCACCTGTCATTCCCTTGTGGCATGGCTCTATCCAAGGTGGGGTTTTTATTAGGAGAAAGCAAATGAGAATATGTATATCATGTAATAAAAAATATCAAGAAAAACATCGTACACAAAAATACTGCAGTAAAAAATGTGCTGCAAATGAAAAATCAAAAAGACACTGGAAAAATGTTAAAAGCCAAAAATACACAATAACTTGTGAAATTTGTAACAAAAAACATAAAACATCAAGAAAAGAAACAAGATTTTGTTCTAATAAATGCATGGGTAAAAGCAGGAGAAAATATTTAGATATCCCTGATTGTTTAGAAAATTCACACAAAAAGATTGACAAAAACATAGGATATGTTAGAATATATGCTCCAATGCACAAAGAAGCAAATACTTGGGGTTATGTATACGAACACAGACTTGTGGCAGAACAAATGATAGAAAGACCATTAAAGAAAAACGAAGTAGTTCATCATATAAATGGCAAAAGATGGGACAATAGAAAAGAAAACTTACAAGTAATGGACAAGGTAGAACATAGCAAAATTAAACCTTGACATCCAAGATTAACATGATATAATGTTCCTATTAGAAAGGAAAAGAAATGAGTACACAACTAAGAATTTTAAGAAAGAAAGTTATAAATGTATCATATAATCCTTGGGATGATACCTATGATGAAGTAGAAGTAACAGAAGATGTTCTTCAATATAGAGAAGTAGGAGTAAATCACCCTAACTGTAAATGGAGAGATGTTCCTATTGTAGAGGAAAAAAGAAAATAGCTAAAAATAAAAGTGTATCTCATACAGCAAAGTGGGAAAATTAAGGGCATGTGGCGAAATGGCGAAACGCAAGACATTTAAAATGTCTTACCCACGTTGGTAAACACTGCTGGTTCGAATCCAGTCATGCCCACCAATATTTAAAGGAGAACTCCTATGAAAAGACTTCTAGTATTTGCCACTGATACTTTTTATCCAAGCGGTGGAATGTTTGACTTTGAATCAGATCACCACGACATGCAAGATGCTCTAAAAGAAGTTCCTCTTTTGATTAAAGATGGAAGATATGACCATGTTCAAATATTTGACACAGAAACTAAAATCCTTAGAGTTTACAATAATCTTGGAGAAAAAATTCATGAAGGAGAACTTAAATGAGCTACGAAGGCTTCGAAGTGTGGATCTGTAAGAATGGTCACATATCTATCCATGACTGTTATCAAAGTCCAGACAAAGGACATTGGAGATGTTATCATTGCAATGAGCCGGTTTCAGAATTTGGATGCATAGATCAAACAAACGGACTACCATACCGTTTAAGCTTCAAGCTGATAAAGCTATCGGGACCAAAATACAAAACATGCGATCACTGTGGGAACAAAGAATTTATAGAACCAGCAAGATATCGCTTTGAAAGATGTGGACCATACGAATCTGAAGATGGA
>Ga0180431_10009858_pt1 | contig 10717 bp, 9 predicted proteins | sample SS_ome_11_FD_132459 | JGI IMG/M metagenome (GOLD analysis project Ga0180431, IMG submission 132459) | Hypersaline lake sediment archaeal communities from the Salton Sea, California, USA - SS_1_MS_1 metaG | ecosystem: Environmental > Aquatic > Non-marine Saline and Alkaline > Hypersaline >...
GATGATGTTGGTCACCCTTAACGCGTCGGAGGTGAAGTGCCCGCCGCGGCCGGAGAGATACCTTCTTAGCTTGGCATAGGCCATGGCATTGATGCCGGTAACGACCGACCCTCCCAGATCGATTGGAAGACGATCCGGCTCCCGGTGGTTGATGGCCTCCACCACCCGTTCCCGGGAGGTCATGGGCGCCGCTCCAGCGGACACGGCCCGGATCCGTGCCCGGCCCGATACCGGAGATCCCTCTGCTTGACCGCAGGGTGGGAGATCAGTACATTAGTTTTAAATGCCAAAGGATTCACGTTTGTGAGTCTAACCGATCAGTCACCCGAAGCACAATCTCTTATGAAACGGTTTCGGGCCGTCACGGGTCAACCAGCGGCGCCGTGTATGTGAAAACTCAAGCTGGAATCATCAAGTACAAGGAGGATTTATGTCAGAACGTGACGTAACTCCTGGAAGAATGCCCAGACGCCTGACACCCAAAGCGATCATTATCGTGGTCGTGGTGATCCTGGCGCTGATTACGGTGTTCTCCAGTTTCTTCGTGGTTGACCCGCAGGAGACAGCCGCTGTGCTGCTGTTCGGTCGCTTCACCAGGATGGCCGAACCGGGCCTGCATTTCAAGCTCCCCTTCGGAATCGAGAAGAACTACAACGTCCCCACCCAGGTTGTCCTAAAAAACGAGTTCGGCTTTCGAACCGAACAACCGGGGATCACGACAATCCGGGCGGCCCAGGACTTCCCCAGCGAATCGATCATGCTCACCGGAGACCTGAACATCGTGGACGTGGAGTGGATCATCCAGTACCGCATCGTGGATGCCTTCAACTGGTTGTTCAAGGTTCAGGAAAGGGAAAAGACCATCCGGGACATCAGTCAGTCGGTGATCAACCAGCTGGTCGGGGACCGGGCGATCTTCGACGTCATCGGTGCAGAGCGCGCCAACATTGAAGCCCAAAGCCAGGAGCATATGAACCAGCTCTTCGACAAGTACGATCTGGGCATCCGGGTGACCACCGTGAAGCTGCAGAACATCGTTCCTCCGGCCGGTCCGGTTCAGGAGGCTTTCGAGGATGTCAACAAGGCGATCCAGGACCGAAACCGGCTGATCAACGAGGGTCAGGAAGCCTACAACCAGGCCATCCCCAAAGCCAAGGGTCAGGCGGAACAGCTGGTCCAGGAAGCCGAAGGGTACGCCATCGAGCGCGTCAACAAGGCCGAAGGGGATGTGGCGCGTTTTGCCCGGGTGCTGGACGAGTACAGCCGCAATCCCGGAGTTACCCGCACCCGTCTGTACTACGAGATGTTCGAAGAGGTGTTCAAAGACGCGGAGAACGTCGATCTGATCGACAAGAACCTGCAGAACTTCATCCCCTTCAAGGGCTTGAGCTCCGCTCCGTCAGGAGGTGCCCAATGAAAAAGACAATTACCATACTCGTAGTCATAGTGGTCATCGTGATCCTCTTTCTGATCACCGGTCCGTTCTACGTGATCGAGGAGGGGGAACAGGCCGTGGTAATCCGCTTCGGCCGCATCATCTCCATCCAGAAAGACGCGGGCTTGAAGATCAAGGTCCCCTTCGTGGACAATGTGAACAAGTTCCCCAAGAAGATCCTGGCCTGGGACGGGGAGTCCCAGCGGATCCCCACCAAGGAAAACCAGTTCATCTGGGTCGACACTACGGCGCGCTGGAAGATCATCGATCCCAAGCTCTTCTACGAATCGGTCGGCACCATCACCGGTGCTCATTCCCGTCTGGATGATGTGATCGATTCGGCGGTCCGTAAGATCATCTCCCGAAACTCCCTGGTGGAGGCGGTACGGAACTCGAACGTGATCAATGAGATCGATAGACCCAGCGTCTACCAGGCCGGAACGGAGATCGAGGGACAGGCAGCGCAAACCCTCGGCATCGACACTACGATAGTCTACGAGGAGATCCAAACAGGTCGGGCCGCTCTCTCCACGGAGGTGTTCGAAGAATCCAGTATCATCACGCCCCAGTACGGGATCGAGCTGATCGACATCATCGTCCGCCAGATCAAGTACTCCGACGAGCTCACAGAGAGCGTATACCGGCGAATGATCGCCGAAAGGAATCAGATCGCCCAGGCCTTCCGCTCCGACGGGGAAGGAAAGAAAGCGGCGATCCTTGGTGAGATGCAGAGGGAGCTGCTCTCGATTCAATCGGGGGCCTACCGTCAAGCCCAGACGATCAAGGGTGAGGCCGACGCCCAGGCTGCGGCGATCTACGCCAATACATACAACCGGAACCCGGATTTCTACGAGTACTGGAAGGCGATCGAGTCTTACAAGACCATGCTGCCCAAGTTCCGCAAGACCCTGACCACCGAACCGGAGTACTTCCAGTATCTGTACGATCAGAGGGGTCAGTAATGCCTTTCGTATCGTCCGCCGTGGACCGGAAGCTTCCGGCCGCATAGACGTGTAACCTGACAGACCCGCGGTCTTTTGGCCGCGGGTCTTTTTTTCGATTCCTTGAGACCGGATGATTGATAGCGCAATGGTATTTCGCTCACCAAACTCCTGTCAAATTGCTCCTTGACAAGGAACGATCCCGGTGGCACACATTACTTGTAAGGAGAAAAACCATGGAACTGCATAGAAAACCCTATGGAACCACCCCCGAGGGTAATCAGATCGACGCTTACACGCTGACCAACTCCGCGGGCATCCGTGTTGGGCTGATCACCTACGGCTGCATCATCACCTCTGTTCAGACACCCGATAAAAACGGGAAGATCGGAGAGATCACCCTCGGCTTCGACTCTCTGGATGGTTATCTGCCCCGCCATCCCTACTTCGGCGCCCTGGTGGGGCGGTTCGCCAACCGCATCGCCGCCGGCAAGTTCGAGTTGGAGGGCAAGCAGTACACCCTGGCCTGCAATGAGAAGGGGGCAAATCACCTGCACGGCGGCACTGTCGGCTTTGACAAGCGCATCTGGGCGGCAGAGCAGCTGCGGGAGAAAAACGCCGTGGGTGTGCGCTTCTCCTACACGAGCCCGGACGGAGAGGAGGGGTATCCGGGCCGGCTGGAGGTCACCGTAACCTACTCGCTGAACGAAGAAAGCGAGCTGCGCCTGGACTACAGGGCCGAAACCAGCAATGCGACACCGCTCAACCTGACCAACCATACCTACTGGAACCTGAGCGGCCCCGGTTCCGGTACGATCTACGATCATCTTCTCACCCTGAACGGCTCCCGCTATCTGGCTGTAAACGAGCAGCTGATTCCCACCGGTGAGATCCTCCCGGTGGAGGGCACGCCCCTGGATTTTCGAAAGCAAAAGGCAATCGGCCGGGATATCGATCAGCTTCCCGTGGGCTACGATCACTGTTTCGTCCTCGACAGGCAGGGTAATCGCTTGGAACCGCTCGCCCGGGTGGTGGATCCGGCCAGCGGCAGGGGAATCGAGCTTTCCACAACCAAACCCGCGGTCCAACTGTATACCGGCAACTACCTTGATGGTATTCGCGGTGCCGGAGGCAGGATCTTCGACAGGCACACGGCCCTCTGCCTGGAAACCCAGTACTATCCGGACGCGGTAAATCATCCGGAGTTTCCTTCGGCTGTACTTCGCCCCGGCGAAACATACGCCCACACAACGGTCTATCGTTTTTTCGCGGGGTGATCCCGCGGGTTGAGCTTCGCCCCCGACGGTACCCTGTTCGTCGGCTCGAAGAGCGTAGAGATCTATGCGGCACGGCCGAGCTGTGAAACCCTGATGCGTAACCCGTGGACTGAATATGCCGGTGGGGGCGCCCTGTGGCCTCGCTCAGTCTTTTATGCATCGAACCGAAAGACCATATGTCTTGGCGGTGAAGAATCGTCTTAGAGCGGGATTCGCCTCTTCCAGGATTCGAATGAAAGCCTGAGAACCCATTTCTGTAGCAGTCCACCAGTAGCCCGATTTGCCGACATTTTCAAACAGCGAAGATTCCTCAACCCTTCTATAGCCCGCAGGCAAAGCCGTGAACTCACTGGAGTTGTTTCCCTTGTTCGCCGGTCCCCAGCCACTGCCACTCTTGAGCATGTCTCCCGCGACGGGCCTGCCCCCAAGGTGGTTCTCCATCATGATCCACTCGGCATCCGTCGGTATGCGCCAGCCTTCAGGCGCAAGTCCTCTTGGATCGTTGTTTGGATGGCACCAGGCCGGTTCTCCGGCATCCAGACCTGATCGATAGTCCTGCAAAGCAGTTCTTTCTCGAACTCTCTTCCAATCCACCTTTCCTGTTGATCGGGCAGCGGGAAGGCGAGCTTCCCGCCCCTGTCCGATCACTGGGCCGGGGCTCTGTTCAGCGCCGCAATGGTTCCCATATGCGCTTGTTCGTGCTGAGCGAAGTACTTAACCTGGTGCATTATGCTGACACGGCCGAAATCCTCGTGAAAGCCGCGTCTCCACAACTCGGCAATGCTCAAGGTGCGCAGGCGGTCGGTCAGCTCTTTTCGGTCGGCCAGAAACATCCTGAGCAGTTCCTGCGTTTCTGCCGGCAGACCGCGCGTGGATAGGGATCGGTACCCAGATTCCGAACAACCCCACACTGTAAGCCCTCACCTTGACACGAGCACACGCGAAAAATAGACTACACACGTACCCTACTCGAAGCGGTTGTCGCTGCCGAAGAAGAAAAACCGACAGCAGAAACTCCCTACGATCCGAACAGCAGCAAGGAGTGAAGTCACAGGTCATGCCGATATACATGGATCGACATCAGGGCGAGCACCTCACAGCGAAGCAGGTCGCGGAGGCGCACGCCGCGGATCTGAAAATTCAGAGTAAATACGGCTGCAGGTTTCTGACCTACTGGTTCGACGACGAGAGGGATGCCGTATTTTGTCTTGTGGACGCCCCCGATATCAGCGCTGTTCACAAGGTGCATGAGGAAGCCCATGGATTCGTCCACAATGAAATCATGGAGGTCGACCCGACTATAGTACGGGCCTTTTTGGGTAGAGTAGAGGATCCCCCTTCGGTCGGAAGTGAGGTCGCGGTCGATTCCCCGTTTCGTGCCGTGATGTTCACCGATATCGAAGAGTCCACGAAGATGATCAGCACTCTTGGAGACAAACGATCGATGGAGTTGCTGCGAATCCACAACACCCTGACACGTGACGCATTGCGCGCTCATGCGGGACAGGAGATCAAGCACACGGGAGACGGCTTTATGGCCTCTTTCTCCTCTGCGGTGAGCGCGGTGGAATGTGCCGTCGAAATCCAGAAGACAATGTCCGGGCACAACCAGAAAAACCCGGAGGCTGCCATGCACCTTCGGATCGGGATCAGCGCTGGAGAGCCTGTTCGCAACGACAAGCAGCTGTACGGCGCGGCCGTGAATCTTGCCGCACGGCTGTGCGCACAAGCCAAACCCGACAGCATTCTTGTGGCACAGGTCGTAAAAGATCTTTGCATCGGAAAAGTGATTTCTTTCGACTGTCGTGGAGAATTCGAGGCCAAGGGTTTCGAACAACCGGTTTCGGTTTTCGAAGTTGCCTGGAGGAACGTCGAAAATACCTCGTAGTTGCCGCCTCGGTTGCAACGAATATTGCCCCCGGGCCCTGTTCCCGTCCATACGCGCTCTGGTTCACCATATCATCAACGCCTGGTTCCTGTTGAAGCCGACCGACAACCGATCTCCTGGACTCTACCATCGCGCATTGTTATATTTAATTGTAATATTACTAATTAAGTAATAATCATTCGACACGAGTAAGCGCTAAAAATCAGTAGAGGTAGAGAATGGCCAAACCTGTCATCCTGACGGTGGACGATGAGCCGGAGGTGCTCAACACCATCGAACGGGATCTTCGCCGGCGTTTCGGTTCCGAATACCGAATCCTCAAATCGGGATCCGGAAAAGAGGCCCTGCAGACGGTGCGGGAGCTCAAGAGACGAAACACGGCGGTGGCACTCCTGCTGGTCGACCAGCGTATGCCGGAAATGAACGGGACCGATTTTCTGGCCGGGGCCGTCGAGATTTACCCGCAAGCCAAGAAAGCTCTGTTAACGGCTTACAGCGACACCCAGGCTGCCGTAACGAGTATCAACGAGCTGGGACTGGACTACTACCTGATGAAACCCTGGGATCCTCCCGAGCAGGAGCTGTACCCGGTTTTAGAGGACCTGCTGAGCGACTGGGCCGTCACGGTTCGTCCTCCCTACGACGGCGTCAGAGTGCTTGGAACACTCTGGTCTTCCGGCAGCCACGCCATGAAGGATTTCCTGTCCCGCAACCAGATCCCCTACCAGTGGCTGGATGTCGAGAAGGACGAAGAGGGCAGGCGGCTTCTCGAAGCGTTGAAGGGCCGCCAGAGCCTGCCGGTAGCGGTGTTTCCCGACGGTGAGGCGCTGTCAGGCCCAAGTATGACGGACCTGGCGGAGAAGTGCGGACTGCGGACAAAACCCTCCCGCCCCTTCTACGACCTCATAATCGTCGGCGGCGGGCCGGCGGGATTGGCCGCGGCGGTGTACGGCGGCTCCGAGGGATTACGGACCGTGCTTGTAGAGAAGCAAGCCACGGGTGGGCAGGCCGGCACCAGCTCGATGATCGAAAACTACCTGGGCTTCCCAAAGGGGCTGAGCGGGTCCGATCTGGCACGTCGCGCCACGACCCAGGCCAGGCGTTTCGGTGTGGAAATCCTGATATCCGAGGTCGTTGGTGTACGCGCCGAAGATTCCTACCGCCACGTGCGTACGAGCGATGGTTCGGAGTTGAGCTGTCACGCTCTGCTGATCAGCACTGGATTGTCGCTCCGCACCCTCAACATCCCGGGAGTCGAGCGCCTCGTGGGGGCCGGAGTGTATTACGGGGCTGCCCTGACAGAGGCGGTTCACTACAAAGGGCAGGACGTCGTCGTGGTGGGCGGCGCCAACTCCGCGGGCCAGGGCGCGATGTTCTTTTCCCGATATGCCCGCCGGGTGTATCTCTGTATTCGCGGTGACTCGATCGAGGGTGGGATGTCCAGTTACCTCGTGGATCAAATCCGAGCTACCGAGAACATCCAGCTGATGCTCGAAACTCAGGTGGTGGGGGCCAGGGGTGATTCCCGACTGGAATCGGTGCTGTTGAACAACGAAAAGGCCGGGAAAAGCGAGGAGCTGGCCGCCTCTGCCATGTTCATATTCATCGGAGCCGCGGCCCATACCGACATGCTGGACGATCTGTTGGAGCGTGATCCGAAGGGATTCATTCTCACCGGAAGAGATATCATCCTCGAGAACAGAAGGAGCTGGAAACTCGACCGTGATCCTTTTCCCATGGAGACAAATGTTCCCGGTATATTCGCAGCGGGAGACGTCCGCCACCAATCCGTCAAGCGAGTTGCCGCGGCAGTGGGGGAAGGCGCCGTGGCCGTGGCGTTGATCCACCAGTATCTGAAATCGGTTTAGGAAGTACAGTGTTCGACTTCATGAGAGAAATACCGCTGTTCAGCGGTCTAACCGACCAGGATCTGAGTCGGGTATGCGGAACGGCGAAGGAGATACGCCTGCGTGCAGGGGAGGAGTTGTTCGCGGAGGGTGATCCCGGCGACCTGGCCTACCTCGTCATGGAGGGGCAGATCCAGATCTCCAAGCGCTCCGACGGAACAGACGTTGTTCTGGCTGTACGGGGAGCGGGAGAGCTGATTGGCGAGATGGCCCTGCTGGAAAATGCCCCGCGCATGGCCGGTGCCCGGGCCGCCACCGCATGTCGCCTGCTAACCATCGGACGGGAGGCACTCGAGGAACTGCTGAGCTCGAGCCCGGCTTCGGCTCGTGCCATGCTGTGTACGGTCACCGGCCGTCTAAGAGAGACCGAGGCGATGCTGCGGCAGAAGGAAAAAATGGCCCAGCTGGGGACGCTGGCCGCAGGTCTGGCTCATGAGTTGAACAATCCCGCCTCAGCCGTCCGCAGAGGCTCGGCCCAGCTGGGGGAGGCTCTGACCCGAATCCTCGAGATCCCTTCCACTCTCCGCCGATCCGTTCTCAGCTCCCTTCAGATGGATGAACTCGACAGTCGGCTGCGCGACACGGCGCTGCACGCAGAAACGATAGAGAGTTTGGATCCGATGGTGCGCGGCGATCGGGAGGAACTCATCGAGGGGTGGCTGGAGAGCAGGAGGATCGACGAATCCTCGATGCGCGCGCCGGAACTCGTGAATATGGGGTACCAAATCCAGGATCTTGACGAATTGGAGCGGTTGTTTCCGGGGCCATTATTGCAGGATGCGATCAGCCTGGTGTGCGCTTCCTTTGTCAGCCGCCAAGTCCTGCGCGAAATCGCTCAGGGCAGCGGGCGGATCGCCGCCATTGTCAAGGCCATGAAGAGCTACGTCTACCTGGACCAGGCGCCTCTGCAGGACGTGGATATCCACGACGGTCTGGAAAACACCCTGATCATCCTCAATCACAAGCTCAAGAGGGGAATCCGGATCAGGAAGGAATTTGCCTCGGGGCTGCCCCGCGTACCCGCCTATGGAGGTGAGCTCAATCAGGTCTGGACAAATCTGATCGACAATGCCGCCGACGCTCTGGGCGGCACGGGAGAGATCCGCCTTGCGACCCGGGTCGAGGAGTCGTGGGTGGTCGTGGAGGTGGAGGACAACGGTCCGGGGATTGCGGAACAACACCAGTCTCGGATCTTCACGCTGTTTTTCACCACGAAACCGATGGGCCAGGGTTCGGGACAGGGACTGCACATCTGCAATGGGATCGTGCGACGCCACGGCGGAACCCTGGATTTTCGGTCGCGGCCCGGAAAAACCGTGTTTACGGTGCGCCTCCCGGTCGACCCTCAAGATGGTGCTGTCAAGCCGCATTCGCAGCATGAAAAGTCAAGGGGGATTGCCGGTTATGGCATTGCCACCCTCAAAATGAAGCAAAAACGTTGACAGCCGGATGTCTTCAGACTTGTTCGGACAATCGGTAAGAGAATCCAAAAAGCACAATTTCTTAAACCAGTTTAGATCATATGCAGCCTACCGCAAGCTGATCGAAGCGGCGCCAGGCAATCAGCGTGTTTTCCTTTAACTGCTTTCGATTCGTAAGAATCAGAGAATCTCGACCGAGGTATTTGTCCTCAGGGGTTATATTAACGTAAGACTGCATCTTGCAGAAATGCTGACAAATTTACAGTTTTGTCTCGTTGTGTGTATGATTTGTGCGAACTATTATGCATGAATCAATACTTGTGCCCGAAAGGGTATAGGTAAAATTAATCAGAGGGAGTGTTTCATGAAAAGAACGATCTTGGTGTGTTTAGCCCTACTGGTTTCCATTGGCTTCGTATTTGGAGGCGGGGAATCAGACACTTCGGACCAGGGGAAAGCAGATTCCAAAGAGCTTACCCTTTACTATTCACATCCAGCTGGTTGGACGGATCCGATTATAAAAGAATTCCAGGAACGTACCGGAATTAGAGTCAATCTGGTTGGAGCCGGTACCGGCGAGCTTGCCGCACGTATACGCGCGGAAAAAGACAATCCTCTTGCGGACGTTCTGTGGGGCGGCGGATCTCCTACCTATGAAGGCATAATTGATTTGCTGGAGCCCTATCAACATGCTTCTATGGACGATGTCTATCCGGAGTCTCGTGACCCAGGCAACAGATGGCATGCCAGCACTACTGATCCGATGGTTATCATCTATAATCCAAAACTGGTAGCTCCCGAAGATGCACCAAAAGGCTGGGCAGATCTGCTGAATCCTAAATTCAAAGGCAGGATCGCACACGCTGATCCCACCAAATCAAGCTCGGCTTTTATGGCCCTTACAATTCAGTTGCAGACCATGGGTGGAGACAACGAAACAGGCTGGAAGTACATGGCTGATTTTGTAGACAACCTGGATGGGAAATTGCTTGGTTCGTCTTCCGGTACTTTCAAGGGCGTATCTGACGGAGAATACGCTGTGGGGATTACCTATGAAGAAGCCGCTCTCAAGTATCTGCGCGCTGGAGCGGATCTTAAGGTTGTGTATCCTATTGAAGGCACGATCAATTTCCCAGGTCCAATTGCCATTGTCAAAGGATGCAAAAACCTCGAAAATGCTAAACAATTCCTTGATTTTATTCTCAGCGAAGATGTACAGTCGCTGCTTGGAGATTCAAATAAACGTTCTGTAAGAAAGGACGTTGTGTTCCCTCCATATATGATACCTAATGACAGCCCGCAGTTCGTACCGTATAGTACATCTCTGCTTGAAAACAACGACGTACAAATAAAGAAATGGAAAGATCTCATTGTTGGTAAGTAAACCGTAAGGTCCGATTGTATATGATCTTTACAATTGATTCTTTCTAAAACTGATGAGTCACATGAATCTGAAAAGTGTGACAGGTAGGATCATATAAGAATGTGCCAAAGGCATACCTAATACTGTTTTAGGTATGCCTTTTTCTCTACCTAACCAAGCGGGCAAAACAATCAGAATTGTGGACTCGTTGCTGCTTATGTTAGAGTCTGAAGAAAGCAACAGGAAATAAGCCCATAGTGAAAGCAAACCCGATTGGGTATGATAAGCGGGTACGCACCTCAGATAACGTAGAGGCCGATACTTGATCAAGTTCACATGTGTGATCGTGGATGGAGTAATTCACAGCGGGCGAGGGTGAAAAACCGTAGAGTCCCGCATACTCAACAGTAGGAGAAAACGATGAGCTATCCGCTACAAATTGATAACGTAACCAAAACCTATGGAGATTTCAAAGCAATTGACAA
>Ga0180431_10009860_pt1 | contig 10717 bp, 23 predicted proteins | sample SS_ome_11_FD_132459 | JGI IMG/M metagenome (GOLD analysis project Ga0180431, IMG submission 132459) | Hypersaline lake sediment archaeal communities from the Salton Sea, California, USA - SS_1_MS_1 metaG | ecosystem: Environmental > Aquatic > Non-marine Saline and Alkaline > Hypersaline >...
GGCCCTGGGCAATGCCAGCCGCGTCATCTTTGAAACAAAGGGGCACCTGAAGGTCCATCAGGATCATGCCCAGACCAGACAGGCAGAGGTGCTCATCCTCTTCTGTGGGGCTCTCAGGGCTGAAGAAGGCCCTGTTTCGGGTTGAGAGGGCGATCCTGGTCCCAAGGGCTCCCAGAGAAGTCTGACCGTGCAGAGAGGCCACCTGGGCGATCAGGTCAAAGCGGTTTTTTCTGAGGGCCTGATGAATGAAAAGAACAGCAGACTCTTTGTCCCCTGTCAGATCTTGTTTCAGGAGTTCTTGAAATTCCATGTTTCGGGGTCTCCGAGGGCAATCAGAATATCTGCGAGGCCGTTGAGAATCATGTGAAGGCCCGAGAGGACTTGTTTGGCGCCGTTGAGGATTTTAATTTTGGATTCTTCAGAAATATTTTTATTGGGGTCGAGGCGGTTTAAAATAAAAGTTTTGATGTCCTCCCAGTTATTTGTTCCTGAGAGGTTTTTTAAAATAAGATTGAGGAGGGTCATGGGAGGTTGTCTCTTGTGGTGATAGGAGTTGACCCTCCTGATACGCTTTTATTCGAAATTCTTGGGGAGTCGGCCAGGGACAGTTTTTTTCAGGTGCTCTTTTGCACGGTGGGTGACGGGTGCGTAGTTGGTGGGGCTCGCTTCAAGGATTTGAATGACCTCCAGTGCACCTTGCAGGTAGTCGTCCTGAACATCCTCAGGCAAAAGAAAGAGAGGGACGTAGTCATTCATGATGGAAGGCAAGCTAAGGATGCGTCGAGGGGGATGGTCATCCTTGCTGCGCGCGTGAGCTTCAGAGGCCACCTTCGCCCTGTGTCGTATCTTTGGGCAGTCTTCTTTGGGGGCCGGGAATCCCCATTTTTTGCGAAATTCTTTGGCCCTTTCAAAGCTCCAGGGAACGAGAGGGCTTTCACAAACGAGGCGTCCATTTTCCCATTTGCAGCCATTCCCGCAGACGAGGAACATCCAGACAAGCACGTCAGATCGATGCTCGTGTTGATCCGGGTACGCTCGGATCGCTCGCAAAATGTGAGTGTCAAGGCTGTTCATTTTTCACCTCAGTTGAGGGCGGAAGATTTTGAGTTTTTAAATTTGATATTCGAGGAGAGAGGATTTATTTTTTATCCTCTCTCGGAATGAGATGTCAGAAAATTTCTTCTGACATCTCGAAGTCCATGAACACTTCGTCAGGGTGCGGGTGATCTTCGGGGACGTTCACAAAAGAAAGCACGCCCAGGTGTTTGAAGTGTTCTTTCAGGATCTTCTGTGCGAGAGGGGTCGGAGTGTGGCCCAGGGTAGCGCGGAATTTTTTTTCCTTGGTGACAGTGATCTTGTGGTTGAGGATGCGAGAGATGTGGCGAATGGGGCGGGCATATCTCTTTGCGCGATGCTGGATAGCCTGCTCTCGGCTCAATGCGTGTGAAGGGAGGACGTCAGAAGAGATGCAGGGCTTGATCGTGATCGTGTTCTCGTCATCGGTGATGGTCAGGGTTGGTTTTTTCTTACTGTGAGGCTCAACAGAGATAAGATGGCCCTCGTAAAGGACCAGATCAGCCTCGTCCTTGAACTCCTTCTGTAGGGATTCAAAAAAAGAGTTCCCTGTGAGGTAAATCGGGGACTTCACCCAGATAGTTCCTCCTCCGTTCGAAAGGTTCTCGACGATGAGAGCTTTCAGGGTATGGTTGTCCATCGTTCAAATATCCTTTTTGAAGAGCAAGGAGGGCCTAATTTGCCCTCCTGCGGGTTGGTGAGATGTCAGGGGCCAGGGTCAGCCCTTCAGTCAGCAAAGTTCGACTGCAATGAGGTCCAGGTAAGGGTTCTTTACCTCTGTTTTACTTCAAAATGTACGTTGCAAATTCTTCGAGCAGGGCAGAGGGGATTTCGATGGTGACGGTTCCTTTGTTTTCTTTGACGGAGATGTCGGGGTTGAGGTGGCGTTGAAATTCTTTTTCAAGGCGACTCAGGAGACGCTTCCTGGTGGTGTCTCCGGGAGCGTGAGGGAGGGCCTGTGAATAGAGGTCGTAGAGGTTTTGAGTGTAGACCTCGTGAGAGCACTCGATGCTGCTTGTAGAGGCTGATTTATCAAACAGAGAAATCTGCCACAGGACTCTGATCTCGCGAGGAAAGACGCCTTCATGGTGCGTGAAGATGTGCGTGTGCCATCCATGAGGGTCGAGGTTTTCTTTGAGGGTCTCATAAAGCTCTCGGCGGCTCTGTGCGAGGGCCATGAGGTCCTCTCTGCGCTCTGCAAGAGACTCGGCAGTCTCAGCGGCTTCCAGGGCCATGTTGAGGAGCCCTTGGGTGTTTGTCCCATGGCCCGAGATTTTCGCCATGACCTGGTGCGCGATCTTGTGGTGTGGGTCTTTCATGGTTTTTGGGGGCGTAAAGGATTTTTAATTTTCAGATCAGAGGGGGGAACCCTCCCCCCTGTGTTCCGCCTACCCTGTACGGGTTTATTTGAAATTGTTTGAGGGAGGGTTTTTTCACCCTCCCTCATGATCTTTTCAGAAGAGGTCCTCGGAGATGTGAAACTCAAGGTGGGTTTGCCTGCCTCCCTGGTGGTCTGTGGGGATTTCTTCGAAAGAGAGCGTCCCCAGGTGCTCGAAACTCTCTATCAGGTGTCTCTGTACGAGGCGGGGAATGACCCCTCCCTGTACAAGGTCAAACTGAGGCGTTCGGGAGCTGACAATCTTGTCGTTGAGTTTCTGAGACAGAGATTTGATCAAAGGCGCATGAGCCTGAGCACGTCTCTTGAGGGCTTCCTCTAGGGTCAGGGCGAGTGAAGGGGCTGTTTGTTGTTGCTTTTCTTTGATGGCGCTGTGAGGTTCGACCCAAAGCGTATTCTTCCCGCAGAGAAAAAGGGTGGCCCGTCCTTCAAACTTTTTCTGAATCTCCGCAAGGGAGATCCCTTCGGGGCTCCCCAGGTGGACTTCACCGCCCCCCTCTTTGATCTTGTCCGTGATGTGCTCGCACAATGACGGCATTCTGTCCGAGTGGGATGCCCCACATGATGGGGCCTGGGTAGGCGTCGCATCGATGTTCAGGCGAGTTTTGAGGTCGCTGAGATCAGTCATCGTCCAAGTGTCCTTTGTGAGGGCCAGAGAGGAGTCAAATCGCCTCTCTGGCGTCCAGAGGTAGGGGTCAGGGTGTGTGGGACGCCGTAAGGCGTTCTAGGGGCGTTGTGAGGCTCAGTAATGGTGGCCGTCCCATTCTTCTCGGGAGATGAGGACCCATCCGTCCTGTCCCGTCAGGACTCGGGTCTCATCCCAACTCCAGACTCCATCCTCGCAGAGATCGGGTCCGCCAAAGGTGGGGAGGCTGTCAAGGTCGTCGGCGTTCCGCATCTCGTAGAGACGGCGATTCTCCTCGTCAGAGAGCCACCAGATGCCCTTGAGACTCTCGATCAGAGTCTGTGTGCACTGCAAGTAAATGAGCAGCTCGTCAAGGGAAGATGATTTGTGCGCCTGGTCCACGATGACCTTGTAAAGGGACTTGACCTCAGCCATCACCGCGCTGGTGTCATGGTCCGGGTGAGTCAAAGCGGCGGCGGCGATTTCAATTTCTTCGATTTTTCGGTTGATGGTCTGCAGCATTGGTCTCTCAGGCGTTGATGCGTTGAAGGGCGGCGGTCCATTCTTCCTCGTCAAACTCCCGCATGTCCGCCACGTAAGCAGCGGCCTCTTCCTCGAATCGGAAGTGTACTTTATCGTCTTCCGGGTCGACGTTGGCGGTCCAGTCCGCGAGGTAGTTGCGGCGGGAGATACGGAGCCCCCCCTCTGCCTCGTAGGCGAGGGTGACCCCCGTCTCAGGGCAGATCTTTGAGGGGGTCCAGCGGATTTTTTCGACAGTCATTTGCATTGAATCCTCCTTAGCGGTTTTTGAGAAGGAAGGTCTTCTTCCCTGTCTTGAGAAGCATCTCGGGCGCCGTCTCCGCAACGGCGGCCATGGTGCGTGCGGTGAACTCATACCCGTAGTTGAACTTCATGACATCCTCTTTGCTGTGGTGTGCTCTGTTGTCTCTCACCCCCTATGTACAGAAACACTCTGAGAGGTGTCAAACTTTCTCAAATAAAATCAAACTTAGTTGATTTTATTTGGTTTTTTCGGCCCAAGATCGAGGTTACCTTTGATGGTCTTGGGGAGCCTGGTCAGAGGGAGGGCTCAATTGCTTTGACGATGTCGATGCCTGCGCGCGTGTATGAGCAGGGCGTGCTCAGGGCCAAGTCATTGTAGCCCGTGTGTGCGAAGTGCGCAGCCTGGTAGGGGTCTGAGGTGCAGCACTGCTGTACGAGCTTGAGAGCGGCCTGCCAGGGGATCGAGAGACCTTCTCGTGTGGAGGCTCTGAACGCTGCCAGGCTGTTGATCTGTAGTACGAGCCCCAGGGCCTTCGAGAAGGGCTCTTCGTGAAGCTCCAGCAGGTGGCCATAGGTGCCCAGCAGCATGTCAGACAGCTCGGACAGGAAAGGGGTGTCAGGCTCCTCCTCACACCAGACCTCCATACGGGTCTGAGCATGACGCAGGGTCTCCGCTGCGAAGAGGCGGAGCTTGGCGACCTCACCGAAGTCTCTCCACCTGTTGAGGGTCTTGAGGACGGGGTCACTGTTGAAAACGCGAGCTTTGGGGATCATATTAAGTCTCCTGTCGGCTTATCTGTTGTCAAAGGATGATCTGCCAGGGCTTGTCAGCAGAATAGGGTGAGAAGATGATCTTCTCTGCGGTTTCTCGGATGAGACCGCAGCGGATGAGGGCGTCAACAGTCCCACGGGGACCAGTCCCCCTGTATCCCCAGTTGAAGCCGCCAGATACGGCAAAGTTGTAATCGGCTCTCCAGAATCGGACTACGGGGAAGCTCGCGAGGTAATAGCCCTCGACCAGGTACACGGGGCTGTTGAGAGTCTCGTACGTTCCTTTGAAAACGTAGAGCGCCTCTTGCGTTGTATCTACAACGCCGAGCAGGCTGTCGCCACGAAGGAGGCTCTTGAGTCCCTCCACATCATTAGAGCGTCGGAGGAACCGGATCTGCTCCTCGAAGGAAAAGCCTGCCTTTTGAATATCCTGGAGCGTGGTCGACATGATGTCCCTCTCTGCTGTGGTGTGTCTCTATTGTCTATCTCACCTTCTATGTACATGAGATGGGACAAACGGATCAAACTTTCTCAATTTAATTCACAAGTCGCTGATATTTAAAATAAAAAACCCTCACAAAGGAGGGTTTGAAGCGGACTGCTATATTTTTGTTCAGGGGATGTTCTTCAAAAAGCCCGCGAGCCCCAGGGTGAGCATGACTATAGAGACCGAGAAGGTCGACACGATGAGGGCGCCGAATTGCATCTGACTCTCGCTTTCAAAGAATCCTTCGTCTTTCATTTCCTTCAGATAAAGATAAAACTTATCTCCAATCTTGGGGAATTCTTTTGACAGAAAAAACAAAACGCAATCCCAAAGCATAAACAGGCAAAAGCCTATCATCACCACTGCTGAGAGATTGATTGTCCAGTCCCAGGCAAAGCGCAGGGTGTTCCAGAATGCAAGTTCGAGGTTCATGGCATCAGCCCCAGTAATGGGACTCCCTTTGCGCTGATGGGCACCAGCATCACCAGGTACCCATAGGACACCGCAGAAAGGAGGGTTTTTTTGAGGGTGAAGGACCGCAGATTTTTGCTGAGACAGAGCTACCGGGGGAATGAGAGCATAGGCACCCACACAGAAGCGCCCATGAGCGTCAAAATCAGGATCAGTTCCATTTCTCTTCTCTCCATTGGTTGCGCTCTTCCCACGAGATAAGGAGAGCCGCGTGGTGAGGTTCAAGCGTGTCCTCGGGAATCAAGAGAAAGAAAATGGCCACGCACCGGAAGATGTCCATGAAAACTGAGATGAGCAGGATCGTTGAAAGCATGTCAGCCCCCTGTATGTGCGAGTATGAGCCCCAGGATTGTGAGAGGCAAGAGATAAGCGATCCTCTTCGTTGTCTTTTCGGCGCGGTCTGCATACTTGCCCGCTAAAAAGGTGGAACCCTCATGTATCATGGTGCTGCCGGGAACATACACCAGGACACAAAGAAAAATTGAGAGTGTGATCATAGTCGCCGCTGAAATCAGCACGAGAATCTGGCCCGCGATCGTGATCATTTTAAATGGGCCTTGGTCCACCGACGCTTTCCCACTTTGAGAATGTACGTGTAGGGGGCCACGAGAATGGGGTTTCGAAGATTCGAGGGGATTTTTTGCAATCCTTCCTCGTCGTTCTCCATGGAAATAGAGACCGCACCTCCTTCGATGAGCCTCCGTGCTTCCGACACACTTTTGGCGAGCTTGGTTTTCACCATGACATCCACGAGGCGCCAGGTGTGTTCCAAGTTTATTTTTTCTACTCCTGCGGGAATTAAAAAATCCCCTTCGAGATGGAAATTATTTTCTTTCATTCGAGATTCCCTCTGAACAGACACTGGGGCTCAGGGCCAATTTCATACCTCCTCCAGGCTGGATGCTTCGTCGAGGACCCTTTCATAACCGACCGTCTGGCCTCTCTTCCGTATTTTGCATTTCAAGGAAACGCCCGCATCCTCACTCCGGTCAAAAGAGTTTTTCAAGACCATCGTGACAAGTCCCACGCTTGTCAGAATTGTGATGTCTGCGGCGTGGTTAATGTTGCTTTTTGAATCCCAAGCGGCCTCTTGTTCTGTGGCGAGGCGCCAGGGGGACACCTCGACTGCTAAAAGCCTGGCTCCTTTTAAATTCTCCGGAGCGGACAGCAGTTCGAGGTTATATTCATTGTACGTGTAGCGGTACAGTTGAACATCGAAGATAAAAATCTCACCTGACTCGAATGATATCGCGTAGTCCCATTTCCTTCCCGAAAAAAGACCAAGGTCCTTGTCGAGGCTCACAATGTTTGACGTGATGTGTTTTTGCAGATCGATCAGGTCGATGTCGTTCATGACTCTTCTCCGTCAGACAGATAGGGCCTGACAAATCATTGCATTGATCCCAAGATGCGGGTACATCAACTGGCCACCCACCCACTCCCAATATTTCAGGGAGCGATCAGATTTTTCTTCCTCAGTGAAAGTGGCTCCCACATGCTTGTTGGGCTCGGTTATTTTTTCAAGGAGGAGATTGACTTGAGCAAATCTTCCTCCTTTGTCGAGAATCCGAGCGGCCTCCTGAACAATGGATTTTGCCTCCTCCCACTTTTCCCTTTTTTCACCACCTGATTTCTGAAAGGACCCTGCGATAAATTTGATCGCAGGCATTTTCAAACGTGAGCGCCCGTGAAATGTTTCCGCCCAGGCGGTGGGCCTGTGCCTGGGATTTGTTGTCCGCGTAGGAGACAAGATCCTGAAGAACCTTTTTCCTTTTTTGCTTCGCCAGGCCGCAGTTTTTGAAAAACCTCGCCAGAAGAATGTCCGAGGGGTTTTTGTAATCCTGGTAGAAGGCTCGGAGTTCTTCCGTGCTCATACAGTCCAGGTGGAGTTCTTCCCAGGTCTGAGGGTTCTCGATCCACTGAACCACGAAACGGTCAGGCTTGGGGCGCCCGTACGAGGCCACATGAGCCCACAGATCAAGTCGATCAAGTTCGTCCTCGACAAGGTCCGTCAGGGTAGCTTCAGAGAGCAGCGTGGCCCCTCTGGTGGCATCCATGAAGATGCCGAGGTCGCGCATGACTTTCTCGAAGCGAGAACGATTTTCTTGGAACTTGCTCATGGCTTTTCTTTCTCCTCAATGACAAGAGGCGTCACATGGTAAACGTTCCCGTGGTTGTCGATAGGGACGGCTTCAAATCCCGTTTCTCTTAAAGCGTCAATGGTAGGGTCTCGGACCTCCGGACAGGCCAAGAAGTCAACCGCCATTGCTCCATCGACCACAAACTTGGAATCCCGGAGAGGGGGTCGCGTTGCCCCGTTCTGGGCTATGCTTATGCGAAACGCTTTGATGGCAGGGATCTTTGGTGGTTGTCTTCGGCCCGGTAGGGGTTTGAGGATGTAGAGGTCTCTCGGGTTCGTGGCCCTCATGTAGAGGTCCGAGATTATCTGCATTCGAGGCCAGTCAGAACGCCGGAGAGCTTCCCTCATGAACTGGATTGCGGCCTCTTCGTCGATGGTTTTGCGTGCTCTGTAATAAAGCTCCAGGTAGGCGTCATGGTCGCTCATTCACTTTCCCCCCACCAAACGATTTTTTCGGCGTTGGCGTGGCCGTTAATTTCTTTGACGTTCAACCCAATTTCTTTGAAATACTCTTGAATCTTCTGGAGAATGTTTTCCGGGTAGTCGACCAGAATCAGCGCCTTTTCGCCTGACACAAACTTGTCGAGTTGTTTCAGGCTAGGTTTTGGAAAAAGTTTTGTTTTGTAGAGACGGTAAGTTGCCTTCCACGGATCAGGGTGGGCAGCAGAAGCCAGAAAAGTCCTGTCCTCTCTGTTCATGAGGCGCTCACAAACTTCTCCGAGGCGCTGGAAATCTTCTTTCCTCAGAGCCTCGCGTCCAAACTGAAGCGCAGCGGCTTTGTCCCCCTCCATGGCACGCATGTAGAGTTCCATGTAATCCATTTTTTCACTCCTGTTGAATAGCTCAGGTGAGATTCTTTGCAGAAGAGAAGCCTACCACAGACAGAATCTGGCCGGACCTCCGCAGACATTCTTTTTAATTGGACGGCCAGAGTCTTCTTCTGATCTACAAAGAACCTCGCCTGAGCCCCTCAATCCAGGGGCTTGCTTTCTCAGGCTTTCAGGGCGCGGGAGCGGCGCACCTCATGGTGCTGGACGGACCCCCAAAGATCCTCTGAGACCGCGAATGTCCGGGTCCAGTCCTCTTCTCCCAGGCTGCCCTTCTTCGTGAAGCTGGCCATGACCAGCGCCCGGCTCCAGAACCGGTCATACCGGTTCTGCACCTCAAGAGGCCCCTCAGCGCCCACGGGGGCATCTTTGAGGGTGGCGATGAGGAGGGGCCTCACTCCCTCCATATGAGCCAGGGAGATGATGAGGTTCGGGACATCCGAGAGGTTCTCCCCGTCGACATCCTCTCGAAGGTCATCGATAACCGCCTTGACAATTTCCTCGGGAGAGATTTCCCGGGTAGCGCACTTCAGCATATTCTCTCGGATGGCTGCCTGGAGGGCACCCACGACCTCGATGAGCGTCTCCGCGCTGTCCAGGCGCTTTGCAGGTGCTCGTGCAGGCCCGTAGACGGAGCCTCTCGGGCTGTATGTGCTGTTCTTTCCTTTATCGGCCCACGCGTGGAGGGCCAGAGCAAGGATGTTCCGGGTTCGTGCAAACATGGTCTCTCTCCTCTTTGGGGGGTAGGTGTTCTTTCAGCCCGCCTGCACGAAACAGCGGACTGCGACGATGTGCCCCTTTTCGTTCCGGGTCGGGGCGTGTGCAGGCGCGGTGCCAGGGCTGAAGACATCGTCTCGGCCCTTGACGTGAGCGGCGACGAACCCGCTCACGAGGAAGAAGGTTCCTTCCTGGGGCTCAGGAAGCCCCTCAACGGCCCCATAGCGGACCGGAGAGAGGACGGGGAAGGGGAAGCCCTCAACGGGCTGCTGGGGCAGGGTGCTGACGCGGGCGACTGTGCCCGAAGGGGCGAAGGTCTGACGCTCCTTGTTCGGAGCGTCGAGGTTGATATTGTGGGGGGTCAGGTTGATAACGCGCATGATGTTCTCCTCTGTGCTGTGTCTCTGTTGTCTTTCTCACCCTCTATGTACAGGGGAGGTGAAATTGGGGTCAAACTTTCTCAAACTAATTCAAACTTTCTCAAACTAATTCAAACTTAGTTGATTTTATTTGGTTTTTAGATAGGACAGAGGCGTGATGGTAGGGGTTTGTCTTCTTCCATATCTTTGGCGAGAGCACGTTTCCCTGTTCCTGTCAAGCGGTAAAAGATACGAGGTCTCCCTCCACGCTCAGGAACAGGTGTCGTTCCTTTGTAGGACTCGACGTACTGCTCTCGCTCCATCTTCCTGAGCGCCTTGTAGACGGCGCCCTGGCTTTTCTTGGGATGCTCCATGAGGTCAAGGACCTGGAGCGCTGTGAGGTCTCTTACTCTCAGCAGAGAGAGGATCTCTTGCATGATGGGGGTCATCTGAAACTCCCGAGCAGCATGAAGCCTCCGTCAGTGACTCGCTGAATGCTTGTCATGTCTGGAAACTCTGCGGGTATGGTCCCCTCCTCAGAAAGGGTATCGCCAGGCAGAACCTCTTTCCACTGGCCTGCTCGGGATTGGAGGTCCCTTGTGGGAACCTCTCTGATGCCTCTCATGTATTCTCGGAAGGAGGGTTTCCGGGTCCCTTCCACGGTGATCCACCTCTTCACATGAGACCACACTTTCCCCTCATGCCAGGTGTAGGCGTGATCACAGGTCACGGAATCTTTCCAGGGCCATGGCCAGCCATGAGTCTCCGGCAGCTTTCCGACATCAGGGCGGCTCAAAATTGCGGCCTTGACGGATTCTTTCCACGCTTCTGCAGAGTCAAACTCTACGCCTCCGACTCCATATTTTTTGCTGAAGATCATACATGAGGCGTAACCGTCATGGGTCACAGAACCCAGGTAGTAGAGTTCTTTTCCCATGCCGATATAAAAATCTGCTCGCGTTCCCATCTTTTTTCTCCTGTTGTCGAAGAATTAATTTTCTTCGGTCTCGGGGGTTTTTTCAAAACCCACATCCAGAAAGATCAACCAGAGCTGTATGACCTCGACA
>Ga0180431_10009861_pt1 | contig 10717 bp, 10 predicted proteins | sample SS_ome_11_FD_132459 | JGI IMG/M metagenome (GOLD analysis project Ga0180431, IMG submission 132459) | Hypersaline lake sediment archaeal communities from the Salton Sea, California, USA - SS_1_MS_1 metaG | ecosystem: Environmental > Aquatic > Non-marine Saline and Alkaline > Hypersaline >...
TCATGCGTCTGGCGGAGAAATTCGGCCGTCCGGTGGTCTCCTTCGTCGACACCCCGGGTGCCTACCCGGGAATCGGCGCCGAGGAGCGCGGACAGGCCGAAGCGATTGCCCGCAACCTGATCGAGATGGCCGACCTCAAGGTGCCGATCGTCGTGGTCGTGACCGGAGAAGGGGGGAGCGGGGGGGCCCTCGGCCTCGGCGTCGGCAACCGCGTCTATATGCTGGAGTACTCGATCTACTCGGTGATCTCGCCCGAAGGGTGTGCGGCGATCCTGTGGAAGGACCAGGAGCGCAAGACCGATGCGGCCCGGGCCCTGCGCCTGACCGCGCCCGACCTGCTCCAGTTCGGAATCATCGATGGCATCATCCCGGAGCCTTTGGGGGGTGCCCACACCGATCCTGCGACCGCCTGCGAGCGGGTGGGCGAAACCATCGAGAACGCCCTGGCGGAGCTTGCGGAGCTGAATCCGGAGGAACTGGTCGAGGACCGCTTCCGGAAGTTTCGGGCTCTCGGGGTGATCGAAGAAAGATAACGTCCCATCGACGTCCATTGAAGGGTATGAAGACTGCGGGCGAGGCGGTGGAATGGTCACCGGCCAGCGTCTCCGAAGCCGCCGAGCTCCTGCGCGGCGCCGGCTACGCCGGCTGGCTCGCCGAGCTTCTGGCACGGCGCGGAGTCAGCGACCCGCAGGCCGCCGAGGCCTTCCTCCATCCCGACCTCAGCCAGCTCCATGATCCCCACCTGCTGGCCGGTTGTGATCAGGCCGTGACCCTTCTCATGCGTGCCCGCGAGCGCGGCGAAACCGTGGCCCTGGTAGGCGACTACGACGTCGACGGGGTCAGCGCCACGGCGCTTTTGACCGCCGTGCTGCGCGCCTGCAGCGTGGACGTGCGGCCGATCCTGCCGCACCGCATGCGCGACGGCTACGGTTTTCAACCGGTCCACGTGGAGCGCGCCCGGGCCCTCGGCTGCCGGGTGGTGGTCACGGTCGACTGCGGCACCTCCGCGGTGCGGGCCGCCAGCGCCGCCCTCGCCGCCGGGCTCGACCTGGTGGTGACCGATCACCATCTGCCGGGCGAGGCCTTGCCGGCCGGCGTCGTCCACATCAACCCCCGCCAGGCCGGCTGCACCTATCCCTTCGGCGAGCTCTCCGGTGCCGGCCTGGCGCTCAAGCTGGCGACCGCGTTCGCGGCCGCATGCCAGCGTCCCATCGACCCGCGGCGGCTGCTGCGCATCGCCTGCTTGGGGACGATCGCCGACCTCGTGCCGCTGCGGGGAGAGAACCGGGTGATCGCGGCCATCGGCCTGCGGGAGCTCGGCAGAACCCGCTCGCCGGGACTCCGGGAGCTGATCCGGATCGCGGGTCTCAAATCGCCCTACTCGACCGCGGACGTCGGGTTCCGGCTCGGTCCCCGGCTCAACGCTCCGGGGCGCCTGGACTCCGCCGACGCGGCCCTCGAGCTCCTGCTCAGCCGCAATGCGCGCCGGGCCGCCCAGCTGGCCGCCGAGCTCGACCGCTGGAACCGCGAGCGTCAGGACTGGGAGCGAAGGGTGGTCGCCGATGCACGCGAGATGTTTCTCGAACGCGAGCGGCGTCCCGCGATCCTGATGGCCTGGAGCGAGCACTGGCATCGCGGGGTGCTCGGCATCGCCGCCGGCCGGCTGGCCCGAGAATTCCATCGGCCGACCATCTTGCTGGCGGTCGAAGACGAGAGCGCGACCGGCTCCGGCCGCAGCATCCCGGGGATTCATCTGTTCCGCTTCCTCAGCCGGTGGAAAGAGGAGCTGGTGCGCTTCGGCGGCCATGCGCAGGCAATCGGGATGACCGTGGACCACGAGCAACTGGCGCAGCTCCGACAACGCTGGGAAGAGGCGGCGGCCGAGAGCTGGGCCGCGGAGATCGCGGTCCGGCGCTTCGAATACGAGCTCGAGCTCCGGCCGCGGGATCTGACCCCGGAGCTCTACGCGGAGATACAACGTCTCGAACCCCATGGCGAGGGCAACAAGCAGCCCCTGATTCGCCTCTGCGGTCCCCTGCGGCTGGTGCGCAGCCCACGGTTTTTCGGAGCCGGCCACCTGACGGCGGAGGCGGTGGGCAGCGACGGCGGTAGAATAGGTTTGTTGGGCTGGGGGTGGCAGGAGCGTGCCGCCTCCCTCCAGGGAGAGTTCGAAGTGCTCGGATACCTCGAAAACGATCGCTACCGCGGACGGCCCGTGCTGAGACTGGTCGATTGCCGCAGTCAGAGGGAGGGCTGAGGCTTGGCGGAAATCGTTCGCGCCCGAAGTCCCTTCGTCTGGCTGCGCCGCGTGCTTCTGGCCTGCGGAGTGCTGGCTTTGGGCGCCATCGGCCTGATGCTCGCCGCCTACCGCTTCGGCTCCACCGGCCGCGAGCAGGACGACCCGCGGCGGTCGGTCGCGACCGGCGACAAGATCTTCATCGGGCAAGACTTCGACTATACCCAGACCAGCGAAGGCAAACCGGTTTTCCGGATCCGGGCCGAGCGTAGCCGGCAGGATCGCGACGACACCGCCCATCTGGAAGCGGTCGTGCTCGACGTCTTTCACGAAGACGGCGAGACCTACACCGTGACCAGCGATCGGGCCACCTTCAACGAGCATTCCTGGCAGGCGCAGCTCGAGGGTCATGTGGTGTTGCGGGGGTGGGGCCGGCTCGAGATCGAGGCCCGGGCCCTGGAGCTGCGCCAGGAGGGGCAGGTTCTGGTGAGCTCCGGAGCCGTCGAATTTCGCTATCCCCCGGATTTCGTCGGACGCGCCTCCAGCCTCCACGTCGACCGCCGCACCAGCACCATCGCTCTCGGCGGCGGGGTTCACATCCACAGCGTCCCGGGAGCCGCCGAAGAGCTGCGTTTAGACAGCGAGCGCCTCGTCTACCAGCAGGGTGCGGCCGGCGCGGCCCGAGAACCAAGCGCTGCGCCGGGGGTCCGAAGACGAGCACGTCAAGGCGGCCGGGAGCGATCCGCGGTGGTCCGGGCGGTGGGGGAGGTCTCCTTGCACCGCGGTCAGGAAATGATCGCCGCCCAGTCCCTGACCGTCTTTCTGGAGGACGATCTCAAGACCGTCGATTCGCTCCGCGCGCACTGGGACGTCCTCGGCCGTCTCGAAGCGGAAGGGGAGGCCGGAGACCTCACGCGGATGGAGTACCGCGGGCAGTATCTGGAAATGAAGAGCGACCCGTCGGGCAACGGGGAACAACGGATCCAGCTCGATGGGGAAGAGCAGCGGGCGACCCTCAAGATCACCGACGCGAGCGGCCTCGCGCGCATTCTCACCGGGCGTTTCCTGTCGGTTCAGGCCAAGAACGGCCAGCTGGTCCACGTCGAGGGAGTCGGCGATCCCCTGGTGCTGCGCGAGGCGCTCGATCTCGAGCCGCCGTACGTTCTGCGTCAGGCTTGTGCCGAGCGGGGAACGGCGCGTTTTTTCCCGGATGGCAGCCTGGCGCAGGTGAATCTCGAAAGCCGGGTCGAGCTGAGCGACCAGGCTCTCCATCTGAGCGGAGGTTCTCAGGCTTCCCTCAACCTGGAAAACGGCATGTTTGAGATCGAAGGTCCGGCGGTCGAGCTCTACAACGAACGCACCGAGGTGACGGCACCGCGCATCACCTATTCCCGCACGACCGGCCTGATCCGTGCTTCCGAGGGCGTCCACGCGAAGCTGAACGCACACTCCGTGAGCGCCCTGGCCGAGACGCCTTTCGGGCGGGGCAGCGGGCCCATCCGGGTGGAGTCGGAGGAAGCGCTGTGGACCGCCGAGCCGCCCACCTTCTCGTTTCACGGCCGCGTTCGGGCCTGGCGCCACCAGAGCCTGCTGCTGGCCGACCAGCTGCGGGGCGACGAGGCCGCCCGGGAAGTGGCGGCGTCAGGCAACGTGAAAACCGTGTGGATCCCGCCGGATTACGGCGAGATCGCCCCGGCGGCGCCGTCCTCCCGGCCCGTAGGCTCCCGGCCGATCGAGGTGACGTCGCAGCGCATGAGCTATTTGCAGCATCCGAGCCGCCTGATCTACGACGGCGAGGTCGTGGTGCTTCAGGACCGGCGGACGATCGCCTGCAAGGAGCTGGAAATCGAACTGGCCGAGGGGGGAGGAGCGGCCGAACGGATGATCTGCAACCATGCGGTGCGACTGACCGATCCCGATGGGCGTCGGGTGGAGGCGGAGCGGGCGGTCTATACCCTGGCCCGGGATCAGGTAGAGTTCTTCGGCGAGCGCGTGTTGCTCGACGCCGAGGACACCCAGCTGGTGGGCAAGTATCTGCTCTACGATCTCGGGGCCGGCACGGCGAGAATCGCCAGCCGGCTGCCGGAGAAGGCGGAGGGAGGGCCATGACGAGGTTTTCCTGGCCCCTCGGGTGGTGTTAGCATGGGTAAGACTTCGCTGGTGACCCACGATTTGCGCAAGGTCTACCGCGGTCGGGCGGTGGTCAACAACGTGTCGATCGCGGTGGAAAAAAGCGAGATCGTGGGTCTGCTCGGTCCTAACGGCGCCGGCAAGACCACGACCTTCTATATGGTCGTGGGGCTCACGCCTCCCGACCGCGGCCGGGTGATCCTCGGCGACGTCGACATCACGGCCCTGCCCATGTACCTGCGGGCCCAGCGCGGCATCAGCTATCTGCCCCAGGAGCCGTCGATCTTCCGCAAGATGACGGTCGAGGGCAATCTGCTGGCCATCTTTGAGACCCTCGATCTGCCGCGCGCCGAGCGCATGCGGCGAACCGGTCTGCTGCTGCGGGAGCTCGGGTTGGAGGCGTTGAGGAAAAATCCCGGCTACGCGCTCTCGGGCGGGGAGCGGCGACGGGTCGAGATCGCCCGCGCGCTGACCATCGACCCGCTGTTCATCCTCCTCGACGAGCCCTTTGCCGGCATTGATCCTATCGCTGTGCTCGACATCCAGAGTATCATCCGCCAGTTGAAGAAGATGGGCATCGGGGTCCTGATCACCGACCACAACGTCCGGGAAACCTTGAAAATCACCGACCGCGCCTATATCATCAACAATGGTGAAATCCTCAGAACCGGCTCCCCGGCAGAGCTGTCGGCCGATCCTCAGGTGAGGAAGATCTACCTGGGGGACGAGTTCAGTCTGGAATAGGTCGAGGGGATGGCACTCGAACAGAAACTCTCCCTCAAGCTGGCCCAGAAGCTGGTGATGACGCCGTCGCTGCAGCAGGCGATCAAGCTGCTGCAGATGACGCGCCTCGAGCTCGACGGCGTGCTCGCCCAGGAATTGGTGGAAAACCCGGTCCTGGAGGAAAACGAGCAGCTCACCGAGGAGGAGCTCCGTTCGCCGGAAGAAGAGGAAAGCAGGGCGGAGGAGGCGACCGACGCCCTGGCGGACGTCGACCTCGAGGCCTTCTTCGGCGACTATGCGGAGAGCTGGGAAGGCTCGGGGCGGACGTCGCTGTACGAGGAACGCCAGGGTCCGCCGCTGGAGAATACCCTGAGTCGCGAGCCGGATCTCTACGACCATCTCCTCTGGCAGCTGCACATGATGGACCTCCCGGCCCGGCAGCGGGAGATCGCGGAGCTGATCATCGGCAATCTGAATCCGGAGGGCTTTCTGGTGGCCACCCCGGAGGAGATTCAGGCCATGGGCGCCGATGAGCCCGGGCTCCGAGGCTACCGTCCCGAGGCCGTCGAGGCCGCCATCGAGGTCGTGCGCAGCCTCGATCCTCCCGGGGTGGCCTGCACGACGCTCCGGGAGTGCCTGCTGCGCCAGCTCGACGCCCGCGGCGAGCCGCCGGACTCCCTGGCTCGCCGCGCCGTCGCCGAGACCTGGGAGCTGTTCAAGCATCGCAAGTTCGAAGCGGTGGCCAAAACCCTCGGGGTGGAGCTGGCCGAGCTCGAGCCGGTGGTCGAGACCATCCGCGACCTCGACACCCGTCCGGGACGCAAGTTCGACACCGACCGGGCCCAGTACGTCGAGCCCGACGTCTTCGTCGTCAAGGTGGGTGACAACTACGTCATCCAGCTCAACGACGACGGCTTGCCGCGCCTGAGAGTCAGCCGCGCCTATCGCAAGATGCTCCAGGCCCTGCGCCGCGAGGGGAGCCAGGACGAGGCCCAGCAGTACATCAAGGACAAAATGCGCTCGGCCATCTGGCTGATCAAGAGCCTCGACCAGCGGCAGCGCACCATCTACAAGGTCGCGGCCTCGATCGTCAACCAGCAGCGGGCCTTCCTCGACTACGGCATAGAGCATCTGCGGCCGATGGTGCTGCGCGACGTCGCGGAAGACATCGAGATGCACGAGTCGACGGTCAGTCGCGTGGTGTCGAACAAGTACATGCACACGCCGCGCGGTCTGTTTCCCCTGAAGTTCTTCTTTCACAGCGGCATCGATCGCGAATACGGCGGCGATATCTCCTCGCTCACCGTCAAGCGCAAAATCCGCCAGTTGATCCAGGAGGAGGATTCGAGAAAGCCGCTCTCAGACAGCGAATTGATGCGCATTCTCAACCGCGAAGGGATCCACATCGCTCGGCGCACGGTCGCCAAGTACCGCGACGAGCTCGGGATCCCCTCATCCACCGAACGCAAGCAGATCTTCTAGATCATGTCCTACGACACGTTCCTGCTCAGCGAACGAATCAGGAGAGACGGGATGGAAATCAAATACACCGGCAGACACTTTCAGGTGGACGACCAGGTCAGGGAGTTTGCCGCCGGCAGACTCGCCAAGCTCGCCCGGTTTCTCGAGGAACCGGTGGACGTCAACCTTACCCTCGAGACCGAGAAGCACCGGCAGATCGCCGAGCTTCTCGTTTCCCACCGTCACGGCGTGGTGCAGGCGACCGAAGAAGCCGATCAGATGCGCGACGCCATTCGTGCCGTGGCCGAGAAAGCCGAGAAACAGGCCCGACGATCGCGCAAGAAACACAAAGACAAGCGGCGCCGCGCCGGGCGCGACGACGGCTGGCCCCTCGAGGTCCTGGAGGCCGCCAGCGTCGGCCACGGAGCCACGCCGCGAGTCATCAAGACCACGAGGATCCCGATCAAGCCGATGACCATCGAGGAGGCCGCCTTGGGGCTCGAGGGGTCCAAGAACGAGTTCTTCGTCTTCCTCGACTCCGCGACCGACCGGGTGAGCGTGCTGTACCGGCGAACCGACGGCCACTACGGTCTGATCGCGCCGGAGTTCTAAGACCCGTTCGATGAACGCAGAGGGGACGCCGGTCGGAAACCCGCTCCGGAACCGCGTTTGGGACCCAGGGAGATGGACGAAAAAACCCCATGCAACTCGCATCACTGACCAGGCCGGAGCTGATCTTTCCCCAGCTGCCGCCGTCCGATCGTGCCAGTCTGCTGCGCACCCTTGCCGAGCGGGTCGCCGAGCACGGTCTTGTGGACGATGCGGATAAGCTCTACGACAAACTGTGGGAGCGCGAGCAGCTGGGCTCGACCGGGATCGGCTCCGGCGTTGCCATCCCGCACTGCAAGATGAACGGCCTCGATCGGGTCGTGCTGGCCGTCGGCCTGCCCGTCAAGGCGATCGATTTCGGTGCCGTCGACGCGTTGCCGGTGCGTCTGTTCTTCCTGGTGATCTCCCCGAGCGACTCGCCGGCGGCGCACTTGCAGTGCCTGGCCGCGATCTCCAAATGGGTCAAGGCGGAGCATCACGTCCGCGAGATGCTCGAGCTCGACGACCCGCAAGCCATCTACCAACTGCTTCAAGAGGAAGATACCTGAGTGGCCGTCACCAGCTGGGTTGAGGTCAGCGAGCTGTTCAGCGCCGAGCTGTCGGAGCTCGCTCTGCAGACCCTCTGTGGGGAAGACCGCCTCGACCTGCGCATTACCCACCCGCGGGTGCAGAAGCCGGGCCTGGCCTTCGCCGGCTACTACCGCTACATCAAACCCGGACGGGTGCAGATCGTCGGCGAGAGCGAGATCGCCTATCTCAATACCGTCGATCCGGAGCAACGTCAGCGGCGTTTCGAGAGAATCGTCGCCCTGCCGGTGCCGGTGTTCATCGTCACCAAGGGGCTCGGGATTTTCCCGGACTTCCTCGCGCTGTGCCGCCAGCGCGGCATCCCGATCCTCACCTCGCCGTCGCTGACCTACATCGTCACCAAACGCCTCAGCTACTTCCTCGAAGACCGCTTGGTTCCGGCGACTCACCTGCACGGGGTGCTCCTCGCCATCTGGGGTCTGGGGGTGCTGCTGATCGGCAAGAGCGGCATCGGCAAGAGCGAGTCGGCCCTCGACCTCGTCACCCGCGGCCACAGCCTGGTGGCCGACGATCGGGTAACCGTGCGCAGCTTCCCCAACGGCGATCTCGTCGGCTACAGCGAAGGACCGGCCAAGCATCACATGGAGCTGCGCGGCCTCGGGATCGTCAATGTCAAAGACCTTTTCGGCCTGGCCGCGGTACGCGAGCGCGCGACCATCGACCTGGTGGTCGAGCTGGAACCCTGGGAGGAGGGCAAGGCTTACGACCGGCTGGGGCTCGACGAATCCGTGTACAGTATCCTCGATACCCCGGTGCCCTACATCCGCATGCCGGTTGCCTCCGGCCGCAATATCTCGGTCATGGTGGAGATCGCGGCCCGCAACCACGTGCTCAAGATGCAGGGCCACGCTTCCGCACGCGAGTTGGTCCACAAGCTCGAGGCTGAGATTGAAAGAAATACCCCCACCCCCTGAGCGTTCGGCGAACGCGGACCGTCGCTCGCCGGTGAACCCGCTCCGGGACAGCGTTCGGGAGCCAGGAAGAGGGGTGAAAAACCGTCCCCGGCTGCTGCTGATCACCGGGATATCCGGCTCGGGCAAGAGCACGGCCGCCAACTCCCTCGAGGACATCGGCTACTACTGCGTCGACAATCTGCCCCTGCCCCTGCTGCGCACCTTCCTGGCCGATCCCCTGGCCCAGGTGGGGAGCTACCGCCGCATCGCGGTGGTGACCGACGTTCGGGCACCGGGTTTTGCCGAGACCATTCCGCAGCTTCTGTCCGAGATCGATCGCCGGCGTTTCGAGTTCGTCGTCGTCTTTCTGGACGCAACCGAGGGGGCGCTGATCCGGCGCTTCTCGGAAACCCGCCGCAGCCACCCGCTGGCCTCCGGCGATCGTCCCCTGATCGAGGGCATTCGCCGCGAGCGCCGGCTGCTGGCCGAGCTGCGCGGCGCCGCCGACCTGGTCTTCGACACCAGCGATTGGTCGGTGCATGAGTTCCGGCGGGTGATTTACAGCGAGTTCGGTGACCAGGCGGAAGATCGGGGAATGGTGGTCTCGCTGGTCAGTTTCGGCTTCCGCTACGGCATCCCCTCGGGCAGCGATCTCGTCTTCGACGTCCGTTTTCTGACCAACCCTCACTTCCATCCCGACCTGCGCGAGTTGAGCGGACGCGACGCGCCGGTCCGGGAATTCCTGGAAGCTCAGGACGACTATCGCGAGTTCATCCGCCGGCTTGAGGACTTCCTGACGTTTCTCCTGCCTCGCTATCGGCAGGAGAATCGCAGCTATCTGTCGGTGGCGGTGGGTTGCACCGGAGGGCGCCATCGCTCGGTCGCGGTCTGCGAACGTCTGGCCAAGCGCCTCGCCGATAGCGCCTCGATGGTGCGGCTCAATCACCGTGACGTGGATCGCTGAGACAGCGATCGCTGATACTATGGCGTCATGCGAGACGTCTTTCAGCGTTCGGCGGCTTCATCGTCCAGCGCCTCGGGCGGCTGGGAGCCGACGCGTCCGGTCGTCACCGAGAGGCGATCATGGTTGGCGTGTTGATTCTCAGCCACGGAAACGTGGCCCAGGCAATTCTGGCCTCGGCGCGTACCATCGCCGGGGAGATGCCCGACTTTGAGGCCCTGGCGCTCTCCTGGGACGGCGATCTCGAGGAGGCGCAGCACAAGGTTCGCGAGGCCCTGCGGCGGCTCGATCGCGGGGAGGGCGTTCTGATCCTGACCGATCTCTTCGGCGCCACCCCGTCGAACGTGGCGATGAGCTTTCGCGAGGCGGGCAGCGTCGAGGTGATCTGCGGCGTCAACCTGCCGATGGTAGTGGGGCTCGCCTGTATCAAGGGGCGCAACGTCCCGCTCGCCGAGATGGCGGAATGGATCCGCGACCGAGGACGGCGCAGCATCTGCTCCGGGAAAGCATGCGATGGCACGAATATCGTGAGAAATGACGATGGTCGAGACAAAGCTTGAGATCATCAATCGCCTGGGCCTTCATGCCAGGGCGGCTGCGAAGCTGGTGCACACCGCCGGTGGCTTCGATAGTGAAGTCATCATCGCCAAGGACGGGGAAGAGGTCAACGCGAAGAGCATCCTCGGCATCCTGCAGCTCGGCGCCGCCGTGGGTATGGAAATCATGGTGCGCTGTGAGGGCAGCGATGAAGAGGAGGCACTCCAAGCCGTGAAGAAGCTGTTCGTCGACCGCTTCGGTGAGGAAGCATAGAGCCGTGGAACCAAGCATGTCAGTACTCCATGGACTGGGCGTTTCCGATGGCATCGCCGTCGGAAAGGCGGTCTGTATCAACACGTGCATCGTCGACGTCTTCCAGATCCCGCTGCCGAGCTCGCAGATCGAGCAGGAGATCGAGCGTTTCCGCGCGGCGGTCACCAGATCCCGGGAAGAAATCCGCCGGATGCAGGAGAAGGTAAGCCGGGAGCTGGGTGACGATCTGGCGGCGATTTTCGATGCCCAGATGCTCTTCTTGTCGGACAGCTCGTTTTTCGATCGGGTCATCCGGCGCATCGAGGA
>Ga0180431_10009862_pt1 | contig 10715 bp, 10 predicted proteins | sample SS_ome_11_FD_132459 | JGI IMG/M metagenome (GOLD analysis project Ga0180431, IMG submission 132459) | Hypersaline lake sediment archaeal communities from the Salton Sea, California, USA - SS_1_MS_1 metaG | ecosystem: Environmental > Aquatic > Non-marine Saline and Alkaline > Hypersaline >...
AGACCCCCGGCATCCAGAGTGTCGATGAAACTCCCGAACCAGGTGTCAACCATGGTCACCTCGGCCGCGTAGAGATACTTCATATGCTCCAGCTCCTCCCGGGTCAGGTACTCGTCCCAGTCACGGTAGAGCGGGGTTATGACCTCCCTCCCCTCGTAGTCGGGGTCATACCTCTCTACGTACTTTCCGGGCGGGTCCCAGGGCTCGTGGGGGTCGAATGAATCAACCACGAGGTAGAAGCGTCCCGCATCTTCGTTCTCCCTTATCCAACGGGATGCACTGGAGAAGACCCTGGGTGAGAGGTAATCCGCCTCCCGCCGCCTGCCCCTGTTGTTGGCCAGGTATCTGCGGAGCACGCGTTCGTTCGTCAGACCTGATCTGGGAGCGTACCTCTCGATTCCAGCCGCGGGCCTGGAGTTATAGGCGTCGTATTCCTGCCCCCTGATCCATCGCCACTCATCGAATCCTCGATGAAAGTTCATTCCGGGTTTGAACTGGTGATAGGTATCGGTCAGGAACGCGGTTCTGAATCCGTGTTCTCTGAGGGTCTCTGATACCGTGACCTGGCTGTCCGGGATCGGCTGCCATCCGTAGATGCGGATATAGTCCCCTTTGGGAGGCCGGTAGTCGAGGAAAGGGAAGGTCCTGACCCCGGTGTGGAGCGCCCGACGAACCGGTATCGTCGGCAGGGATTCGGGATACGCCCTTTCGAAGAGACAGCTTCTCTCGGCGAAGGCGTCAATATTGGGGGTATCGATCCATTCGTTCCCGTAGCATCCGAGGAAATCGCTGCGAAGGCTATCCAGAATGACCATCACGACATTCATGGCTGGTTTCGCTCAGGTCTCGGTCCGGCACAATATAATAACTTTCGATGACGACTCTGTGGGAACCCGGTATGGAGAGGAGAAAAAAGGCGAACGTCGTGGAGGGCGAAAAGCTCTCACCGGCCACCGTCAGGCTGATGTCTATGCTCGGTCAGGTCGATGCCGAGAACTACCTCAGGCCGGAGGGCCGGGACAAGATCGCCCAGGTAATGTCTTTTCTCCCCCTGATGGAGAAGGTCCTCTCCGTTACCAGCAAGCGCAAGCCGCTGAGTATCCTGGAGTGCGCGTGCGGGAAGGGGCACCTCAGCCTCCTGTTGAATCAGATACTGATGGAGAGATACGATAGGGAGCTCCTGTTCATCGGCATAGATTCCTCGGAGAGGCTTGTCGAGAAGTGTCGACGTATCGCCGGGGATATGGGATATGGAAACGTCGAGTACCACGTGTCGACGATAGCGGATTTCGATTCGGAAGGGATCGACATGCTGTTATCTCTCCACGCTTGTGACACCGCCACAGATGAGTCCCTGGTGAAGGGGCTGGAGCTGGGTTGCAGGTTCATCTTCCTGGTGCCTTGTTGTCAGAGCGAGCTGTCGAGGCAGCTGACCGAGGTCGAGCAACCGCTCTATCTGCCGATGACCGGGAACTACACCCACCGCAAGATACTGGGGTCCCTGTTGACCGATTCACTGAGACGGCTGGTGCTGGAGGCTTTCGGCTACAAGGTCGATGTCTTCGAGTATGTATCCGTGAGAAGGACGGAGAAAAACATCATGATGAGGGCCGTCCGGGGCTCCAAACCCGACGCGGATTCCTGGAGACTCTTTCTCAAGATCCTGAGTGACCTCAACCTCGAGATGAGGTTGGAGCGGATGATGGAGGATAGGGGACTCAGGCCCGAGTTCTAGCCGGGCTCCTCGGACAGAAGCCGCTTCTCCCCCTCGAGCTCCCTTATCCTGGTGACGTCCTGGGTTACCTCCAGGCAACCGATGTAGGTGCCTTCCTGGTCATGGACCGGGACGTACCTTATGTAGATCTTCCTGTCGTTCAGATCGATCCAGAACTCCGCCTGGTCGAGTGAACCGTCCTTGAACCCCTGGAGGATCTCCTCAACCCGGGCGAGGCTCTTCTTCGGGTGACAGTTCTGTACCTTCCTTCCGATGATGCCCTTTGGCCGTGGGAACACCCTGTCGCCGTTCTTGTTGAAGTAACGGACCGTATCCTCGGTATCCACAAAGGAGACCTCAACCGGAATGGCCTCCAATATGGACTCAAATGTCCTCACGTCTAGTTCGCCTGTCAAATTCTTGCCTCCTCGATATCAGATCCCGTCGGGAAAGTGATCCTGATGGGCCCCTCTTCCCGGAGACGAGCTAGAAATAGGTTCGGTTCGTATGAACCGCGTTCTTTTGGGGGGATTGCACTCATCTCCTTGAGGAGGGGCACTGTCGGGACCTATCTGATTCTTATAAAGGTGTTCAATCCAACACCTAGTTGTCCGAGTTAAAGCCCGTCGGTGGGGTCCCTACTCCACCTTGATCTCCTTCGCCGATTGCCAGAGACCGTGGATGTTGCAGTAGGCCATGGCGTAGAGGGTGCCGCCCTTGCTCGTCTTCATCGTGGCGGTAGCTTGGTGGTGGGTGTATACAGGCCCCTCGTTTGCGCCCTTGGCCGATTCACCGTGGGCGTTGAACTCGTAGGTACCAACATGATAGGTGAACTTCTCGTCCTCCGGATGGAAGTAGAGGGATATCCAGCTGATGTGGTGTTCGGTGGTGTTTGGGTGGTTTATCTCCTTGCCGAGGGTCACCTTCACATCGAAGAATGTGTCGGCCTCGACCGAATCCGCGCAGTCTATCACCGGCACGTGTTTTTCCTTCTTCCAGTCGGCCTCTTGCAGCTGATCGCTCAGTTTCGAGTTCGCCATTTCCTATGACCTCAGCGGAAATGGAGTGAATCTGCTTATTAGGTTTGCCCTATGTCGTGTGGTCTGACCCTTGTCGTCACTCGGTTCGGGGACTCCGGATTGGAAACATAGAATAGAATCTGCCAAACATACCTTGCCGTTGAACACCCAGGATTTCGTTCGAGATTTCGTCCATGGGGATCCCAGCAGGTATGTCGACCTCGGCAACTACGACTGCGGAGCGACCGAAAGCAAGATCTACGTTCGGGACAAGAGGACCAACACCGTGGAGGAGATGCAGAAATCCGGGGTGAGGGTCCAGAGGAAGACCAGGGTCAGCCCTTCGTACTACCTCGCGGTCTTCGGGCTGCTGGCGCTGGCATTCTACTTTTCGGTCTTCTTCCTGCGTGATGCCTTGGGGGAGGACATCTGGCTTCTGGGGCTTCTCGCGATCTACGTGCTGCCCTTCATAGTGAGGAGGTTCACGTCCGGTTTCAAGGTTCTGGGCATCTACTTTGCGGCATGTATCGTATTCTCGCTTACGGTTGGATCCTGGCAGGAGAACGAGTTCGGCTCCGGCGTCCTGATATTCTTCTTGGTCGGTATAGCGCCCTATATAGTCTCAAAGGTCTTCCGCCGCATCTGGACCGAGGTGAGCGTCGAGCTGTCGTCAGATAGAAACGCCGTTCTCAGTATCCCTCAGGAGAAGGTGCGTCCCCTGGTCCGACTGCTGGGGACAAGCGATGGCTTCACTGCCTGACCGGGCGCACTAGTAGCCTATCTCGACCTTGCTCCCCTTGTCCGCGGATTCGAGTATCGCGTCGCAGACCACGGCACACCTGTACCCGTCCTCGAAGGTCGCCGCCTGGGGATCGATATCCCTGTCGTTCGCGATCGCATCCATGATGTGATTTGCCTTGTTCACGAAGGTATCCGCCCAACCGATGATATGGCCCTGTGGCCACCAGACATCGTAGTAGGGATGATTTGCCTCGGTGACCAGCACGTCGTGGAAGCCCTCGATCTCCTTCTCGACGTCCTCAACGAGGTTCACCTTGAGGCGATTCATGTCCTCGAGGTCGAAGAAGATGCTGCCCTTCTCCCCGTTGATCTCTATGGTCTGGTAATTCTTCCGACCGCTACAGAGGCGTGAAGCCTCGAGTGTTCCGACGGCGCCGTTCTCGAACTCCACGACCGATTCGAATGCGTCATCGACGGTGACCTCCCCCTTCTTGTCCGGATCATCCGGCAGGGGCCTCTCCTTTATCGCGGTCTTGGTCAGGCTCATAACCGATTTGAACTCGCCCAGGAGGAATCTGCCGAGGTCTATGATATGTGCTCCGAGATCGCCGAGAGCGCCGCTGCCGGCGATATCCTTCCTCATACGCCATGCCAGGGGGGTACCGTGATGTGGGAGCAGCCACTCCTGCAGATACTTGGCCCTGAAGTGATAGATCTCGCCAAGCACTCCTTCGTCGATGAGCCTCTTTGCCATGGCGATGGCTGGCACGAATCTGTAGTTGAAGCTGACCATGTGTTTGACGCCCGCCTTCTCCACGGCATCGAGCATCTCCTTAGCCTCTTCGGCGGTCCTCGCAAGAGGTTTCTCACACCAGATGTGCTTGCCCATCTCGGCGGCCTCGATGCAGGGGTCCTTGTGAAGATTGTTTGGGGCGCCGTTGTCGAAGAGGTCGATCTCATCGTCCTTCAACATATCGTGCCAGTCGGTGTAGTACTTCTCGTATCCGAAGCGCTTGGCCGCTTCAGCCACCTTCTCCTCCGTCCTGCCGCAGATAGCCACGAGCCTCGGAAGGGCGGGCGGGGGCCAGTAGATGTAGGACATCTTGTTGTATGCGTTTGAGTGGGCCTTTCCCATGAAGGCGTAGCCCAGCATCCCCACGCCGATCTCAGGTATCTCCTCTATATTGGACTTAACGTCACCCATCGTCAGAAAGCCTACCTTCTTATCCGTCATCTCGTTTCACCGATCGAATAGCTCACTCTGCTATAGGGAGCTTCCTATACAAAAATATTGGTTCCTCTACTCGGACCTACCCGGCCTGATCGAGTAGCTCAGTTCGTTGCTCTCGACGAAGTTGAGGATGGTTTTCCTGTCCGGTATGCCCGATGTTGCGCCGGGCTTGGAAACGCAGAACCCCCCGGCCGCATTGGCGAATCGGGCAGTCTTCCCTATATCCCAGCCCTCGCAGATACCGAGAAGCATGCCGGCAACGAAGGCATCCCCGGCACCGGTACCGTCCACCGCTTTGAACTGTGGGTCGGATGGCATATCGACCACGCTATCCTGGGTCCTGATGTGGCATCCATCTAAGCCCCTCTTGATAGCCACGACCTGAGGCCCCATGCTCATTATGGATGCGGAGATCCGATCCACGGAGGAATCGGGGTCGGCGAGAACCATTCTCGCCTCATCGATATTGGAGAAATAGTAGTCGATCTGATCCATCGCGGACTGTAGCTGGGTCCAGTCAACCTGGTCGCTCCATGCGAGATCGATGGATGTGGAGCAGCCGGAGCTGTGTGCCTTGGAGAAGAGGGACCGGAGGCGGCGGGGCGTTATCCTCGGTACGAGGTTGTAGCCCCCCATGTGGAAGACCTCGCAGTCGAAACTCTCCTCGGATATATCGTCAGTGGAGAACTCTGCGTTGGCCCCGACATAGTGATAGAAGGTTCTGTCACCCGTCTCGATATCAACCTCGATATCGGTCGTCGCGGTCATGGCACTATCCGCATATGTAACACCCGTGACATCGATCCGGTCGTGGCCCTTCAGGGTCTCGATGACAAACCTGCCCCAGTAGTCCCTGCCGATCTTCCCCACGATCCTCGACTCGATCCCCATCTTGGAGAGACATATGCCGGTATTGGCCGCGCAACCGCCCACGTGCAGTGTTATAGGTTCCTCCAGGGTCACTAGACGGCCGGTTTCGGCCCTCTCTCTGAAGCGCCGAACGACATCAGCGACCAGAATTCCGGCACAGGTGACGGACATCGTCATCCCCCCTCCTTCATTACTGATATGTGTTCGGCCGCTGCGATCGGGGTGAGACCTCCAGATCTCTGATCAGGCGAGGCAGTTCGTCCAGGTCATCCAGTATCGCGATCGGGTCGAACTTCTCGAGCTTCTCGGGTCCCGAAGAGCCGTAGCTGACCGCCACAAACAGGGCGCCTGCGAGCTTGGCGCACTGGCCGTCCATTGGGTGGTCACCCACCAACAGCATCTCGTCCGGTTGCAGGTGTAACAGCTCAGCCAGCCTACGGATAGACTCGGGGTCCGGTTTCACCGGAAACCCGTGATTGCGACAGGAAACCGCATCCAGGAGGCCGGATATTCCGTATCTTCTCAACACCTCGGTGGTGTATCTCTCGCAGGATCTGGTCAGTATCGCAACCCTCAGGCCCATGGAACGCAGCTGTAGGATCAGCTCCCTGATCCTGCACGCGGGACGCAGACTCTCGACCGCCTCCAACTCAACCGCATCCATTATGCGGTTTAGTTCCGCCATCTCCCTGTCCCTCAGGGCTCCCTGAGGCAGGAGACGCGAGAACCTCTGGAGGACCTCCCGATTTGAACTGGAGTCCACCTCCTCGGCAAGAGACGGATAGTGTTCCATGATATACTCCATCACCCGCTTCTTCATCTCAAGGAAATCGACGGCAGATAGGACCAAGGTGCCGTCAAGATCGAAGACAATGACCTTGATCGGTCTCACGGTTTTCCCGTAATCCGGGCTTCTCATATATGGTTTGCCGGCGTATCGGCTGGGAACTGGTGACAAAAGTTATCATCTCGTGAGGCACGGGGGGGTTATGAAGATCAAGATCTGCGATTCCCCGGTGTACCTCCATTCGATCGGCAAGTCGGTACACATAGATCTAGAGCATCCCGTGTTCGTGCGGATCATCGGGAAGGGTGACCGGGCCTTCTGCCAGGGGAAGGGGGAGCACGGCCTCTTCGTCGCCCTCAACAGGCAGATGGCCGAGAGGGCAAGAACGGTGATGGAGGAGGCGATGGAGAACGAGTTCAGAGGCGCATGGGAGGAGATCAATGACCTGGCCCAAGAGATAGGGTGGGAGAGGGTCAGGGAGATGATCAGGGATGCTCAGCCCGATCAGCCCGATGGGGAAGGGACTTCCGGGTAATCGCTGCAGAGCTTCGAAATCCCCATGATGATATGGGGCGGCGTCAGCAACCCGAATACCCGCTTGTACTTCGCGGCGGAAATCCCCCTGACCACGGACACTTCTCCCGACTCAAGATAGCCCCTGATGAAGGACTCGGCCATGGGTTTGACCCTCCGCCAACGCAGCGTGTAGTGCCCGGAGTAGTATAGGAACTCGGCTAGATCCCAGGTCTGGCTGCCCTTCACCGCGGCCTGCTCAAGGTCGACGAACCATATCTCCTCCTGGGAGTCAAGTATCATATTGTCCGGTTTGGAGTCTCCGAGGGTTATACCACGCGCATGTATCCGAGATATCTGCCTACCAAGCGATTCTATGTGGCGGGCCTGACTCTCCTCCCCATCTGACAGGTAATCGCGGACGATCTCGGAGAACGGCGTCCCCTCGATGTACTCCTCCACTATCGTGAGGCGAGGAACGCTGACGTGAAGGATCTTGGGTACCCGGAAGCCGGAGGAGGCGAAGTGCCTGTTCATCTTGTACTCGTTTGCCATCCTTCTCTCGCCCAGTACGTCGAAGTTCTGAGCGCCCACTGTCCATATGTTCACCGGTATCCATTTCAGCCCATACCAGTTCTGGTAAGTCTTGGCCACCATTCTCTCTTTCTTGTCGCCGGCGTCGACTTCCACCAGGTAGACGAAGTTCAGCGCCCCTCCTATCCTCTTGACAGAATGCGACTCGGGGGTGCTTGATCCTTTGCCGGCGATCAGTTCCCTTATCCCCCTCTTGTCATCGATTGAGACCAGGCCGCCCTCGGTTCTGAGGAAGATGTAAGATTTGGGATCCGGGAGCTGTTCGTAGACCTGTTTCTGCAGGCCCTGGGTTGCCTCGTCCAGAGTCAGCCCGTCGAGCATGTTTCCCGCTATCCCGTAGGCCGCGAGCCTCCTGACGGTGCGCTCAACCTCCCGGAAGGGCACAACCGGGTTGGACCGATCTTCAGGCATTTCCCTCGCCATCTTCTCGGTTATCGTGACGAGCTCGTTCCCCTCCAGCAATCCCCTGCAGTGGAGTCTTTCGATGGCGGATTCGAATCCGTGCCACTGCTCCCTGCCGCTCCGTGATACCATGTCCAGGTAGTCCCTCCTCGAGGGCGGGTGGATCTTCATTCTCCTCTGCATCCTGGCGTGGAAGAAGAAACGGGGGTCAATGAGCAGCTCCACGATCAGGTTCGGGAACCCGAGGTGGAGGTTCTCAAGCTCCTCCCTGATGACCCTCTCCTTCAGATTCGTTTCATGGTGGTGAAGATAGCCGTCCCCGATCAGGGGCGAGTAGGGGAGCATTAAAAACGATGCCACGTACTCCCCGAGGAAGCCGTTCTCGATATCCCTTTCGAATAGCTCCGCGGAGACCCTGGTCCGCAGCAACTCCCTGCCACCCAGAGTCTCTCGGTCCCGGGAGAGGCCCCCGTCATCCTCTACGACGAGCAGATCGATCGGCCGGCCGTCCCTCTCGATATCGCCGGTGAAGCACGCGGCCCTCGCGTCATCGAGGGAGTTCAGAAGTCGCCGGCGAAACTCGGAAGAGTGATTCAACGCCTCAGTTTGCGTCGTGTGACTTATTTCTCTATCGTTCACGGTTCACGGCTCACCGCTCAAATCAACTCGGTCCCGGAAAGATTATAGAGGGGTCCTCTTCTGGACCCTCAAAACAGCGACACATGGTTGTGTTATATGGACCCTTTGGCGCTTGGCATCATGGCCGGAGCCGTCGGATGTCTTGCAGCAATGGTTGGAGTTGGAGGGGGCTTCCTCATCGTTCCCATGTTGGTATTGGTGTGGGGCCTGAGTATGCAGGAGGCCGCGGGCACGAGCCTGATCATGATCGTCTTCACCTCCCTCTCCTCGACAGCGGCTTACTGGAAACAGCGGAGGATAGACTATCGCTTGGGCCTTATACTTGCGGCCGGCTCAATTCCCGGGGCACTGCTGGGGGCCTATGCAACCACGATAGTCGAGTCAGTGATACTGGAGGCCCTTCTGGGTATCTTCCTGCTCGGGCTCGGGGTCAGAATGCTCCTTGCACCGGAACTCCCTGAGAAGCCCTCCGAAGGCGAACACACCAATAGGAAGGTTGACTCCCACGGACACGTCTTCGAGTACTCCCCGAAAACAGTGCGGGGGCTCCCGGGCAGCTTCTCGGCGGGAATGGCGTCCGGTGTTTTCGGCCTGGGGGGAGGGGTGTTGATCGTTCCTTTGCTCAGGCTTGCCATGAGCGTACCGATGCACATCGCCTGCCCAACCTCGATGTTCATAATGACCTTCACATCATCATTTGCGGCGATGAGCCATATCCTCCTCGGACACTCGAGGCTGGACTATGCTATACCGCTGTGCATCGGAATAGTGCTTGGAACCCAGATAGGCCCCCTTCTGGCAAGGCGGACCAGGGCCAAGGTCCTGGAGAAGATCCTGGGTATCTGTCTCCTCGTAGTCGGCGCGAGGATGCTATACGGGCTTCTGTGAATTCGGGTCACAGATGATGGATTCGGAAAAGATTTAATCGTTCCTTCCGAGAGCTTGAGCCGATGCGATCGCTATCCCTTTCCCCGCGGGTGCTGGTCATTGTCTCGCTGGCGCTCCTCCTTCTTCCTGCAGCCGCTGCGTACAGTGAGGTGACGGTGATGGCCCCCGCTGTCGCCCAGACGAGCGAGGGCTGGATCGGTGTTCCCTCCTACATAACGGTCTGGGCCGAACCCGGGAAGGGCGGGATCTTCCTCGACACCTATCCGTTCACACAGGTTGACACCGAGGGCTCAGCGAGAATCGCGGCGGACGTAGCCGCTTCGCTGGGCGGCGTGGATCTCTCGGTCGTGGACATCTTCATTCAGATCAGGTCGGATTCCCCGATAATCGGGGGGCCCTCGGCAGGCGGAACCCTGTCGGTTGCGATACTGGCCTCCCTTCTGAACCGAACCGCGAACCCGGAGGTGGTGATGACCGGTACCATCAACCCCGACGGGACTATCGGTCCGATAGGCGGCGTGGTCCAGAAGGCCGAGGCGGCGAATTCCATCGGGGCCACGAAGTTCCTTGTCCCCACCGGGCAGACCACCGCGAGGGAGAATCCCAGCAGCCTCAACGTGGTGAATATCGAGGAGTACGCAAGGGAGCACTGGAATCTCACAGTTCTGGAGGTCGATGACCTCAGGGAGGCGGCCAAATGGATTCTGGGAATAGAGATATCCAGGCCTGGCTCCGGGGGGGAGATCGATCTGGAGAAGTACCTGGAACTCATGAAGGAGGCCTCGAAGGATATGCTCGATTCCGCGGTGGACCTGAAGGATCAGGCTGAGACCGACTTCGAGGCTGCCACACTCACCTACGCGCAGAACCAGTACCTGGAACCCTACCTTGAGGATGCGATCTCCAAGATAGGAAGCTCGGAGGAGGCGAGGGAGGACGAGGAGTTCTACCTCAGCGCAAGCCTGGCGTTTCAGTCGAAGATAAACTCAACCTACGTGACCAACACCCTCGAGTACCTGGATACCCAGAGAAGGGAGGACGTTAAGGAGATCATCGACGACGTGGACGAGAGGGTAGGGGAGATCCTGGAATCGGTCAACACGACTGATTTCTCCAGTGTTACCGCCTTCGAGTGTTACGCCGCGGCGGAGAAGCGAGCTCGTGAGGCCCACCATGGCGTCGAGGATGCGTATGAGCTATACTACCAGGGCGATATGCTTGATGCTCTGCTTAGGGCCGCCTACGTGGAGCAGAGGGCGGAGAGCGCTCTCTGGTGGAGCGGCCTGTGCAAGGAGTTCGAGGGGGACGTCGAGTTCA
>Ga0180431_10009863_pt1 | contig 10714 bp, 4 predicted proteins | sample SS_ome_11_FD_132459 | JGI IMG/M metagenome (GOLD analysis project Ga0180431, IMG submission 132459) | Hypersaline lake sediment archaeal communities from the Salton Sea, California, USA - SS_1_MS_1 metaG | ecosystem: Environmental > Aquatic > Non-marine Saline and Alkaline > Hypersaline >...
CATACCGACATCGCCACCCCCCGTGTCTTCCACAGGGGCGGCACGTAACACTGAGATTTTCGACAATGACCGAGCGTTCTGCAAGAGGACCAAATCCGAGATCTGGAGTTGTTGCGCCAAAAATCGCTATCGTCGGAACATTCATCGCCGAGGCGACGTGAAGCGGCGCCGAGTCATTGGTAATCAAGGCGTCGGTGAAGCTTATCGCAGCAGCTGATTCCAGTATGGAGAGTTTTCCGGCGAGAGACACTGTCCTTTCAGTGGTCAATTCCAAACATAACTCCCGATCATCATCTCCACCAATGAGAATCACACCGATCCGATCTTCATTCAACAGCTGAATCAGCTCTCTGAAATGTTCAACGGGCCATCGCTTTGTCGGCCATACCGATCCCGGAGCTATCGAAACAACACTCTTCAAAGTATGAAAATGAGAAGGAGTGAAATGTTTGACTCTCTCAAAATCAGACCGAGAGGGGAAAAGTTTCGGCAGTGCAGGAGGTCTTTCGAGCATATCCATTCCAAAGTATGCGGCAAGAAGCTCATGATTTCTTTCAATCTCATGGATACCATAGCGGTATGGAACCGTCGTTGTATAAAGAAAAGACGCAGCAGATTCCCTGAAACTGATCCTGTTCTCAGCGCCGATCAGAAAGCCTATCACCGATGCTCTCAGAAATCGATGCGGAGAAAAAAATACCGATTCGCCATCCCTCACAATTTTCTTCACACGAGCGGCAATTTTCAGAATCCCGCTGAATCCTCTATCAGCACCACGCTTATCATAAACCACGAAATGGGTAATATCTCTGTTATGAGCCAGAATTTCCTCTCCTCTTCGCGTACCTATAAAGACAATCTCCCCTTTCGGATCAACTTCTCTTATGGTACGTATCATCGACGTCGAAAGAATGGTATCCCCTATAAACGATGTCTGATAGATAATATAAAACATGGAACAATCACCATACCGAGATAACTCATTATAATTGAAAACTCAAAAAAGGAAGTAAAAAATTATTGTTCTCACCGCGCGTTTACCGCCACACTGAGAGCAAACCGCGTATAATGATATTGACAATCATCCCGTGAAAGGGTTCACTATCCACCATCTGATTCGGAGAGGAAAGCACTACTTTAAAAAACGCGTTAGGAACCGATACCGTGCAAAAAGCGAAAATCATTTTCCTGATAGTCGGATGTCTCATCCTCGTCCTGCTCTTCAAAACCTTTGGACTTGAAAAAACGGTTTCACACATCGTTGAGATGGGATGGCGATTCTGGCTCATCATACTGATTTGCTTGTTCAATAATATCTGTCTCACCTTCTCCTGGAAGTATCTGATACATTATCCGGTTCAATGGTCTTACTTTTCCAAGCTCCTCCTCGCGCGAATTGCCGGCGACGCAACCTCCTCAATAAATACTCTCGGTGCTTTTGCTGGCGAACCGATTAAAGCGCTTTATATAAAAGATACGGTTCCCTTTCGAGCCGGTCTCGCATCAGTCGTCATGGATAGGACGGTTCATACGCTGGTAAATATATTGATAATTATAACCGGTATCTCTTTAAGTTTTTTTGTGCTCAATCTTCCGATGTATCTCTCGCTGGTGGCAATGGGCGCTTTCTTATTAACGTTACTTCTGATGCTTCTGATTATGAAAAAGCAACGTGAGGGTATCTTTACCTATTTTCTACAACTCCTCCCGAAGAAGCTCACGGCTCAATTCATGAATCCGATGAGATGGGAGAAGGTAAAAAATCTTGATGATGAAATCGGCGAAATTCTAAAAAGGAGGGAAACCAGGAGAAACTTCTTTATCGCCATAAGCGTACGCTATATCTCAATAATACTTAGCGGCACCTTCGAAATATATTTTATCATGAAATTCATCGGCGTGAACATTTCAGTGACCAATGCAAATTTCGTTTACATATTCGGACTCTTCCTCACCGGGGTGATATTCTTCATGCCTGCTAATCTCGGAACAAGTGAAGGATCCTACTCGCTCGCGCTGAAGTTCCTGGGCTTTGATCCTGCGCTCGGTCTTTCGGTCGGAATCATCCGGAGACTCAGAACATTCGTCTGGTCAGGAATCGGCATTCTCATCCTCTTCTACGCCGGTCTCCTGAAAGGGAATGAGCCAGAGAAATAACCTCTTGCTATCCGCACTATCCTGCACGATGACAACGAATCATCACTACCGTCTCACTGACGGGGTGAAAAAACCGTCAATCCCTCTGCATGTTTTTCTATGGCTTCTCTTTTCATCCACATGGGATGATAACGCACCGCAAGCCATAGTTCTGTCTGATCATCATAGTAGGGACTGAGCCATCGTTCCGATTGTCCGGTTGTGATAACCACTTTTGCATTCTCATAATCCCCGAAATCAATCAGATGCCGCATCGATGCACCGTCAGTCACTTCATACGGTTTTTTCGTAATGTCCGAAAAGTTCCCGGGATTGATGGTGGAGATACCTCCCGGGAATGGAACAGGCCCGATATTCCACAGCCACTTGAAGGGCGGTATCGAACCGAGGGCATGCTTGAAGGTATAGGTATGAATCGCTCCCCACCGCCACTCATCAATATCATTGCCAAAGAAAGCGGTGAGCGCTTCATCTGCACTCCTCAGACTTTTCAGTAATATCTCATTTTCTCCTTCAACCTCTTCTGTGTCAGGAATATCATACCAGTGCGCATATGACGAATCGCTGAGCATCAGGAGAGGAAGCGCTGCTGAATAGTGGAGCTGATCGATGAGGCGCTTATACAACTCATCACTGACCCTTGACTTAAACATAGTATCCATCAACTGAACAAAGACCTCGAAAGCAATAGTCATTCCAATACTATCAACTCCTGAAGAACCATCCCAGTTGCGAAGATATGAAACCAACTCGATAATCCTTTCATCGGTACTCCTCAACTCCTCGGCCGCCTTAACGACATGCTTTGCAATTATCATACCAAACTGTGAACGTGTATCGGACTGAATAGCTCTCATGGTCTCATAGGTCGCTTTACTCTCTCCCCGAATCATCTCCTCAATTCGCATTGCCCGGTACGGAAGAACAAAAGCGGTCCCCTGTATCATAAATGGGAATGAATCTGAAATCTCATTATTTGCCGTAACAATATACCCGCTTTTCGGATTATAGCATTCCGGGAGCCTGTTAGAGGGGATAAGACCCGCCCACTCATATTCACCACTCCAACCGGGAACAGGTTCCAACCCTCTCCCCTTTCTCCTGATTGGTACCATCCCGTTTATCTTAAACCCGATATTCCCCTCCCTGTCTGCGTATACCCAGTTCCATATGAACGCGTTATTGAGGGAGAGGGCATTCTTGAATTCTTTCCAATTCCGACACCGGTATATCTTCATTGAAAAGGTAATCATTCCCTCGAGAGCCCCTTTGACCGTTTGAAGAGCAAGGGGTGGATGTTTCTCTCCGAAATCCTTAATAGTGGTATTAATAATCGGACCGTGTCTGCTCACGAGAACCGTTTCGTCATGATGCTTCTTCTCGTCACCCTCCTTATAATAGATCCTCTCAACAATTTTCTGAAACTTTTCATACCTGCCTCTGAAGAGGTACTCATCAGCGTTTTTCGGATTGAGCTTCTCAATATATATGTCCTGAGTGTCTGCACCGGTCGTCGTTGCTCCCCATGCAATATCGCCGTTGTGGCCGGCTATAATCGATGGGACACCCGGAAGGGTTATCCCCATTGCATCAATATCCTTTCCCCTGAAATGTACTTCATACCAGAGTGATGGGAGGTGCAGGGGCATGTGATAATCATTCGAGAGAAGAGCTCTCCCCGAACGAGTATGAACTCCCGATACAGCCCAGCAGTTGCTATGAACCAGCTGACCTCGAAATCCCGTGCATTTCTCAAGAAACGCATCGACCTCGAGAAGCTGTGCGAGAGCATACTGTGGCACGGTACCATCTCTCTCTTTCATATAAGAGAGCTTCTCACTCGCCGGAATCCCCTCAAGGTTACTGCGGCTCCCCGGCCGACTCATATACGGTCCATGAAAAGTGATGACAGGAAAAAGCTCTCTTCCTTTCCTGCCTCCAAGCTCCGAGATTGCAAGCAATCTGGAAATTTCGAACTTCCAGTTGTGATTATTCATAAATGCCTGAAATAATACAGAGGCAATGATATCAGAGGGAGTAAAATGCTCCGCTTCATAACCGAGAAGACGAAACTCCATAGGAAGCTCATTCCTTTTCGAATCAATATACAGGTTTATACCCTTTAAAAAGCTTTCAAGATGCTCCCGTTCCCCAGTTGTAAAGCCTTCAACAGCTCTGTCAGCACTTCTCCCAAAGCCAAGTACTCTGGAAAAGCGGTCTGCATCGAGAGCTATTTTACCGAATATCTCCGAGAGGCGACCCTTTGCTGCCCTCCTGAATATATCCATCTGCCAGAGCCTGTCCTGCGCCATGGCATAACCCAATCCAAAAACCAGATCATTCTGATCATCAGCGAATATATGCGGGATACCATGAACATCACGTATAATCTCAATTCTGCCCCTTATCCCGTCAACGGTATACTTCCCATCGTAATCCGGGAGCGTTGTCTTAACAAAGAGATATACGCCGGCAACAATGATCACGATTATTATTAAGAGTATCACCACAACTATTTTAAAAACCTTCATGCGCTTCTCCATAAAAAAGTTATGTCACTTTCCTGTTGAACCGAGTATCAGCGTTCAACTGAGGCTCAGAAAAGTACCAGCCCGAGTGTGCATATCTTACCGGCTAACGTGTATTCTTCTCGCTTAAAGAACGAAGTGGAAACGGTATTAATGTCGCAGATGTTTTACTGTAAGTACTGATTCTTGATATAAGAATCGATAATAAATGAGCTTCCCCTTTTCACAATAATAAGAGGCGAGGCATTCGACATTTCAACGATGCTATTCACCCCCTCTCTGCCAGGAGAAATGAGCTTCACCGCCAATTTTTGCAAAAAGGGCATATGACCGACAATCATGACGTTTCTTTCAGCTGAGCTCAATTCCTCGCAGACAGCATCCGGGCTGTCATTGGGATTCAAATCCGTTCTGGTCTGCATCTCAATTCCTCCTAGAACAGTGGAAATAATCTGTGCAGTTTCAAGTGCTCGCTTTTTCGTGCTGTGGAAAATAATATCAGGAGAGACTGGTACATGTTGTAGAAATTCAGCCATTCTCGCGACCTGCGAGCGACCCTTTTCAGAAAGAGGCCTCTCAGGATCAACTTCAGAGGGAAGCGCATCCCCGTGTTGAACAATGAAAATATACATTTCTCCTCCCCTGAATAAAGATATTTCTTTACTATCGGTGAAATCTGAGATGGAGACATGCCGTGCGAAAAAACCTCTTCCCCGAAATACTCCTGAACAGAAAATCCTTACCGCTGCGGCTTGACCTGATCCTTTTTGAACTTTTCCCGCAGCTGTTTCATATAATCGCGGTGCTTGCCCATGATCTCTTCATACGCTTTTCGATACGCCTCTTTTACTGCGCGTATCGCCTCATAATTCTTTCTCTGCTGCTCCAGTACCCTGTTCGATTCCTCTTTTATCCTGAGAAAAATATTATATATATCCTGCTTATCCTTTTGAAACCGAAGCAGTATTCCCTCAATAGAAGAATTCGTTGCCTCATTGAGAAGCATATCTTCCTCAACCTCGTTATCAACAGCTTCGATATCCTCACAGGATTCCTCCAGCCTCTTCTTGGTAAGCATACTCCCTTTTTGTAATTGCTTATCAAACTGGTTGATATCTGTTGAAGCTTTCGAGGAACGCTCCTTGAATTTCTGTAAATAGCTTTTCATCTTATCACCGTGGTTGACGGGATCACTGACCACTTCACTGTCTTTTTGAGTTTTCCACTGATTCAGTGACACATCATCACTTTTTTTCGGGCTATCCGCCACCCCGATATCCGCATTCTCCTTCTCATTGAGATTCACCGAACCATAGGGATTGCGAACTGCCAGTTTACCACTCTTGAGCACGACCCGTGAATCAGCAGAATTACTCACGCCAATCTGAAAATCCGTTCCCCGAACAGAACATACCGTCGTCGGTGTGTAAACTTTTCTCTCCGAACCCTTTAAAAGCTTATTAAATTTCCCGTTAACAACACCGGCAATTATTGAAACAGATTCAGATCCCTTAACATTCGCACTACCTATTTTAATTTTGCTGTTTTCCTGAACGTTAATCTGACTTCCATCTTTATATGCAAGGACAATCATGCCCCCCTTTAAGGTCACGATTATGTCCCCGGATTTAACCTGTTGATTCACCTCCGGCTGCACCCTTGTACCACTTCGGTGAATGTACGCATCACCGATGATAAAGGACACTACCAGAGCATAACCCTGAAGAGGAATGAGAACAATACATAAACCGATCCATGCTGCGTTTAAATACTTCAATACCTTATTCCTGATAGTTGACTCCATACCGAACATTCCCTGTTAAATTATTTTCACTCCAGCAGCTCTTCGGGATAGAAATCCAACTGCTCCCTCACCGCTGAACAACGGCAGCCCCGTGCATCACTGTCATTTCGTTAGAAGATAATTAAAGTATGGTTAACAATCAAGCAATTAATCAGCATGATAGAGAGAAGTGTCTTCACTGGTCAGCACTCGTAATGAGCACATGCCACTTCTCACCTTTCCACCAGAAGGCACTTGAGCAGCATCACTTTTTTAAAAGCCATTCAGATATATCCTGATACCCGCCCAGTATGCTGGATGTTCATACCGCTGATTCGCTCTCACAGCCTGTCGGGCTTTTTCATAGGCTGGTATGCTGCTCGAGCCATTTTTTATCTCTCTGTACAGGGTTTCAACAAATATGGCATTATTGACATCATGTATCTTTGCATCGTTGATGACTACAGCTCTGATCCCGTTAAACGAGTTGTACATTGAAAATCCATTGTAGCTATCCTGTGCACTGAAGCGAGCCGCAGGTACATATACAATCTCCGGGCTTCGTACAACCTGAAGATATTCTGTATCTTTCAGAAAGTAAGCCCCCTTCACGGGATTGAAAAGAATCGTTTTGTGAAGATGACCAACGTTACTCGTAACTATACTGGATATCCGATATGGAATTCCCGATTCACGGACAGCCACTGTTTCAAGCTCGTGATATAACTGTGGTGTATCAGCACCGACAATTTCTACCTCTCTCCTCCCGGACTGATACTTCCTCAGCGCCGAAAGAATTGAGGTGAGATATACAATAGTATGAGACTCACCGAGGAGCTCTCTTGTGCCGAGGATCTCAAAGGGAACCGATTCGAGCTCATTATCGGTGATAAGAATAATTACCTGCTTTCCCGTATAGAAACCCTTCAGCGATTTGAAAAGCTCTTCAAGTTCTTGAGACATGCTCACCGTGCTCGAGAGCTGCGATGCAGCCTCATTGAACTGAGTAACGATCTTCTGCACTCGTAAATATCCCTTTGAAAATCGCTTCGCAACAAATCGCTTCCCATCAATTGCCCATACAAAGATATCGTCTTCATTCGCAACCACATAGAGAACAACCGAGTTTTTCGGAAGTATCTTCTGAAAGTCCTCCACGGGAAGGATGCCTATCGTTGCGCTCACCTGGAGGAGGGGATATGTCCGGAGGAGCGCTCTGAACCTTTCAGAACCCCGTTTATCAGTTATTCTCTTGAATTCATCCATACGCTCTTTCGACACATCACGGTGGAGAAGGGCCGGATATGTTGAACGCAGAACAAGTTGCTTTTTCATCTCAACGTACAGCAACGACTGATGAACATTGCCCAGGCTCAACTCATAACTGATAATAAAGTCCAAACCACGCTTGATCAAATCAAGTCGATTATTTTCATGCAAAACATCAGGCGATTTATCGAGAATGCTAATGGCTTGTAAAACGAGGCCGCGATACTTTTCGAGCTCTTTTCTGCTCGGTCTCTTTTTCCCGGAGCTATACCGTTTTATAAGAGCCTGTCGTTCTATTTGAGATTTCAGTAAATAAAAAACATAGCGTTGTGCATTTTTGAGCTTTCCCTCTATTCTCGATCCTCTCTGTATCGCATCCTCAATTTTACCGAGAAAGATTTCGTTCTCCATTAAATGCATCTGATACTTGACTGAAAGATCATCTTCGCTCCGAATCAGAGCATGTCCACGCTTTGCAATCTCGTAGGATTTCTGATAATCCCTCATCTGCAAAAGAACTGCACTGTATTCGTAGAGTGCTTTTCGAAGCAGCGCCGGTACTTCCTTCTTCTCAAATATCGAGATACTGAGCTTAACCATTTCTACCGCTTTTTGAAAATTACCGCTTGATTGTTGCAGGCTATATATTCGGGTAAGCAGTGAACTGATATCCTTCCAATCAGAATACTCAACAAACTCATTGATATTAATATGCCCGATGAGGGAGTTCACCGCATCATAGCGGTTACGCATCATCAGTTCATCGATTGACAGCGTAAGCGGAAATATGGAAAGGGTGTCGGAAGCAAAAAAATCAAACCGGACTGTATCATCCTCTTCATCGATGGAAGTCGTGCTGACAATGTCCTGTGCTCGTCTGGAACGTAGCAGGACGCTCCGACGTGATCCCGTTAACTGAATTATCTTCAATGCTTCTCTCTCCGAAACAGGGTAATCCTGCTTCCAATCACCGAGAACCTCTTTGACAGTTCTTGCTCGACCAAAGAGATTCAGATACTCGGCGTAAAGAAGTTTCAGCCTGTTCTCCGGAACGAGGGAGAGCCGGTGCTTCTTCGATCTCTGATAATATCGATTCGACATTTCGATGGTTTCCGTAAGGAGAGAGATCATCGATTTAAAGAACATGATATCCCGAGTATTTTCCAGCCCCGCATCTTTCTCATACTTTTGAACCAATGTCCGGGCATCAGAGATATTGCCGGTATGGATCTTCATATAGATGAGATTTGCGACCGCACGGATATGAGCTTTCGGGTAGTTCCCGAGACTTAATTGCACTGCCTCACTGAGAAAATCTATTGCACGCTCGTAGTTTTCCCTGAGATAATCAAGTTCTGCTATCATCAATAAATAGCTCAGCTTCCTCTCCAACACGGTTGGCTTAATATCAAACCATCTCTTGAGATACATTCTGGCAAGAGTATACTCACCGCCTTCAAGAGCAGATTTATACTTCTGAAATATCTTCTCCTCTTCTTCAGACAACCGGTCCATGCGTTTCTCTTTATCAAAACCGTGAAAGCCGACAGCAATGACCTTCCCTGAAAACTTCTGATTAGAATTGAGGTAATCGTAAGAACGCTGATATGCACTTTCCAGCAGTGAGGATACTCCACTCGCATCAACATCGCGATAGAGAATCAGGCTTTTTATCCCTGAATAGAGTGAAGACTCAATGGCAAGACATATATCATCACTATTGAAAGACATGCGCTTGAATAATAATGTTGGTTCTATTCTCCTGTTAAAGAGGAGCGAAGGTGAAATCTTCCCTCTCTGCCTGTCTTCGATGATGATTGAAAAAATATGATCGCCTGGATCAATATCCCCTCCTCGAAAGGTAAGGTCCGTAAGATTCTTGTTATCAGAAAGTTCATCCCTGAGCTTATCGGTGCTACAATAAACCTCTCGCATGACCTGGTTTTTGTACGTCAGATAGTTCGGAATCCGATCAAGAGAGGGAACAAGCATGTATGGTACACTCTCCTGCACGTTGATCTTCTCAGAGATGCTTTTGAGATACGCATCATTGAGAAGTATAATCTTTCTTCCTATTGTGGAATCACGGTTGAGATACTTCATGATAGCATCAGGGCGAGAAGCCTTTTTGAGGTCGACCGATTCGAATTCAATCTTACCGCTGATAATCCGCCACGAATACATCTCCTCATCCACATCCAGAAATTTATAGATAACAATATCACTGTACCGCGGGATGCTTACTGGCTCAACCGAGAGATACGAGGAGAGATACGAATTCCTCCTCTTCAAATCGCTCCTGATATCATTTAATTGAGCGAAGCTGTTCGATATCGTTCTTCTGAGATCAGCAATCTTCTCCGAATTCCCTTCACTTTCAAGTAAACGGGTAACTTCTTGACGGGTCTCGTCGATAGTATTTACGATTTTCCGGAAGCGTCTGTAATCTCTCTTATCACTTTCATCAAAGAATTCCGGTGCTGCAAAGAATAATAAAATTGATCGCACCGTCGCATATCGATTCTCCGAGATAATGAACGCTCTCCTCGCCTTACCGCGTTTTATGAGAAATCGCACATACTCACCATACACCTTCTTCACCCGATGGATGTCAACTCCATTGAGTACGGGAAAATCCTCGATAGCATCAATCGCCCGTGCGTAATACCGCTCGGCAATTGATCTATAATCCATCCCCTCAACCGCATCACCGTACTCAGAGATAAACCGGGCAAGGTTATAAGAGACCTCCCAGATCAGATCGTGGTATTCATACTTCTGTGCAATCTCCTCAGCCTGCAAAAAAGAATCATAGGCCTCATCGAAATAAGCGGTTCGCTTCTGGCAGGAACCGAGATTCATCAGAAGCTTAACCAGAAGTCGCTTTGATTGACGTTCTTTCGCCTTTTCAAGCGATCGCTCAAAGATCGATCTTGCCTCGGCATAGAGATCATAGGTTCGTCTGTTCTCCGTATAC
>Ga0180431_10009864_pt1 | contig 10714 bp, 7 predicted proteins | sample SS_ome_11_FD_132459 | JGI IMG/M metagenome (GOLD analysis project Ga0180431, IMG submission 132459) | Hypersaline lake sediment archaeal communities from the Salton Sea, California, USA - SS_1_MS_1 metaG | ecosystem: Environmental > Aquatic > Non-marine Saline and Alkaline > Hypersaline >...
AGTAAACAAAGAACGTTTTGCGCGTCTCTGCTCACGCGTTCGCAGGATTCCCATTTTTCCCGCCATCATCACGGGTGTGTGCTTTGTTGTACTTCTCGCTGTCTTTCTTGAGAACACGCAAGAATTCATGCGGTTCATCACTCCCAATATTACCGTTGTCGGGATTTTTATCGTTGGCATCCTGATTCTCGCCACGTCCGCCTTATCGGGAAAAAAGGTACTCACGGAAGCATCGAATCATGCACTCATGATGGTCTCCATACTCGTCTCGTTCTGTTTCGTCGAGGCCGGGTTGCGGTACAAGGCCTATCGTGATGATTCCAAGTTGTTAAGCAGCCTGGATGACACTGTAAACAAACCACGTTCCGGTGAATCCGTGCCTTTCGGACGGATGATCCGTTTAAGCAGTAACCCGCGTATCATCTACGAGCTTATCCCCGATTTATCGGTGGTCTTCCTGAATCAATCCGTCACGACAAATTCGAGAGGATTTCGAGGCAAAAAAGTAACGGTGGATAGGACAGACCGTGTCATACGTCTCCTGGGTATCGGCGATTCGGTGATGTTCGGCTGGGGCGTCCGGGACGATGAGGCCTACTTGCCCGTTCTCTCAAGCATGCTGAACGAAGCACATCCGCCGTTTTCCTGGGAGGTCGTGAATACGGCTGTACCCGGTTACAACACCGTCATGGAAGTGGAGACATTGAAGGAGAAGGGACTGGCCTACAGTCCCGATATCGTCCTGGTCGATTTTGTTATCAACGACTTGGATCTTCCCAATTTTATCAGGAAGAAGGAAAATTATTTTACGCTGAGAAAGTCGTTTCTCAGACAATTTGTGGCAAAATTATCCCAAGCCGATCCTCTTCCGGAGGGATTGACTCATGCACCCTTCGATGTCAGGGGCGGGCATTTTGAGAACAAACCCGAGAACGTGCCGGATGAATACAGTCACATGGTAGGCAAGGATGTTTTCCACCTGGCCATGGAAGAATTGAAGGTTTTACGTGAAGAACACGGTTTTGAGGTGATTGTTCTTTCCCACTGGGACCTGCCGGTATTCGTGAAAACGATGTGCCAGGAGTTGGGATTTGGGTCGATAGAGGTCTTGCCGGCCTGGGAGAAATACGTGTTCGAGCATCGACTGGAAGATCCTACCTCTGCTTGGCAGTTGAGTAAGAGTGATCCCCATCCCACGGCTCTCGGGCATCGTATCATCGCCAAGGCGATCCTTGACTATCTGACAGATCAAAAGATCATCCAACGATTAAAAGCGAAATGGCGTTAAAATTGATTCCAGCACACCGCGACATCGTCTTCCTGTACCCATACGAAGAGGCATACTCAGCGGATATTGTCTCAGGGTATGAGATGTGTTCCTTATCATTGAAAGACCGGCCCGCTGATTTCGGTCTTTCGTCGTGCATTATTAAAAAATAGTTAGCGTATTCTTTTATTAAACACTCATATTGCATAACTCACTATTTTTTAGTATATTTTATCGATCATGTCAGAATCGATAAGACAGCCATGCATCGTTTACTTTCAAAGCTAAAGAAACTCGCAGCGATAAATAAATTATTGTTGAGCCTGCTGGTTTTCGTGCTCATACTCGTTTTTTATATGTACGTTCTCATCCGTATACGGAATAAATACATGCTCATCGAGGAAGTCGGTCATCATCTCCGAACCCGATTGATAGAAGCCGGTGTTTCTCCCCACATTTCGATTGAGCACGAGATTCTGCGCACCGATACCATGCTGTTCCGGTTCTACATGAACCGCACCTTCCAGCCGGCCTGGATCAACAACAAGGGGCCCCTTTCCCTGGCCGACAGTCTTGTCAAGGCCGTGCATTCGGCCTATCATGAAGGATTGAACCCGGATCATTACCACGTGACGGGCATCTCGGCACTTCTGGATTCGATACGGGCGGATAAGAAAAAACACCTTCCCTTCGATATCGGGCGCATCAGCGATCTGGATTTATTGCTCTCCGATGCGTATCTCCTCTACGGATCACATCTCCTGTCCGGACACATCGATCCTGAAACCATCGACCCTGCATGGATGACCAAACATCCCGAGTATGATATGGTGGAGGTTCTGGAGGGAGCGTTGAGGGAGCGAAGGATACAAGGTTCGCTCTTGGGTCTGCTGCCTTCGTTTCCCTACTATCAGCGGTTGCGGGATGAGTTGGGTCGATACCGTTCGATTGCCTGGCGGGGGGGATGGCCCGTTGTTCCAGAGGGGCCGACGATGAAGATAGGGGATGAGGGGTATCGTGTGGCGGCTCTTCGCGCACGCCTCGCCGTATCGGGTGAATATCAGCTCAACTCGTTCGATGAGAATGCCGTTTTCGATTGTACGCTGGAGCAAGTCGTCCGTCGATTTCAGAAAAAACACGGTTTGGAAGAAGACGGCAGCGTGGGATACGAAACGCGGCTGGCCATGAACGTGCCTGCCCTTCATTATGTGAGGACACTGGCTGCCAACATGGAGCGCTGGCGTTGGCTGCCTCGCGATTTGGGGAATCGTTATATTCTCGTGAATATTGCTACTTATGAACTCCTGGCCATGGAGTTCGGAAGACCCGTGCTGAAAATGCGAGTTGTTGTGGGCAAGGATTATCGGCAGACGCCCACATTCAGCGGGATGATGACACATCTGGTCTTGAATCCGTACTGGAAAGTACCAGTTACCATTGCCAGGGAAGACATACTCCCCAAGATTAAGAATGATCCGAATTACCTGGCATCACGAAAAATTGAGGTGTTCACTGACTGGTCATGCGAAACACCCCTCAGTCCGGATTCCATCGATTGGGTGTCGTTCACCAAGGATAGTCTTCCATACCATTTTCGGCAGGCCCCGGGACTGAAGAACTCCCTGGGGCGGATCAAGTTCATGTTTCCCAATAAGTACGATGTATACCTCCACGACACACCCGAACGGAACCTATTTGAGAAAAGGCAGCGGGCATTCAGCTCCGGGTGCATTCGCGTGGAAGACCCCGAGGCATTGGCCGAATTTGTATTGGACGGCGATTCGACCTGGTTCCGGGGTGAGATTGAAAGAGTCCTGGAGTCCGATGAGAATAGGACGATCATGATTCCCAAACCCATTCCTGTTTATATCATCTACTGCACTGCTTGGGCCCATGAGGATGGCTCGGTTCATTATCTCAAAGATATCTACGACCGTGACGGAATCCTGGAAAATGCCATGAGACGGGAGGCATTTCTCCCTTATTAAAAGGATTTAAGACAGTATTTTTCATTTTGTTTTTTCGTTTTATTTTTGTATCCTTAATTATTCGGGATAGTAAAGAGGAAGAGAGGAAAGACATTTATGCGGTTCAAGCGACGACCTTTTTATGGTTTCGTCATCAAACCGTTTTTATTCACGATTCTTATCACAAGTTTTTCACCGGATACCGTACAGACGGGTGTGGATCGGCTGACAAGGATGAATTTCGCCGGTTTTCATGTCCGGTTCAAAGACACTGTGGTATCCTATCCTGTGATGGGTGTATACGTACTGCCCGATGAAGACGTGCTTATCCGAGCATGGGATTCCGGCCGTACCGTTTTTTTTAAAATTGAAGCCGAGGCGGGCGTCGTCAGCGAGACGGGGCCGAATCGATGGGTTTGGCGGGCTCCTGATGAACCTGGATTGTATCCTATCTGCGTGAATGATACCCAGAAAAAAGGCTCGATCATACTAAACGTCTTTGTCATGGTGCCTTTGCAACAAGCCTGTGATGGCCGTATCAACGGGTACACCATCGGCAACTATCCCCATACCCCTTATCGAAACCTCCCGGAGTACAGGCCGCCGGCAGGGTTGGTCGAGGTTACGAAGCAAAATCGAGACACGTGGATCTCACCCCATTTTCAGTTGAAACAATTTCTGTGTAAGGGCTGTACATCCTATCCCCAATACATCGCACTACAGGAACCGCTTCTTTTCAAACTGGAAGGCATCCTGCATTCACTCCAACAGAAGGGCTATGGGTGCCAAACCCTGAGTATTCTGAGCGGGTATCGAACACCCCACTACAATCGATCCATCGGAAACGGGAAATACAGCCGACACATCTACGGAGCGGCTGCAGATATATTCATCGATGTCGATCCCAAGGATGGGCGAATGGACGATCTGAACATGGACGGCCGCATCGATGTCAAAGATGCCAAATTCCTGTTCGACCATATCGATGAACTGTCGGACGATCCGACTTTTCGAGCATTCGTAGGAGGATTGGGGATTTACGAGACCACGACCACGCACGGGCCCTTCGTGCACGTGGATGTACGTGGATACCGGGCCAGGTGGGGAGCCGGGAGCGGATAATACGCCATCACAAAAAACTGAAAAGTTGGGTTTCTGATACTTGCCCTCCGAAGCATCCTTCCAAGATAACCTTTATACGATGCGTCTCTTTGATTTTTAATCCTTGTAATTCTGAATAAAATCCTGTATCATTCTTTCATAACAGGGATTTGTTTGGGGGGCAACACCGAAAAAACCGGCATATCGCCACAGAAAGACATGCTGTGATTATGCGACATGAGGACAGGCTTATGAAAGAAGGAAAATTTCCAGACGTCAGACTAGCACGGCACAAAGGTTGGCTATGGGTACTTGCTTTTGCCATCACGGCCGCATCAGTCGTATATCAGAGGCGAACAGGGCCGACGTATCCCCTGAGGGGGAACGTTGTCATGGATGGCAAGGAAGTCGCGTATTCTCTTTTACGCACATATACTGTGGGGGATTCTGCACCCGTGACTATCCAGGTGCCCGATACGGCCATCGTCGGCGTACTCCGGTTTCGACGATTCAAATCGAACGATGATTGGACTATCCGTGCTCCCCAGAGAAAGGCTGACACACTCGTCGCCCATCTCCCTGAACAGCCGCCTGCGGGTAAGGTGATGTATTTTGTCACACTGGAAAAAGACGGTGAGCACGTCTCCCTATCGGGTGAAACACCCGTCATCCTGAGGTATAAAGGGTATGTGCCGGCAGCTATCGTGATTCCCCATGTGCTGTTGATGTTCATGGCCATGCTTATGTCGACTCGGACGGGATTGGAGGCACTGGATGCGAACGGCAGGGCCTATCGATTCATGCTGTGGACCATTGGCCTTTTCTTCATCGGCGGCTTTATCCTCGGCCCCCTGATGCAGAAGTTTGCCTTTGGTGCTTTCTGGACGGGAATCCCTTTCGGAAAAGATCTCACGGATAATAAAACACTGATCGCTATGCTGGGATGGGTGTGGGCGTGGTTTCGGTGCAGGAAGGGGAGAGAAGGAAGGGGATGGATCGTCATGGCTGCCGTGCTGATGTTGGTGGTGTATTTAATCCCTCACAGCGTTCTGGGATCGGAGCTGGATTTTACGCAAATGAATGAATAATTTACTTTGATTTTAATAGGAAATCTTTTACATTCTTTTTTGTACGGATTCGTCTGAAAGGTATTGGTCAATTCCCGGACGCAGATGCGGGAATATCATACAGAGGTTGATAGAACGAGTTTCTACGGGATACCATACCGAAACATATTGACGTTGATTTCGTAGCTAAGAGGGTATAATTATCCGGTATCATCGTTCATTCTCAGAGTGGAATGCCCGTTGCTACATGATTTCATGCCTTTATGGGTAACGGAGGATACTCTGTCATTTTTAGAGAATCATCCGGGATGCCGGGATTTTTTTCTATCGATCACAACTCCAATGGAAGGAGGATATCATGAGTGATCAGGATTTTCTCAACACCGAAATGGATGAGGATCGCACTCGGGACAGCGATGAGACGTTTCAGGCCGAAGGAGAAATCCAGCAAGAGGGAGAGGCGCAAGCACCCCTTTCCAAGCCTACCATCGTTGTAAAAAAAGGTGAGGAGACGATTCTGGAATATGTTGTCGACGATCTTCCTGTCCTTATCGGTAGAAAGGGCGATAACCATATCGTTCTCGAAGAGAAGAACGTCTCACGGAAACATGCGCAGATCCTCATGAAGGAAGACCAGTATGTCATCGTCGATTCAGGGAGCGCAGGCGGGACGAAGTTGAACGGTGAAAAAATTTCGGAGAAAGATATACACACCGGTGACAAGATTGAAATCGGGGATTACACCCTCCATTTTGATTCTGGACTGCCCGATGATGAACGTACCGTGTTCGAAGTGGAAGAAGAGACGGTCCTGGAAGAAGGTACAGTCGTGGACGAAGATCGTACGATGTTCTACGAGGAGCCCGAAGCCAAGCTGGTTGTCGTCAAGTCGGACTCCCTGGAGGGCGAGATTGTTCTGGAAGAGGGGGATACTGTCTTTGGTCGGGATGAGGATGCCGAGATTACCATTGCGGATAAGCGGCTTTCAAGAAAACACTACAAGATAGCACGGGAAGGCAACGAATTTGTGATCTCGGACCTGGGAAGTTCCAATGGAACGTTCGTGAACGGACAGAAAATTACCCAGAAGACACTGGCCAGCGGAGATCGGATCCAGGCCGGATCCAACGTGTTCGAGTTCCGGGTCGTCACGGCGACTGTCCCTGGAAAGAGACCTCGGATCGGTGTGCTGGTGAAAGGCGCGCTGGCAGTGGCCGCTTTGGCTGTCCTGGCTTTTGTCGTATACCGGTTTATCCTGACGCCCGGGGCCGGCAGACCTCAAAAAGTCATCATGCAGGTGATGTGGGAACAGGGCACCGCGGCAGCCGTGAGCGCTTCACCCAGTCTTGGAGACCTGAACGGCGACGGTTTTATCGACTTAGTGGCTGCCGATAGGGCAGGTGTCGTATACGCCCTGGATGGACGGCAGGGAGGACTCATCTGGAATTCTGAATTCCGGAGCGGCGGGGGAGCGATTCCCTCATCGCCCCTTCTGGTGGACATCAACGAGCGGGATGGCGACTTGGACGTGATCGTCGGCACGACAGCGATGGGTGTTCTGGCCATCGACGGGGGTACGATGAGACAGATCTGGACGGGACGTATAGGCTCGGCAGCATCCTCTTCGCCGGCAGCGGCTGATATTAACGGGGACGGAATCGAGGATGTATTCATCGGTACCGTCCAGGGAATGGTCTATTGTCTTGACGGCCGTCAAGGTGGAGCCGTTTGGTCGTTCAACACCGGGGCGCGCATAGAATCCGCTTCAGCACTGACCGACCTCAACGGTGATGGTGTACCCGATGTCATCATCGGATCGAATAATTACAGGCTGTATTCCCTGGATGGACGAAACGGCCGTAGTATCTGGACGTACACAGAGACGGAACAGCTTTCCACCGTGGCCTGTGGAGATTTTAATGGCGATAAGATTCTGGACGTGGCTCTGGTCACTCCGACGAGACTCGTCGTACTGGCAGGCCAGAGCGGGGCCGTGCTTTGGACATGGGCAGCGCCCACAGGGGCTCGACCTACTCACGCCGATCCCTTCCTGCCCGTTCCTCCCGCATTGTCAGACCTTAACGATGATGGAACACTCGACGTCGTCATATCCACGCCAGGCGGTCATGTGTACGCCGTCGACGGCGGCTCGAAAGGGTCCAAATATCTGTGGGATTATGGCCTTACTCGGACGAGGAAGAGCCAGCCGGCACTTTGTGATCTCAACGGCGACCGGACGATGGATGTGATTGTCGGGGACGGGCAGGGCAACCTGATTGTCATCGATGGCAAGATGGGTCACCAGTTGAATCAATTGAAAGTCGGGGGAAGCATCGATTCGTGTCCTGTGATTGGCGATTTTACATCCGATGGGGTTGTGGATATCGCCGTGGGCACGCAGAACCGAAAGATCATCGCTGTACAGACAGAGACACGCATCAAGAAGAATCGCATCGTTTGGGGATCCTTTGCAGGCAACACGATGAATACGGGCACCATCCAAGAATGATGGCTGAATAGATACGGGGATGGCACGAATCGCACTTTCGCCTGAAGCATCCATAGAAAATACTTGGAAAGCAGAGGACGGAGAACAACCATCTGCTGTGACGGGATCATACATGAATGCTCTCCGTCCTCGCGGTACCGTGGCGTTTTTATCCTTTGTAAGCAGTGATAAACGAAGGCCGATAATCGTATCGTGTCATCCTCTTCCGAAACCAGGAGAGGACCATGGCGTCACATGATGATGTGATGATTGATTGCTATGCATCGACAGACAGGGGAAGACGGAGAAGCCAGAATGAGGATGCCTTCATCTGCGACGAAGATGTTGCCATTTTTTTGGTTGCCGATGGCATGGGGGGTGAGAACTACGGTGAAGTCGCCAGCCGTCTGACAGCCGATAATTTTGTTCAGCTCATCATACCCTTTATCACAGACGAAGATGCGACCATTCCCTTCGATACTCCGGAGGACGGAGATCATTTCACCGCCGTGATGCTTCATGCTGTCGAAGGGACCAATCGGGCCGTGTATGAGTATGCTGTGGAGCATGAATCCCACAAGGGCATGGGATCGACCCTAACGGCCGTCGTTTTGCGCGACGGTTTTTTGTACGTGGCCCACGTCGGTGATTCCAGGCTCTACAGGATTCAATCCGATGATATCCTTCAGATCACCGAGGATCATACCAAAGTCCAGGAGATGGTACAGAAAGACATTCTCACTCCAGAGGAAGCCAGGAAACACCCGCAAAAGAACATTATCACCCGCTGTGTGGGCCGGAACCGCCGATTAAAGCCCGATGTTTTTACCACGGATTTTACCAATGGTGATATTTTCCTGATCTGCAGCGATGGTCTTAACGATATGATCGAGGATGACGAGATACACCGCATCGTCGCAGAGTCCGATTCTCTGGAGACGGCGGCGTGCGGATTGGTGGAATTGGCCAACGAGAATGGAGGAAAAGACAACATCACGGTGGTGCTCTTTCGACTGGATTCTGTGACTCAGTGAACGGTGTGCCAAGATGCCGGCCAAGACAACAAAGGGTAAAAAAAAGATCGGCAAGTACGTGGTGGAGAGGCAGATCGGGAAGGGGAGCGCCGCCAACATCTACCTGGCCAAACAAGATTTATTGGGAAGAAAGCTGGTTATCAAGGAGCTTCTTCCCCAGTACGCTTTCAATGAAAGGATTATCTCACGATTCCGCCGGGAGGCCAAGGTTGTTTCTCAATTGTCCCATGATGCCATCGTTCATATCTACGATTACTGGGTTCGCAGTCATTCCTACTATATCGCCATGGAATACGTCCAAGGCCAGACCATCCGGCAAATCCTGTCGACCACTTCCTATATTCCCATCCATATCGCGGCTATCGTCCTCTACCACATCTGTCGTGGATTAGAGCACGCCCATAGTTATGGAGTGGTCCATCGCGATTTAAAGCCTGCCAACATCATCATCTCCAACTCGGGTCAAGTCAAAATACTCGACTTCGGTATCGCCCATTTCCAGTACGACGAGAATCTGACGTCTCTGGGTGCTGTGATCGGGACGTATAACTACATGTCTCCAGAGCAGGCTCTGGGTAAGAAAGTGACACCGGCCTCGGATATTTTTTCTCTGGGAATCCTGTTCTATGAGATGCTGACGGGTTATAAGCCCTTCGCCAAGGACGATAAAGAAGAAGTCCTGGAAAAGGTGATTCACAAGCGGATACGTCCCCCGGGTAAGCTCAATCCGGCGGTGCCTAGACGGTTCAGCAGAATCATTCAAAAATGTCTTCGTAAAAAACCTTCCCGAAGGTACCAGGATACCAGGGAGATCAAAAAACGTCTGGAGAAGTACCTTCGGAGGTATCCCTTGGATCATCAGATGATACTCAAGAATTACCTGCAAAACCTGTCACCTCGGAAGATGGACGCGAACTGGCCTCCACGCTACTGGGGAAGGATCTGGTACCGGTTGACACATCTTCGACCCAGAACCTACACCTTTTGGATTCTTGGATTGCTCCTGTTCGGTGCTGCAGAGTATGGGTTGAGCGTTCGCGGCATCGGGTTGAAAAACCAGTGGCGGTTTGTTAAAGAAGCGTATCAATCGGTGTGGAATCGATGGATACAGGATCGTCAGGAACCGATCCATCCTCCGTCGGATGTTCAAAAAGGAATAAAAGATACACCGGAAAATACGGATGTCAAAAAGTCTTCATCGCAAATGGCGAAATAATGTGCTTGACATTGTGTCGGAAATTTCTTATTTATAATAGTTTTCAGTAGGACGCAGTTAGACACGACATATACGAAAAACAAATAAATGAGGTGATACGATGGCCGTTAAAGAAAAAATCGTTCAGGGTGTTTCGATTATCGATGTAAAGGGCAATTTAATGGGCGGTAAGGAAACCGATGAATGTCATGAAAAAATAAAAAGTCTTTTAGAGGGTGGTCAAAAGAAAGTGGTGATTAATCTATCCAACGTGAAATGGATGAACAGTAAAGGCTTGGGCATGCTGATGGCTTCTTATACATCGTGTCAGAATGCCGATGCAAAGCTTAAGATCGCGGGCGCGACGGATAAAGTGAATAGTCTTTTTATCATGACGAAGTTAATGACGATTTTCGACACATACGAGAATGCAGATAGGGCTGTTGGCAGTTTTTTATAATCGATCCGATTCAATTTTTATCTGAATGTAAAAAAATCATTCTGAGCCACTTTTAAATTCGACATCGGATTTAGGGGAATGGACATGACATTCCCCTTTTGTTTTGTCCGCGGGTGTCCCGATTCTCCGATGGAT
>Ga0180431_10009865_pt1 | contig 10714 bp, 4 predicted proteins | sample SS_ome_11_FD_132459 | JGI IMG/M metagenome (GOLD analysis project Ga0180431, IMG submission 132459) | Hypersaline lake sediment archaeal communities from the Salton Sea, California, USA - SS_1_MS_1 metaG | ecosystem: Environmental > Aquatic > Non-marine Saline and Alkaline > Hypersaline >...
TGGCAGAACCCGCTGGAGCCCCTCACAGGTCTTCATGCAACGCGAGCGTTCACCGTAGATCGCCAGGGTCGGATGTCGAACGGTGCGGATTCGATTCAGCGTCAGGCCGGCCACGGCCCCGACGTCCTGCCGCGCCGTCGTGGTTTTCAGGAGTCTGAGCCACTGTTTCGCGGAGCGGTTTCCCTCGGACCAGCCTCGGAACGGGACGAACAGGCCCTTCTTCGAAAGCCCTTTTCGCATCGCTCGCCACTGCGGGGAGGCGAGTTCCTCGAGCAGCCGCAGGCCCACGTCATCTGCGTTCTCGTCGATCGTTAACCCCAGCTGTTCGAGGTCGGCTTTGGCCTGCCGCCAGTCCGGCCAATCCCTAAGACGCTGTCTCGGCTGCAACGCCCGGACCCGCGTGTCCGCCAGTGTGAGCGATCGAACGCGCTTCGGATGTCGCGTCGCACAGTGCATGGCCACTGCGCCGCCGAAGCTATGCCCCGCCAAGTGGGCCGTTTCAATGTGGAGGTGGTCCATCAGGGCAACGAGATCGGTCGCCAACTCGGCTGAGGTATACCCGCGAGGGGGCATCTCCGAGTAGCCGTGGCCCCGCAGATCGTAGACCGTGACCCGATATTCCCTCGCCAGGGGAAGCAACAGGGCGAGGTTCCAGAACGCGTGATTCGCCGCAAGCCCGTGGATCAGGATCAGATCCTCCCCCTGGCCGGCTTGCCGGTAATTCACATTGTGACTTGTGAGATGCGCTATTGGCACAGTGCTCTCCCTCCAAGTAGCTTCGCGCTGGTTCCCTCTTCTGACCTACTCTACATACCCCAATGCCCTCAGTCGCTCGATGACCCTTGCTTCTTCCTCGTCGGTTACGGCCGTTTGAGCCATCCTGGCAACGTAGGTGTCCGGCGGATGTGTGGGCGAATCCACTTCAACGGGATGCGCCCGCAGGTAGCCGGGGTCGAAGGCCTCTTCCATGGCCCTGCCTTCGAAATCAGAGGGAACGCCCAGTCCCAGGCTGTGCAGCAGTGTGGGCGCGATATCCAGTATCGATTGCTGCGAGATAACTCGCCCTGCGGGAATTCCCGGTCCCCTCGCGAGCAAGACTCCCTCCGGGCGGTGTGTGCCCGCGACTTCCGGGCGCGTCCAATGAACCGGCTCCTTGTTCAGCGTCGAAACGAAGCCGTGGTCGTGCAGCACGAGCGTCAGGTCCGGGCATCGTCGGTTGTGCTCCCCCGGAAAGGCTTCTTCCTTCCTCAGCACCTTGCGAACGACCTGGGTCCCGGTCTCTGGATCACGGATGTGCAGCAGCTGCTCGATCAGGCGGTTCCGAAAGGCCTCGTAGTCGGCATCCGGAATACCGCCTGGGCCGATGTCGCTCGACCGGCGGATGACAATGCCGTTCGTTGCCGGGCTGGGCGCGTAGGCGAGCGTGTTCTTCCAGTCGAGGTGGACGAAATGCTTCGTCACGAGCTTCTCGATTTTCAGCTTCTCCGCTGCGTCCAGGTTCTCCGTCGGCGCCCAACTCAGGTAGCCTTGCTTGTGAAGCCACAGATTGAGCCGGAACACCTTTTGCGTCGCCCCGAAGCCGTGATCCGACGCTATGAAGATTCGCGCCTCCGGATCGGCCCATTGCATGACCTCGCCCAGGAACGTGTCTAGGTTACGGAAATACTCGACGCAGAGCTGCCGGACGCGCCGAGCGTCCGGGGACGAGTTGGTCTGGCAACCGGTCGGGTCGAGGTAGGCCCAACAAACGTGCTGGAGCTTGTCAACGCCGTCAATCAGAATCGCCGTCAGGTCGCTCGGGCGGTTGCGGACTAGGAAGTGGAAGATCTCGAACCACTGTCGCTCACGACGGATGTGGAAGGAAACCCACGCTTCGTGTTCGGACGCGGGAACGACCTGGGTCGCCCGCTTCTCGTGGTCAAAGTCCCAAGCCACTTCCTTGGCGTCGAAGTCCGGTAGTGCTTGGAGTTCGGGATACAGATCGGGCGGGTGGACGTTGCGCCGCAAGTGCTTCCACGAAACCAGGCCCGGTATGATCGCCCCGTTCACCTCCGGAGGCGGCGCCATGTGCGGGAAATTCAGCGAGGTCACCTGGCCACCTTGGCGGCTGACGATCGCCCAAACCGTCTCGACCTGGATGTCGCGGGAGTTGTTGAGCGTGAAGTACACGTCCTCGTCACGCTCTTCCGTCCAGATAAAATCGAAGATGCCGTGACTTCCCGGCGCCCGCCCCGTCATCAAGGTCGTCCACGCCGGTGGCGTGAGGGGATGGGGCGTGGAGAGCAACTCACCCCTCACTCCATTTGCCATGAAGGACTGGAGGCAAGGCATATGCCCTTCAGCGATGAGCGCGTCGAGAATCGAAAACGTCGCCCCGTCAAGACCGATTAGGATAGTCCGATGCACGGCAGCTCTTCCGCAACAATGCCCATACGTTCAGGGGGGGCCATCCCGGCGCTTGGTCTGACCCCGTCCTCACCGGGCTCCCCGTCCGTGAAGAGCCACCTTGGTCAGCCTGAGACTCCGTCTAGATGCTCGTGGAGGAACTCTACCACGTCAGATAGGCGGAACTCGTCAACGTAGCGCCCGTCCTTCATCAAGAGCTTCTCGAAGGGCAGGTCGCGCCGCTGAAACCGCTCCTCAATGGCAACAATGAGTTGGACCACGTCAATTGACTCGAAAGTCAGGTCAGCGATCAGTCTGGTCGCTGGCCCGATTCCCCCGTCGCACTCGACGTCCCAATCACTGGACATGTCCTCGAGTATCGCGATAAGCTCTTTGCAGATCGTCTCTTTGTTACGTTCCATGATACGCGCGGCCCCTCGTCATTCATAGAGGTGCTTACCCACCCATGCCCCACCGAGACGGGAACAACACCACCAGCACTTCTGAAGCACCGGCGACACACATATGAGTATAGCCCAACCTGGATGAGCTTGCCACCAGCATGATGAGAAAAGTGCCCAATTGCCAGCCCCGGGGCAAGGGCGGTGCGATCGCCGCGACACCCTCTAGAAGGGCTATTTTTGGTGCCCATGGGCTCGTTCCTCTCAGCAAGGTGGGCCCGTTTGATAGATGCGTGTGAGCCAGAGCGATCTCCAGTAGCAATACGATGAACCAGGCTCGAAAAATCTTGTACTCAGTGACCCTCGCGCCCGTGGCCACACCCGTTTCCAGCACGCCCTGGCGGCATCGAACGTCTGTGCCGAAAAGAAACGCCTACGAGCAATCTCGATGCCGGACAGCCGCCCCGCGGTTCCCATTTGAAGACCGGCACACAGGACATCACGTTCGCAATCGTTACCCGTGACCCTTTAGGGACGGGCAGCACGCTCTTGAGGGGCTTGCAGCGTCCCGGCCCCATCGGATTTCTGGATCAGGCACAAGGCGATGACCCGATCCCCAGCGACGCGACGATAGGCCTCGGCGCGAATCTCACCACCCGGTCGGCCGATTTGCTGTCCTACCGCCTGCGCCAGGGCGCCGCCGATCTGCGTCGACAACCTTCCCGTCTCAGGATCGATGTCGAGGATCTCGACGCTCCGGGGGCCACCCAGAAGGCCATGTCCGAGGGCCTTGCCCACGGCCTCCTTGGCGCACCACGCCGACACGTACCAGGCGTCCAGCCCGTCGTCGCGCCCCCTTGCGGCGGCCTCGATCAGGCGACGCTCTCTGGAGGAAAACGCATCATCTACCACGGAGGTTTCGACGGGCCGCATCAACTCCAGATCGATCCCCACGCCCGTCAATGCTCGAGCATTCCCGGCGACGGCAACGGCGTCATACCCCGCGTGGGCAAGGCTGATTACTGGCACATCGCCGTCCGGTAACGTTGCCGTAGGCCTGCCGTGTTCGCCAGGGTCGATGCCCACGTCGGCCATGCACACATCCAGTGACAGATGCACGCGGACCGCGTCCTTTGCCACGACGCGTCCGAGCAGCCAAGAGGCAAGCGCACGAGGCGGGAGCCGGAGCTTCGCGAAGACCTCCCGTTCCTTCCGGTTGAGGATGTAGCGGGAAAGGAGGAGCGCCCAAACGCCGTTGGCTTCGGCCAGGAACGGCCCCCCGAAGTTGTCGAGTTCGCAGATCGTGCAATGCCTGGCCGCAGGGACATCCTCGAACAGATCACGCGATTCGCGACTGAAGATGAGGGACCGTGGGGAGGTGCGGTAGCGCCAAATGTGTGGCGGCAGATCAAACACCTGGTCGATTCGCCCCTGCAATCGGAGGACCACCGCACCGTCCTCCGAGCACACCTCGACATCCGAACACCAGCGGTCGCCCTGAGTGTCGATCTGGCCGGTAGCCGCGAACGGCGTCTTCCTCGTGTCGGCCGGCGCGACCTCGAGTCGTTCGATCGCTGATGGGAAACCCATCTTCAGATCGTCCTCCCCCCCCCACAGCCCGACGACCTGCCCTACGCCATCGATCAGCGCCACCGGTAGGACCAGTTCATTGCCTCGCTCGTCCCCGAACATCAGGGCCGGGTCCGGTTCTCGCAGGGTCGCTCGGACCGACTGGGCATTGCGAGCATCCAGTGAGACCACCGCCTGGAAGGCCGGTCCATGGAACATCCCCCGCGTATACACCTCGCCAGCCCGCCACCGCGACGGCTCGGCCGCCTGGATCGCGATCGTTGGCTTGCCCAGGCTTGACCGGACCGGCGACAGTTCGACCGTACCGGTAGCCACAGGGACCTCCTGGCCATCAGAAGTGACCTCGGCAACGGTCGTGTAGATACCGCCGTCCCCGCCCTCCTTGGCTTCCGTGCGTATCCGTTTCGTTGGCGTCGCGAACACCAGCCACTCCAGCAGCCGGACGTCCCGCACGGCCGAAACCTGGTGTCCGGGCCGGAGGGTGGCGGCAGCTTCCGCCATCAGCTCGATCGTCATCGAGAGCGGCATGGCAATCAGTCCGGTCAAGGATCGGTCGGTCACGGACACCGTCCGACCGAAGGCGTGATCTCGGAGGAATGGGAGCGTTGCGACGTCAAGCCCACACTCCACGATGACGCGTGTGCCAGGTTCGTGGAGCACGACTTCTTCGACAAACGGGAGGCGAGCCCGAGGACGAGCCGCAGCCGCGGCTGATGCGTGCGGGGGTTCTTCGGTTTGCTCACCTTTGAGATACCCGTGTTCGTCGGCTCGAACTGACGGCCTGGCAGCCGACACCGTGGGTGCTGACTCGCCTTCTTGCGACGGACTGGATGCAGCCGCGGTTGATCGGCCGGGCCGCCGTGCTGAGGAGCCGGGGCCGACGGCCGTCGAATCCGGTGATCGATCGTTGACTGAAGCCGCGTCGGGCGCGTCCGGTGTCTGGGGTACCGATGGCCTCGGACTCGAACCGCTCCCGACGCGGCGCCGGGCAAACCGCGTCATGATGTCCTTCTGTGTCTCCAGGAACTGCCTCATCGTGTGCTGGAAATCGGCGAACGCACGGCCTCTTGGGTTGTCCCCTTGGCCGGTATGGGTCGCAGCCGACTCCGCTCTCCGCTGTGGCGACGCTGAAGGGCCCCGAACTGTCTGAAGCGCTTGGGCGGCCTGCTCGCCAATCTTGAGATCCGGCAGCTCCAACCGAAGGACCGGGTCTTGCTCGCGCCTCGTCGGCGGCTCTGTCGACAGGTCGATGCCATCGGGTTGTCGACGCTCGTACAGCGCACCAAGGTTCATGGGGACGCCATGCGCAGCCAGCATGGCGAGCGCGAAGCAGAGCTGTTCCAGGCCTGACTTGCGGGCCACGTTGATCGCGACGGCAAGGTGAGGTTGCCCTGCCAGGGTGTCGTTGATGAACGACGCCAGGTTCCCTCTTGGCCCGACTTCGAGGAAAATGCTTGTTCCCGCCTCGTGCATCGTCCTTACCGTCTCCCGAAAGCGGACCTTGGAACGCCACTGCCGAACCATCAACTGACCAATCGCAGCCGGGTCGCGCGGATATGGCCGAGCTGTCACGCACGACCACAGCGGTATGTCGGGCGATCTGAGTCGAAGCGAAGCGCAATAGTCCTCGAGGAGACCACACGCTGGCGAGAAAGCCTCCGTGTGATAAGCACGGTCCCAGGGAACTCGCTGGCAAATGGCGCCCTTTCGACGGAGCTGATCCACCGCGGCTTCCGTGGCTTCTTCATCACCAACCAGGACAACTTGGTGTGGGCAGTTGTCCAGGGCAATGCGCAGCCGACCCTCGAACTGGGCCACTACCCGCTCGACCTCGCCCGTGCCCGCGCCGCCGACGGCCGTCAGTACGGCTGCCGGAACAAGGCCAGAGTTAATGATCCTCCGCGTACATGTCGCGCCCCGTTTGATGGTGTGGATCAGTTCTTCGTCGTCCGATATGTCAATGGCCCCGGCTGCCAACAACGCGGCGAATTCCCCGCTGCTGTGTCCGACGACCGCATGCGGCTTGATATCCAGTCTAGACAGAAGCGCCATCAGCGCGCGATTGGCCGTCATGACTGCCTCGACGGCAACGTCCATCTCGAACAGCCTCGCCTCCGCCCATTCGGTTTCGGCGGGCACCGGGAAGATGAGGCGACTTGGCCTACGGTCTGGACCGTCGCGGAGGAAGGCTTCGTCTGTCAGGTCGAATTGCCGCCGGACCTCGGGAAAGTGAAGACACAGGTCAGCCAGCATATTGACATACTGCGCTCCCTCACCCGGGAAGACAAAGGCCAGCGTGCCCTGGGAAGCGAGGGGCCGGTCGTACCAGAAGATCCCACTGCGAACCTGGATCTTGCTGCGATTAGGGTCGCCGAGCAACTTTGCGGCATGGCGTAGCTTCTTGGCCAGGTCGGCCGGGTCCTTCGCGCAGATCGTCAGCTTGCACCGTTCTGAGGTCCGCGCGCACGTGGCGGCGATGTCCAGGAGGTCCACGTCCTCGGCGTGGTCAACCCACGCGGCAAGCGATTCGGCGCGGGTTCGCAACTCCGCTCGATTTGCGGCAGAGACGACCACCAGTTCTGCCGGCCAGCGACGGTTCAGCGAATCCAACGAGGCCCCGTCAGCTACCGGGGGCTCCTCGATGATGGCGTGCGCATTGATCCCCCCGAACCCAAACGCATTGACCCCGGCGCGGCGGGGCACGCTCGGGTCGGCATGGATCCATGGGCGCGTCTCGGTGCAGAGATAGAACGGCGTCTTGTCAAGATCGAGGGCGGGGTTGGGACGTTCTGCGTGCAAAGTCGGCGGAAGGACGCGGTGGTAGAGTGCCAGCGAGGTCTTGATGAGCGAAGCGATCCCCGCGGCGGGGATCAGGTGACTGATCATCGACTTGACGCTGCCCAGAGCAATGGCCGGGCCGTGCGCGACCCGCGTTCCGAAACAGCCGGTGAGAGACTTGATTTCCGTCTCGTCGCCGAGCGGAATACCGGTGGCGTGGGCTTCGATCAGTTCAATGCTGGCGGTGGACAGCCCCGCCTCTTGATAGGCACGCTTGATCGCGAGTTCCTGACCCGCCTGCTGCGGTGCCAGCAGACCGCCACCGCGTCCGTCGGACGCGACGCCTACCGCCCTGAGGACCGCGTAGACCCTGTTGCCGTCCCGCAAGGCGTCGCTTAACCGCTTGAGCACGATAACGCCGCAGCCCTGCCCCAGCAGCGTACCGTTCGCCTCTGAGGAGAATGGTGCGATTTGCCCGGTTCGACTCAAGGCTTCGAGGTGACAGAACAACAGATCGATCAACGCGAGCGTCGAAACCGCGACCCCACCCACCAGCATCGCGTCGCAATGGCCCGAGCGCAGCTCCCGCATGCCCGCTTCCACCGCCAGCAATGACGAGGCGCACGCACCATCCACCGTGTACGTTGGGCCGTTGAGATCCAACCGATTGGCGATCCGCCCGACAAGCACGCTGTGGCAAAGCCCAGGAACGGTATCCGCGTTGAGAGGCGGCATGTTGCGCTTCAACTCAGCCTTGAGCACGGCGAAGTCTTCTTCGCTGCGATCCGGATCGATCTGACGGATCACGTCGACCACCTGGTCCACGATGAACCCATGTTGAACCAAGGTGACGTATCCTCGGTTCAGGTACGTCCCGCGCCCCATGATCACGCCGGTCTTCTCGCGATTGATGGCGATCTGAGGTACCCCGGCGTCCGCCAGCGCCTCGGATGCGCATCGAAGCGCAATGAACTGGTCGGGTTCGGACCCATCAATGCCACTGGGCATCACGCCGTGCTTGGTTGGGTCAAATCGGCACAGCGACCCGAGGTAGCCGCCACGACCGGTGTAGACGCGATCGTCTCGTCGCCCCGTCGTGTCGAGGAACAACTCCGGCTGCCAGTCCGCCGGGGGGTCCTTGACGTAATCCATTTTGTTGATGATGTTGTGCCAGAAGCGAGCCGGACTGTCTGCGCCGGGGAACAGGCAGGCCATTCCCACGATCGCGATGCCCTCGACATCCCTGGCGGTAGAGCTGTGTTCGCCGCTCTGGACCATTGTCCAACCCGCCCCCGAGTGGTTTCGTCGTCAGCGCGACGTCGACGCCAGATCCGTGGCCCCATCTTGATCCACTGGATCGGGGCCGTCGATCCAGGGGCCCGGTCCCACGATCACCCGAACGTCCATTGTCCCCCGGTGAACAATTTCCCGCCATGTGGCCTGTCGGCCTGCTGGGACCGTCACCATTCCGACACCGCGGGTTTCGAACTGGCGTGCCACCTCCGGCGTCACCATGCCGACCCCATGCCAGGGGCCCCAGTTCATCGCGACCACCTTGGTGGGCCAGACACTCCGAAGACGTCGGGCAACGCGATTCACGATCTCGTTGGCGGCGGCATAGTCGCCCTGGCCTGGATTTCCGTAGAAGCCCGCCACCGATGAAAAGAGCATGACCAGTTTGAGCCGGGGGGGGGTCAGGGCGTCGGCGAAGGTCAGGACCGGGTCGACCTTGGTCCCAACAACCCGGTCGAACGAGGCTGAATCCTTGTCGACGATGTAGCGGTCTTCAATGATGCCGGCGCCGTGGATTATCGCGTCGATGCCTCCGTGTCGGCGCTGGATGTCCTCGATCACCGCTGTCAGGGCGGCGCGATCGCGCACATCGCAGCAGCGGTATTCGACGCGCGCCCCCGCTTCTTCGAGCGCCGCGAGGGTGCGACGGATCTCCCGGGCCCGCAGGAGTCTCCCGAGTCTGGATTCCACGACTTTGGGCGAAACCGAGTCGCCATCATCCCGGCGAATCCGTGCGATGACCGCCTTTCGCAGTTCGACCGGGTCGTGGATTGCCGCGAGGTCGTCCTCCTCCTTTCCGTCCGGCAGAGGAGAACGGCCGAGGAGCACCAGGGCGGCCTTTGTTTGAAGCGCAATCTCGTGCGCGATTTGGGCGGTGATCCCGCGTGCGCCGCCGGTTACGAGCACGACGTCCTGTTCCCCCAGGCCCGCCTGGTATGGCGGTTCGAGGACAGGCAGCTCCTCGCGCACCGCAACCGTCGCCAAACGCCGACCGTCACGATACCCGATCTCCACCGGACCGTCCGCTGACAACTCACGCAATAACAGGGACGCTTCGGGCACGTTACTACTGTCGAGCGCTCGGAAACGGACCTGTTCCCACTCGCGAGACGCCGTCTTGAGAAGCCCCGCGAGGCCGCCGCGCCATGGATGAACCGCCTCCTGGTCCCCTGTCTCAGCGAAATCTCCACCCCCCCGGGTTGCGCTGAGCACTGTCACCGCACGATCGCGGGATGCGTTCAGCTCCCGTGCCATCGCCTGAAGGAGATACAGCAAGCTCTTCAGTTCCGTCCTCACGCAAGAGGTCCATTCTCCTTTCGAAACGCCCGGGAAAGGCGGTGCGTCATTCAGAGGACGGAGGTGCACCAAGGCTTGGATGGCGCCGTGTTCCCGACGGATGTTCTCAAGGAGCGATTCAGCGGCAGCTCGGTCCTGCAGATCGTCGCAGTCGATCATCACCGCCCTGCCACCGCGTGACTCGATCGACCGTACCAGTGATTTCGCCAGTCCGTGCCCGTCCTTGGTAACCACCACGACGCCGTCTGGGACTTGAATATCCCCCTCCTCAGGCAAGGGGCAGGCGACGACCTTGGCAACACAGCGCGGGCATGCAAGGGCAGGGGCATGCCCCCGGGTGTCGGCCGGCGGGCCAGAGCCGGCGGGCACCCGACCCGACGGGTTTGGCGGTACGTCTCCCGGAGCGGTCGACGGCCCAGCGCCGTCGGCTGACGTGGAGGAGGCCGCTTCCGTTGGTTCCGAAGGTCTGCCGAGCTCTCTGTCGCGCAATTCCGCCACGCCGGCGCAAATCTCGTGCATGGTCGTGGCTTCGGCCATTCGCTCCATGAACCAGCTTGGCGGCTCTTCCATCGTCGGGAAGATGGAACGTCGAAAGGCACCGATAATCTCGACGCGCTTGATGGAGTCGATGCCCAGATCGGCCTCGAGATTCGCATCCAAGTCCAGCATCTCCGGCGGATACCCGGTCCGGTCGCTCACGATCGTCCTCAGCCGGCTATCGAGTGACGCCGCGCCTTGCCCGTCGTCATCGGCGGCGACTTGTTCGTCGCGCGCGGGTTCCTCTGCTGGGGGAGGGGCTTGTGCGGCAGCTCGGGCCGTCGTCCGGCCCGGTGGCTCCGGCTCCACGGTTTCTGTCGGCTCAGCCTCCTCGTGTGTCGGAAGGGCGGGTACGGCACCGGTTGCGCAAAAGGCCTCCATCACCGCCTGCTGGGTTTTCAGGAACTGTCGCATCGTCTCCTGGAACTCAGCCA